>Ga0160421_1000071_pt1 | contig 74665 bp, 48 predicted proteins | sample TAMARWmetagpilot_FD_108195 | JGI IMG/M metagenome (GOLD analysis project Ga0160421, IMG submission 108195) | Phycosphere-associated microbial communities from TAMU algal ponds, Corpus Christi, Texas, USA - TAMU ARW-7 10/27 metagenome pilot | ecosystem: Engineered > Artificial ecosystem >... | reverse complement strand
ATGAGTCTACAATGTACTCTTGGATATTCGTAGGGACTGTGGGGCTGTGATTCGTTGTGTGTGGGACGGAAGCGACTTGGAGTTTAGCAGTAGGCGATTGAACTTCTGGTAAGACGCTGTCCTCACCAGGAGTTGGATCAACAAGAAGTGCCTGCCACATCATCGTCTAGTAGTAGACAAACCAACAAGCTATTGGAAACAGCCCCTTCGGAACGAACGAAGTACCATAGTAAGCACATCCCAAATCGGAGGGCATTCGCTTGCATTAAAGAATCGGAATCGTGCTACCTTCACAATCACATTTCGCACAGACACTCATCCGCACTTACAGTTCAAGTCGACAAGGAAACTCATGAGGTCGCGCACTCCAGGCACAACTTCGGCGGGTATTGCCTCGGCAGGATTCGTCTTGGTGGCGGCAGTAATGCTTGGAACATCCCCGATAGAAACCAGCGCGTTTTCACCTCCAGCACTCCAGCCCAGTCACAAGCGCTTGGTACGCCATTCACCTCTGATACCCACGGAAGTCGCTTCGATTCAGAATCGACAGCGATATTCTCGACTATCACTTTCACTGGAAGACAGTTGGGACGAAATTGCCCAGTTTGTCTCTCAAGCGGCGGCGACTTCTTCCCAAAAAGTTCAGCCAGAAACAATCATGCGTTCCATAAAAGAGATTCGCTGGGAACAATGGTTTTCCAAAGAGTGGTTCGCGGCTATCAGCAAGGTCTCTTACGAAACATGGCAATTCTATTTGGCACAACCCGTGTGGATTGAGTTATCAGTGGTCATCTTGCCGCTCCTGACCACGACTTTAGCTACACTTTACAGCATTTCTTTTCCACCAAGTGATTATCGTGCGGGCATGGAGCCTTATTCTCGTGGAAACTACGACCCGATTCAGGCACGAGCCTACTACGCCCGCCACAATTTTCTCGTTCTACAACGCGTCTTGGAGCTTTTACGTTTGAGTAATCGCTTTCTACTCAATTTAGCGGTGGATAAGTATATTTGGCGAGACGAAGAGCGCATGCGCAATCGACGTGCTCAGGAATTATTAGAGCTCATAACACAGCTTGGCCCGACCGCAATCAAGGTTGGACAGGCCCTTTCGGTCCGCCCGGATCTGATAGCCCCCGAGTATGCCAGTGCTGTGGCCACCTTACAGGATCGGGTGCCACCCTTTGACTGTACACGTGCCCACGTCTTGTTGCGCGAACAGCTCGGAACGGAAAGGTATGGACACTTAAAAGGAATTGGTTTGGAAAAGAATAAGCCGCCTGTTGCCTCTGCATCGATTGGGCAGGTCTATCGTGGATTTATTGACGACAAGGAAGTAGCCATCAAGGTACAACGACCCAATGTACTTGCCGACATTGCGCTCGATCTTCACATTGTTCGTGAATTTTCCCCGCTGTATCAAAAAGTTACAAAGACAAGTTCTGATTTACAGTCGCTCGCCAATGAATGGGGCCGAGGGTTTATAGCGGAATTGGACTACCGGGAAGAAGCCCTCAATACAATTCGCTTCAACCAGGAAATGCAAAAGCGCAATCTGAACGCCGTGTGCTCTCCAGTTGTCGTGTCGGATTACTCAACAGAGCAGGTGCTAGTAACTGAGTGGGTAGACGGGACGCGATTAGACGAGAGTGATGCTGACGATGTACCTCGCTTGTGTTCCGTCGCCTTGAATGCATATCTGGTCATGTTGCTTGAGTTGCAGTCCTTGCACTGCGATCCACATCCCGGTACGTGCTTCAAAGAACTGCCCGTCGGCGTCATTTGAGTGCTCAACTTCTTCTTCTTCTGAAAACAATAGGTAACTTGTTGCGGACTCGAGATGGAAGGCTCTGCATTCTCGATTGGGGTATGACGCTCGACATCGATCCAGATCTCCAATACTCCTTATTAGAGTATGTAGCTCATTTGACAAGCGAGGACTACGATAAGCTACCAGAAGACCTGGCCAAATTGGGATTCCTAAAGCCTGACAAGCTTGAGTTTGCTCGCCGCAGTGGAGTGCTAGAGCCCCTCAAATACTTTTTGAAACAAGCTGGTCAAGGGGGTGGAGCCAAGGGCGTCCGAGAACGCATCTTTGAAGACTACCGCTCGAAATACCCCGGTTTGACCGATGAAGAACTCCGTGTTGAGATGCGAAGCGAAATGAAAGTAAGTTATCTCCTATATTAAATCCCGCTTTCGGCCAAAAGACTCAACCTGCTCTGCTTTCCAGCAACAAATGGACGAAATGGTGGAGCGAGAAAGCGTGGCGACTGGTATTACGCTGGAAATTGAAGAACTACAAAATCAAAACCGTGATAGTTTTCAAATACCCGAGTGGTTTCTTTATACGAGTCGTGCCTTCTTGACGCTAGAGGGTGTCAGTTTACAAGCAGACGAAAGCTTCAGTATCATCAAAGGCTGTTTTCCATATGTTGCAAAAAGATTGGTTGCCGACGAAGACCCTCGAGCGCGCAAGGCGCTTCGTGATTTGATCTATGGCGCAAGCGATGCTGTAGATGTAGACAGGCTTTCGGATTTGGCGGATGGTTTCTCTTCCTACACAACGACTACGAAGTCTGTGAATCAGCAAGCCAAGGCGCATGCCGGAGAACTGATTCTTGCCAATGGCGACGTTGAAAAGATTTCTAAACGCAAAGACAGGAAGGACAAGCTCATGGATACTGAAGCCGCGATAACACTGGCGAAAGACTCCGCTGACATCCTTCTGGCACGCGACGGAAATTTAGTTCAGAATCTAATAATCGAAGAGAGTGCGTTGGCTGCGTCGGCCCAATTTAAAGATACAGTTCGGACGACTTTTGTGGAGGGACCTCAACGATTTCGCGAATCTTTACCACTCGGAGTTGGATCGTTTTTGCCACCGTTACCCTTTGAAGGTCTGTTAGAGCCATTTGTACGTAAAACGGAGCAAGAGGTGAAAGCCCAGGCTCTGGCGGCAAAGATTTCTCAGATTGCGGCTAGCCCATCTCGTACCGAAGCCCACAAGGAGGGCAATGCACGCAATGGGGAAGCCACGAATGCAATTTTACAGTCCCTACGAGAGCTGGAACCGGAACAGGCAGCACTCGTTCTAAAAGAACTACGAGAAAACGTTCCTAAGTACGGGCCACTCGTTGGGCAACTGGGCGAAAGGTTTATCACGACTTTAGCCAACACGGCACGCTCAAACTTTGATACCGCTAGAAAAGAAACTTCGAAGAGTAGATAGATTGCATAACTGCAGATGATTGTAGAAAGATTGCTAAGGTGTCTTTCTATTCTAGTGAATGATTGCTCTCTTTCGCGAGACTCCAATATGGCTGATATCTTGCAAAACGTTTGACTGGCACTATTTTTGTGTTCCGTTGCCATAGATTGCACTTTGCACTCTCCTGTCTTTCGGAAACGGTGCTTTGCACTTCCGTTGCCATAGATTGCACTATGCACTCTCGTGTCCTTCGGAAACGACGCTTTGCTGTCTTCTAAAGTGTTCAAAAGAGACCAGGGATTTCGTTCAAGACATTTATTGATAGTGAGCAAAAAGCCAACACGAACCGACACCAAGCTTTATGAGTGAACTGGTCCTACAGAGATATGGACTCAGATTACCGGAATGCCAAGCTGCTTTTAAATTGGTGGGATAACTTTATGAGGGGTATCATACTATACGTATTTTCCCCCAGCGCTGAATATAGCTTCCGATAACGCTACCGCTAATTCACATTCACAGTCATCGACATTACTACTGTCGGTTTTTCTGAACGAAAAGATGCTGACTGTGAGAAATTGGAAAAACGTCGAGACTAATGGTGTATGGCGACCTCGCTCGCCTGCTATTCTTCAATTCACTTAGGTTGGCATGTTTTCTTTGATGCATCGGCTTTGCCCCTCATAACATAGGACATCGTTGGCGGTAAAGGGTAGTTTGCATTCTGACTTCCAGTTCGTCTGTTAGGAAGCACAAGCGACGATCTCTGACGGATTCACACTTTGTTCCTCTATCCAACCAACAGTTTTCACTGTCAGTGCCGAGCTATTGTTACAACTCATGTAGAGCACTCGGCTCGTGAATTGACAGTGACTGACAGTGAGTAGAATGCCAACGCCGCAAACATCTTTTCCTTTTCCTATGTCGACCGTATCACGAGGCCCGCTCGTTTCTTGCTCTATTGGACATCGCAACCAAGAAAAACACAGATCAGCGCCAAATCAAAATCCCATTTTCAGCTCTTTGTGTAGAATTGGGTGGCGGGACGGGCTTCAACGTGAACGGAACTTGAAATCTTGCTCTACTACATCGGAGTCGACTTTTACCACTCGCGCATTTCGTGCTGACGTACAACTGTCCGTAGATACCATGGGTTTCTACGACGATCACTGCTTCTATTTGCCACCGGTACGTTGGTGGTGTTCGGATTAGGCTGGGTTGGGTGGGATGAGCTGAGCTGGGCTCCTTACTGCCAGATACATTACGACTGCGACAGATGACTGGTTTGCAGAATTGTACTCAAAACTACACTTCCTTTTTCTACAGATGCTCGGTTGGTTTGTGTTTTCTGCAATGCTAAGCTCTTACAACAAGGTACGCCAAAAAATACAGTATCGCATCTCTTCTAGGTATTCAATCGATTCTCAATCTCCTGCGTTTTTCTCTTTTCTCGACAGTTTGTCTTTGGTTCGGAGCATCTGTCCTTTCCGTGTCCACTACTTTTGACGAGTATTCATTTCGGAGCGCAATGGATATTTAGTGCAACGCTTTGTGCACTCAAACCAGCCTATTTCGGTGGCGAACGCGTAGCCAGTATGTCCTGGCCCGTATGGCTTGCGCTTAGCGTTCCTTGTGGTCTCATCACCTCGGGTGATGTGGGATTGTCTAATCTGAGCTTGGTCTCGATTTCCATTACATTTTATACCATGATCAAAGCCTCAACTCCCGTCTTTGTGCTTGGATGGGCTTATTTGTTTGGCATTGAAAAAATCACATGGAGCCTATTGCTCGTAATTTCAGTTATCGCGGCTGGTGAGTTTCTAACCGTAGCGGGTGAAGTGGACTTTCAACTTGGAGGTTTTCTAATGTGTCTCGCGGCTTCCGTACTGAGTGGAGCGCGCTGGACACTTGTTCAACTCAAGCTCCAAGCCCTCGATCCGCCTTTGAAGACGACTATTTCGACCATGAGGCTCTTGGCACCGTCCATGTGTCTTAGCATGGTCGCATTTTCCATGGTAGTAGAAAAACCTTGGACCAAGTTTGACCATATGGATACGGCACAATTTCTTCACGTTTTCGGGCTGGGATTGTTTGGGGCCTTTTTTGCCATTGCCATGATTCTATGCGAGTTTTATCTTATCATGAACGCGACTGCTATTATTCTCATGATTGGTGGGGTCATCAAGGAAATGATTACAATAATGATTGGTGTGTATTTCTTTGACGACTCACTCAATCTTATCAACATTACTGGTTGCTTTGTTGTATTTTTGGGCGTCGTTCTATACAAAATCACTTTTCATCTTAACAAACAAAAGGTCGACAAAACGACAGAAAAGCACCACCAATACCAACAGGTCGGGCACGCCGATCGCGGCACGGACGACAACGACAATGAATTATTCGGCGACGAAGAGTGGAATGGTTCCGTAGAAGACCATATTGAACTGCAAAAGCAAGATATACCAGAACGCCCTGTACTTGTGAACGTTCGCGACGAGACAAACAAGAAAATAATACGGCCTCAATGACCAATCCAGAAGTCTCAGCGACTCGTCTAGTTCGAAATTTACTACGAATTCATGCCGAGCGATACCGGTAATTCAACATCAGTCTGATCATTAGTACGAGGGTGTGAAAGTCATTCGCTCCACAACCTTCTCCACGACATCGGACGGTCGCATCGACTGTGTGAAACAATCGGATAGGTCACCGGTGTCATCATGGAAATAAATGACAATACTGTGATCCACGAGATAGTCGCCGTCGGGCGACTCATCAGCCTTACTGACGTAGACACGGTATTTCTTTGCCATTTGCTGGACTTGATCTGGTGCTCCCGTTAAGAAGACGTAGTCGGGATGAAAATCAGTGCCGTAGGCTTTGAGCGCCTTGAGCGAATCTCGCGCCGGATCCACCGAAACGAAAACCGGTACGACCTTTTCGTAGAGTTTGGGAAAATCCTTTTTGAGCGTATCCATTACTTGTCCCACTTTCATCATCTCGGAAGGGCAAATATCCGGACACCGGGCGAAACCGAAATAAAGGAGAAGCCATTTTCCTTCAAACGAACGATTCGTAACAAGATTGCCTTCCAAATCCACTAGGGACCAAGGTCCACCAATGGCGGGTTTGCCAGCTACAAAGTAAACACGAATAACACAGGTTGTGAGTAAAGTGTCGATAGAATAGATCATAGGTGGTCGTGCAGTCGCGAAACACATAAGCTGCTTTTCAATGGCTCACAAGCGAGGTCGGTCGTGGTATTCGTTTCAACCCGATCGACAAGGCTCGTGCTATTCGTGTGGTACCGGGTAGCCTCATACACGGACAAGCCAATTTTTGAAAACACACTCACGCGCTCCAAAGCCATCCTCTTGCGGAAACCACCCCCACTTTGTGGCCACGAATTTGCGCTTGGCCAAAAATCCTGGACGAGGCGTCCATCCATCCGACTCACTGGAGACTACTTTGCCCATGGCACGTTCCAAACGCCGTTCTCGCTCGATTCTGTAGTAGGCCACCGCCGACGCTGCCGCAACACCCGCTAGAAAAAAGCTAGGCCAAGAAACGGGTGTACGATCGCGGGTTCGTGCGTAGAGATCCGGCAGGTTATTCCGCTGACGACCCGTACCGGCACTGGTTTCCACCACGTGTATCTGTTGATGCTGTCGGGGCAATACTCGTGGTGACGGAGGAAGGGGAGCTCGCCCCGTCTGGCTACTGAAGCGCTGTACCGATCCTGTCTGCAACACTTTACCAGAGAGAAAGGCTGGAGACAATCTCGACGAACAACTCGGCATACAGTTAGCGCTGAGCGCCGACACAGCCGGAATTCGAGCTCGATTCCCTGCTTTCACCCATACACTCATAATTGTAAATAGGATACTGCGCACGACGAACACGAGCAACTTTAGTCAGCCGGAAAGACTCGTATCTTGATAACTTGAGCAGCAATGGACAGAAGACACACGCTTCGGGTCTGATCGGGTCTGATCAGGCGGAAGAATTGAGAAAGTGTACGCAACGAACACTGCGCCGAACGTATTGTTATATTCACTCATAGTAAAAAAAGCACGTAACGATTTGGTTTGCATTCTCTGTCACTGTCAATCGTCACATTGGAAAACAGTGCACGCACATCCGCCTACAGCTGACAGTGAATACCGGTGCTCCATCTGGAGATAGGGTTTTTCCGTTGGCGACAGATTGTGAGCTGGTTCTCGGAGAAAACGACGCCGTATTGTAGTTAACTGTGAAGCCTACTAGGAGTATCTGGGTGGAGCTAACCGTAGCATGTAAGCGAAACCAACCTCTAGTATGGTGCATTACGCAAACTAACCGAACTGAAAATAGACCAACTAATAGTCTATATAACATTCAATCAGCCAACACACTAAGCCTTGCGAACTAGGTAGATATTCGAGATTGATGGCGATTCTGCAGTGCTCTAGAGTGGTGCGGAACTAACAGTAAACGAAAATAGGCAATACTTCTATTTGGCTGCACACGCGGAAAACTGTGTTCCTAACGTAAAATGAAATTTAGGCATCTAAGGATTGAGTAATGTATGATATAATGGTTGATTTGACAGAATTCAGTCTTCGAAGTTTGGCCACACATACACGCCTCCCCTCTGGAATCAGCAGACCGGATAAACTGTAGGTAGGACAGTAAGTAAAAGCTATGAAGTCAAGGCAACTAGCTAGGTAGAGTGAGAGGGAGTTTCTCCAGGAATCGGGTGTAGTGGTTGTTACATAACCGCTGCTGACAGCTTATCAGTCATGCCTTCTACAATTAGACCAAGTGGTCGGTAAGACTTGCCACAAAACGGTTGGCTGAGTAGAATTCTTCGCAACATGCGAATCAAAGTAATGCTGACCACAGGCATGCTACAGACCCGACCACCAGACAATACTTAACAAATCCACGAAGAGCTCACAATATTCGTACATGTTCGCATACTCAGCGTCTCTACATCAACCAAAGATTCATCTTTTTATCACTCTCGTCGTGGGATGTAAAAGCTTTGAGCAACAATGAATCCCTATCGCGGAATTCACCAAGCGAATCAAAAAATGATTCAAGGATCCGCAGGGAATGACTATTTCACCAGCACCTATGATATCGCTACGGAGCAAATTGCGAAGCCTTCATTTTACTGCGACACTGGAGATTTAGCCTGCATTGCCTCCTCCGGTCACACATGCAATCTGTCCCAACACTGTTTTTCAGATTAGGTCACCCACCGACCTCTTTTTCGGGACTTCGAGTACGGTGTTTGGCCTCTTGCTGTGATCCGCCCCACTGTTTCCATCACATTGGGCAAAGATCGAAGAGTTGAAAGCGGATCCGTCCTCCAAGGCTGACTCTTACAACTTGTTGTTGCTTCAATTCGACCAGTCTTTGGCAAATTTGTCAATCGACGATCTTCATATAGAAGGCCTGTCTTTAATCGGAGAGCTCAAATCTTTCGTTTTCTCTATTCATGGTCGAAACCATGGAGAGGGTGATTGATTCAATACAATGCACCAGCGGCTTGTAACGGCAGAGCCCGATAGCAGAAACTTGCGACAATAGAAGGGAAAAAAACATTCCCGAAACAGGCGCCCTGCCCTGCAAAGGTTGAAACGTTTACAATTAATTCAACTTTGGTTGGCATTGGAGCACCTGGAAAGAACAATATTTTTGACAATTGCCTTATAGAATATTTGATTTGTAACCAGCCAAACCCATCTTCAATCAGATCAGCTCTGCCACTGGTAAAAACCGACAATCTTTCCGCTCAACACGGCCGACCTCACAATTCGCAGCAGCAAATTCAATCGCGTTTCGTACGAGTTTGCGCTTATTTGGGTAAGCCAGCTGGAGATCAAGATAGAAAAACTGAACTCCGCAAATTTCCCAAGATTCTGGACTCCTGAATGACGGCGAAACAAAGTTTTCCAGCAGTTTCCTTTTTGTTCCGTTGAAGATGGTTTTATTATCAATGTACCACTTGGAGCTTCGTTTCTGGTAGGCTCTAATTTCAATTCTGATGCGGATTGTTGTACAAGCAAGGGCCGCGCATTCGCGGATAGCCGAACAATGGAAAAAAGTCACGTATATCTTTTGCCGAGACATCTTTTGCAAAACTTATTCGTTCAAGAGGCTGCCGCCCAAACAAATCCTTGAAAGACACGGGGATCAAAGTCAGCCATGCTGTCATCCCAAATGGTTTTGTCAATGTAGGAACAGTTGGAGTCAGAAAATTTTCGCGAGGCGTACCACCGCAATAGAACTTGCAAAGAATCCATATCCGTACAACGTGTACGAGTCGCCATGCCTCGTCCACCATCAAACATTCCCGGCATTGAATCGATTAATTCGTAACAGCACAAGCCCTGGTTACTAAGGCTACCACTAATGGCTTTGCCATGCTGTGATTTAACAATTGAAATGACGTGCTCACGAAAAAATAGTGTGGCGGCAGCTTTGGCATGCTGTGCGCTATCTCCTTGCAAAAGTTTGAGAAACTCGTTCATGTGGCCTTCGTCCAATATGTTGCCGCCGGCGGCACCAACGAATGTCTCTTGTGACAATATGTTGTGATCGACAAGATGATCGTGTACATCAGATGGAATAATCAGAGCGTGACCACCCAAGCCAAGTTTGCCCCGTATTTCACGTAAGAGTGGTCCACATTGCCGATCGATCACGTTGATGACGGTTGCGTCCGTGACTGCCCCCGATCGAGAGGATAATTGATGCGCGGCGACTAAAGCTGAAATGACTGTACATCCGTTGGTCGATTCGATTAACCGCCCTTGATAAGTGTTGATACCGGAGACCTTGATTTTCCCCGCCTGTTGGTATTTTACGTATGTTTGCTTGTACCGGTGCTGAAGCTCTCGCATAGGAACGCGTTGGCGGCGTGCTGGTGTTTCGGGGGTTGCGGGCAATGCTACCGTCGTTTCGTCCACAAACTTGTTGCCGTTCAAAAATGTCGATTTGGGGAATGGTTCCGAGGGCACTGCCGGGCCCAAAAAGTTGCGGGACGACCGAGATGTAACTATGGCATCGTAGGATGGCGGTGCACTTGGAAGGGGTAAAGGAGGTGGCAGAACGGTCCCACTAATGATTGTATCGTAGGGTGGATTCCTTTGATCGCCTTGCTGTTGCTCGGCGTGGTCTTCTTCGGAATCCGATAAAAGGCGGTATCGTGATCCAGGTTTGCCCGCTTCTTCGCCGGAAGGATCTTGGGGAATGCGTGCCGCCACATCGACACCATTTTGGAGAGCTCGAAGCTTTTCCAACTTTTCCATCGCCGATGCCTGTACGTGCTCCGGATCCTCATTGTGACTCTCTTTGTGTGTCTTGTGTTGATCGAACCGTAGCTGCAATTGGCGATAGCGTTCCTGCTCCTGTTGTTGGTAGCGCAGAGTTTCCGCTTTGGCTCTTTGAATAGCGAGCTGTCGTCGTCGTTTGGCTTCTTCTCGCTCTCGCGTTTGGCGCTCTATTTCCGACTCGTCCATCCACGTCGCCACGACGTCGAGTTGGTCAATGACGAGGTCGACCTGCCGATGATGCTGGTTCTGCATCTTTTTGATCTTCGTAGCGTTGAAGTAATTGTGTTGTGGAATAGCGTCTACTACAAAGAGACAGTATCGTTTCCCGTAGACAAAGGCGTTGTCGATCTGTCGGTGTTCAAAGGCATCCTGGAAGCTATCGAAAACCTTTTGCGCCGCGGTGTAGTAGCCTTCAATGGGGAAGAAATTCGACACCAGTGGTACCGCTAATTCCTCGTTGAGTAGCTTTCGACGCTCTTCGCTCGGAGCGTGATCGCTCTGCGGTTGAACGCTGTTCGCCGCCGTCATGTTGGTAGGGACGGATGGGTCTGTCGAAGCGTTGGAGTTGGAACGAAGGTGAATTGGTACAGTTTGGTTTGGGATTGTACGGCAGGATTGGCACTCGCACGATCGCAACCAAGGAAACTCTCTACTAACAAAGCAACTGTAAGCAATGAATGCTACTCTAGAGAGATTGATTTTAGGACGTGCAAACAAGCAAGGAAGCAACCCTGCGCAACCCAATAGATTGTGCCATTCGTTGTACACAGTTCAGTCTATGCGACTCGTGACCGTTCCGCGCTTACTCTCGCGTTGCTCACAGTGACTTGATTGTGACTTGTCATAGTCAAGAATCATTGTCACAGTCAGTCCCAGATACTACTCTAGCTGCGACTGACTGGGGGATGGCTAGATGGGAAAGGAGCTTGCGCCATACGATACGATTTTCGACTGGATAGTTCTGTCTGTCTGTGTGTTTGTCTGTTTGTCAGCCAGACGTGTTCTCTCCACAGTGCCCGTCTGTCCAGCGATTCAACACACACCTTCTGACGAGACCGACGGGCTCCGTGTGACTTTGCCATAAGTAGATACCGCTCGGTCGGTTTCCCTAGACTGTGAGACATATTGCTCAACGCACAGCACTCCCTATGCACTACCTACCAGTACCGAACCCGAGGAATCCCCATGCGGCGACCTCTCGTACCGTATACCGCCGGAGTCGCACGAAACAGCAGCACCAACGCCTATCGATCGACACAGCACATGCCGAAAACTCCAAGCGTTGACTGTGACAGAGCGTTTGGACAAAAAGTTCTCTCCCTCTTGCCTCGGATTAAACCTTTCCACCAGACCTTTGCCGTTCCTAATTACCGTACCGGTAGACTCTTCCGCAAAGAAAGAAACAGACTCAACATGGCGGAAGGACAAGGAGAACCCAAAAAGGTAAGCCCAAATGCATACGCAACACCAAAAAGTAGAATATTGTTCGGACCCCAAAGGCTCTCAACACCACGGCATTTCTTGCCTTTCTTTTCCTTTGCCTTCTTTCTCGATTGCCTTTGCTTTACCATCAACGAACTGTAACGAAATTGAATTTCACTGCGAAGAACCTAGACTGGCTTCCGGAAGGAATGGAGCCGCTCGCCGACGGTGAATACGACGCCATTGTCATGGGCACTGGCCTGAAGGAATGCGTCATTTCCGGATTGCTTTCCACGCAAGGCAAGCGCGTCTTGCAGCTCGATCGCAACGGGTACTACGGAGCTGACGGCGCTTCGCTTAATCTTTCCACCCTCTTTGGAAAGTTCCAAGCCGGGGAACCCCCCACCAATCTAGGAGCCAACCGAGACTACAACATTGATCTCATTCCAAAGTTCATCATGGCCACCGGAAACCTTACCAAGATGTTGCTGCACACCAAGGTCACGCGTTACTTGGAATTCAAATCCATTTCCGGATCCTACGTCTACAAGGCAGGAAAAGTTCTCAAGGTACCCGCCACGCCACAGGAAGCCTTGTCTTCGCCTCTCATGGGACTATTCGAGAAACGCCGTTTTCGAAACTTTTTGATTTTTATTGATCAGTACAAGCCGGAATCTCCAGAAACTCATCAAGGTCGTGATCTTAACTCCATGACCATGCGTCAGCTCTACACCGATTTTGGTCTCGTCCCGGATACGCATCAGTTCATTTCCCACGCCATGTGTCTCGAACTCGATGAAGACCATATGGATCAGCCCGCCGCCAGCACCGTAGCAACCTTGCAAACGTACATGTACTCGCTTTCACGCTACGGTACCTCGCCCTACATCTATCCCGTCTACGGCCTCGGCGGATTGCCCGAAGGTTTTTCGCGAATCTGCGCCATTCACGGCGGAACCTTCATGTTGAATCAGGACATTGACGAGGTCTTGTTCAACGAAAGCGGACAAGCTTACGGTGTCAAGGCAGGTAATCAGATGGCCAAGGCCAATATGATCATTGGCGATCCCTCCTACTTTCCGCCGGAAAAGATAAAGCCGACGGGGGTCGTCGTCCGTTGCATTTGTTTGCTCGATCATCCCATCCCCAACACGAACAATGCCGAATCGGCGCAAATCGTCATTCCGGGACCCCAAGTCGGTCGCAAGAACGATATCTTTGTCTGTGCCATGAGTCACGGCTTGGCCGTCGCGTCGCCAGGTATTTATGTCGCGATCGTCTCCACGCTGATTGAAAAAGGCAATCCGGACGAAGACGTTGCCCCGGGTTTGCAAATCCTCGGACCGATCTTGCAACGTTTCATGTCCGTCTCCAGCACCTACGAGCCCGTCTCGGACGGCAGCGACGACAAGTGCTTTATCTCGGCTAGCTTTGACGCGACGTCCCATTTTGAACACGACGTGGATGATATGCTGCGTCTTTACGAACGCGTTTCTGGGACCAAACTAGACATGTCCATCAATGCGGATAGTGTAGAAGGAGACTATTAGGATTCTCGACGAGTAGAGTAGTCTAGGATACATGCTGATAAAGCATTTAACACAAAGTACGTGACACAGCCCGTCCCTAGTATTTACAAGCAAAATCAATCAATAGTTGGTGCAAGCATCATACGCAAGTAGAAAGCGCATGGTAGACACGGCACTAGCCAGTAATTTGGGAAGGCACAGGAGAAGCTATGTCATCGTCGAGTCGTTGTCCTCATTCAGACCTCCTTGTAGCTTAATACCCACTCCCCGAAGCCGCAGTCTTGTTCCGGCGGGAAGCCGCCTTCGGTACGAAGAAAGATGAAATGCCATCATATTCAGAGCTGCTTATACCGTCAGTAGTTAAATGCAAGTCAGGTTCTTTTTGTTGATCGGTAAGCACTTCTCGAAAATTCAACAGACGTTTTTTTGCCAAAAATGGGTTCAAAGAACGTCCGCACTTGAACTGGAATAGAAATTGATGATGCTTCTTTTGTATGGAATCTTGTGCCTCACGTTCAATTAAGATGTATGTCCTTGGTTCTGCCAAGAAATTGGAATTCTCTCGTGAGCGAGAGGAACAATCGGAACGCTCAGAGTTCGCTCACTGTTAGTTGGTGCGCAACATTCTTCGTTGGATCAAATCTTTGAGGGATAGGTGACTTTTTCTTCGATACATTGATGTGTTCTTCATATTGCCAGTGCATAACGTTTAATCTCGGTCAGAATAATGTTGGTACTGATCAGATTTTCACAGAAGGGTGGCAATCGATTTTTCCAAACTTTTCGAATAATATCTTGAAAGCGCGTGTAGTAAAGGAGCAGCTGCGTCAATACTTGTTTGAGAATTTCCATTCCGTTCCGGAAATTGGAAAAGTAGGATAGTACGTTGCGATTGATAACGTCAATATTTCCTTTCCATTTGGAGGCAAAGTCTAGTACCAGTGCTTCGACGACGGCTGCGTTGGCATTGTAGGTTTCACCCCTTGGCGTGGTCGCCATGTGCGCCTCAGTCTGTTGAACGAAGGCAATCATTTTTGAAAATCCTGTCAAGAGCTCCTCTTCGACAAACACTTCTCGTTGTTGCATCAGCAACTCAACAACTCGATTGAATTCCTTGCCCACAACGCGACGTTCTTGAAAAATACAGACGACTGCATCTAAATTATTGATCCAAAAAACGACACGACTCTTTTGCGACGTGTGTTCGTCGGACAATCGTTCCATCAGAGCTACGTAAGCGTCCACCATTTCTGTTAGGTCCTCCAACAGCATGTCCCCTGCACTCCTGTTCGCCACCGTGCTTCGAATCGAGTCGTCTAAACCAGCATGGCTTGGCGTCGAATTTTCAACGGGCCATCCCTTCGCAGGAGGCGATTGCATTGACTTTCCTCCCGATATTTTGCCAAGTCCGTGCTGTTTGTGAAAAGCCTTGTTTTGTAAAATCAATAGAATACTGCAGCAGAACTCAGCAAATCGTCGGCTGACAACATGGGGGTGCAAGTCAACACCACCCAACTTGACAGCCGTCGCTTGTTTCAAACTCCGTAAGTGCCCCTCCATAACAGTTTTTAAGCGTGGCCAAAGCAAATTAGTGAGCTGATCGAAAAAACCATCGAGCGAGTGTACTTTCCGCGATCGCATCAAGCGTCGGTAGTAATGCGTCACCTTGATCATTAGAAGGAGACAAAGCGCGTCGTAGCAACCAAACAAGTAGTTTTCAGATTGTTCCAATAGCAGACTGAGTGTATTTTGGAAGAGGGGCGTGAAGATATCTCGCTTGAAAAATTGACGACCGAAAACATGTTCGTTTGTTACGGCGTCCACCAAGTGCCCAAGAATAGAACGAAATAATCGTTCATAATGGTACCGTTGACGTTCGGCCAACGCTACATGAGCCAGTATTGGCTGCGCATGGTTCGAAGCGTCTTCGTCCAGGCATTCAGTAGCTCGGGTACCAAGGCAGAAGACATCGACGCGTTTCTTCGCACGAGTCGTAAGAGTATCTCTCAGTAGCGCGTCATCCATGGCCAGGACCTCGTGCCGAGATGATGACGATCTGGATAAGTCGAGTTGCAATAATTGCGATTGGTAAGTACGAAAGAGCTGCTGTAGAGTCTTGCCCATGGACTCGGTGTAAACATTCAGAATTTCAGTGGCAATTTCCGGACTGGCCTCTTCCAAAAAGTCTTGAAGCTCCGCGTACTTTAGAAGTCCATTGACTTGAATCATACGAATATTTGTCTGTGGTTGTCGCAAACTAACCAATTGTGACAAGAAGTAGTCACGAACTCGCGAGACAGCAAGCAATCGTAGATTCCGAACTTGTTCCTGGACTTGCTTTCCAGCAACAGTATCCGAAGGCGGCTTGCCGCCGGACCAAGGCTGCGGAGTGGGGGAATGGGTATTTTTGTAAATTTGGTCGATTTCTTGCACACTTTGTAGGAACGCAGTGTTGACGGATCCAGTTGTAATGGCGTGCACTAGATTTGGCGCAACGATTATATGCTCTAAGAATTGACGGAAGCCTTCTTCGGCTTCTCGCCGATTCTTGAGTTGAACATCCAATGTTCGGGATTTTTCCTGCAGTTGTCGGATTTCCCCGCTCAAACCTCCCAAATCAGCCTGGAATCCCAGCAGCATTTCTTGCAGCGACGATAGAACCGATTGACACTCTTGCAAGTCGGAGCGTAACGAAACGATCTCGCCCGCCTTGTCTCGATAGACCTGAATGCACGAGGCTTCCAAATCTAGTAGCTCTTCTTCGACTTGTCCAGAATAGGAAGCGAGGTCCAACGAGCCGTCCGCAAGCGCAGCGCGCAGCGAAGGATTCGCTAAAAACAACGCCAGGTCTTCTGACAGTTGATGATCTTTGGCTTCTTCAAGATCCACATCTCTATTCAATGCGTTTTTTTGGTACGAGGAAGATGACGGGTCGGATTCATTCGCGGTGTTAACTGGTAGCTGCTTTAGTGCAAGACTCGCGACGCCTTTCGCAATACTCTCGATTTGCTGTTGCTGTTGCTGCATGGTCCACGGTGTGAAAAATAGGGGATACGGGTGTTTGTCGACAGCCAGAACGTAGACGGTGTCGAACCACAAGGCTCTAATGTTAAGTCAGTCAATGCCGCCTCTCTAGATTTGCACAACGCTAGCGATGACCACTTCGTCGCTCTCACGCTCGCTCGAGGCTGTGAGAAGCTGTAGTTAGGTAGGGCGGGTTTGAAAGTAAGACCCGGATATTTTCAATAGTGAATACTCGAGAGACAGTTAATGTAAGTAACCAACTTTTGAGAGTGAACCCACCTTTCTAAAGTATAGACATTAGTAAGTCCTTCGATACGGAGCCTGTCGAGGGTGCAATGAAGTATTTATACCGACCGGTCCACGGAGCTCCAAGACATTTTTCACTGTCAGCATGGGCTGCAGGAGCTTGCTACTCTGGACGACGGTCGTAGACAACATTCACCACGACAATCACGCAATGGAGGTTTCGGTAGGAGGACCACTTATTCGACCAAATGTCACATTTCTTTCTATGTTCATTTCGATTCATTTCATCATAGTCCGCAGGATGTCCATGGTGTCTGTCTGCAGTCCGCTCCTATTCGTTCTTCCGCTCACAAATTGGCCGAACGCCGGAAGTCGTCTCCAATGTGGCCTTGTCAGAGCGAAATGGTTTGTGGTGTTCGATCGTTGTCAAACTGCAACAGTCATGGTCCTGTGAGGCGAGCACAGACAGAGGAGTCTTCGAAAGAACACCCGCCAACCCACCAGCGCACGCGAAACAGAGAAAACTCATTGCTTCTTGACATCCTTCAACACCTTTGCATACCTTTTTATCAAGTGAAGAATTCATGTGCGGCTGAGGTTGCGGCTGCTTCTGCTAGAACTTCTGATGGTGCTGCGCTGTGTATGAAGGTCGACCACTAATAGGTTGTAGTTTCAACACATAGACGCACACACAGGTATACGTATCACTGTTTGTACATACTCGGTTTGATTTGTAGATTGATCTATAATACCCAGGGCGAAGCCACAGCACACACAAACACACATAAACCACAAACGCTCTTCGATGACGTCGAACGCTCCGCCTTTATCCTCTTCTCTATCCGCATCCTCGTTCGACATCTCCTCATCATGCCAATTATGCGATGACTTTCCCGAACAAATCCGGATTCCTAACAACACCTCTCTGTGGAAATCTTACGGAGGGCGGTTCAAGTTTAGCGGCGTCGTCGCGACGGTGCACGCGGCTTCAATGGAGGATCCAAGATTAAAAAATGCCGTTCTCGAATCCGGAAAAGGCCGTATTTTGTTAATTGTTCGTTCGTGCTCCTCCTGTCACTCTGCTAGTATCGGCAACGAGGGTCCGGACCTGGACAGCGCGTGCTGCTGTTCCGAACGCGCAGCAATTCTTGGTGAAGAGAACGCCTTGGCAGCTGCTGTCAATGGATGGTCGGGTATCATCGTTCAGGGATATGTTCGTAACATAACGACCTTGTCAAAATTACCCTTAGGGATTTTGGCGCTGGGACACACACCGCGTGCAGTATCTCGGACGGGTACGTCTGAGACAATCTCGCTGACGTCCACCAATTTACCGGTCGCCGTAGGCAATATTGTCTGTCATACGGGCGACTTTGTATGTGCGGATGAAGACGGCCTTGTGTTCCTCGATCAAAAAGTAGTCGAAGCCTCTCATCATTTCGCATTGCGGCAAGCTCAAGGCGCTATGCAAACGATGAACACGAAGACAGGCAGTAGTGGTGCGTCATCGCCACCTTCCACCACCCAACGCAGTGCGAGTGACAGCCGTATACAAGAAATTGAGCGGGAAACCGGTATTGGTTTTCACGAATACTACCGTAGCGCTAGCGCGACGGTGGTCGCCGTAAAGCCAATAGGAGCCTCTCGATCGCACCAGACCCCCACCTATTCTAGGTCCTCCGCTCCGGAAAATCCTTGGGATTGGTAGGCCTGATACAATAGAATACTAACAGTAAAATAGATGCGCAGCACTTTTCGTTAGCTTGGTCTTGGTTCAGCGCCTGGAGCCACGCGTGTATTAAAAAAAATATTGCAGAGCTTTTGTTAAACTAGTGCAATTACACGTACGCTGATGATTACGGACACTGCTTCTAAACGCGGGCCTCTGGAGAGTGTACTCATCTTCGAAATATTATTTTCACCAGATGGTTGCCTCCTTTTCCCGATCCCATTCAATCTCGTAGCCGATCATATTCTCCACTGTCCAATTCAGATGATTGCGAATGTGGGCGGCCATGTCGGCCGAAATGAAACGGGATTGTTTCGGTTTACGAATTTGCGGCGGTTTGGGTTTGCAATTCGGTTCAATGCCGGTCACCTCGGCAACACGTTCCACCAATTTTGTCGTTCCTTGCTTGACAAGATGCTCGTACTGCAGTACCCAGGCGTCCGAAACGCCTTCAAAGTCAGCAACCGAGAGGAAATTCCGGATTTTGTCCGTACGCATTTCCAAAATGTTGTCGTAGGGAATGCCACTACCGTCGTTGCGCATTTCGTAGAATGGCTGATTTTCCGAGTAGCGAAGTTTGTGTCCGTAGTGTGACTTGGGTAGCGGTTCGACCGTACAACTGACAATATCCTTGTAGGCGAAATGTTCTTGACAGGTTTCGTTGCCGAAGAGTTCCAGGTCGAGGCCCACCCGCGGCATCGTCCAGGCCTTTGTCAAAAAGACCTGCCAATCGTTGCCTGCTGAGCGTTCGCTCGTGTTGGTGTTCTCATCCGTTCGCAAATGCGCCGGGCTGTGGTGTGGCACGTGCTCCATGGCCTTGAGCCATTCGTAGGGGTTGCGGAACTGCGCGAGGACTAGCGTATCGTGTGGGTAGTGAGAAGGATCGTCGTTCTGGAACCAATGCTTGTACCGTGTGAGCTCTTTCTTGACGATCAACGAGTGATTGAAGCATTCCGAGATGTGGCTGACGAGAACAGAGAGAGTGAAAGTTAGAGTTTGTTCCGGAAACAAACCCAACTTCGAACTTGCGGCAACAACTTACTCATACGTCCATCGCGTTCCGGAATTGCGCTCTCCCAAAATGCTGATTTGTCGGATCGGATTGACCTTGCTGACACTTCGCGATGCTGAATTATTGGAGAATTCCGGGAACGCGGGAAAGCTTTCGGTTTCTTGTCTCAGAAAGGCGAGCAGTAGCAAGGCAACGACCGCAAGGACCAAAACCCATAGTTGCGATTTGCGACTGCTGCTCACCGAGTTGGGTCGATTCTGCTGGCGATTCACAGTTAGCAACGCTTTCTTCTGCGCAGCGTGCTTCGTAGTGGCGTTGCTGCTGCTGTGGTTGTTTTTGATTGTTGTAGCGGACATTCTCATGAGCGAACCAAGGAGCTTTATGGAAGAAAGAGACAGGGTAAAGGATTCCAAGCTAGTTGGTCAGTGAGTCCTTTACCGTCGAACAATTAGTCCAACTTTGAGTGTCTGTGTTTGTGTGTTAGTGATTCTAACGATGAAAAGCTGATACGGATAGTGCGAGTGGTTACAGTTACTATCCGCAGTGCTGCTTCGGTGGATGAGTGCTTCGGTTGGGTCCGGCGACGACAACTCCCAAGTATTTGTGCACACGGTTGGACCCGCTCGGTTCCACGCTGGTCAAGCTGCGTTTGAATTCCGCTCATCTCGGCCTGGCGTTTCTTCGCCACACGGAAAAATCCGAAGTCCCTCAGAGCTGGGACTTCCTTGTACTCCGCACGAATCAGTTACGCGTGAAGCGACACAAATACTTAAGGAAGTCAGCGCCAGCATCTCCTATCCACAAAAATCAAGTTGCCCCGCCGAATTAGGCTGGATTTTGGAACTATATGTAAATTTTCAGTTTGTCCAACTTTGGTAAATTCAACGGAGGCTCCACAATATTATTTATGGGACAAGCGAAGCATTGGACCGAAACATTCGTACTCCAACATTCGGACACCAAGAAAGTCCCACGAAATCCCCTACCCTTTAGCAGTTGAGACAGCAAAGACTCGGCAAACTGACCAATCCGTGTGTTCGGAAAACGCCCTTTCTAGTTTCCAAACGCTCAACAAGGGGGATTTATGTTGCCTCCCATTCCTCACATGGTGAAATATCTCGCATTTTGGTGAACCTTCCATATCTCATTGCGCTGTGAAAAAAACCGGTAGAATCGGGTCCGGTCAATAATATAAGTCGATAACTCACCGCAGTTAACTATCGAACTGTGTGAACCGAGGACATTCCAAAAGTATCTTGAACGTTTCCCATACTACCCGAGACAGCAGCGACCACACAGTCGAGCTTCTTCGGTGTGTATAGAGCAAATCGTAACCTTTACTGCATCTACTAGTTTCTATTAATGTAATGTATCGTAGCACTAACTTGGTTGACCTGCTTTTGGCAAGGGCTCGATGATGAAGCAATCGCCAGCCTTGTACGGCAAGGGTGTGATGTCGGTACCATCTAACTGTAAAATAGGGCTACGAATATAGAAGGAAGAAATTGGAGAAAATTTGAGGTTCATCGGTTCGCATTGTTTTAGACATCGTAATGTCTTATACGATATAGAATGGCTGTCTCCCGTTAGACAGTCTGCTATAACTCCGGTGTCGTTTCTGTTCCGACCTGTGTGACTCACAGCCCAAACAAGAAAACCCGACGATCGCCCAATCCAAGCCATGATGAAAGGCTATTTCTTCATAAACGATAACCCGTTCGCTGTTCTTCCTTCCCTACTTCTGTTAAGGTGAATTAGATTTACTAGACGGATTCGTTTTACCACAGGAAACCTTACGTTCTGTTCACACTTCTGATAAGTCCAGTAGTATGATGTATGCGACCGTTGTGCCGCTCCGATGCGCTTCCCGCGGGCCACATTCCGTCAAAACGGTATTGTCGGAGTCGCTGCCGCGGCTGGCGGCTCGCCGATGGCTCGCCATTGGCAAGAACGATAAGTCTCACGAAGAGTACATGCGGGAGGCCAACAAGCAAATGGAAAGATACCACGAAGCTCGTGAAGCCTTCAAAGCAGGAAAACTAAAATCCAAAAATCCGCGCCAAGGATCCAGGGACTCCACTGCGGCACAGTTCACCGTCGCAGGAGTATTCCTTGTGGTATTCTTTGCCACCCCGTTCTTGGGTCGTAAAATTGCTCAGGACGATGAATTCCGTGAGCGATGGATTCCTTCTTGGTACGACTTTACGGTCAAGAAACCGGATAATGCATGGACTCGAGATGAACTACACGAACAAATGCTGGAAGTCCAGCGCAACATTCGTGAGAGAGCCATTGCGGGGGACTTCACTCCGGAGAAGCTGGAGGAGATGCAACGATCCTTGGAAGGCATGAACTACCCGCATCGCGAAGGAATGGATCGTTCCAAAGTCCCTAAAGTATGGGATAGCATTCATCCGGGGGCCGAGGACGATGACGACACTTTGAATGAGGCGTAAGCGTCAGTCTCTCCTGTTCTTTGCTGCCGAATACAACACAGATTTTGAAAACGAAACGTCAGAATAACTATCAATTCGTTGTAAGCGTCAGTAGTAATTCGAAAATTTCGTGATTGAAAATCTCAATAGCAAAGAACTGACGGTAGTTCAGTCCTCAAGATCATCCAATTCGTCATCCTCGCCTTCCAAGAAGAGGTCACTCTGTACTTGAGTAGCCACGTGTAGTACCTCTTGGTCGCCATTATCACTGCTCTCGTTATCTCCAACGGTTGATGCTTGTCGAGAAGTACCTACCGGTACCTCGTCGAGGTCGTCATCGTCCCGATCCACAAACAATTCCTTTTTGTATTCGTATAGTGCACGCCCTGATAGAATCGCCAGCCCTTTCCCTCCTTTTTTCTTTTTGAACTCGGCTTCCACGAGTTTTTTGGCTGCATCAGATTTTGCTTTCCGTTTCTTATCCTGCCAAACCTGAAAGGTCTCTGGTGTGACCGGCGTACCTTTGCCTGACTTTTTCAGCTCGTCTACTTTTTTCTGGCGTTGCGCTTCAATCTCATCTTCTAGCGAAGGAACATAGTTTGGCTTAAAAAAAACGGAAACCGGCGAGATTAGCAAGCAGTGCAAGACCAATGGATACTTTCGCTTGAAACGACCCTATTTCTACTCACATCTTCTCTCAGCTTATCGCTCATTTCTTGTGCATCCATTTGGTACATCATTTTCATCGCCCTACTGGTACTCTTTTTGGTACCCTCGTCATTTGCATCACGGCCTGCGGCTTCCACTTTTCCTTCCTTTTTGTCCACTGTCTTTTTCTTTGAAACTGCTAACAACGCGGCGCCAAATAAGGCATCCTGCTCGTCCTTGACGGCCTTCTTGCGAGCCTTGGCATCGGCTTTGGCCTTTTGCCGCTGCTCCTCCATTTTCCGCATCTTTGGATCTCCTGAATTCATCACATTCTTTTCTACGGAATTGATATGCTGCTGAACCTTTTTCGATTTATTCTTGTTCTTGAGGCCGAATGTTTTGTCTTCAATCACCTTTTGCTTTTGCTTCTGGACTGACTTTTTCGAGGCTCCATCCCCTTTGGCCTTCCCCATTTTTTGGTATTTCCAGTCTTTTTGATAACGGGAACTGAGTTTACGAAGAAGAGTAGTTTATTCGATGATACTAGGTAAGCTGGTAGTAGATGGATTAACAGTTAGGCCGTATCCACTCCCATCGCCTATTTGTGGTTCGCCATGGTCGAGTCCATCCCATCTCGGCAGTTGCAACCCGACGACAGACGCCGGTCCCGCACGTCTCTTTCACTGATGCTGTCACATAGTCACAGTCACTTACCAGTGACCAAAGAACGGCCAGACCGACAGACACACATGCTCTTTCCGAGCCGGACGACAGGAGATGCTATCACAAAAAACAAAAATTCCTCCGCACGTCCGTTTCGAAGTCTCAACTGTCGGTGTGAATACACGGGAGCATACTCACAAAATACGGATGCCTCTGATGTTTTCAACTTGCTGCTGCCGCAGTCAATAATGAGGTTTTACCTGGACAAATTGCTTTTTTTCGCTCTAGTTTCGGCAAAAGATGTACCTGCAAAAACGCATGAAATGCTTCGCACAAACGACGACTTCGACCGACACGTTGGGATTCCAAGCGACCTTCAGCAGGATCAACGCGACTTGGGAGAATCACTCACTGCTCCCAGGAGAAACGAAAAAATGACGTCGTATTGGAAACCAACGAAGCGTCTCATCGTCACTTACAGGAATGAAAAAGGGAAGCACGATGCAATTTATGCTTCCAACGCGGTCTACAATGAGCTCGACAACGAGAATGCTGTTGCAATCGAGGCGGATGATCATGCCGCTATGTATCTGAAGCTAGACCAAAACATCGAGCAAGTAGAAGAAGACAGTATTTGGGAAGCGCAAGGATATCTAGAGGAATACGTAGATCGAGGAGACCGTCGTCTGCAAGAGCTTATCCCATACGGGATAAGCATGATTCAGGCAAACCAATTGTCAATTGGAAGTAGCCCGGTGACAGTTTGCATCGTTGACACAGGCGTTGATATTACTCACCCTGATCTTGACGCTGATAACGCGGACGGGGCGAACAGATTCTCCCAGGTCGATGGCAGTGTCATGAACTGGTACGACGATAGCCGTGGACACGGATCGCACGCTGCCGGCATAGTTGCTGCTCGCATCGAAAACAATCTCGGTATTCGTGGAGTAGGAGAAATTCCCCTGTTTGTTACCAGAGGGCTTAACGATGATGGTAGAGCGTATGAGTCCGACATAATTCAAGCAATTGAGCAATGCAAGTTGGCTGGTGCAAAAGTTGTAAGTCTCAGTCTAGGTGGCCTTGCCGCCACAAGCCGAACGAGATCTTTGTATTCTCGCTTGGACGAGCAGGGTATTCTTGTGTTTGCAGCGGCGGGTAATGAGGGATCACCTCTGTCCATTTTCCCAGCTGCATTGCCTGAAGTGGTCTCTGTGGCTGCCGTCCAAGAAGACCGTAGCTACTGGAACAGCTCAAACTATGGTCCTTACATTGAACTTTCTGCACCGGGACGCAGAGTCTTGTCAACAGTCCCCCCTGATCGTTACGCTACATATTCAGGAACATCCATGGCTACGCCATTTGCTGCGGGAGCAGCAGCATTGGTGTGGAGCCACTTTCCAAGCTGCTCGCACAAACAAATCCGCTTTGCCATGGCGTACACTGCGGACAAGAAGGATTCGACTCAAGGCTGTAGCGAGCGCTACGGCCATGGAATCGTTCAAGTGAAGGCCGCGTACGATTTTTTGTTAGTACACTCGTGTACTGCATTTGAATGGGGATTTTCGAGTGGGAATGGAACATGTACGACCGTTGATGAGTCTTTTCGTGCATTCGAAACAAATGTATTCCTCCCAATCGCAGCCCAGACCACGCCACAAACTTTGAGGCCTACTAGCAATCCCACTCACCTTCCCACCGCTCGGCCCACGTCTGCTTCCATCAATAGCTCACCACCCACTAGGCTGAGAACCTCCAATCCTAATCACAAACCCACTGGTGCTCCAATCTCTCAAGTAGTGGCTTTTCCTGTCAGCGAGCCAAATCCACAGGCTTTGCCGGCTACGACGTCTAGGCCTACAAGCAACCCCAATACAACGCGCACACCGCTGGTTGATTCTTCGTCGGCAGTTTCGCCTCCTCGACGACCAAATTTTTCAATATGGGCAAAACCATTACATTGGAAAAGATTGATTCAGAATAGTATAGCGAGTGAGCCCTAGGCTCGATACACTTCAAGTTTCTATGGTCGCGGACGTATATGAAGATGAAAGACAATATAGAATTGAGCCGGTTTCAGATGTTAGATGGAGGATGCGTTTTATGTCAGTTGCTAATTTGCACAGTTGTTATCAGGTTGGTCGAGCAAGGGCTTTCATTCTTCGCTTTAGACATGGATTTTCCTCTTGCTTTCATTCACTCTGATCTGTGTAAGCGCAACTTCTTTTTGTTTTCAATGCATTTATATTCGCGCAAGGACATGTGTGACGGACTGAGAAATTTGTGTAGTCAATGTAAGTCACACCATTTTTTGCGCTTAACTGGATCAGGACATAAAGGCGGTCCCACCGGTCGTAAGTGCTTCTTCCGAGGCTCGTCGGTAAAATCGATTTATTTCATCTTTTGTTCCCTCGTCGTACGGCCGCTGAATCAGCTCAAAGAGCTTCCTCATGTCAGATTCATCGCCGGCAGCCGCCCTTGTGTACGCATCGACTAGCATCCACTCGCGGAGCACAAACTTGGGGTTGGTCGTTCGCATCTGTTCAAAAATTGTATCGGTATCGGATCCACACGCATCAAGTGCAACTCTCCACTGCTCTATCCATGTTAACCACCGCGCACGAAGCTGTTGCGTCAATGGTTCATAGAACGGACTTGATCCTTCGCGGTCGGTATCACTCCCCTCCAAGGCGCAGAGCATTCCAACATAGTCCTCCGACGACAAATCGGGAAAGTCCTTTAGCAGCATAGTCAATTGTCGGAAAAAGAGGGTCCAGTCAATTTGCGAAAGTCGCAACAACGGTTCCAAAGCTTCCCAAACGTCATCGCCGATATCTTGCTCGACAGTAAAACCCAGCTTTTTCCGAAATGTCTCGTCTACCTTGTTTTGGAATACTTTGGCGGCATCATCCAAAACATTTTTTAGAATCTTACTCGACGGTTCACCGTGGGCGGCTGCAATCACGGGAACCACACTTTCTGCCAACACTTTGAAATTGGCAAAGCCAGCCGACGGTTGGTTCAAAAAACCAAAATGCTCGCCACTACCGGTCCACTTGGCCGCCGTGGGATGGTAGTACTCGAGAAAGCCGAAGGGACCGTAATCCATGGTGCGACCACCCACGAGGCAATTGTCCGCGTTAAAATTGCCTTGGATGAAACCAACACGGACCCAATCGGCGACCATGGCCGCAATGCGGTCGGCGGCCTGTTTCAACAAAACGTGAGCAGCCGCGGCAATATCACGTGTTTCGTGAAAGGGTTCGTACGCAGCGTGCCGATATTCACGATAGCACGCATGCCAAACGAGATCCTCCAACTCTTTCCACTCCAACGTGGAGGTGTCGTAGGTACCGTCGGTGTTTTTACTGGTGCGCTCTACTCGACGGGCAAACAAATCGAGGTGTCCGACGCGGAGAAAACTGGTCGCTACACGACACGTAATGGCGGTCTTTTCTCGGACCATAATATTGGGATCAGCCTTGGATTGGGCCTTGAGTTGTTGAATGATTCGTTTGCGCTCTTCCGTATCGTATTGAGCCAAGCGGGGATCATCCATATCTGGTATGCGCAAGACGGAATTGTCCGAATACCAAGGACGCGAGATCGTGTCGAGCTCACTGACGACCAACGACAATGCCCGGGTAGTCGACACATTCAACGAGTGCATGGCTTCGCTGGCGAGGAATTCTCGAATGCTGGACCGCAAGACGGCGCGGCCATCAGCACCGCGATGAAAAGGCGTGGTGCCACCACCCTTGAGCTGAAGTTCGAGACCGTGCAATTCACCTATAGATATAGCGCGACCATCGCCGTAGCCGTTGCCCGTTCCGTAGGGACAGTTGTTGGTGTAGCGAGTCCCCATAATGGAGAGCGCGTACGGTGTCGCCCAAGTTTCACCCAAGACTGTATTACCGGACACCCAATCGACAAAGTCTGGCGATGCAACCTGTTCGGGTGTAAGTTGTAATTGTGCCGCCATGTCGGGACTGTACATTACGAGACGGGGTTTGGCAATCCCTGTCGGTTTGACCGGGACGTAATGACCGTTAAAGACGGGACGCCGGGTACGATTATCGTCGGTATCGGGCAACCCTTCCGCTTTCCGTGACTTTTTCAAATTCTCGGCAGTTTCGGGCGAAAGCTGACGAACCCAAGAGTTTTCCAACGCTGCTTGGACGTCACGCAGTATCGAGGGAGTCGTCGAAGCCTTGCTGTCTTTATCGGTAGCAGGTGCACCACTACTGCTGGCCCTGACGGTGGTGCTCACACTACGTGCATGCGTACTCATACTATTTCCAGGCGGGGAGTTGTGGTACTGCCAGCGATACGGAATGCCAAAGGGTGGGGTAAAGGCTGTAGCTGTAGTTGCAGTCGTAGCACTTGTCGTCAGGATTAACGAGGAAGGTAGAAAGGAAACGAAACCCAAGGTAGATAAGGCGGCAGCTGCAGTCGTCCAATGGCGCGCACTGCAACCAACACGCATTCTTTGAGCAGGAATCCAGACCCGCAACATACACGGTAGCCCAGTGAGCGACCTGTACGGTGTGGCGGTTGCAAAGCTCCTAGTCAGATGGGCCCGGACGGAAAGTACAGGACAGCGCAACGATGCTGACAGTGATACTATGTTTGTCCGTCACTGGAGCTTACTGTATGTACGTAGCTAACTCGAGGTTCTGTGCAGCAACTCTGTCGAAGCAATCAATTGGTAGATAGGTACGGTCAGAGTCAACTCAATGGCAATGTGTAACTGTGAGGTATCGTAAGTAGGCACTGCAAATGTATGAGGCAAAGGACTGTGACGGAACGGGCGGGAACTAAGGGACTACCTATCAACCTACCGCCGTAGATAGAGCTAGTAGGAGCGTAGCGTTTTGCGTTTCCCAACCGGAAACGCTGATGATGTTCTTCGAACTGCTGACGTCATTGCCGCTGGTAGGAGTACGACCGGACTAGCCATGACTGTAACACAACGGTAACTCTTACTACTTACTACCAGGTAGAGCTCTACTTGTAGTAGGTGTAACTGACAGTTACAGTGGACGCGGGTACGGTACGTAGGCCAACGGGACCGACGACTTTGGTGACAATGGGACGTGAAACTGGAAGAAAAAGCACGGTCGGCTTTCAAAACAGATCTTACTTCACGAAAATTAAAGGTTTCCTTCGACGCCTAGAAAGTCATCGGAAGACTGTAGCACAATGACAGTTGCGACGGCTGTTCCCAGGCAACAAAACCGTGCAGCGGCAGCGTTCGAGTACGAATTTGGTGGACCTATTGGGGCTACCCTCACGACTCTCGCACTCCCTCTCGTAGTTCTTGTACTGGCGCATTGGAGTGACGTGGGTCGAGTTGACTTTGCTTTCCTGTCGGCGAGTCTTGGGGACACGACGAACTCCCATGATCCGAAGCCTTTCTGGCAGATAATCCGCCAAAATTCCGTGCTTTGTCCTCGCTGCAACGACAGCGATTCCGTATCGTTGTTACTTCGATGTGCCCTCGGCGTCGTCGCTTGGTTTCTATTCCAAGTATTGCTGGAACGGTTTTTGCCCTGTGAACTGGTTCAGGGATCTCCCGTCAAGGGAGATGCCAAAAATCGGTTGACGTACCGCATCAATGGACATTTGGCTTTTTGGGTCACGTTGCTGCTCGTGCACGCGGCGTGGCCCGTTTGGGATGCCAACGCCGCTTTATATCAGTTCACCACGGCACCATTGGCAACCCTTTACGAATACTACACCGAACTTGCGTTCGTCACAATTCTTCTCTCGGCAATGGCATCGACTGGCTTGTACTTGGATTCCTTTCGTGGCCAGCACAAAATTCTTGCCGATGGTGGTGATTCCGGCAACGTCCTGTACGACTTCTTTATTGGCCGCGAACTCAATCCCCGGATCGGCACTTTCGACTGGAAAGAGTTTTGTGAACTCCGTCCCGGGCTTATTGGTTGGGTGCTACTAAATATCGCTTGTGCGAAACAACAGTACAGTGTTCTGGGATACGTTACGGGCAGCATGATTCTCGTTAACGTGTTTCACGGAATCTACGTCTGGGATGCGCTGTACCAAGAGCGTGCAATCCTTACCACCATGGATATTACCACGGATGGCTTTGGATTCATGCTTTTGTTCGGTGACCTCGCGTGGGTGCCTTTTACCTACTCGCTCCAAGCGCGTTATTTGGTCAAGCACGACCCCAATTTAAGTGCCGTATCTCTTGCGGGTATCATTGCGTTGCATATTCTAGGATACCTTATTTTCCGCGGAGCCAACGGACAAAAAGACGCCTTTCGTCGCAATCCGACCGATCCAGCCTTGTCCCATTTGACCTTTTTGCAAACCAAACGCGGAACCAAGTTGTTGACCTCCGGATGGTGGGGTATGGCAAGGAAAATCAATTACACGGGTGACTGGATCATGGGTTTGACATGGTGTATGGTATGTGGCTTTAACTCCGTTGTACCCTACTTTTACGCTGTTTACTTCTTCATCTTGCTGGTTCATAGATCCATTCGAGACGATCACATGTGTTCCGTCAAGTATGGCGACGATTGGGAAACCTACAAATCGATTGTGCCGTATCGGTTTGTCCCTGGTGTGGTCTAGTTCTCGAATGCCGTTTTTCTTTACTGTTAATGGAATATTTTCAGCCAAGTCTTCGGACGAACTTGCCTAGCTTTTGATGTCACCGCTATGGTAGCTTCCAGTGCGAACGTTTTAGATTTGAAAAATGAAAAGTCAAACATACCACGCTCGATTTCCTTACAATCAACATAAACCATTCGAATGTCTACTATGTCGTCGTGACTCAAACAAATATTGCCAGACATTCGATACTATTGTGTCGTACTGTCTACTTTTCAAGGACTCACTGTCAGCAGCACAGGTTAACAGAGTACGAACATCTCCACCATGGGGATATGACACGTTCGGATCTCTACTGCTAGCGCTCTTGATAATTCCTCAGAATACTTGCACAAAAACAGCAATAAAATCGACGAGTATTCCTATCACGATGCAAGTAGACGAAGCTGAGAACGGCAATGGAGATACGGTAGCCCATACGACGCCATCTGGCCATCGCATGGATCCAGTATTAGGTTCAATGCCTTCACCCGTAATACCAACAGCCGATGCTGAAAAAACGAACACAGCGAATACCACGTCACCGGAAAGCGTGGCTGCAGCACCAGATTCGCCGGCAGAGTCTGCGACCAAGATCGTGACGGCACCCGAACAAGAGTCCCCCGATAGCAGCTCGCTGGACAAACCTGTTGGTGTAAACAAACGCATCGATCACCGCAAGCTCTTCCAGGACTGCATTTCTGTACGGATTCCTCTCCATGCCACGGCTGATCTTGGTGTCGCTGTCAAGCGTACCCGTACCAAGCGCGTGAAAGCCTTGCACGCGGCCTTTCCGACTCTCCGACCGAAACAGCCGACGTCGGCAGAAGTCTCGGACACGAACCAAAATACACCCACAGATGACGGGAAAGGAGAATCCGTCCTCGAGAGAGATGATCCCAACGAACCGAAAAATGCCAAAAAGAAATTGAAACATGTTCCTCAGCCCCACGAATTCGCCAGTGTTCTGGACTATTTGGAAGCCAAATACGTGCAGGGTGTGATGGTGGACGATGAAGAGGCAACTCCTGGAGGAGACGGCACTGGTGAAGATGAAGAGGACGATGAGGGCCAAGGATCGGTATATTCCCAAACATCGTTTTTGGACGATACGGATCTGCGACGCAACGTGGCGGAACAAGTATTGGCCAATACAACCACGACTAAACTGGAATTACAAGGTGACGAAGCTGGGGAATTCTTCGTCAACGTGGGGAACTTGGAAGTCGAAGAAACAGAACTGACAAAGGATCAGTACGATCCCTTGCAAGATACTAATGACGCAAAATCGACCAAACGGAAACGAAAAAAGCCGGTAAAGGAGACAGTAAGCAACGGCAACGGAGCGAAATCGCTCAAAAAGACCTCTGTCAAATCGACGCCGTCTCTCACTTCACCCAAGAAAAAGGCCAAAGGAAAGGATGAAGGTGGCGGGCCACCAAGCAGTGGCAAAGCCTCGACTGGCTCAAATGAAGACGTGGCGCTTTTGGAGATTACGGCGGCCGACAAAAGAACAACAGTGGACTCCCTGTTCGAGACACTGGTAGACTTGGTAAACGAATCTACGGAAGATGAACTTCCTCGGCGAAAACTCAAAGACAAAGTAGCCGTTACATGCCCTGTGGACAAAAACCCGGGTGACTCTATTCTTTTCAGCAATCCACACGTCCCCGGACAACGCCTCAAAGTCAAAATTCCTAAAAATACCAAACCTGGCGGTACGTTTAAAGTTACTGTGCCCGTTGCACCACCATTGGATGACGATGATACAGACCACAACAAATTGACGCGGACTTTTCACGACACCTTGGACGATTTTTCACGAGCGTACGACGAATGGTGTGACATCAAGGGTGAAATTTCCAAGGTAGGCGGGGATGAAGATTTTGCGATCCATACGGAAAAGCGCAACAAATTCGACGACTTGGCCAAAGCTTTCCCCAAGGATCTGAAGACACCCGTTGACAAGGGATATTTACAAAAGCTTTTACGACGAGCACGACAGAATCGCTATAAACGGGAGTTGACAGCTCAGAAGCATGCCGCGGCCATGAAGGCCGACGAAGATGCGGCGAAGAGAGAGTCATCGCCCAAAAAGAAAAAGGCCAAACTAGAAGCGACGTCGCCCGCGAAGTCGACTACCGATCTGCAGGAAGATCCGCTACCAACTATGATTGTTCCGCACCTTGCGTCCGAATTTCCGACAAAAGCATTTCATACCGAAGATTTTTGAGTAAATTCGTGAAACTACCGCTAGTCATTTCGTTTAGTCTATGCACATTACTTTGCCAAAGAATAGACTTGGAGCCATCCTGTGTCACTCCCGGTGACCAACCGAGACGCTCCGCGGACGACTCGTTCGGTACACCACACGCTGTGATCCGTTTGAAATGTGTGCACCGGCCCGGTACTCATCTGTCCCACGTTCCAAACATGCAATTGACGATCAGCGCCGGTGGTCACATATCGTCGGTGATCAAGCGGCGTAGCCTTTAAAATCATGGAACGATGAGCCATGGTAACGTGATGAACGAGTGCCGGTACCGGACGACTAAAATCCCAAATTGTGAGAAATCCGTCGTCCGATCCGGCCACCAACAAGTGACCATCGTCAGTAAAGGCCACTCCCCGGACGGGATTTTCGTGCTGGGTAAATCGGTGCTGCGACTTGCGACTGTCCGTCAATACATCCACGATACCGTCTTCCCGGCCCACGGCCAGAGTTTGGGGCTGTACAGGATGCCACGTGAAGCAAAGAGGAACCGCCGAGCCTTGACTGCCCCAGGAATCCAACACGGTACCAGCTTTTGTTGGTTCCTTACTCTTGCCAGCGTGGTCGACTCTTTGTGGTGTCGCCAGGCCGGTCGCTACCAAGGCAACCGTTCCGTCGAGACAGCCTACCGCTATGACTACATCGCCCCCGACACCTTGCAGTCGGGGTGGACAAAGCCGAAGGGTTGTTCCGGTTGCGTTGGGTACCGTAAATTCGTGTAGCGCACGTATCTGCGACGGACTATCGTTCTCGTCGGTCAGATCCGGAGTCGTTCTCGGCAGGCGATCGTCCATGCGTTCATCCAGTTCCCAAATGCGCACCGTCCCTGGAAGCTCCAGCGAAGCCACGACCAAATTACCCGCGTCGTCATCGTCACCGACGTAATTTCTAGCGACGCTGACTTGTGTGCATCCCAATACACGACCCGTGACTGGGTAAGTTTGCGATGGTCCGAGTAAGACGTGCGTAAGCGTGACGGAAAGCGCGGACGCGTCCAAGACGTCCTGCTTGGCATCCAACGATGCTTCCGCTGCACTATACAGGCGCACAATTCCGTCCGAAGTCGCCGTGAGGAATCTCCAGTGTGTGGCTGACGAAACAGCAGTGTTGGCAACACTAGTCGCGTGGTTGGACGACAGCAAGGGCGCCGTGGCGATGTCCCAGATGGCAGTTCCGGGAAGAATCTCTTGGCGATGCAAACTACGATACGAACTCATGAGACTCGCGTACTGTGTAGCAAATGTTTCGCAGCGTAGAGCAAATCTGTTGTGTGCTTATTGACTATCACGATGGGGCAGGCATCGGATCCAACGATGGTTTTCGGAATGACAGTGACAGTGAATCGAGACCTAACCGGTATTTCAACCTTTGTTATTTTACATTACAGTTAGCTACCCTACCCCTTCTGCGCTATCAGAACACCGTGGAAATTGCCTCACAGCAACAAATCCTGTTGTCGCCATCGTTGACGGAGAAAGTCGAACGGCGGTGGGGATATAGGCAGCTATTTGAATTTAAAGCTAAATAATATTGTTTTTTTTGAAAAGTTTCCATTGATAGATCGGCCACGAGCGTTCTAGAGCAGGATGTCTCCGCGGACCGCACACCCTTGCAAATATCTTGCAAACACGATCTCGTATTAATTGTAAAAACGGTAATAACTGAAACAGTCGCGGGTGACGATCCGCGAGCGAGGACGGCTAAAATGAGGGTTTCACATTGCTAATGAAATGTACAGCTAATACAACTAGTAGCCGAGGCCACACTCATGCTGTTGCTTGATGTTATTCGGCTGTTCATTTCTGCACTTCCTTACCATTACCTCTTTCACTTCTCGGCGGTAGCCACGTACGCATTCTTTATCGACTCCGTTGCTGAAAAAGCTAGACTTTCTTGGCTCAATGGTGGATTCCATCTTTGAAGGATGTTCCGACTCGTGCGGATGGCTGGCCGGAATTGTGGCGGCGTTGGCCTACGGTTCGTTCGGTGTGCCTATTCGAGAAACCAAAGACATTGACGTACATCCACTCGTATTTCAATCCTACAAAACAATCACGATGTTTATGCTTTCCTGGTTGGTCATTTTTATGGGCATCGCTCCGTCCTGGACGTCTTGGGGTCTCGTCTCGGGAGGACTTTGGGTGGTGGGTGGGACGGGAGGAGTCTTGGCCATTCGTATGGCTGGATTGGCCATTGCAGTAGGCACATGGGCGTCCGTCATGATCGTCATCAATTTTCTCGTAGGGATTGTGCTCTTCCAGGAACCCGTTTCGGACATGTTCGCCACGCTCGGCGCATTTCTTTTGTTAGCGCTCGGACTGGTGGGCATGTCCCTCTACAGTACCCCACAACCGGTGGACCAACCACCGTCCACCGAAATGACGGAAAACATTGGGCCAAATCAAAATGAGGTCGAAGAGATCGATCGAGCGCTGATTGTCAAACGCACCTCGAGTTACACTGGCAAGATAGACCATCGGGATATACAGAGACGAAACGAGGAGAGTGGCAGCTATGGCTCGAGCGCAGATGCGGACGAACCTCTCTTTACCATTCAGACGGAACCGAAAGAAAAAGATCCGGACCAAGTCCTGTTGTGTGGCGTTTTAATGAAGAAACGGGTAGCCGGTATCTGTGGTGCCATTTTCAACGGTGTCATGACGGGCAGTTCCCTCATTCCGCTACACTACGCCAAAACACAGGGATATGGTGGTGCCAACTACATGATCAGGTACGTTCACGCGGAATGGTGGATCTGCATGACCTGCAGTGTCTCAAACAAATCGTTGGGTCGTACAGTTATGCGTCGGGGGCGATTGTTATGAACTGTCTTATTTGGGGCGTATTCTTTGCCTACACATGTTATCAAACCGTGCAGCAAGATCTAAATGTCCCGGTGTTGTTGCACACCTTTCAAGTCATGCCGGCTTGGCACTTTCGAAAGCTGTGGCTGCCGGGTTTCACGTCAGGAGTACTCCTGACAATTGCCATGTTTGGAAGTATCCTGTCCGTTACATATCTGGGCCAGGGTATAGGCAATTCAATCGTCCAAGCCAAGATCTTGATCAGTGGATTATGGGGTATTTTCTGGTTTCGAGAAATTCGGGGAATGTGCATCGTTACCAAGTGGTTTCTCTCCGCTTCGCTGACCGTAGCAGGCATCCTGTGGCTGAGTGCGGAACGAATGGCCGCCACCAAAGGTCAAAGTGGCGGCCACTGAAGCGCGATTGGCAAATCCCACCATGCGGGCCCTCTACGGTCCATTTGTATTGTAAAGTAGAGCTATTGGCTTCTTCCATTCCACCTCAAATTCCAGCCATGAACGCATTAGAAAGTAGTTTCTTGGCTAGGACAGAGTTTTACAACAGATAGCACACAATTGCGACGCGACGAACGCCAATCACGTCGTTCAATCCATAAACTTACGACGCAAATTGGACAAAACAAAAACAATTCCCTCAGTTCCAAAGCATATTGGGACGATCTACGATCAAATTTGGGGGATGCCTCGTATTCTGAGGACTTTGAGGAGCTTGCGTCATAGTGATCTGTAAGCGCGGGCTGCATAGTGTTTCTCCGTAGCCGTCATGAGCGAGAAGATAAACTCGAGCAGGGGTTCGTACGAAGTGTTCAATGCTGTCGATGAGTTGGTTGCCAAGCCTGTTCTGGGAAGTGACGGGGCAGCCGCCTGGCAATCTTTTCGCAACGACAAATCCGTCCTGAAGCATGCGTATCGGTCCACGCCTTCGGTGGCACCAACGGCCCCCCTGAAAGCTGCGGACCGAGCATCAGGGATGAAGTCGTGGCAAGACGAACGCAAGGTCGAGGCAAAGACGCGGCAAGAGACTGGAGCGGCCGAGATCAACGCGGGCTACACAAACTTTCAGCGCAAAGGAGGTGACGAAGAAGCAATCTCGCGAAAGAAACGGAAGCAAATTGAGTCCAGGATACGTCCAGAGGATGTCCCGTATTGTCTTCCAGCCCCAACCTTTCAAGGTTGGAAGTTTGATTACGTGTTTACCACCAGAGATCGAAAAAGTGGCTACTACTGGGATGGAACGGATTCTGTCAAACAGCTTCGTGGCGACGTTCTTCCAGAGATAGCTCCAAGGATAGTAGAGGATTTCGAGAATCCCACTCCCACTGACGAATTAGAAGGACTTGCCAAGGAGCGGAAGAAAAGGAAGAAGCAAGGACCGGTTTTTGTTCACGATCCGAACCATCCATTGGAACAAGTCTCCGCCGCTTTACGGCGTTCGCATCCCGCGCTTCCGTTAGGATGGGAGGCTGCGAAAGATCGTGCGACGGGGAAGACGTATTACTTTAATCGAACAACGTCACAACGTCAGTGGGAACCGCCTCCGGCATTACTAGGCAAATTTACCGAGGAGGGTACGGATACTCCAAAGCTCGTTGCTGGATGGGACACTGCAGTAGATTCGGCATCAGGAAAGACGTACTATTACAATGTGGTAACAAACGAGACAAAATGGGACCGACCAACTTAAAAGCGCGAGAACACAGTCAATTAGTAGATCGCATCCTTGAATAACAAATTTGCCACTTTCTTTGTGCAGTAGCGGCATACTCCATATAACAGGGTTTCTTCGTCTTTGATGAAAGCGGGTGTGGCGTGATAGCTCTGCTGACTGGTAGGTAATTTCCATATTTTTAGAGTGCAGCTGTGTTTTCCCCCGAGGGCTTTTTTGGCTTGCGCACAGCATATGTTTGACCGGTCGGCAGTGTTGCTAGGCTAGCGTGCGAGCGCCACCGCCGCAGACTGGGAGGAGTACGTAAGTATGTTGGTGTGTATATTCAAAACAAGCGCCCCATGCCTGCACCGGTTTGGAAAGGAGCGTAGTTGGAACCAAACAATTGCATGCGTAAAAGCTCTTGCGAAACAATCACCAAGATAACAAAGAGCAACCCGACAAACAAGGCTTCCGCCAATTCGTAGTCGTTTTTGACCAGTTTGGCAAACCAAGCCACGGGTCCTTGCGAATCTTCGTTGTAGTCATCGGGATTGAAGAATTGCGTATCCAGTATTGCGTCAAGTTTTTCTTGAAACGTTGTCGTTTCATCCGCGAGAGGAGATGCACGTTGATCGCCAAACCTCGGTTCGATTTCGGTGCTGATAAGTTCGTTGTCTTCTGGACTCGTGTTGCCGTCGTCCTCGGGTATTGCCGTCAATAAGGTAGCGGAGGATCGGGTAAAAGTCCCGGTATCCCAAGGGTATGATCGGCAATGTACGAACCGAGACCCGCGGGGGTATCGTACGAAAGAAATGGTTCTCGCTACTGGTGAAAAGCCCCGACATTGATCCTTGTCCTGAAACGAGACAATCAGCAGGCAAACGCCCAACGCTCCTCCCGCATTCCGATTTGAGTAGAGCATGGTTGCGAGAGCGAGAGGGAAGTTTGGCGCAACGAAAGAAGCGTGAGGAGAGCGCTACTGACAGTGACAATGATACAGGGAGTCGCAACTACTCTAGCGATGTCCAGTTCCACAACGTTGGAGAGGAAGGCGAGGCGCGTCTGGCATGGATCGGTCATCGTCGAGCACGGATTCGTTCCCCGATCGTCTTCGATTTGCTTCGTCCCAGGGTTCTCGATGTCGAATGCTTAGGAAATACGACATTGTATCGTGAACGAAATCCATTAAGCAACATTCAAGAGTCCTATCGTTTTCTTCATGCTTTTGCTTCTTTCTTATTTCGAATTCTTAAAGGACGAATCGATCTCAGCGTATTATTGAAATGAACACGTCAGTATGACACACTTCAGCGGATGCCGTCTACCGGACAGTTTCGAACCACCAAAAATCAACGCGGATGTTCTGTCGAAGTGCCGCCTCTATAGCCTCTATTCTAGTGATCGTTGTATCACTGGGTTCCAACAAGCCAAGCAAGGTTGTTTCGTCTCTTGATCGGTGACATTTGTTGGAGCAAATCGTTTGTCTTCAAAAAGCATGAATGGTGGTGGTACGACCGCCGAAGAAGGAGAAAGGGCGAACGCCATAGCTGGGTTTATTCAAGTATGGACGGACGCGATTTTCAACGAGCAATGGAATAGAGCACATCAGCTCCTGGATGCCGTCACTGCATCCAATACGTCTCTGTTCCACACCAATCAAGAAATAAGTCGTTTGGGAGTTGTCACGCACAACTTGTGTGCAAACCCTGCTGCTCCCTTGGAGCTTTTCCGAAGGCTCTTGGCTGTGGCAGGAAAGCAACAGATATTGGAATACCGCGATCCCGGCTCCCGGCGCAACTGTTTTCATACAGCGGCAGAGTTTCTTGGTGATCGTTGCGATGTTTGGTCGCTCTTGCTGCAGGCTCGTCCCGCTGGGGTCCTGGAACGAGACGTCCACGGATCTCGTCCATTGGACATTTTAACGCGCGAAATCGTTCTCCGTGAACAATTCCTACATTCCCTATGGCCCCTGCAGCAAGTACAGACTCTCTCACCCTATTGGGAATCGGTCCGACGTCTGCTTATTATTCAGTATTCCTTACTACAACGAGGGTCTAACTGTGACATGAATAGCCGCGATTCGCAGACTCTAGTGCGATTGCCGGTGCTGCACGCCTGTTTTGCCTTGCCTGACGTTCCGGTCGAACTCCGTCAATTCGCTCTCGTTCGACACCATCGACAACTGGTAGTTCCCGATGCGTATTGCGGTAACCTTCCCTTGCACTGGGCCGTAGCACAACCTTGTCCGGATGAAGAAGATTTCGTCTTGGCGGAAATGATTCGTCTCGCACCGGAAGCAGCTCGTGTCCGAAATCGTGACGGGCACACGCCGTTTGATATTGCCGTTGCTCACGGTTCGCGGCGCTGGAAGTCAGGCTGCCGGGAGCTGATACAGGCGTTTCCAGAGTGTTTGCTGTTCCCAACGTTGTTGTCGTTTTCCACCAAACAGGATCAGCTTATCGAGTCTATACCTCTTCTGCTGACAGAACTGGCCGTCAAAGATGCCTTGGGAGTCGTCTTTTGTACGTTGCGCGGGAAACCGGACTTGTTCTTGAACCCAAGGTGAAGCTTTTGTTGTTTTTGAGTAGTGCTTGTGGACAATTGGTAAGCGCATATTCTAGTACGCGTACAGATATGCAAGCTTGGGGAAGAAGACACGTCAAACAGAAAATGTGTATGTTATCTGACTTCAAAATCCGAAAAGTCTGGACAATTATTGGATCATGTCTTTGTCGAAATGTTACCATCACCATACTCCTCATACCGCAAACTTTGCTCATGTATATAAATCGCGGGAGATAGGCGCCTGCCAACCAAAAAATATGATGCGAAACGTTGGCTCTCGCTACTCGCCTGCCGCCGTCCTATATGCAGGCGACCGCATTCACCCGTTCATGCCTACTTTTCATTTCCTTGAATTTAAACTTGTTTTGTTTTCGCATTGAAGCTGAGTCATCCTACCTACATAGGTTTAGCTAGTTCAAACACGATATCCTTTAGTAACATCCGGCTTATTATCGCTGTCAGCCGCTCTACACAAGCTATACTGTACCAAAAAAAGAAAAAGTCGGCAGATTCGTTACGGTTTGACTATGAGTCGTTCGTTTCTCTCGCGCGCTGGCTTTTTCTTGCGATGTCGATTTATGATACCATACTTGCTCCCGTTGCGCTGCTTTGGTTGGAAACTTCTCGACGTCAGTCGGAGACTACTTAATATATCCTTGGAGTGTGAAACAGTTGTATCTCCTATGAGATACTTATGTTGAAAAGCAAACCTCCAAGCGCTGGAGGAGAAGGTGTGTGGGTTCGGGTCGACTATCTGACGTCCATGATATATTATGATAGACATGACGAGAGAGACCAAGGACCAACGAGTTTCGAAATCCCGAAGCAGCGACATCACTATTTTTAGAAACAGCGCAACGCACGAACTACGCACACCGAACAGTTCACTGCCGCTTCGTAAAATTGATGCATCGACTTTCTGGTAGGTGATCGGCTTCGTAGTATTACATGAGACAAGGCATACTTTAGGTTGATTGACTCTGGCATGCAATCAACTGCTTCCTCCGAAGACCTCTCAAGGCCCCAGCATGTCAATCAGCAGCCCCCGCGGTGGCACTATCATGTGAGTTCCGATACGCTAGAATCCGTGCTATCTCGTCAAGGCGCGCTGGAGTCGATTGCAACGGTTGAACAATCTCACAGTCAGCGACGGAGATATGTTACCCATTCTATTTCTAACCATGCCAACTTCCATACCTTGCTTTTGTTGCGATTCCGGTCAAGGGCATTGATCCGATGCGGCATCAGCAACTACAGGGAGAAACTCCGTTTTCATTTCCCGCCTTGGATGGGGAAACAAGAATTGATCTCGGCGCGTACCAAAGACTAATCGTGACGAATTTGGACGTCAATGAGGCAGGCCGGGCTTATTTTAACTTAGGTCTACGGCTCATGCTTTCATACCAGCACGAAATGGCCTCCAAGTGTTTCCTGGCATCACTAGAAAACAGCCCAGACTGTGCTTTGGCCCACGGTCTTTTGGCACTATGTCATTCGCCGAACTACAACTTTAAGGGTGAAGCCTACTACGAGTCAGCCTGTCACTATGAAGACACAGACAAGCCTGATCTGCTCTGCGTCTTTCCTTCTCAGCAAGTCGCCGATCGACACAGTCGAATGGCTGTGGAGAAAATTGAGGAGTTGCGCAAGGCACACCGTAAACGCAAGGGGAAAAAGAAACAGAGGACAGTTCCTTCCAATAACGGCGAAAAGCTACCTTCTGTAATATCGGATGTAGAATGTCAGTGGCTTGCGGCGATTCGTGTATTGACGAGTTCTCCGGGTGTCGACCCAGACTTGAGCCACGATATTGTCGGTCGACCCTACTCCGACGCCATGCGAAAAGTATACGAAAAGTTCGACAACGATCCAGAAATCGCCTACGGTTTCGCGGAGTCATTGATGGTTTTGAATGCCTGGCAGCTATACGAGTATCCATGTGAGTCATATGCGCAGTCTAAGCGATTGTGATAACTACGCGTCGGTTCTTCGCCGTTACATACTTTTGGAAATAATGTCACTCACAATGCTACTGGTTTCTTGGTTGGTTTCTCAGCCGGCAAGCCGCTCAGCCCGGATGTAGTGGAAACCCGAGCTGTGCTGGAGCGTTCGCTAAAAATTCATCCGCATCACGCCGGTCTGTGCCACATGTACGTGCACCTTTCCGAAATGTCAGCGCATCCCGAAAAGGCCTTGGCTGCCTGTCAGCCGCTCCGCGGAGAATTCCCCCATGCTGGACATCTGGTGCACATGGCAACGCACATCGACGTCTTGCTGGGTGACTACGAGTCCTGTGTGCACTTCAACTGTCAAGCCATCCGGGCCGATCGACATGTCATGGCGAGTAGTCCGGCAACGGCTGGTAAGGAAAGTTTTTACTTTGGATACATTGTACACAATTATCACATGGCCGTATATGGGGCCATTCTCGGAGGGATGCAAGGGAAAGCTATGGAATTGGCGGACGAGTTGAACGAACTTATCAACGAAGATATGTTCCGAGAGTTTCCCGATTTGACGTCATATTTGGAAAGCTATGCAGCTCTGGAAGTGCACATTATGGTTCGTTTTGGGCGCTGGAAGGAGATCTTGGAGTTAGAATTGCCGAAGGATCAGCGCCTGATGTTGTTTCGGGCCTGTACTCTGCGGTACGCCCGAGGCTTGGCGCTAGCTGCTCTAGGCCGCGTCGAGGAAGCCAACAAGGAGATGATGACGTTGGATGCGTTGCGGGTTGATCCCGAAGCGACGATGCGAATTTTGCACAACAATACCATTTTTGATTTGCTCGCGGTAGATTCTGTAATGCTGCACGGGGAAATTGCCTATCGAGAAGGACAATACGAAAATGCGTTTGCACTGTTGCGGCAGTCCGTACAAATGCAGGATGACTTGGTGTTTGACGAACCGTGGGGTAAGATGCAACCGATTCGCCATGCCTTGGGTGGACTATTATTGGAACAGGGACTCTTGGAAGAGGCTATAGCGGTGTTTCGAAAAGATTTACATTTTCATCCCAAGAATCCTTGGGCCTTGGTTGGTTTGATTGAATGCTTGAAATGTCAACAGCCATGTTGCTGCGAAGCGACCGATCGAAATGCCGAGATTGCTATGCTGCAATCACAGCTTGCAATATGTCGCAGTGGTGAGCTGGCTGATTTTGATATAGAAGTACCGTGCGAGTGCTGTCAACGTTCACCGGGGCAAAATACAAACGAAACGCAAATCTTGGAATAGAAGGTGGTCTCGGTTTGCAATGTACCCGAAGGTCCCCATTCAAGCGCCTGAAACTAATGTGTAGCGGCTCAACAGTTAAAAGCGATAAGCGTTGGAACCGATACGGTTGCTAAAACTGTTTACATATGTGTGCAAGTATGCGTATGTACGTCTAACTCATACACCGCGATAGACGGTAGACTCAAGCGAGTGTTGCTAAGGAATGTTAGCGATCGGTGGTGGGGTACCCGTCAGCGATATTTCTCCCAAAATTTCTCTGTGTCCCACCTTGTGCAGACTGTGAGCCAGAGTTGGCTGACATTGAAATGAATTCCGCTCGCACTCATATGGGCTAGGCTGCACTGCTCGTGTCACTGTTTGGTTAGAAGACAGTTGGCACTTGCCTACGAAACTATCTATGTAGAAGTTAGATAGCCAGCTATCTGTAAATAGTTCGGTATTCCAGAGCCCTCGCTGCGTCGCTGTTAGTCGCAATCCTCTGCCCTGTTCAACTCTTTACCGAATGGTTCCCCTCGGGATCCGAGCTTCGTACCTCATTTCGGGAATGGGCATATCTCTTGCTTTCACGGTGTCGTTTTTCTCGCGCTTGCTGCGGACTCTAGCCCTCTTGCTTTCCGATTTACCTTCGACAGCCCATGTTCTGGTGTAGCGTGAATCGGTGATTTTGGTATATGGGCATAAATACGGACTGTTTGCTTGGATGCGCCATTAACGTTTCCTCAGTCTATAGATCGTGAGGATGAAAGTAAAACGCTCTCTAGCTTGTGGAGGATGGCTAACACTATATATAGTTAGTTAGCGTCGGCAATCGTTCGGCCAAGCCGGAGGATAGTCGCTGTAGACTGTAGTAATCGTTAGGGGTGGCATAGGCGTCGATGCATGCCCTCAGAAAGATAAACTCGGTCAATTCCTGGTGCTGAATGGCTTGGACAACCAAAAGGGAAAAGAGTAAAATTCATTCAAGTGTCCTGGATTGACAGTGAGACGGACCTATAGCTGGAGCGTGTCTGTAGCCCACACCAATGACTCTGTGACTCCCTACCAGTGCTGGAATTGTCTCGCGGCCTACGCCCTAACGGTGAAACTATATCCGTCCGTCCGCCCATACTTTCCTTTCAGTTAACAGTAAGCGCGAGTTGGAGTGGACTGTTTGTTATTGCTGCTCTCTACCTAGAGTGGTGACTCAATGTGAGTCGTGGCTGTTGAGGACGCAACTGCTGGATATGCCCTTTGGCTTGCTGTACACATGCCCGCTGGAGGTATCGGGACTGTGCGCTGTATGGTGACTGATAGTGGGAGAATAGGACCGCGTGTCGACCCCCACCGCGCGCGGGGCAATTCTATTTCCTTCCCGAATCCGTTCCATGCGGGGCTCAGATGGGGCACCCTTCCTAATTTAAGATGGTAAGCCATTCCCGGAATCTGTTTCGGATCTGCGTGGCTCTGCGCAGGTAACGCGTCCGATGGGTACCTATCGAAAACAAGTTTCAATAGCTTTTCCTGTTTTCACCGGTTCCAACGCGAAAAGCTCATTTACATGAGAAGCATCGTCGAATGCACTGTTTACGAAACGCATTCCCAACTTACGGTGCCATCGATTCATTCATTAATTGTGAAGATCGACAGTGAACGAACTATTAACTACCATCAACGCATTCTTTCACAAACAGAAACACACATCATGTTAACGATAACAACAACAACTATAGACGAAGAAGCAGCCGCTATAACACTGACGACGAAAATGGAAGCGAAACGACGGAGGCATCCTTTGAATTCCGTTGACAGAGTCCGCTTTTGTGAAGGATTGCGGCGGCACTTCACGTTGCTCGTAGCGTTCCTGACGCTGCTGTTGCTGCCTACTCGAACACTGGCGAATATGAATCCGTGTCATTCCAGGAACAACGTCAAGTTGAAACCGTCCATGAATTGCACCAAAATCGTCGTTCCCAATGGATTCTGCAACGCTTGCAGCATTGGGGAAATCACTCCCACAGGTCATTACGTGGATTGTCGGAAAACCATGGCGATGGAAACTCCCGCTTGTCTCGCCATGATCCCGACCTATCTCGCTCTAAACCCCTGTGACACGGCTCGCATTACGGCATGGGATGAATACCAGAATGGCAACGCAGCAGCGAGAGAATTGGGACTGCAAAAGCTCGATTACTACGCGTATTCCGTTTGTGAACAGAGTACGTATTCATGTGTGTGTGTGTGTGTGTGTGTGTGTTTAGTCACTGACGTACCAAATCACAAAACTCCTCCGAATGATCTCACACGTACCAATATTCCTATATCTCTCCACATCGTACCAACCAATATCTACTAACTGTTAGGTTGCGATTGTATTCCGCAAGTGAACGCTGTCCCTGACCAACGCATTGTGCACACGGGACGGGGAAACTGTCCAGCACACACCTTCTACGACATTTGCAGAGTACTCCCCAAAGTCAAGCTCATCATTGGAGAAGGCACCACGAACGATGATGTGACCTCGTATCCCGAAGCCTGCGTCGGAGTGGGCAATTGGTTCCGTAGTCCGGCTTCCAACAATTGGGGCCAAAACCCTAACACGCCTTTGGAGCCAGCCATTACATACTTCTTGGATCGCCTGGTGGAATCGACGGAACTCACCAAACCAGCTTCGACGCTTTGGGATGAGTGCTTTCATCTGGAAACCAGTCAACGTCGCATTACCCAAGCCGAACCGGATTGGAATACAATCGCCACCAATGGAAATCCCATTTCCCGGCACGAAGCCTGCTTTGTTTCCGTTGGTCAAAAAGGATATCTACTGGGAGGGCGAAGTGCCGTGGGCGTGAGCGTATACGACTTTCGGACCAGATCGTGGTCGAATTTACCCCGGACGTTGGACGTTGTGTTGCATCATGCACAGTGTGTTGTATTGGACGGAAAAATATGGATGGTGGGGGCCTGGACGGGGAGATTTCCGAGGGAACCCAACGCGGATAAGTTCTACGTCTACGACCCCGCAACCAACTCGTGGGATGACACTCGTGCAATCATGTCGGACCAGCGCAATCGGGGTAGTGCCGCTGTTGCCCTGTACAATGGCGAGATTTACGTGTCGCACGGAAACCGAGGTACGCGTGTACAAAGAAGATTGGCGACCGAATGATGCTGCGTGTGGCCACGTACACGTTGCGCGAGGACAGTCACTTCGTGACTGACGACCATACGCTAATGTCTTCTCACCTTCAAAACACACTATTTTCTCCTTTATGCAGGTGGTCACAACACCAAAGCTCTCGTACTCGGTTTATTTGACGTGTACAATCCGGCGACCAACACGTGGAGGGCACTACCGGACGCGCCTAACCCACGCGATCACACCGGCGGTGGTATCTTGACGGACTCCTCCGGTGATACACTCTTTTGCGTGTCTGGTGGACGAGATTCTAGCCATCCTGTTTTCTTTAACGAGTTCGTCCTACCGACCGACTGCTACAATTTTCAATCGGAAGAATGGGAGGTACGCGCAAACATTCCGACACCCCGTGCAGGTTCAGCGTACGGCATTACATGTGACGGGCGGCTCATGGTAGCAGGTGGGGAAGGGAATGATGTCGCGTGGGATACAGTGGAGGTCTTCAACGGAGAAGTATGGGAAACATTTCCCAGTCTGAAAACAGCAAGGCACGGTACTGGGCTCGCTATGGACTGTGGATGTTCCCAAATTCACATAGCCAGTGGCTCAGGTAAACAAGGTGCTTTCGATTTGGCCTCGACGGAAACGTTTTTTCTCCAAGGTGTTGACGAATCATGCAGTTCCTCACCAATTCCGGTACCTACCAATTCCCCTCCACCTCCGACGCCGGCAGTACCAACGATGCCGCCGACAATATCGCAGGTTGTCAACAACGAAACGAGTACAGTGCCCTCACCTATAGCGATAGCTCCAACCGCTGCCCCTCTTACTCAACCCACCAGTAACCCCGTCGAAGTATCGGATTTTTCACTTTTTATCAATGCGGGTCAGAACAATCAGGACGTTACTGACGGCAGCGGAAGTACCTGGGTTTCGGATCGTTACGCCAACCGAGGAAACCTTTTTAAAACGAAACTCAACAATCCGATCCTCAGCATGCCCAACCCTGGCATGGAAGAAGTGTACCGGAGCTCGCGCTGGTTTAGTGGTACAGATTTTACTTACACTATTCCGAGTCTCGAACCAGCTCTGTACCAAGTACGTCTCCACTTTGCGGAAGTCTACCAGCCTGCACAATCCGTTGGATCCCGTCGATTCAACGTCGAGATTCAAGGCAGTCCCGTGCTGACGGACTTTGATATTTTTCTAGAGGCTGGTAGTTTTACAGCTCTGGTGCGAGAATTTACTGTTTTGGTAGATTCGGGTCAGCTTGCAATCACCTTTGTCAAGGGACTTGCTGAGAACCCCATGATTACAGCAATTGAAATACGAGTAGCTCCGACAACGCCAAATCCAACAGATGTTCCGTCCTGGTTTCCAAGCAATGCACCGAGTGAGACTCCCAGTATCTCATTCGAGCCAACGTCCCTGTCTAGCGCTCCAACCAGCGTCCCCTCGCTCGCTCCTAGTATTCGGGGCGCACCAATTTCGGTGTCGTCGAGTGCGTCACCGGTTGTGCCATCGCAATTCCCCATTGAGTCCGGACCTGAGCCCTACCAACTGTTTATAAACGTTGGTGGAACGGTTGACACACTGGATGGACTAGGAAGACAATGGGTTCGAGACCAGTACGGCACTCCAGCGCAATCTTTCACTATGCCAAATAGCGCGATTTCAAATATGGCAGCCTCGGGAATGGAGACAATCTATAGACAACAGAAATGGTTAAGTGGTGCGTTCACATACACGATCCCCGATCTAATCAGCGGCTCATACTTAGTCAAGCTTCACTTTGTGGAGGGCTTTTCTGGGGCTTTCAGAGTTGGTGCCCGCAAGTTCAACGTCATTTTACAAGGTACAACAGTTTTGGCTGATTTTGACGTCTTCAAAGAAGCGGGTGGAAGCTATGCTGCAGTGAGTCGACAGTTTGTTGCTGTCGTCAATGCCGGCACAATTGCAATCACTTTCGCCAAGGGGGGCAGCAATAACCCCACCGTCTCTGCAATTGAGATCCAGTCACTATCCACGACGCAGGCCCCCATGGGCCTACCGACATCTATCCCATCTGGAGCGCCAACGAGTATTGATTCCGCTGTACCTACAGCTGATAACTCGAATAGGCCGAGCCAGCAACCTTCGAAATCTACGTCCGTGTCGCCATCGGTCAATCCATCGATCTCATCTGGGCCAAGTACCAACAGCGTCTCTCCTTCAGCTGTCGGATCAATATTGACACCGAATACTGTGTCCGCGGCACCAACTACGACACCGAGCATCCCAAGGTTTCCTTCACTGCAACCAAGCAATATCCCGATTTCTTCACCCGAGTTTCAGATGCGAGTAAGTGTTGGCAGCAATATTGATGTTGTTGACGGAAATGGAAATACATGGTTAGCGGACTCCCCCTATTGTACCGGCAAGGTGTATCGTGTTGGCGATGAAATTGCTGGCACGCAACTCGGTCAACAAGAAGTTTACCGAAGCCAACGCTGGGAAAATGGTGCCATGTCCTGCGTCGTGCCGAATCTGAGCGCCGGAGCCTATGAAGTACGACTACATTTCTCTGAGAACTATGGCCCAAACATGAACGCAGGCCGCCGTTTGTTTGATGTCTCGCTACAGGGACGGCTCGTACTGGGCAATTTTGATATTTTTACTGAGGCCGGGCTTGGATTAACCGCTGTCATTCGTCAGTTTGACGTTTCGGTTGATCAAACTGGGACTTTGACGGCCATATTTAGCAAAGGCATGATTGAGAATCCGACGGTGTCTGCGATTGAAATCCTTTCAATTCGTGAGCCGGCCATCCAGATGCCAAGTCTTTCGCCAATTACCGCCGATTCTTTCCCAAGCCAGGCTCCTTCTGAAGAATTTTCTGCTTTGCCCTCTTCCCGTCCTTCTCTTTCCCCAAGTGCGGCTATGAGTTTGTCCCCGACTGGAAGACCGTCGAATGTCCCGGGTAACGGGGATTCTTCGATTGTTGATTCATCAGAGATTCCCAGTGAATCCCCCCCTACGAGTGCATCGGCATCTACGACTTCTCCCTTGTCAAACAGCTCCAGCGCTTTACCATCTGAAACAGAATCTCATTTTCCAAGCGTTGCACCTTCCAAAAGCCGCGGCCCATCTCCAGCAGTGAGCGAATCTTATATTCCAAGTGTGGTACCTTCCGAAAACCCCAGCGTATCTCCAATAGTGAGGGAATCTTACATTCCAAGTGTTGGACCTTCCGAGAGCCCTAACGGATCGCCATCCCGAATGGAATCTCACTTTCCAAGTGTGGTACCGTCCGAAGCCCCAAGCGTATCTCCAGCAGTGAGTGAATCTTTTATTCCAAGTGCTGGACCTTCCAATCGTCCTAGCGGATCGCCGTCCGGAATGGAATCTCCGGTTCCAAGTGTTGGACCTTCCGATATTCCTAGCGGATCGCCATCCGTAATGGAATCTCAGGTTCCAAGTGTTGCGCCTTCCAAAAACCCCAGTGTATCTCCATCAGTGAGCGAATCTCACTTTCCAAGTGTCGCACCTTCCGATATTCCTAGCGGATCGCCGTCCGGAGCGGATTCTCTTTTGCCGAGTGTTATGCCTTCCAGCAGCCCCAGCGAATCTCCATCAGTGAGCACAATTCCAAGTGTCGGACCTTCCGACAGCCCTACCGAATCTTGATCAAATGTAAAAGAATAGACTTGAAGAGAAGTTTAAAAAAGTCGCCGGTTGGCTTTTGACCATCCAGTGTCATTGCGTATTGACAGTCGATTCATCGAAGGGCACCGTTTGGAACAGATGACACTATTTGTATCTTAAAGACTACATAAAAGCTGACAGTCAATAGTTTGAGGAATACCGACCCGTTGTTCTTGCCATTGTCTACAAAATGATATCTTCTTCAGTTCATTCGTATTTGTCCCCACTGTGACACTTTCTCTTCAGATACAGTTGACATTATGTAAAGCCTGCAGAACAGATTTGGTCGACTGGTCGACTTTTTAGCACAACTTGCCGTCATCTCTATCAAACGTGTTTTCTGATTGAAAAGAATCAGCTGGCGTGCAGGGCGTGCGTAAACAGCGCAATTGCCATTTTTACCTCTTCCGGCCAACAAACTAGCGCACTATTTGATATGCCTATCTACCACGCCTTTTTCGCTGGACCACGGTGCATTTTGTAGTGCTCTGAAATTGTCAATATTGGTTCCAACTATTTTTGTTTCGGGAGGGTATAAAGAGAGTACGGTTCCCTGCGACTATGAGAGACTACGTAGTAGCAAAGATGACAACAAACGAAAAGCAGATTCGAACAAATCAATAAATAGAACTTGCTATAAAATTCCGCGAAAGACAGCGTCTCTGTAAAACCATTTTCGTACTCTCAGCCAACAACGTGCACGATTTTCCACAAATCCTTCGTCACACCATTTCTTCTGTGCGAGACCCAATCAGCACCGCACCAATCTAAATCAATCTTTCGTCATTTGTTCCACGACTTGAGAGACCGAGACTTCATCTGACGAGTCAACGCCAATATTTGCCGCCTCAAGGCGCTCTAGAATCTCCACCATGACCGCATCATTGTGGAACCCAAGCTCGTGCAACTGATCGAGCTGCACAAACCATCGCTGCAATTGGGCGTGGGGTACGGACGCAGAGCCCTCAATCGACGAGACGACGGTAGGGACTGAAGCAACCGACGAAAAACTTTCGGAAGACGGACAATCATTCGCTCCGTCTGATTGGGTCAGCATAGACAAGTTTTCGTTTGCATGACTGCTAATGGCGCTGTTGAACAAAGCAGATCCGATCACTTGAGCGGCACGGGCCAGCGCCTCGTCATCGGCAACAACTTCCCAACTATGATGACTGGCGTCATCTTTCGTTGTTGCTTCGCCGTCAACGATTGTCGCGCCATGTTCCGTTTCGCCGCTTGGTTCAACAACAACGTTCTGCTTCTCCTCTTGCTCCTCATCCGCATCTTCGTCGTTCTGCGAATAGGAGGTCTCACGGCTGAGTTCCAGATTAAAGTCTTCAATCGCTTGTGCAACCTTGTCCAAGGTCTCGCCCAACACAGCCGCAATATCTCCGCTACCGACAGCATCATTGGCGAAGCAATCCGCCACTACTTGCGAATCCGTGGCCGTTTTCTGAATCATCGCCTCGTCAGGTTCCACTTCCAGAACGTCGTCCACAGCCTCCACCGTCTGCTGCAAATGCTCTGATTCCTCGTTCAAAACCCCTTCTTCTAGCGCGGCCGAATTTTGATTCAAGAATTTAAATTCTGCGGATTTCTTGTCCGTAGGCTGGATATCTTGCATGCTGCGTCGAATAGCTTCCTTGAGGGCTAAATCGACATTCTCTTCGGAAAGGTACGAGGGTGGCGGCACGTGTGTAGGGAAACTAAAGGGAAAGGTCTTGCCTGACGAAAGAGGAGGATCCGGTAGCGGCGATGCGTTTGGAGGAGACGACATTGGCTGGTCATCCGAACCACTTGTAGGAGAAACAGAGGGTCCTTGAGGGTGCGCACCGTGATGATGATGATGGTGTGCACGATGAAAGCCTCGTGGTCCACACCGTCCACGACCTCGTCCACAGGAACCACGAGGACGTCCTGCACCGGCAGTGCCGCTATGCAAGCGCAGGTGTCGACTGTGCCAGCGTTCTTGGAAGGGGCGGTCGCGATCTGTTGACCCAATGAGAAAAAGTCGACTGCGTCAGAACAAGTCGATACATAACACAAGCATGGGTGTTCGCTCAATTCGTCTAAACGTACCCATTTCGACAGCTTCAAACTGAATTTCGTCCCCTTTGTAATTCAGCTTGCACTTGCCGCAGAGATCATAGTCGGGCAAGTTAGTTGCGTGAAAGCGCTTTCCCACGATGGGAGTCGTCAAACAAGCATCGCAGGTGTGACGTCCATGAATGAACGGACGTGTGTGCGTGCATTCTGCAGGAGGCTTTCGGTTGTCGGTCTCGCCCGACTGCTTGGCGGCCATACGTTCCGACAATGATTGCACGTGTCCGGAGAGGGTCAAGACACCCACGGCCAAAACATCCACCATGGTTTCCACCAACTTGTCGACGTGGATATTCTTCGGAGACGAAGGTTGAGCGACGAAAGCTTTCGTTCCTATATTCGACGTGGGTGATGGGGTAGAGTGTTCCGTCGGAGCGGATTCGTTTGATTCCTCTACTGGTTCACGACGTGTGGTTGGCTGTGGACGAAGAGTCTGGGTGGAGACGGAAGCGCGGCTCGAGACGGGGACTTGCTCTTGTTCCTCCTTGAGCCCCTTGGGCGTCACCAAGGGTTCCGGCGCTTTACGGATGGAGTCGTCCTCGCCAACGTGACTGGCCTTGAGTTGAACGGTTGCCGTCACTTTGACGTTGCCTTCCTCCTGGTAGAGCTGAAAGGCTTCGTAGAGATCTTCGTTGGAAGCAATACCGATTCGATCCCCATCGGGATCGTGGTACATCAAACCAACTTTGTAGAGATCAGACGCATCCGCCGCGCTCTGGAAATCTTCCCGTTCCGTCGCGTACTGGATAGCCCGGATCTGGACTTGCTGGTATTCCTTCGTCGTGTTACTGTCGGTCAAGCGTACACGGTGGTACAACCCGGAGTCTGTCGCAGCAATTTTCAACGTTCCCAAAGAACAAGACGCTGCGTGAGTTACTTTCAACCCAAACCGCTACCAACCGCTACCAACTAACCGTAAAACATGACAATGCAACGTGTACTACACAAACATCTACGAGACTTATGTGGACTGGTCACCCTGCCGTATTTTTCTACCGTGCGGCACCCACGGAACGAAATTCTTCATTCGTGTTGTCCGTACCGAACAGTGAACGCGTCCAAACACACGAACTGTAAAGAACAATACCCTGTCAACACGTACCGGTGCCGTCTTTGGCTTGGATCGTCAACTTGATGACGACCTTGCTTTTCAACAAGGGAGGAATTGTCATACTTAACAAAAACCTGGCAGTTGCAACAACTACGAACGAAACAAACAATCCAAATATGGTACCGCAATTGGATTGTTCCGTCACCGAAACACGGCAAAGAATTTGTTGTGTCGCGGTATCATGCGGGTGTCAATCACACACCGGCAGTCACTCGTCACTCGTCTACACCAACGACCCGCCGGTAGACGCTCGCGCGTAGGGAATAATGAATTACCTATGGTGCCACAGAGTAGTGAGGGACCTCCCACGACACAACGTATCCTACACCGAGTAGAACTAGTACTACAGGCCACGGTACGCGGAGGACGCAAAGTTTACTCCGGGTCTGCCGAAGAGGGATCCCTCGCGAAGCGGCCTGAAGCCAAGGGAAGATCCGCGAACACGATTCTAGGGTTAGGGTCGGTACGTGTACCTTCCCCGAATTCCGATTGCACTGTTCGCCCCTAGCCAATCCTAGGGTTCAAAAAGGCTAACAGTAACATTAGTAACAGTAACGTAGTCCCTTGTCACACACGCGAAGAGTTCGAAAACCCTAGACTGTGTGTGACGTGTGACGGGAAACGGGAAACGTAAGAATCACGAAAGGTTGCGATTCCATTCCGTCAAACGGACAAGCCGAACAATTCTCATTCTCGGTTGTCACTTGTCACCTAACCGACAGTAACACCCTTTTTTTTGTATTCACTGTAACACACGCCTGACCAAGAGTGACTAGACTGCGCCCCATTTGCATTCGAACTCACAGAAAATCTCGCCTCTCCGGTGCGCGGACTGCCTCGCATTGTGGCACATCGATTGCTTCATCGTACCGTAGCGCCCGAACAGTATGCCGCAAAAGTTCCTTGACAAGCTGGTGCAGAATCGCTTCCAATCTGCCAAACAGTTGCGGAAACTGTTGCAAGAGGGTCTCCATGATGCTGAACGCGCTCGTCATCGACCGTACAAACCCCGACGGCATCGCAATGCTCCCAAATATCTAAAAGGCGTCCACAACGGCGTCTACTATCGCATCAGACTCCCTCAACAGAGGTCTCTGCCAGATCTACAAAAAATACCTTCCCCGACGCTCCCTCCCAAAGCTTTCAAACCCCTACCCCCCAAGGAAAGTCACAAAGCGCAAAGCCGTAAAGAAGGTTTCGAAGACTTTTGGAAACGCGCACGCTTCTGGTGGAAAGAAAATTACCCCGTTGTCATTCTCAACTTTGGGTCCATCTGCACACTCACCGGGTTCACCCGCTCGGACGTGCTCGAACTCCGCGTCCTATCAGTAGTGGGATCTCTCGGTTCGGCCGTTTATAACCTCACTCGGAAACCTATACTCGTTGCGCCCCTTCTCTGGAGCGCCACCTTTGCCGCCGTCAACGGCTACAAAATATTCGAAATCATCCGCGAACGCAAAGGCACCGTCCGACTCTCGGCCGAACAGGAAACGTGGTACACCCGCTTCTTTATGCCGCACGGAGTTACACCCAAACAGTTTGAAGCCATTCACAATCGAGCCCAAATATTCCGACTGCAACAAGGCTCTTGTTTGATTAAGCAACACGACAAATTGGAATACGTTTATCTCATTGTGGACGGCACGACACGGGCGAGTATTCTGGGACGTCACCTGACGGCGGCATCCGTCACTCCTGTAGCATACAAGGAAAAGGAAGGTGGGGCTTCGGGAGCCTGGGTAGGTGAAATGGCCTTTCTGGAAGCGTACTGGAACACGGAGCAAGGCCAGAAACACCAACACTCGGACGATGCCCCGTCCAGCGCACAACCACCACAGCGTCAAGGACGGGCGGCTACGCAAAGTGATCACCCGCACGCACCTTTGGCACTCGCCGAAGCGGCCGCAGCCGCCGTATCCGCGAAGGACGCCGTCGCGGTTCAAGGCAGTGCTGCCACCCGCTCCACCTCGAACGTATTAAAATCATCGCATTCGCTGTACACCATTGTAGCCAAGGAGGACTGCGTCGTTATGCGCTGGTCGCATGCCGATATGGAAGCACTCATGGCGCGGTCGACCGATCTGCGGGCCGCCATGACACGGGCCATGACGGCTGCTATTGTGGGCAAGGTAAGTGGCCCTGTTGTTTTACCAGCAATTGTAAACGGAAAGGCGTTTCTCACTTTTCCGGACTTCCGTTTCGACGCTGTTATCTGTGGTTGTTATTCTATTGCGTACAGGTCATCAACTTTACCGTAAGCAAGAGTAGTGCCCTTCCAACCTGGTCAACGTGGTTGGATGACTGGAAGCACAATGCGGGTGCTCGTATCTCGGTACAGCAAAGACCCACGCCGGTCAAGTATCTAGTGCCTGGCGAAGGAGAAGACGAGATGATTGACAAACGTGGCAACGTGGAGAATCATGACCGAAGAACGCTCCCCGAAAGCGTCCAAACGTACCCTACCTATCGATAGTACCGGATGCTGTTGTCAGGATTTGCTGTGTCATGGTACGAAAACAAGCAAGCACGGGATTGCTCTAATCCAGCTAATTTGTTGTTGTTGTTGCTTTGTTTTTAGTAGTAATAAAAGGCTGTGTGTAGGTATGCATGTAGGTAGTAGACCTGTTGGTAACGTAGGATTGCTAGTACGTGTTTGTTGCATGGCCGACCGACCACTAGCTTATAGCAGTTCAATACTTGGGATCGGGTACGGTCCATCCCTGCGCCTTCAAGGCGGTACCAAGGTATTCGAGTCGCTTTTGGTTGACGCCAAAGTCGGAATCTCCCACACGCGAGGCGCTGCGGACTTGAACGTTGGCGCCGTTGTCCACAATCTCCAGAGTAAGGTCATCCACAAAGGGTTTCCCGCCGTTGAAGAATTTGGCAAATTTGCCGATACCCGACTTGTACTCGATTCGTGCGGTCCCGGCTTTGGTCAAATCGTCCTGTACGAGTTCCCATCCGCCCTTATCGACGTCTTGCTGTCCGGCTTGTGGATACTCCAAGAGGACGGCCCGGATCGTCTGGGCGACATCGGCTTGCGACGGCGTGACGCCTGCCGGAGGAGTCCAAGTCGTGCGGATACAGTTTTTGGATCCTTTGGGACAGGCTTCAATGGCGTTCGCGGCGGCAGACGTGCCGAAACCCACGAGTGCGGCCGAGGCCGCGGCGCCGAACGCCCGACGCGACAACGACGGTGGCGTGGGGGTCTGGTAGGACAGCGCTGCGGGAGTGAACGCCGCCAACAGGAGTGCGGACAATGCGTGGCGTAGGAACATGGTGAGGCGAGCGAATACGCGATTTTCCGATGGTTAGTGCCGAGGAAACAAACCAACAAACGAGCTTGTAGAATGTGGAGTGTGGGATACGGCAGGGACCTACCTACCTATTGACATCACCTCATTCCACCGTTTATATTAGCAACGCATAGCCCTACCCATACCCCTCCAAACCTACTGTTTGCTAGCTACTAGTAGCGCCTCCTTATCTCATCACAAGTCATGATCGTAACCTCACAGTCAGTCTGTCTCCTATGCAGATGGAAATGAACACGATTCGTTCCTTTAGGAAATCGAAAGTCCGTGATTCAAAGTCAGACCACTGACGTATGCGCCAATTACACGTGCATTTGGGGATATTCCTTTCTTAGCCCCATCATGTCCTCCGGATGGTTTCTCCTGTCATACAAGACATATCCAAAATAGCCCGTGATTTCACTCCGACACTCACTCTTTATCAGAACTACAAAGTAGTCTTCGGCGAGAGTTGTGCTACCGGTGAGCTATCGCAACTGTACTCGAGGACCGGCCGTCCGAGATCCGTCACTTCGGAATGCAACAAGAGTCAGGTACAATCAAATGGTCGTGAACATTGCTTCGTGTTGGAACGCAAGTAGGCGGTGAAGTAAATGCGCTTCTTTTGTGTGCTGGTGTAGCAGTCCATTAGAAATATCTTTCCTGTTAGCTTACGCATCTTTTGGATAGGCAATCACGGGTATTAGTCGGTCTCGTGCGAACGTACAAGGCACCTTCAAAAACAAACACAAGATGCTAGGTCAAAGGTAGGAGGTATGGTAGAGAGACTTTTCGTACGAAAACAGGTTGGTCGTCTTTGACTTTGATATACAAATTGATGTATTTGAAGTGCCAATACTACAGTCTTCGAATATAAAATTTTGATCTTGTGATTGTTTGACTTACTACAGGTATTCATCGACGAAGACGTATCACACAGTTTCTCTTTTTCTTTGCTTATTCATTCTCGTGAACTCTTTCCGGGGGTTGCGCTTTCAGGTTGATCTGCTTCCAGGCATTCTACCATTCGCAAATCCTTTCTTCAAAACTTATCGATCCGGGGTCGCATTAGTCGTCGGGGACGTGGACGGGGCACTAGACGGGGCAGGAGACGGGGCACTAGACGGATTACTAGACGGTGCCACCGATGGCAAGCTCAACGGGGCACTGGATGGAGACGAGGTCTTACGCCCAGGCCTATTCAGTCGACCCATCATTTTTGGGTTTGTTCGCATCCGAAGTGTACGATCTGGGTGTTGGTTTCCCTTTTCGAGCTGTTTGAACTTTGAAAGTGAGACGGGGTTCGTGGCGTGACTGACTGATTGAAATACCTGGCTGGCAAGTTGCCATCTTCGCTAGACGTACCGTGGGCAAATGGGACGAAGCCGCTAGTGTTTTGGTGAGCAACACCCAGGCTGTTAGGAGAAGACCGACACGAGCATTCATGGTCCAATTTTCTTTTTGCGAAAGCAGAAGGAAGTTTTAATGTGACTGCAACGCATTCAAGAAATCTACTAGAGAGGCGACTTTAAAACCGTTTCAGCTTCTGTCGCATTTTTGTTGAAGAAAATTGAAATTTCTGCTACCGTGGTGCTCTTCCTAATCCCACTTCTTTTGATACGGGGCATCAACACCGCCTGTTCTCATATACTGTGACGTTCAACAATCGGAAATGAACCAGTGAAAAATTTCACACCATAGTAGCAAAACTTTCGACCAATCCATCTACTAGAGAACTTCCCCAACGAAGATGACCTCCGCAATACTCTGGGACGCCAGCCTTAGAAAACGTTTGATTTACCTTTACTTTGAGAGCGTTCTCACTGTCAGCAGTCCCCTCATACCAGGTAGTCATATGATTTGGTGTGTAGAACTTTCGGGCGGGATATCACTCCCCGACGAAAACATAATGGTGAAAATCCGTGATTCAAAGTCAGGCCACTGACGTATGCGGATAGGTACACTTGCATCTGAGGATATTCCTTTCTTAGCCCTATCATGTCCTCTCGGATGGTTTCTCCTGTCATACAAGACGTATCGACCAATACAAGAGACTGACTTCACTGCGACATGCCCAGAATGGCCAATTCCCTCACGACTTTTGTCGAAAGTCTCTTACTATTAGTACGGTCCAATCTACACACTGTACGTTTCCAGTATGTTCAGAATATCCGTGCGAGCCGATTCCGCCTGTTTCCTCGTGGAAATCGAAAGATACGGACATTCCCGAGCCGATCGATGCCGAGAGTGTGTCAAAGACCTCCCAAGGCCTTTTTCTTTCCCCTATCGAGAACGCAAAGCGGCACCCTCCGTTCAACAACAGTGAGGATGACAGCAAATACCGGTTGTGACACCGTCGGGACGAGTCATCGGACTCGTTCCGTTTTGCAGAACGCCGGTCGCTTCACCATTCCCAGTGGCGTATTGTTCTTGTCGTTGTTGCTGCTGGGTTGTGACCTGATCTGCCGATTACCCGTGCTGACGGACGCGAAAGTGTTTCCCCGTCTCCATCGGTCTTTTGTATTCCATGCCGACTTTGGTTCGACTGCAGACGTCCGTTCCTTCATCGATCGCGTCCCGCGAGGAGGAGCTGCAGAACGTTTCGTACACCAAACCGAAGATTCTGTCAAGCCCGTCAAAGCCACCGTGACTCTTGATTCCACGTCGCAAACAGTCACGGCTACATCAATCGTCACTACATCAACAATCGCTGCGAATGATACCCACAGCAACAGCAACTGTAATGCGAGTACTACTGCTACTACTGTACAGCACGAATCCGAAACCAACAGCGATACCAATCCGACGACCGTACAAACCGTCGCAGCATCTCTTACAGTGGCACCCGCATCAGCCCAATCCACCGAGCAAGAGGCGGCTCTAGCCAAAGATCGCGCCGCGGAAGAGCGCGCTCTCTTTGTCCGTAGTACTCTGGCTCGCCGTCGAGATTACGTGGAATCTGGCAAACGCATGAAGGACTTTGGCAAATGGGTACAAGCCAGAGACGGCGATCCCACCGTCTTTTCCATGCACGGTGTCGACGCCGCAAACGCTGCTGAATTTGATCAGGACACCCGGGTGATCCCCGAACGCCGAGAACGACTATCCAAAGATCCATTCGCATCGGATCGGCTCAACCTAGAACTTGTGGTGCTGCGCGATTGTCCCCCCAATCAGTACTTTGGAAAATCACTGCATTTGAGTGATACCACTTCTCCGTCCACTTTTCGACTTATACTGCGCGCCATGCGTCTAGGGATCGCCTTTGCTCCAGTTCTCAGTACGGTCGGCTTGGCCGTCGTCTCGCCCCGTTTCCGGAACAATGTCTGGTACAGTTGGTTGACCACCTGCATTGGTCAGAGTGGCGCCGCTTGGATCAAGTGGGGACAATGGAGCAGCACTCGTAACGATATGTTCCCCGACGCATTCTGCGAGCAGCTCGCAACGTTGCACGCCGCAGCCCCCGCACACAAATGGAAATTCTCCGAACAAACCTTGGAAAGCTCTCTCGGAATCGCGCCGGGAAGCCTGTTGCAAGTATTTGATGAAATCGATCCAGTCCCCTTGGCGTCCGGTAGTATTGCGCAAATTCATAAGGCTGTGCTGGACGGCAAATCAATGGCGGTCAAAATAAGACACCCTAACGTCGCCGCTCTTATCGATATGGACTTTCGCCTCATGAAGGCCGCAGCCATCCTTCTGGATGCGATTCCGGCTCTTTCTTGGTTGCGCATTCGGGAATCGGTGGAACAATTCAGCCACACCATGGCGGCACAAGCTTACCTGCACGTCGAAGCACATCATTTGGAAGTCTTGAACTACAACTTTCGGTCGTGGCCGCACGTGCGTTTCCCCCATCCTTTCTACGCAAGCTCGGCCGTTATTATGGAAACGTTTGAGCAGGGACAAATATGCACCGAAATTTTCGATATGTACGACGATGTGGCCACGCACATGAACGACGGAACCGCTGTATCTACGGAGGGCAAAGTGACCGTCGAAGAAGCCGCCGAGGACGCGGTCAGCCAAACGACCAACTCTAGCAACATCGGCGCCAACACGAGTACGCCCGAGTCGACGGGAAAGGGCCACATGATTTCTACCAAAGCCCTCCAGGTTCAAGGACACGAGCTCATCCCTCTCAAAATGGCTCAATTCCTCGTCACCAACGGTGTTGCGCTGTATCTGAAAATGCTCTTGGTCGACAACCTCATGCATGCGGATCTCCACCCTGGAAATATCATGGTCGATTGCCACTGCGATTCGTACGAACAAGCGCACAAGCGAGAACATTTAGCCATGGTACCAGTCATGTCGGATCCCAACCAAAAACTTGGCAAGTTTCGCATTGCGCTGGTAGACGCGGGCATGGTGGCCCAACTGACCGACAAAGAGAGTTCCACATTTATCGGACTCTTGGCCAGTCTGGGTGAAGGCGATGGGCAACAGGCGGCCGAATTTGCCCTCCAGTTCTCTTTGGAAAACCACATGAACGAAACTCAGCGCGCTGCGTTTACCGAGGACATGGTAACCATGTTTGCCGAGCGCTGTCGCGGCTACGGAACCGGCGTTGACGTTGGATACGTCTTGCGTGGCGTTCTTGGACTCATTCGCGACCACAAGGTCCGTATTGACGCCAACTTTGCTACGCTGGTGGTGAATTGTTTGTGCATCGAAAGTTTGGCCGCCCGCGTTTGTCCCAGCTACAATGTTCTGGACGCGGCGCGACCCTTGTTGCAAACCTACCGGGCCATGTGCTATGAAAAGGACGGGACTCCCAAGCCACAAGCCCGCAACTCGAGCTGGGTTAAATTTGTGCTTTCCCTCCAGTACCAAAAAAAGAACTCTTACGATCGAGCCTTTTTTGCTCGCGAGGCCAACGCGAAGCGTCGTAAGCATATTCAAGAAAAGGTCCTGTAGAGAGCAAGGGTGTACCATTCTATATAAAAAGGGAATTTATTAGCTAGTTGCCCGTTGTTTGTGAACCCTTGTCGTCCTTGGTGGAACGCAACAAGGGAGTTTCGGTGGATTTCGGGATTCGACCATCACGTCTAGCGCCAAATTGTTTTGATTCTACACCCACCCTCGAAGTTTGCAGTGCACCTGAGAGAACCGGAAAATAAAATGGCAACAGTAGCAGGGCACGGGTAAGCGCAGCCCAAGATCGCGAGATTCATGGCACACGAGTCCAAGGCTACCTCCTATAAATATACGTACTCTGGCACACGAAGTCATATAATCGCCTCGTCCAATACCCGTCGCGTACTCGGTACGAGTTGCCTGTCGCATGTATTCGGAAGCTTTCACCGTCTCCTTGCGTACTTCACAAAAGAGTCCGAGGTAAAACAGTGCGTAAAACTCGTCGGCAACGCTGTTGTCGAGGAAAGAGCGCAATTCAGTATCAACGAACGGTAAATAGGAAAATGGCCCAGTGGATCTCGTGGACGTCTCTTATAATTCATTAGATCACGACGTACCTGGCTCCGTTTCCGTGACCAGCCATTGCCAATTGGTGTTCGGTTCCTTCCCCTCGAAAGAGTCGGTAGACGGTGGGCATAATTCTCCGGCGATCCCGATTTCCCGCAGGCAAGCTCATCATTGTGGACGGTGGAAATTCGTCCGGACGCTGACGCAATTGCGCCGCAATATCCCAAACGATTTCCTCCACATCGTTAGGGTTAACTTTGACGTCGGAACGGAACTGATCACTGGCTTCCGCGAAGCGATCGGCGTAGTACAGACTCAAGCCGCGTTGCCAGAGAAACGGATGGAGTGAGCCGTCCGGTTGCAGCGCATCGGCACGATCAAACAAGTCGATCGATTTGGACACCTCACCCTTGCGAAACATCTCCATCCCGTCAGACACTAGTTGGCGAGCTTCGTAACGGCGTTCGGCCGACACCATTCCCAGCAACGTGGAACGCCGTGCCGGCGTATCGGCGGAGAGGCGTCGTGAACCGCTCCGGACGATCACGAACGCCTGGGATGGAAGCCACTGCATGCCACAACAAAGCGTCAACACGACAAGATTCCACTGCATCTTGTAACGAGCGTCAAAGAGTCGTTGATTCGTGAGAAGGATCGTCGCCAAAGCACTCCCATGGTCCATCCAACGAAATAGAAACGTTCCCCGATCTGCTTTTGCAGAGAAATAGTCTGAGTCTTGGTTCCGCACGGGAATCATGAGTCGCCGGATCGAGATTCGTTATCCGGGTTGTTTTGTCGTCCATACAAAAACACACAACGTCCATAACGGGTACGATACCGACTCCCAGAAATAGGTACCTGGACTCTCAATCTGTTTCTTCAAGACGCACCGCACTGTCTCTTTCCTGTTGGTATGCCTATTTTACAGTTAGCGGTCCGGACGATGTCTACATGATAGTTGCTGTTACAGTTAGTTCATTCCACCGTAGTGTTGCATATCTCGTTGACATTTACAGTTATACATTGTTTTAACATTCACCGTCAGTCTCTCTCTCATCCTTTGCTTCATAGAGGCAACTGACCGATACGATTCATCCATTACCCTTGCACATTGCGGGCGTCGGAGCATGGCACCCACCAAATCGGACAAGCGCACTAATTCGAAAAAGGTAAACAATGTCAACGTACCTTCGGGAGCGAGCGAATCTACCACGGAGTTACGCAAGGCATCTAGTGCTGCAACCCCGGACGATGACTACGAAAAGTACAAGGTCGATGAATCGCTCATGGCTCGCCTGAGTGAAGAAGACCAGGCACTCGTCGACGAGATGCAAGCCAAGGAACTCCAAGACTTTATCGACGACCGGGACGATGTCTTGCGCCAACTGCCCCAGAGTGTTCAAGAATCCTTCGGTACCATTGGATTCGCAAAGTTTGGACAAGTCAAGGCCTGGCCTGTCCTAGTGTTGAACCCTTTTGACGTTCCACCCCAACCCGTCCGAGCCATGTGGAGAACCATGTTTGCTAGAGTACGTACGGCAAAAAGTCGGTCTCTTGCGACCGTGCAAGAGTACAAACGCCCATTTTTCACCACCCTCCACTGTAGCTCAACTTTTGATTGTCTTCTTTTGCTTCCAAGTTGAAAAAATCGGAACAGTTGGACAAACTAACTTGCCTCGTTTACTGGTACGGATCGAGGGACGATCCCAACAATATGTACAGTTTCATCCCCCGGAAACTCGTCAAGAAATACGAATCCGTCGTCAAGAACGGAGAATCGCCCGTGGTACCGAAAAAAGCCGAGTTGCGCAAGGCGTATGACGAAATGTTGGCAGATGTGGATCTTGACCCGGCAGAACGCAAGCGTCATGTTTTGACTTTTTCGGAAGAATGGGAAGTGAAAGTGGAACAGTACGCCTTGGCGCTCGATAAAAAAGCTACGGACCAAGACAACAATTCCAAGAAAAGACGTGCCAGTGAGACTAGCGCGAAGAAAGGCCTGAAGCAATCCATTCCCAAAAAGCGTCGTACCAGCGCAACCGAACACGCTAAAACCGACACGTCTGCGATGAGCATACCGAGTGATAGCGAAGAAATTGACAAGGGAGCAAAAGCCTTGATTGAAGATCCCGGAGAAGAAAACAAAGTTGGTAAGAAGAAAGGAGTGGTCAAACAAAGAACCGGCAAAAAGAAAACCGTCGAAAAAAAAACAGGGTCAAAGAAGAAGAACGGCAAACCAAAGGATGTAGATTCACAAAGCGTAACGGTCGGCGATGAAATGGATTTTGCGGACATGGAATCATCGGATGAAGCCCTGCAATCCGATGATGATAAAAAGGACGATGATTTCGAGGCTGATCATCTATCAGAAGACGTTGAAAAAGACGAAAGCTACACCGATGCACTGAAACCAAAAGGTGAAAAAGTTTCAAAAAAGAGCGACAAGAAAGCAACGGCTACAACGAAAGTCTCCAAACCTAAGGAACCATCAAAAGCAAAACTGAAGCAAAAGTTTCAGGAAAACGAAAAGGTGTTTGGCCCGATACTACAGACATGGGCTGACAAAATTAAAAAAAAGGACACAAGCAAACTTCAGGCAATGATCAAACAAATTTCTGCATGCTACACTGACTTTTCTGTTCGATTCATCGAGCTGTACCCTGTGCCTGACCTTGTGAAGAGGACAAAAGTTGTCTTGAAAGAAAAGAATGCGGATCTCACGGACCTAGTTGCGTTGAGAACAAAGTTGAATTCTTTCTACATGGAAGAAAAGAACAAGGTCCCGGAGTCTTTTAAGCCGAAACCGAAACGGCAGATATCAACCGGATCTAGCTTAAAAGAATCCCAAAGCAGACTCACTGTCAATGAACCAAGTATGTCTACGAAGGCAAGCTCACAGTCGACGATCGGCGCAACTGCGGTAATGGCTCCGTCACGACCCGGTATTGAACAACCTGGCGATTACAAAAGAAAGCAAGAACAGAGGCAGTCAGAACCAGAAGCAAATAGAGAAATGACTTCTGCTATCCCAAAACACGATTTGAAGACACACGCGTCGTCTAAACCGGATAAGTTTTTAAAACCAGAAAAGAAGAATTTCAGCATCGGAAATTACGTCAAAACAACTCTGCAGGAAGCTGTTTCGGCGTCCAAGACGCCGGTTGTAACTAGCCGAGCAGTGAGTGTTGCCAAGGTCATACCGGCTTGGATCACAGAGGAGACGTCATTAGAGCCCCCGACCGATCAAGACCGCTCCTTAGGCTTGGAGTTTCTGCGACAAATGGCAACATGCTTTCCGAGCGGCAATATAAATGCGGAGTCACTGGCTCTGTCGATCGAAAAAGCTATCAACGACTGGTCTGTTAAGCAATCATTGGTGTCGCCTTCTGATTTCGCTTGGCGGGACGCATACTGGGAGCGCGTTCACGCAATCGTCGCCGCTGTCTGTGGGAAGCGCAATTCAGGTACACTGATGAATCTATTACTAAACGGCGACTTCGATGATCCATTGGAGTTAGTGGGACTTGAGCACAAAATTTTATTGGATTCGTTTGAGGGACGGCCTATTTTCCTCAAATAGTATTTGATGGATTCACGTCGGCAAGTTTGACTGGTGTATTGTTAATAGTAAGGCAGACATGTGCTTGCGTCCATTGCGGAACCAACCAACAAGTATCAAGCTCGTTGCCCAGCCCTTTGTTCTTGTACATCATATTGTGGTGATTAGACTGAAGAAAATTAAGCCGCTGTGCGATATGGGCACAAGAAGCGTAAGTTTACAGGAGGCGCCGCTTCTTTGAGCACAGTAGTCCAACACTTTTTCGTAATGTCGTTCGAAATGTCGCGGCGTATCATGGTGCCTTGTGCGATTTCAGTGGTTTGCCCTTGTCGTAGTAAACTTCCCGGCTTTCTTCGATCCAACAGTTCAATAGGGAACACGCTAAAATAGCTAGCCCTAAAAGTGTAAAAAAGATCAACGGACCAAGTGACTCTGCCGCCACAGTCTCTTGCGTTCGAGCGGCCATGGTGGTTATTGACTATGAGAAACGTCACGCACAGCCCACGACGACGCGGAAACGGGAACCAACAGTTCAAGGGACTCGAGCTCTGAGTCTGTCTGTCGGTGCCATTCATTTGTCTTCCAGAAATGTTACAGTTAATCCTTCTCACGCGCAACAAAAACGTCGAAGATTCCTCTTTGTTCATTTCTTCGGAGAGGACACACAATTGTTTGGTTTTGGCAAAGACATCTTTCTTGTACGAAAATGTTGATGATAGAACAGTCGCTCCGATCACTAAGGCGCCCCAAAGTATTTCTGACTCTAGCTGGAGCAAGCGTGTTTCTCATTGCCTACGATGCAGAACGTTCGTTGGGTGAGACGTTTTTGAAACGTAAAGTGTTGATCAGCAGTTCTCGATGTTTGGAAGGTCGGAAGGATTTTCCCTTCCATTCCCTTCTATTACATCACGGTAGAACGACTGTTGGCTGCGAACGGAATGCATCGGGGCCTTTTTCGACCATACCTTCCGCAAGAGATCGACGCGAGGTCTCGCCGCTGACTCGAACACGCCGCTTCTTCTATTCTCTGTCGCTTGCTTCCCTTCCTTTGCCTCGACTTCTCAACAAACGAGATCCAGATTTGGTACTCAGGTCTCGGTATTTACGTCAACGTCAACGAGACTCACAATCGGTGCAGGCGCTACAAAACAGTGTTGCCGCAGAGACGCCCAAAGATCCTCAGGCTGTAGCGGGTATTGTGAAGACATTGTACGAATTGTTGTACGGAAAGGGTGTAGGGCCGCAAGATCGGCAAGACTTTTTGTCGCGGTACGGATGCACCGGTTGGACGGATACAATACTGGATCTGCTTTTAGAATTGGCAGCCGATCGAGGGATTGTGGAAATTGGCGCCGGCAACGGACAGTGGGCGCGTGCGCTGGTGGATCGGTACATCGAAAGCACTTCCACAAACGATTCGAATTATCGGCCTCGTAGCAAACAGTTCGATTTTGTGTTGGCCTACGATGACATGAGTCAGTTACCTCTCGATCCGAAAGTCTTTCACGAAAAGACGCAGCCGTATCGCGAATACTTTCATAAAGTGCGACACTGCGATTCTTCTTTGTCCATTTTGCAGCAGTGGACTTGTCGGGGTCGTGTCTTGCTTTTGGTGTATCCGCCACCAGGCGGGATGGCAGTAAACGCGGCACACATTTACGTCGAATCTTCGCCCGAGCTCAACGATACTATTGTTTACGTGTAAGAACATACACCACTTTCGCGAGGCATCATTGGCTTCTGGAATCACTCACGCTCTTTAATACCTTGTCCTTGTGATCAGTGGCGAAGGTCGTGGGGGATCGAGCGCGGACGACACTTTTTTCGACTTTATGGAAGAGGGTGACTGGATTCTAGAGCAATCTGCACCCGTTCATTCCTTTGGCGACAAGGGCTACGAAAAACTTTTCGTCTTTAGGCGAGCACCATTCGCGTCGGAATGAGTGACTCGGTCTATCCGTAAGGCTCCACATCGCCTTCTTAGCGATAGATGCTGTGTGCCTATGTTTAGTGGGGAGACCACGCTACGAATTCCCCTTTGCAGGAGTATTCTCTTGGCATTTACAAATCCGGTCAACTGTGATGACCGTACCTCTGGAACGACCCCACACTTTGTCGTCGTTTTTCGTCACCCGACTATCTACATTTGTTCCTGTACATGAAGTACCTTGTCATACAGAAATGCTACCTCTTAATTGTAGGTTATACAGTATGCACTGCACGAATATGCATCCTTTCACTAATTCGTTTCCCAGAAGTCCTTCGACAGTTTGATGTAACTGAGTTCGTAGCAACTTTTGGTGAATTGGTTGTGCTCTTTGCTGAACATGGCAAACGAGTTGTTGCGGAAGGAGTTGTAGAAATCCGATCCGCTGATACCTGACCTAGCAGACGGCAGTCCGTGCACCTCAATTTGTATCTGACGAAGGTCTTTATCAATCCAGTCCTTGTAGCTACTCCATTCACAGCCTTCACAGTCTATCTTGAAGAGGTCGATGGTTCGATTCTCGTGGTTCAGCCGGCGCAGAATTTCTTGAAACGTCAAGACTTCCTGTTCACCAGCAATCTTCTTGATCCTGTCACTATACACATCATCATAACTACTTCCCAATCCCCAGGGGTGGTAGAAAATTCTGTTGTCTGCATTCTCAGGACGATCAAAGTCGCCAAAGTCAAAGACATGGATCTCACATTGCCCTTTCCCCGCAAGGCCCAACAAGCTGTCTTCAAACAAATAGTTTCCGCTACTTCCAATGGAATAGATCAGACAATCGTCTTTCGTTTGCAAACGATGAGGGTCACAGACCCACTTTGGACCGTCTCCATGTCCTCCTACTCGAGCTGCGTGAGGACAGGAAAAGTCCGGCTCCAAGTTGTTGATATACCACCTCCAAGGGTCCTCTTTGCCAGTATCGGGGTTTTGGGGTTTGCGGTACTGCTGAAAATTGACAGCGTTGTTCCGCATCCGACTCCAGGCTGTATCTCCAATATCGTCAAAGAAGCCAAAGCTTTGCTTGGCTGCGAGCCCTGTAGACCATGGCTCGAAACTCTTCTGGTTCTGGTTGGTAGAAACACTCGTTCGAAACGCCTGTTGATCAGAGCTTGTGGACAGCCGTCGTCTAGACCAAATGTCAACTGCTGCAATCGAGAGCATAACACCAATGAACAGGATCAAGAAAGACGACAGGGTGCGTTTGTTCGACCGGGGGCCGAACACGGAATGGCCGGTAAGTTTCATGGTCTCGCGTTGCTGGAATGGCTTTATGGATCTACGCTTGCGTCGTGTTGTTGTTATGATTGGCATGATGTGTGTTTGTATTTGTGTGTGTGTGTATAGGAATGCTTTGATGGCAGTTGGTAGTTCGTTCACTCTTAATGCTTCACAAGTAATGAATGATTCGAAGGCTCTGTAAGTTGGGAATGAGTTTCGAAAACATGACGACGCTTCTCCCGAAAGTGGGCTTTTCCCGTTGGAACCGACGAAGACTGGGATCTAGTACTCAAACTCGTTTTCGTTCGGTACCAATCGGACGCGTTGCCTACGCAGAGCCTGTACATCCGAAAGATTCCAGTACAGATTCCGTGAACAGCTGACCAGGCCACTACCCTAACACTTTGTTTACAGTAGCTTGCTTATTGGGAAGGTACCCCATATGAACCCCGCAGAGAACAGATTCGGGAAACAATTGGAATTGCCCTGCGCGCGGTGGTGCAAGGCACGTGATCATATTTTCCGACTATCTGTCATCGTGCCAGTTACAGTCACGATCCCTCAAGATTTGCTGGTATCGGGCATGTGTAAAGGAATGCAAAGGGCATATCCAACAGTACCGTCCTCAATATCCACGACTCACAGTCAGTCACTACTCTAGAGAGCATCAAGCAGTCTACTGTCACTGTAACTTATATGTACCTACGATTACTTCACAGTCATCCATTTCTGTCGAGACTCCGTCGAGTAAAGCGTATGTGGTTATATCGGGGAAGGCGAATGTCCCAAGACGGTTGCTGCGCTCCTGATCTCGTTGACAAAGCACGATAGCCTCAAAATCCAAAACCGCTACAATTGCGCTGCGCAGGTTTTCTGGGCTAGATTCGGGTTAGCAATTCCGCCAAATACGTTCGTACAAATGATCGGAATAAAGTAAATTGTTCATTGTCAAGAGCGACTCCAGCGATCGGTGCGAGATTTTACTGACTGTGACAGGGAAATGTTTTGCGATACCGTGTCTACCCGTACACCACGCTGGTTGAGCCGTCTAGCTAGTCGTGACCACAAGGAAACCCCGTGACTGGAACTAAAATGTATCAATACGGGGAAATTTATGTTACAGTTGACAACTAACTGTAAGCTCCGTTGGAAAAGGAAAAATTTAACGCTTGCGGCGAAATGTGAAAGTCCAATCTTTCTGTCGGTGGGGAAAACCTGGGCTTGATAGACTGCACCGTTCACATCAGTCCTACTACAACCGTTCAACAGGAAGTGAGGTTTCTCGGTCTGGTTGCAGAAGCTTGAAAAGTAGGAACTCCCATTTTCCCGGACAAAACGAACCTAACTTACAGTTTTCAATTTTTTGCGGCAGACCTTTCCTTGCTTGAGAGCTAGGAACTAAGCAATTGCGGAAATACATTTTGAACACGTTCGAGTTGGGTCTTGTCCGCTATGAGCTTCTTCGTCGACTCTCCAAATATTGTACCTGCGATCATCAATGATGACTTTTCTACCTTCTCGATTGGATTTACATTATCCTGAATGATTGTTCCCATACAGTCATTTTCGAAGCAGTGAGCAACGCCGACAATTATGTGCAGCTCTGCGCAGTCAATCGGTAGGGTTCCGCTTCGACTAATAGCGTCCAAAAGATCAAAAGCCTTTCTTCGTTCATCCTCGACAACGGGACCCACCAGGGTCGACAACTTTGCAAAAGTGAGTAGATTCTCCTGCCGAACTCGTGTCCATACCGCCCCTGCTTTAATGATGGTCGAGCGCAGAGCGTCATCGTTATCATACTTTTCAATCTTTGAATCGAGCAGCTTTGGGACTACCGTGAAATCCTCGGTTACTGAAGTGTTGCTTGGAGCAAGCGATGTCATGCCAGGCTGGACGGGCTCGGTTGATAACGGTATGGAAGGAGTAGGCGCCCGGGATGGCAGCGAGGCATTTGTGCGCTTGCTGGTAGCATAGACACCTTTGGACCTTGTTTTCTTCAGCGCTTCAGGAGCGCGAGACGCAGAGGCACAACTCGCCATCGAGGCCATTGGGTAGCTTACTTCAGTAGAGCGAAGCATCCTCGTTCCCTCATCGCCATAATGTAGATCCATTCCGTTCTCAATTTGCTCGGTCTCGCCGGTAAAATTCATCTCAGCTCTCATATCTGCTTTTCGCGCCTCTTCCGCGATTTGTTTTTCCTTTTCCGCAATCACAACATCCTTTACAGACTTCACGTGTTTTTTAACCGCCAAAAGTTTGAAGTCTTGATCTTTATCGCTTGGACCGTCAAACGAAACCAAGTCACTTGGAATTTGGTAGTCGACAAAAAGTGACATTAAATCTTGCGTCAACTGAATTTCCTTTGTTAGAGCTCCATCCCATAGGCCCAAAAGCTTTTCCAATTGAGCCTTTAGCTGAATCACACACACACCAAAAACTGAGGACTCCAACTGCATACTCCGATACGCCTGAGCGAACGCCTTCTGTTCGGGCGACAAAGATGAGATTGCGTCTTTGAACTCTTTTGCGGTCGGCAATACAGTAGTCAAAAGAGGAATAAGAACTTCATCCTTGTTTTGAAGAATGATAGCCTCCTTTGGATCAAACTGGCTAGGCCCGGCCATTGTACCCACAATCACGAGAAAGCTCGAAAACTGACGAGCGCGAGCGGCCAATTGATATCCGTTCCTGGGTTGAACTTCGAAGCGGTGTTGCATCCATCCATGTAGGTAACGGTCGCCGGTAATTTCAATCGACGTCGCCGCATTGATCGGAACATAAATGGGAGAGCTGGAATTTCCTTCAATCTTTCGCGCAAAAGTCTCGATCGGTTCGTGTTTGTCGTGGATACTTTCAATGGTCAGCACGCCTTCGGGGAACCGATTTGGTCTCCGAACAGCGTACGTGAAGGGTTTGGGAGCGTAATCCGGGCCGTACAGCTTTCGATTATGAAACTTCATAAATAAATCGAAATCTTCGCTTTGAACTTCCTTGCCAATAGCCTCGACGAGCTGTTGTTTGATCATGTTTTCAATATAGTCCACTCCGTCACCGTACAGTGTGCTCAAATCACGGATATGCTGACACATTACTACAATCGTGGCCTCCGCAATTGAGGTTAACTTGACCAGTTGCCTCGGTGGAAACATCTTTGAAAGATTCTCCGTCTTCTCATTGAGGGACCGAACTTGCTCGTCCAAAAATTCACCAACGTCTCCCATCGACAAGACCTTTGCGTCTTCCGTGAGCGGCAAAATGGGGCAAAAGACTCCATCGGTAGAAATGTCAGCCAGTAAAGCGGCTCGCGTCGATCCGTTGTGTTCCGGCTTGAGATTCTTCGGTTTAATAAGCAGCTTGGGGGGAAGTCCCGAATTGATCGATTCTCGTGCCACATTGTAGCGTTCTTGCTCTACAGCGTAGTCGATAACAACTACAACTTTCCCGTTGAACGCAGGTTCCTTTTGTAAACCATGTATAACGCAACGCGTTCCCGCGGGAAACGGCTGGGGAATGTCGACATCCTTGGCGTCCACCAAAGGTCGGTGTTTGCCAACAATTTCGTTTTCTACGCGTTGTGTGAAGAAATTCTGAGTCGCGCCGGCCCAGTCAAAGAACGACTTTTGAAAGTGGACGGCTTGGTCAACCTGGTCATTGCGACGCGGTGTCTTGCAAGTCCCGACAGCTTTTTCGGATGTTCGATCGATAGAAAACTGGCAAATTCGTTCCTTCGGTGACAACATCTGAAAGAACCAAGTCATGTTGACGTCCACGGGTGCATGGGCAGTTGTATCCCGAATGGGAGGCAGGGGACGACCCGATGAAACGGAAGCTCCACCCGGGCGTGCTTGGCCGCCCGAAGTAACGATTATGGTAGACGTTTCCCGTGAGCTTAGCTCAATCGACGAGTCTAGATCACTGGCGCAGAAAAGAAAAATCCGATAGGCAACCCGAACTTTCCAATGGTATTCCTTCAATTTTTGAATGACCCTCGTCGAAGTCTTTTCCGTCTTTGTTCCGCCGCTAAAGAATCCGGCAGACGACGGCGATGATTGGGTGGATGTAGACGTCGTCTCAAACTCGCTCGACGATGGAATAGCGACTTCCTGCTCCTTTAGAAAAGTGCACGAATCCTGCGCTTGAAATCGCAACGTGACGGGCTTTTGATCGTCATGCACCCACGACGCAACCTTTCGTAGCTGTTCCGATTCCAATCCGAGACGTTCCAGTGCATTCATATGCGAAGCCACGGCGGTGTTGGTCAAAAACTCCGCCAAGGCAAATTTGTCATCGTAGGCGTGCGACTCCTCTGCCGCTAAACGCGGATTGCGGGTCGTATCCAAAATGGTTTTGACATTCTTCAAAGCCTGGTCGACTACGGATCGTACCAGCAACGGGGTTTGATTGTGTGCATAACGACGGTTTCGGCAGCAACGTAGAACACGCTTGTGAGAAACAAAGACAGGACTAACTGTGTCTGTGCGCAATATCACAACCTTACTGGGTTACGCGAAAAGTACACGCACGTACCAGAATCTCGGAAGCGCTGCTCGTGGAAGGCGGTGTACTTCATTGTCTCTCAACAGTGGATCAGGAAGCTGATAGATATCTTGTCTTTGCACTGGAGTGTGCCGTTCTTCCCTTGTTTGTACGCGAAAGGAGGATGATAGTGTGTTGGTAGCGCAAACAATCTCACACAAACCAGCAACAAAACAGTGACACGTCTGATGTAAAGGCACTTCGCAGACAAATTGGTCGTTACCAGGATCAAAGCATTTTGTGGTTTTTGCTTCCCCGAAAGAAAAGCACGACTCTCTACTCTAGAGAGCGAGAGGTAAAGTGTCTGTGGGCCGTCGAATGACTTGCATCATAACAGAGTACATGTCGCAAAATAAGTCGTAGAGACGGCTTCAAACCATAAACAGAGTGTCCTGTTTTCGCACACTTACGGTCAGATTCACAGTCAATAGAGTTATGTACTAGTAGCTCTACTAACTAGAGTAGCACTCGAGCGTACGATCGGGAGTGAAAGACATTTGTGTTTCTTGCAAACGGGTAGCGTACGTACACTGTAATAAGATGTTGGGGAGGACGGACGGGAGTGTTCCATTGGGAAAGCGGCGCCATCTGTCACAGCACAGACACAACCAGAAGGTTGGTACCGTTCGCAAAAGGGTCTTGATGACGCAATACAGTTTTCCGCTTCCTGGATGCGAACCCACTCTGTCTATCGTACCTTCAACTCGCGAGCTTCCAAGGTGCCACAAATCCAAATCTTCCTTCACTCGGACTACTACGGTACGTAAAGCAACTCGTACGGTGACGTCCCGTGTCGTAAGGCCAGCTGTTCCGCACGGTATCTTTGACGTACAGTTCGTTGACAACGTGGATCCCTTTCGAAACACCACTGCAAGTCGTTTCGAATCTTTTCGTTGCACAAGTGAGTCCATTTCCCTACGTTTATCTACTTCTTGACTGGGAGTCTAACACAAAAACTTGCTGTTAACCGAAACCAAAGTTCTCGTTTTTCTACTAACTGTAAAATAACAATTTGTTGAGACAGTCACACCATGGCTTCCGACATGCCCAAGCTTGCTCCCGGAGCCACCCGCAAACGCAACGTCTTTGACGTCATCGAGGCACTCCAGAAACAATCGGCCAAGACCATTCTGGTTCGTGTCGATTTCAACGTTCCCATGAATAGCGACGGCAAGATCACGGACGACTCGCGCATCCGCGGAGCCCTACCGACCATCAAGGCCGTGGTTAACGCCAAGTGCAACGCCGTGCTCGTCTCGCACATGGGTCGCCCCAAGTTGGTGCAAAAAGCCGCTGACGACGAAGAAACGCGACAGCAGCGACACGAGCTCAGCCTCAAGCCCGTTGCGGATCATCTCGCCAAACTCCTTGATCAAGAAGTGCTCTTTGGCGACGACTGTCTCCACGCACAAAGCACCATTCGCGAACTCCCTGCCGAAGGCGGCGGAGTCTGCTTGCTGGAGAATCTACGCTTCTATAAGGAAGAAGAAAAGAACGGTGAAGACTTTCGTAAAAGCCTCGCATCCTACGCTGATGGATACGTCAATGACGCCTTTGGTACATCGCACCGGGCGCACGCTAGTGTCGCCGGAGTGCCCGCCTTGCTACCCAAAGAAGTTTGCGGAATTGGATGTTTGGTGGCGTCCGAACTCGCCTACCTTGACTTTAAGAACGCCTCGTCCGATGAACAGATTGCCGCCATTATTGGCGGATCCAAGGTGTCCACCAAGCTTCCTGTCATTGAGGGACTTCTGAAGAATGTCCAGACCCTCGTCCTTCAAGGTGGACTCGCCTTTACCTTCCTAAAGGCGCAAGGCATCAAAATTGGTGATAGTCTCGTCGAAGATAGCATGATTGACACTGCCAAAGATTTACTGAAACAGGCTGACAGCATGGGAAAGACTATTATTCTACCGGTCGATGCCGTGTGCTCGCAGTCCTTCCCCAAGGGGCCCATGGACAAGGCCGACACCAAGACCTTTGAGCTCAATACGGATGCTGGTATTGACGATGGTTGGATGGGTCTCGACATCGGTCCCAAGTCGGTGAAGATAATTGCCGACGGTCTCGCCAAGGCGACCAAGATAGTCGTCAACGGACCAGCCGGTGTTTTCGAAGTCCCGCCTTTTGACGAAGGAACCCGTGGCCTCGTGGACGCCATTGAATCCCTCACCAAGAACGGTACCGTTTCTGTTGTGGGAGGCGGTGACTCCGT
>Ga0160421_1000069_pt1 | contig 81539 bp, 61 predicted proteins | sample TAMARWmetagpilot_FD_108195 | JGI IMG/M metagenome (GOLD analysis project Ga0160421, IMG submission 108195) | Phycosphere-associated microbial communities from TAMU algal ponds, Corpus Christi, Texas, USA - TAMU ARW-7 10/27 metagenome pilot | ecosystem: Engineered > Artificial ecosystem >... | reverse complement strand
TTCGTAGGGACTGTGGGGCTGTGATTCGTTGTGTGTGGGACGGAAGCGACTTGGCGTTTAGCAGTAGGCGATTGAACTTCTGGTGAGACGTTGTCCTTACTAGGAGTTGGATCAACACGCCTTCGTGTTGAAACGGGGACCGATGAAAATGAGAAGGTGCGGGCAAATAAACCAAGACGTGCTCAATCCCGCGTGCGAACCTCGCTTTTCCGCAATTCTTGAAGGATGTCAATACATGAGAACGGGGATTAATTGGTCCTGCCACAGCGATCAGAATTGACGAAATTTTTGCAATAAGAGAGTATGACCTTGTCGGGAATGACTCTTCACTTTAGGGCCCATGGCATGATTTGGTTTGTCTATCTCTACGGCCTTGTTCAACCTGGCGGTTTCCGGTACTCACCGTTAGGGATCTTTTTAGGCTTCGGCTGTTCATCGTTCGTCCAGTTTGGATCGCAAGTCGTAAGTAAAGTCCTCGTCGAACATGTGACAAGTCCCCTGTTCTCCAATTGTGGATTTCGGAATCTAGAATAGTCTTTGTATATGTTTAGAACAATGGAACGACTGAACGGATATCAGGAGAATACCGTAAGTATCTTGAAAACCTCTTTTGTATTGGAGTACCGGATGCCGTCGTGCGACGAGCTTGCGACGGCCACCCATATTCGGAGATCGAAAAAGTCTTCCGACTATCACCAGTCGGACGGATGGTAGGCAAGGCGGCGCCCACCGTTTTTGTGGGGACCTGCCGAATCATCCAGTCGAAGCCGAAACAGAAAACCCAAAGCACAATTTTCGCACCATTTCTGGCATTACTGTTTCACAGTAGCACTTCCAATACTATCTATCACCTATTCTCCATTGATCTCAGACACTAGAAAGCTGATTAACGTTCGTGTGCGTCTTTTCCCTTGTTACATGTGGACACGATCGAGTCGTCCGGTTCGTAGTTTGTTGACGCTAGCGGCGACCTTTTCGACTCCGTCCACGAGCGCCACGGCCCAACGTTTCTTCGTCGGGGCCTTTGCGCATCCCACCAGTCGGTCTCGTCCCTGGGTGTCTTCCTGGAGATTCTTTTCCACGGCATTTGAAGACGCTACCGAGTTTCCCGGTAGTAGTGCAACAACAACAGCAACTACTACTACCGTCAAGGCTCCCCTCACGTCTCCCATGGCGGAATCGTACCCGGCCTTTGCGTCGCATCCCAAGCTCAATGCGCATTTCAAGACCGCCTTGGCTTCCATGGGATTCGATCGCATGACGGAAATTCAAGCCAAAACCTTCGATGCCGCGTCTTTGGGAAAGGACGTGCTCGGGCGCGCCCGCACCGGATCCGGCAAGACCGTCGCCTTTCTCCTACCCGCACTGGAACGACTCTTGCAGGACAACAACAACAATAGCAACAAAAAGTCGACGCGCATGCTCGTCTTGTCGCCCACACGAGAATTGGCGCAACAGATTGCCGAACAAACCCGACTGTTGACGGCCCATATGCCCAATATGTCGCACCAAGTCATGGTGGGGGGAACCCCCAAGCCCAAGGACGTCTCGGCCATGAAGCGCAAGGTACCCACCATTATCATTGCGACTCCTGGACGACTACAGGATCATTTGGAATCCACCGTCGTACACAACACGCCTTTTAAGGATCTCTTCCGGGAACTCGATGTGCTTGTTTTGGACGAGACGGATCGACTCCTCGATATGGGCTTTCGTCGAGAAATCGACAAGATTATCAAATACCTCCCGCGCAACAAGCAGACGCTCTTGTTCAGCGCCACCATACCGGAAGACGTCAAGCACGTCATTCGACAAACCATGCGCGACCCCTACATCACGGTGGATTGCATACACGACGATCAGGCCGAATCCTCCTCCCACACTAACGCCCAGGTATCGCAAGCTCACGTCATTCTCCCGACCAACACCCGCATGGCATCCGGCACGGTAGACATTATCCGGAACATTCTCGAAAAGCAACCCGACTCGAAAATTGTCGCCTTTTTCCCCACCGCCAATCTTGTCGCCTTTTACGCCTCGCTCCTGCGGGACGTCCTCGAAATTCCCCGCATTCTCGAAATACACTCGCGCAAATCACAGTCCCAACGCGAAAAGGCCTCGGAGAGCTTCCGCAAAACCAACCACGGCTGTTTGCTCACTTCCGATGTGAGTGCCCGTGGAGTAGACTACCCCGACGTTACGCACGTCTTGCAGTTCGGCGTGGCCGATTCCCGCGAATCATACATTCATCGCCTCGGACGGACCGGACGCGCCGGTAAACTCGGACAGGGCATCCTCGTCCTCACGGACGTCGAACGCGGCTTTCTACAGCACCTGAAGGGACTCGATATTCCTGTCCACCCGGAACTGCAAGCCGTTGTGGACGGGCCCACGGTCGAGTCGCAGCAGGACCTTGCGCCCGTCTGGGCATCGATCGGTTCGGGACGGAACGCGGATTTAGCCCTCAAGGCCACCAAGGCCTACGTTTCCGCACTGGGATTCTACAACACCCACCTCAAGGCTCGCTGTGGCGTCAAGGGTACCGACGCTTTGGTCGCTTTTTGCAACGCCTTTGCCTACCAGGTGGGATTCACGACGCTGCCCCCGATTGAGAAGAAAACAATTGGCAAAATGGGACTCAAGGGTATTCAAGGTTTGAACGTGGGTAGTCCACTTACTATCGGCGGTGGAGGCGGTCGACCCCGCAACGCTGGTCCCCCGATGAACCGCAACCGCAGTGGCGCCAACGCGAACAATGGACTGGCACCGCGGGAGGAGGCGAACGGTCGCGGTCGACCGGATGCCCGCAACGGTGGTCCCCGGAACGCGGGCGGTCGCGGAGGCCCCCGCGCGAGCGGCGGCGGCTGGGACGGTACGGATCGCAAACGAGCGATTCCTTTACGTGACGACCCGCACCGTCCGAAACGCCCCAGTCGGGGGGACGCCGCCCGTCGTGATCCCAACTCCACCTTTTAGAACCGGACACGGGTCGTTACCGAAGCCAGTGTTTGCCGGGGAAGCTTCGGTTCGACGACCACTCTCACGCAACATAACTTTATAAGTGAATAGAACGTGGTTTTTTTTCTTTGTGTACAGATTGGAATGCTACCAGAGGACGAACAAAGTGCGGAAAGTCACACCGTACCTGGCTATGTTACTATTATGATAGTCTAGCTTGCGAGAGAGGGGAGCGTCACGGCTTGCCCATGGGTAGTATATTTCACCAACTCCATTGGGTCCCAGTCGGACTGTCTCAAGTATATGCATAAGACAGTACGCACTTTGGCGAACTAACTGTTCCGAAAACGACAACACTTGCCTCTGCTTCGTGTCAGTTTTACAGTTAGTACCGGTACGTACGAGTACTCATTGTACGTACGGGATGACAACTCCGAGACGGTGGTGTGCGTACGGTCGTGATGTGTCTCTCGAAACGAAAGCGACGCCAACGGACACGCAGGGAGGAACGCGAATATGTCACTCGAAACTCCAGTGGTGTCCATCCAAGGCCACGGTCGGTGAACGCATTCCCCGAACTCCTCCCATCGGAGGATACCATACCACCATCCAAACCCCAAGCACAAGCCTATCAACTACGTAACGAACTAACAGGCTACTAGTCACTAGATTTCTCGTTCCTCCTAAACAATGGTAGTGGATTTTCGTGGGCCGCGACGGCAGCCGGAACACTTTTCCAAAGAACTCCGAATCGAATGTTCGGACGGAACGAGTTCCATGGAAGATTCTGCCAGAACACGGACCCAAATCCAATCATCGTCAAGTATACACTCCAGTCCGGATCTCGAAGATTGCTACACACCAGTACTCCCGTGCGACGACGTCGGAATGCCTTGGAACCGACTGGACGCTGCGTTCGACAACGACCGCATCCACCGTAGCCCAAGCGGTGGGGATCTTTCTCCCGTGCTCCGAATTTCCGGATCGGTCGGGACCGAACACAATCTCTCGAATCCACTCTATATTGCCTCCGGAGAGAACGTGGCCGCGGCGGTGGCTCAATGGTACGCACCCGGCGTGGGACCCGCCGATGGTCCGGGCGGGATGGTGCCCGGAACACCACGAACAATTCTAAAGGTGCAAGCGCTCACCCGATCAGCCGCACACGGGGTCGAGCTCGCGTTGCTTTTGCCTGCCGTTACCGGGTGTTCCGTAGACGAGCTGCAGCTGCAGGACTTTGATTGGCGAGTCAATGATGTCAATGCTTTGTGTACGAGTGATAGTGGGACGAAACGCGTACGCATCCAACACGGCAGTATGTCCGACGCGGCCGTACACGCTCTGGCTCGAGACCTAGTCACCGCACCGAAACTTGGTGACGATAAGCCGGTCAGCTTGCTACTGGATCAAGTAGATATCTCTCCGAGGGCACTCCAGGGGTTGTTCGCTAGTGTGGCCCGTGCTCCGAAGTTGATATCCTTGGGGCTAGTTGCCATGCAAATGCGCAACAATGTATTACTTAACGCTTTCACGCAGAGTCTTTCCACCAACCATAGTCTGCACGAGCTCAATCTGTCCTGGAATACCTTTTCACTCTGGCAGTGGAAAGAGCTCTGTCGCGCCGTGCGGGAGCATTGTTCTTTGCGAATTCTCAAACTCAACTGGATTTCGCACGGCACCCAACATCGTGACGACGAATGCATCGACGAGCTTTCCCGCACGCGGACCACGGCATTGCTGAACATGGTACAAGCGAATCCCAACATTCAAGAGATTCAATTGGAGGCGTTGAGAGATTCCGATTACGATACAGCCCTTCTCGACTGCCTGCAGTCGGGCCTAACGGTCCGACGGCTATACCAACATCGTGTGGCCGCTCTAGCCGACCAAGACACCAGTGGTCACCGTAGAGCGCTCCTACTACAATCGCTCGTCCACGCACAGCAGTCATCCTGTCGGCACGATTTGTTTTTTTGCATTCTTACCCAAAGTACCGACGCTCTGGCGATCGAGCGCGGACAACCGTTCGGCACCTATAGAAGCAGCCTCTGAGCTCTCAAGTTATAAGCTTTTGGTTCTCTCAAGTCTTATTTGCTAAAGGCTATCATCGAACAACTCGGCAATTACCTAGTATCCTGGTGGTGGCGATGGATGTATAGCCCTACAGTACTATAGTTCCTTCCGAAGAGTAGAGAGTAGCGCCACCCGAGAGAATCCAGTAGTTCCATGTCAGACATAGTCTCGGACATTAGCCCCTGATTCAAATATGTATGTCAGAGGAATTTTTTATAACGTAACATCTCCAGACAATCTCAACGACTTTCTCATTGCCTCACTTCGTCACGGACTCGGAGGAAACAAGTTGTTCTCGGCACGACTCCAATTCGTTGCAGGAGCTAGCTACTAGCTCGTAGCGGCAAGCATCGTTTGCGTACTAGAACGAGTAATTGTAAATTCGACGAATCGTCAACCCCGCTAATATTCGAACGTCGAAGTTCAACATCTCCTGCACCAGAGGCTTTCATATAAAGAGTGCCCTGTCAATACCTAACAACCACAGCAAAGGTACAAGATAATGTCAAAAGAAACGATCATGCGGAGTTTGCTGAGTTGTCAAGAGGAATGGCAGGAATACGTCGACACGTACCAATATTCCGTCATTGCGTCTCTGATCTTTACGATGATGTGCGTGGCAATCTTCCGGAGTCTCAAATCCCGTTTGGAAGGGGCGCCAGGTCTTACGGCTCAGTTCTTTTTCGTGACGGGCTCCCTCAAGATATTGGTAGCGATTGCTATATTGACCATTTTCGTTCCACGGTACCCCGAGCGTTGCGTGCAGCCGGGGGGCAATCCTTCCATCGCCCAGTACTACGCGTATCCCGTTCTTGCGTTATTGGTAGGGCTGCTCTGGATTCGTAAGGGTTACGAAAGATTACGGCACGCACGGGAAGTGTTGGGAGACCCACAGGGAGCGGAGAATGAGGCCGTGTTTGACAAGGTTTCCACCGTGGAACTGGCTTGAACGCCCCCAAAACTCTATATAAAGGGATGCGACACGAGACGCTTCTGCTATGGCATGCATCATTTTGATGCCCAAGGAAGCCTGATACTGAGTAATTCGGGACTGTATAGATTCATAGATCGATTTTGTGTATTATCGACTGGGATAATCTTTTGATACGATACTGTAAGCTTTGGACCCCGTCAGCAATCGATATCCATATATCGTGAGGCCCAGCAATCGATATCCAAATAGCGTGAGACGTATTCCAATAGCGTACGAGACAGGCTATCGAAAACTGAAACTCCACCAACTGTTAGGTCGACCATGCATCTTCTTAGAGAAAGAAACCGTGAGCATAGTTTCACTGTCGGTGATATGTTTTCTCCGGGTTTCTAGCGAATCCCATGAAACCTCTCGATTCCCGAATTTATGTTCTCCTCTCTTCATCGCTGTATACATTAAAAGCATATTCGACGGTATCTTTCCAATCGATCCAAACCCGAAGCGCGTCACTTTCGTTGATGGGACGCGGATCTCCAAAAGCGGTTCTTTAAAGTTACAAGTAGACAGCTGGATGTCGATGTTCTCTACGCACAGAGCAAGTCTTTGGATCAGGACAGTCGTAGTGTTTTCCACTCTTGACACATTGTCGACTCCATCTCTGCAGTCTTTCGTTTCCTTCGGTGGTGTCAAGCAAAGTTCCTCGGTTTCCTTTACACAAGGATCGTTCCAGTTGTTGTTCCTACGGCCCTAGCAAAAAGGATTCTGGATTGCGGTCGGCCTCATCCCTTGTAACACAGCACCAGCATCCCAGCACAATTCCTCGGTTGTAACTGCTGCTGCGGATAGTATGTATCGAACTCGGGTTCTCCGTCGTGCCACTGCGACGACTCGTACTCGTGGAGCCGGTAGCGGAAGTCTTTCCCCGAGTCGTTTTCGGCTGAGTCGTTGGTCAACTACGTTTGCGGCCCCACCGTTGGCCTGCGGACTTCTCTCTTGCGCGGCAGGTCTTTCACAGCAGTGCCAGCAACCAATTGGGCGGGGTTTACATACGTTCCATACTCCCGACGAGCAGCTTCCCAAGAGTGGAGGACCCGTGGGAGTGGATACACCGCCCTTTACCAAGTTACTCGCTGCCAATCGTGGCGAAATTGCGACCCGTATCAACCGCGCCGCGGCGGAGCTAGGGATTTCGACCGCTGGCATTTATTCTTACGAAGGTACGTCGACGCGGAACTCTAGATTCGGCCCGTGGAACCCGTGGGCCTTGTTTTCACATAGATGTATGTGTATACGTACGTCACAATGCCAGGATATTGCACACTCCTGACCCACCGGCATTTTCGTTTTGCTATTTTAGATCGTTTCACCCAGCACCGCTACAAATGTGACCAAGCCTTTGAACTCGATACCAGCAAGTCTCCAGTCGCTCAGTACCTAGATATTGACAAGATTGTCGATATTTGCGTCAAGAACAAGGTCCAAGCGGTCCATCCTGGGTATGGATTCTTGAGTGAAAACGAGACCTTTGCCAAGAAACTGGACAATGCCGGTATCATTTTTGTTGGGCCGACGGTCCAGAACCTGCAAGCCTTTGGTGACAAGACTGCCGCCCGCAATATGGCCATTGCCTGCAACGTCCCGGTCGTGGCGGGCTCGCACGACGCCTTTGCGACCGCCAAGGAAGCTTCCGCCTGGATCAACGATCCCGCCAACCAATGCGACTATCCCGTCATTGTCAAGGCACTCATGGGCGGTGGTGGCCGTGGCATCCGTATTGTGCCCACGGAGAAAGATCTCAACGCCATGTTTCAGCAAGCCTCCAACGAGGCCGCCAGTGCGTTCGGCGATGGTCGCTGTTTTGTCGAAAAGTATGTCGAAAAACCGCGGCATGTGGAAGTTCAGTGTCTCGGAGATGGTACGGGTAACGTCATTCATTTGTGGGATCGTGATTGCTCTGTACAGCGCCGGCATCAAAAGGTCGTTGAACTGGCACCCGCCGAGGGTTTGTCGGAAGATGGACGTAACCAAATTTTGAACGATGCCGTGCGTTTGTTGCAGAATGCCAACTATCGCAACGCTGGGACGGTGGAATTTTTGGTCGACAAGAACGGCAAGCATTATTTTATGGGTATGTCACGTTAAAGTGCAGGGAAGGCATCCAATATTTGATTTTTTGCCATTTTTTACTTGAGCAGAGCCAATCTCACACTTTCCGATGGACGACTTGGTCTTGCAGAGGTAAACCCACGTGTACAGGTGGAACACACAGTGACAGAGGAAATTACTGGCGTTGATATTGTACAGTCTCAAATCTTGATAGCCTCGGGTAAGACGCTTCCTGAGCTTAACTTGACGCAAGAAAGCATTCCATCGCCCATGGGTGTCGCCATGCAATGTCGTGTAACGACTGAGGATCCTGCGCAGGACTTTCGCCCCGATACAGGAACCATCAATGTTTTTCGTATGCCAGCCGGTATGGGTATTCGCTTAGACGATGGTCCCGGCTTTCCCGGTGCCCGAATTACACCTCACTACGATTCGTTGCTCGTCAAAATCACTGCCAAGGCTCGCAACCGCAAGGAAGCTGCTGCCAAATTGATCCGGGCCCTTAAAGAATTCCGAGTTCGTGGAGTGAAGACGAATAAGAGTTTTTTGTTGAATGTTTTGAAACATCCAGATTTCTTGGAAGGAGTAGTTGACACGGGATTTATTGCTGCAAACCCGCATTTGCTGGCGCCATTGCGGGAGCAGGACCGCGCTCAAAAGCTGTTGTATTACATCGCAAATGTTGTTGTGAATGGTACGCCGAAGGAGCTTGGTGCCACTGGCGCGCCACCATCAACGGTAGATCCTATCATACCCGTAGTCGAACCGAATTCTGGTCAGCAAAAGAAACCATCTCTGAAAAAGATTTTTGATGCAGATGGACCTGATGCTTTTGCCAAGGCCGTTCGAAATAACAAGGGATTGCTAATTACGGATACTACCTGGCGTGACGCACACCAATCCCTTTTAGCTACCCGCTTGCGCACGAAAGATATGCTCAATATTGCCCCTGCAACGACGGTTGCTCTAGCGAACGCGTATTCGCTGGAATGCTGGGGTGGAGCCACATTCGATGTTTCGTTACGCTTCTTACGCGAGTGTCCGTGGGAACGATTGTCAGCGTTGCGCGAGGCTGTGCCAGACATTCCGTTTCAAATGCTTCTTCGCGGCGCCAATGCTGTAGGATACACAAGCTATCCAGACAATGTGGTATATGAATTCTGCCAGATGGCGAAAGACACTGGCATGGACGTGTTTCGTATATTTGATTCTGTAAACTACATTGAGAACATGAAGGTACGGCACGATCTCTCTCTTTTTACATATTACGGCGTTTCCCCTCTCACAACTTTGCTATAGCTTGGTATTGATGCTGTTGGAGCTGCTGGCGGTATCGTCGAGGCAGCCGTATGCTACACTGGTGACGTCTCCAATCCGAATCGCGGCATGTACAATCTGGAATACTACCTTGGCTTTGTCCGTCAGCTCCATGGGCTAGGCATTCATGTTTTAGCCATCAAAGACATGGCTGGCTTGCTCAAGCCTGAAGCAGGAACAATGCTGGTAAACGCGATTCGACAAGAGTTTCCAGATTTGCCGATCCATGTTCATACACACGATACTGCTGGAACAGGGGTCGCGTCAATGTTGGCTTGCGCCAAGGCTGGAGCCGATGCTGTCGACGCCGCAGCGGACGCCATGTCTGGAACCACTTCTCAGCCTTCTCTTGGAGCTCTCGTTGCGAGTACGCAGGGAACCCAGTGGGACACTGGATTGGATCTGAATCAAGTTCAAGCTGTAAATGACTACTGGGAAGAAGCCCGGGGATTGTACGCTCCGTTCGAATCTGGTCAGAAAACTGGTTCAAGCGATGTTTACGAACACGAAATGCCCGGTGGACAGTATACTAACCTTTTGTTTCAGAGCTCGCAGCTTGGGCTAACAGGGCAGTGGTCAAAAGTGAAGAAAGCCTATGCTGCTGCAAATCGACTGTTGGGCGACATTATTAAGGTGACTTCTCTCGATTGCGTGCGTTACTTGAAAGCTGTTAGTTTTGGACTCACATGTTGATGTTGTTTCCAGGTGACACCGTCTTCTAAAGTAACCGGAGATCTGGCTCAGTTTCTTGTCGCCAATGACCTGACCGAGAAAGAGGTAATTGAAAAGGCTGAAACTCTTTCGTTCCCCAAATCTGTTGTTGAGTACTTCCAGGGTTACCTGGGTATTCCACCATTTGGATTTCCGGAACCATTGCGCACGAAAGTTCTCAAGGGGCAGACAATCGAAGGCTATGAAGGTTTGACTTGCTTTGAGGGACGTCCTGGTGCGGACTTGAAACCCATGGACATGGAAGCTGTACGGTCAAAACTCGAGGAGAAATGGGGAGGCCAGGCTGACCATGGTGTACGTAACGTTGACATACTCAGTCATGCCATGTATCCCGCAGTGTTTGAGGAGTACAAAGAGTTTAAGAATGTATTCGGCAAGCTCGACTTTCTGGATACCCGTACGTTCTTGACAGGAATGCGGGTTAATCAGGAACTACGAGTAGAAATTGAACCAGGCAAGCAACTAGTGATCAAACTGGACTCGGTCTCGGAACCGGACAAGGACGGCTTGGTAACGTTACAATTCGAGCTGAACGGTACCCTCCGTACCGTCCAAATCCAGGACAAGTCGGTGGACTCTGAAAAGGCCGTCCGGCCGAAAGCGATGGCCGCAGTTGCCGGTAGCGTTGGAGCTCCTATGCCGGGAGTTGTTGTGGAAACCAAAGTGAAGAAAGGCGATGTCGTCGAGCAAGGAGATCCATTACTCAGTTTGAGCGCCATGAAAATGGAGACCACGGTGTCGGCCCCAGTGAGTGGCACTGTCGTCTTTTTCGAAGTCACCGCTGGAGACCAAGTCGAAGCCGGAGACCTGTTGGTCGAAATTGAGGACGAGTAAGGTGCTGGTAGGAAAAGCTGCAATATAAAGGTAGTGGACGGCACGAAAGGCGGTACATAAAATTTGTAGGCTCGCGAACCGACGTAGGAAGGCAGCTCCATTCAACCAATATAATAAAATTTACATTTACTGCGACCGAGGCTGTCGTTATTTTTGGAGAAAAACGTACCGACCGCGACGCTAAGCAACGTTTGCTTTGCGGGAGCGCCGAGCCATACCCACGGGCGGGTTCCCAGCCTCAATTCTTGTCGACAGGATGTCGTGATGGTTCTACTTTGCCTGCAGCAACCCTTTCGAGACCGTGCGAATAACGAAGTACCAATAACGCCTTCCTACTAGAATAGACAGCGAGAACTATATTTTATGGAAGCATTGTGAGATGGGCTTGGTGCTAGTCGTAGGGTTACCGTTCCGTTGGTCGGGGGCCAGCAACACGTTCCTTAGGCGGCGGCGGCCGTGCGGACAAAGGCGACGCGCCACAGCGTCAAACCTTCCAATTCTGCGGCACCGCCGTCCACGGCTTCGCCGAGCTCCATCCCGATGCGCCACGCGACGGCATAGCTTTGTACGCAAGCGGCTACACGATCCAATTGCAATTCGCAGTTGGCAATGTTGTTCCAGAGAATTCCGCAGACACGACGATTCTGAGGAGTGGCGGAGGATCGGTGGCGAGATGATGACGATCGGAGTGCGGATTCAAAGGCCAGTTTGGCGGCTTGCCAGTCACCGAGCTCCTGGTAGAGTTCGCCGGCCACTTGATGAATCCAGACGGCACGATTCTCCTCGTCGTCTTTACCGATATCGTTCGTATGTGTGTGGTGGTCAATATTGGAGGTCAAGGCCACCAGGGCTTGGCGAATGCACAACAGGGCGCGTTCCAGCTGTCCTTGTCGTTCGTACCAAATGGCGGCGTGCGTCCAGAAATCCACCCAAAGGAACGTACTGTTAGTGGCGGGTGTCGCCAAAGGAATGGTGATCGTGGCGGGTGGCTGAACGTGGAATTGCCGGAGCCGCAGGGAGGCTTTGTGTAGGACACGTCCCGCGTGCGCATCCTGTCCCAAGGCCAATAGGTCTCCCACCATATCCACCAGCAGTCGAGTTTGGGTGGAGACGGTCGCGTGCTTGAGTCCCGAAGGATTCGGGTCACCGGAGTGGGAAATTGGCACATTAAGATCCGTGGGTCGAATGGTATCGTCCTGGTGTGTTTGGAGGACTTGTCGAGCGGACTCGACGGCCAGTTGGAATTCTCCCAGTGTGCGATAGAGTGGAATCAGTTGCCGTCGAATCGAAAGTTGTTGTTGTTGAGGATGTTGTTGTGTATGATTCGAGTCGAGGGATTGTCGCCATTGGTCTTCGAGTTGGGTGACTCGCGTAACCTGGTCCAGGCGTCGTTGCCAACACAGCGTGTCGTAGGCATCGCCTCCGGTACAACTGCAGTTAATCACGGGACACCAGTCTTCGTCGAGTAAGGAATGGTGCTGCTGATGTTCCGGTTCCGAAACTAGCGTGGGGAAGAGAGAGAGTGTGTATGAGTGATATATGTATGAGTATATGTATATGGAGGAACAAAGAGGGGCGAGACCGTTACACCGCCATCTCCGTCGACGTCGACGACTCGGACGAAGATCCGATGGATGTTTTGTGGTACTCACTTTTGGAAGTATCCACACGGTACGGTTTGACGTGACGACCATTGGGAGAACGTTTCCGTGGACGGGTATTACCATCGTGCGGGGCTGGTCTTTCGTGATGGGCCTCCGCCCCCGTCGCATCCCTGGATGGCGGCGGAGGCGGTACCCGCACTACCATCCTACCGTGTCGTGTGTCCGTTTGTGGATACACACCCTTTTTGTCAGGGCTCTTGTTGTTCGCGCGACGGCAAATCCGTATATACCCGTATTAGAGTATACCACCCGCCACTTGTACGTTTGGTAGCGATACAAGGTGAGAATGGTTATATCTCCCACTATCCGGACGAAACTCGAAGGCGAGGAGGGATCCCTACCTGACATGGTCCGCTTTCTTCGAAAGCTAAGATCGGAGAATTCGGTCCAGTGTGTGTCGTCCCGTACTAATTGGATACGATATACAATCCATGTCGCAACCAACGGTACGGCGTCACAGACTTGACACCCATTTGCAAGTACGACCGAAAAGGATTCGCGGATACCTCCCCGGATGTGGCCGCCGAGAAAAGTACATCCACCTGACTAGGAAATGATTCGCGAAATTCGTTCCGTCTGCGTCGGCCCAACGAACGAACGAACCAACAATCAACAACAACAACAACAACAACAACAACAACAACAACAACCTAGCTCTAGTGCGGTACGACAACCGACACAACAAACCACAACTCATCGTCAAAGAGGCCTTTTCCTGCACCGTCGTTGTCGTCGGTAGAACCGGAACCAGACGACTCGTAGAAACTCTCATTCTCTCTTCCGTTTCTCTAGTTACGACTACTACGTCGTTCACCATGATCCGAACGTCTACTACTCTGTGTACGACGGCGCCGAGTCGGCTACGCACCCGCACGGGGCGTTCCGGCGTCGTCACTTTGCCGACACCCCCGTTCGTTCGCGTCCAAACGGCATCGTCATCCGCATCGTCGCAAAAGGCGGCGTACGATTTTTACACAAATCGCCAGCAAGCCGATCCCTGGTTCCGTTTCTGGAAACGTCGACCCGCCCCCCGTTTGTCCCGCGACGAGCGCAACGTGCAGGTGGCCTGGTACGGCGTCGCCATTGTAGTGGGAGCTCTGGGGGCCACCTACGCGGCCGTGCCACTCTACAAGGTCTTTTGTCAGACCACCGGCTTTGGCGGAACCACGCAGCGGGTCCGGATCGGGGCCGACGATGCGGCGGAAGAAACCGTGGTGGAAGAATTCCTCCGCCGGACGATCGGGGCCTTGCCGGTCACGACGGCCAAGGTGCACACCTGGACGGATCAGGACGCCGCCGCACGACTCGCTAGTCTCAAACCCGTCGCCAACGCCGATCTACTGACCGTCCGCTTTGATACTACCGTCGGAGACGTCCTGCCCTGGAGCTTTGTGCCCGTCCAACTCGACGTCAAGGTCGTGCCCGGAGAAACCGCCCTCAGCTTCTTTCGCGTCACCAATCATTCCGATAAGGCCATTACCGGCGTCGCTACCTATAACGTACATCCTCCCAAAGTTGGTGTCTACTTTCAGAAAATTCAGTGCTTTTGTTTCGAAGAACAGCGACTCCTGCCCGGAGAAACCGTCGATATGCCCGTCTTTTTCTTTATCGATCCCGATATCGTTAACGATTCACAAGTTTCCTACGTACGCGCCATTACTCTCAGTTATACCTTTTTTCAAACCGACGAAGAAGACGACGACGACGATGACGAGCAGCCGCCGGAGGTGGCAGCCTAGGAAGAAGGACTTCCTCTCTCTCACCCCACCTCACTCCACGGGTACCGACGACTACGAGTTTCTAGTAGTGTCAGTATTAATCGTACTTCTTTTCACAGTCAATCCGGTCTGTCTCGTACCAAAGATAAGAGTGAACTCTAAAGTGAGAATCTTCGTGTCCAACCAAACAAAAACCGACTCGATTTCCTACTACTACTGGTTACGCATATAGGTATCACCATACCATAAATCGAAAACCGAAGAGACTGTTTGTGTGTCTGACCCCTAATCCCCCCAGCGATCACTTCCAGGGTTGTGTAATGCCTCTCCGTTTGACATTTGAATGACCGTTACGGAACCACGGGTCTTTGCCGGGAGTCTTGACGATTTGTCGCAAAAAGTTCCTTGGGAGTTTTTTTTATCCACTTGCCCTTCGGCCTTCGTCACGTCACAATTCACAATCGGTCGGGCAGTGCATCTCTCTTTCTCGCAGTGACCCCACTCTAGACTCAGCCCAAGGTACGATCCGTGTACCTACTGTATCATGGCAACCATGGCGTCGTCCCTTCAAGACGAATCGGCCCTGGAAGCAGAAATTCATAAACTGGAACAAGAGATTGAGAAAAAACGCCTCGAAGAACAGATATCTCTGTTGGAAATGCAACTCCATCGGGCCAAGCCTGAGGCGCAGCGCCCGAACGCACCATCCAACCCATCGATGGTAGGACAATCTACCTCCACTTCTCGAACTTACAGTCCCCGCTCGCTGGAACATATGCTTCCCACCCAAAACGTCAGTTGGTCTGGGGCCAACGGACAAAGTCCAGAAGACGACAGTATTATCGCGTTGGCGACTCAAGATTCCGAAGGCGTGGAATACGACGAGGAAGACTATGACGAAGAAGAATGCGACGAAAATGAGTACGAGGAAGTGTTCGAAGAATTCGTCGAGTACGTTACCGACGACGAAGAAGAAGAAGTTGGAGAGCAACCTCTCGAAAGCGTTGAAGAATACGAAAAGGTAGAGGAAATCAAACAAGCCCCGGTTTCACCCTCCCGAGCTCCTCCTCGTCAGTGGCCTCCTCCGGCACGTCCAGTGAACGACGAGCATGTAGTTCAATACGTGGCACCAAAAAAGAACACAGAAGCTCCCGAAGAACCGAAGCAAGTTGCCAAGCCTCGAAAGAAGTGGGTGCCCTTGAGTCAACGGGATCCCAAAAAGTACCAAGCAGCCAAAGAAGCAACCCCTACACCTCCCAAGTCACCAGGACTGCCCGCTTTGCCGTTCACGCGACGTAAGCTCCCCGACGTTGCGACGTCGCCTCCCGGTGAGGAAACAGTTTGGGAACAACTGTTGGGTCCCAAACTCATTGTCAATGAAAAGTTGGTCAAATGCACAACCAACTGTGCTGCTCAGGGGCAAGAACTTATTCTGCTCCTGTTTGGCGCCAAGTGGCGTGCGGAATGCAAGATCTTCTACCCACTCATGATCGACTTCTTCAAACTAATGGCTCACCAGCACAAAATGGAATGCGTGTACATCTCTAATGATCGTACCTTGATGGAGTTTAAGGATATTTTTGTCAAAATGCCCTTTTTAAGTTTGCCAACAGGTACGGTGGAAATCAAGAATATCTTGGCGCAACAACTGAAAGTGAACGACTTGCCTGTATTGGTCGTCATGACCGCCGACGGTCGTGTCATCACAACGGAAGGATACCGCATGGTGGCAGCCCTGGAGCGTCGGAACGAGGACCAGGCTAACAAACTGGTTGATGTCTGGAAAAAGGCGCAGACGTACAACATCGATCAAGTACCAGCCGATACCAGTCTCAAACATGGCAATTTGGCGCGGGGAACAGTCTACTGGCAAGCATAAGATACGACAGAACTAACTTTATACAAGGCGACCTCGAAAGTCGGTTAATTTTTATAGTGCGGCTTGTGTTTTCCCCAGTAGATTCCTCCCTTGAGCGTAGCATACATAGCGCTCTTTGTCTCTCGCATGACTCCCTTGTGTTAGCAAGAGACGGAATCTATCATCTTTCAATTTCTACCTTTTTAGATGACATCGCACGATTCCGTCCACCTCCAAAATGAAGCTGCTATTACAAGTTGCCAGACAGTATATGGCAGGCTGAATTTGGATGTTCCTTGCGCGTGTAAGTGCACACTGATGATATACAAAACTACATGGCCTTATGGAATCTGGCTCGAAGGCACAACAAGCTCGTTTCCAATCAGCAAGAATGCGAGAATGGCGTCGAACGCAGTACTGTATCCAGAGATCTAGCACTTCAGTAAGCACATGACAGAGAATCATCCGGGAAACCGTCCATGGCACAGTTGGACGATCACTAAAGCGGTAGGAACAATCGACAACGTCACATCTTTAGTTTTACCGAATAAAATTTGATCATGGCCGTCGCAGTCGCGCAAGGGGAGTGTGCCAATAACCCAGACGGATCGCTCTTTTGCGTCCAGCCCCAAAGAGGCGGTACAGGCAAACGAGTTCATTCTCTAGGAATCATTGCATTAGTTTCACAAACCCTCCGACCCGTGTGTTGTCACTCATTCATTCATTTATCCATCCAATTCACATTCTTCTAAAGGGAACGGTCTTCCGACCCCGACGCCGTCGCAGTGTCAAAGCCCCAAGCTGGATCCAGTGGTTCTTCGAGACCCAGAATCCGATCGCGGTAGGCTTCGAGTCGAGTGACATCAACAGGCCACCCCATGATTCGTCGAATCCCTTTCCAAATTGTTCCACGACGCTTGGTAAAGGCCCGGAACGCGGCATCCCGGATCATTGTCGGTACCAACCACAACCCGATCGGACCCAGGATATTGTACGGGAATCCGAGATACGGTAGCATACGGAGTACCGCGGTGGAATCCCGGTGCGCCCCTTGCTCGTCCACCAAGATTCCCGTAGAACGGTCCGCCGGCATGCCGTACGCCCGGCACGTGTCTTGGCCCAGTGTGGACTGCATCGGACTAAAGCGCAAATGATCCCACTCGTCCCGATCCAGACAAAACTGGACGGCAAACTTTCACACGCCGCATCCGCCGTCGTAAAAGAAAATTGCGCGTGGTTGTTGACGTACATTCACGCCGAGACGGTCCGTGAACGATGAGCGTAACGACGAACCCGACGCTCCCGGACGATGGCTCCTCACGCTCCGTCTACGTTGAAGGCGGCTAGTTCGAGCGACAAAGACGTACTCAATACGGGGGAAGCCGAGCACTGCAGACATGGACAAAAGAGAGTGAAATAATAACAGTAGTCGAGAAGCCAAAGTGGTTGTTGTTGTACGGGTTTGGTTCCCCAGTCTCATGGCTCCGACAATGATGTTGGGTGCAAGCGGTTTGTTGCTACATTGGCAGTGTTCTGTTTTCGATGTCAGAGGTGCCGCAAGATGTCGTTGCGGTCGATTGTGGACCAATGGTAAAGATCGTGAAAAACTATCCACCCTCGGAATCGGCCTCACCCCGCACAGGGCGGTTCTCGACTGGCGACATGGATGTGTCTTCCCAGAGGATGACAATGAATGGAGGCTTGTGGACTCTGAGGTCGTTCCATACTTTAGCCGTGTCAAAAAGAATGCAAGGGAACTGGCAAGAAAACAGATCCAGATTGAAAGCGCCAGTTGTCAAATAGTTTTAACATATGTATGGAACCCTGCTCTATTATTCTACTGCGGCAGCATTCACAACAGAAAACGGAACAGCAGAGGTAGCAAGTGAGTAAAGTGATATCACGTGCTCACGTCAAGCTTAACTGTTTACTGCGCTGTGAGTAGTACCAACAATCGGATGATGGAACTATGTCATTGTTAGAATTGTGCATCCACTAGTATTTAAGATACTTCGCTACGTCCCCAGATCTCACGGACGGTCCTCCGTCTACAACTCTTCATTGGTATTGCCCATACAATGGATAACTCCCTGCATTGAAGAAAACGGTGGGAGCTCTTTTCCCACTTTTAGTCGGGAAACATCCTTTTGGAAAAAGAGTATCTTACAGGGCGCTTAAACGCAAACAATTTTACTATATGTGTAACAAGGTTTTCACATTGATATCAGAACCACCAACTGGGCGGCGCCAAAGCACTGGGCTCAATTCTCGTAACATCAGATGAACTCGACACTTTTGGCTGATGCGATGATTTGTCACCTCAACCTATAGAGGACTGACAAAGACAGGAAGGCAATTGTGGTTATGCCAAACAGGAATGCCTGATGGAAGGCTCTCCACGGATTGGGTTCAAGCATAAAGATGATTTCCAAAATTTTTTATCTTCTACCTCAGGGATATTTGGGTGGGTCACGTTTACTTAATGACATTTCCAACAAGTATTTTTTTCTTATAGGTCTTGACGGCAACGCATCCTTTTCCGGTTCTGAATGGTGAAGTGGTGACTACTGGCTACTTATTGTTTATGACTGCAAAAGCTCGTGAAAATTTGTTCAACCGTGAAAACGGCTCGGCTTTCAGGAGGAGAATGAGAGGTTGGCTCTTTTCAATTGCACTGTTTTAGCTTTGGGAGGATCTGCAGGCCTTTTTCTCCTTTCATGGCCCCATGGGTTGCCCTTATGCTTTGTCCAAGTTCTTAGACTCAATATATGCGCTCGGGCCTATCTTTGAGCCCACGGTTTTTCTTTGGTGAGTGGAAAGCTATTTGGTCAGATGCACAAATTCATCCATGCACCCATGCATGCGTGTTGAAGTGAATCTGTTATTGACCCTGACCTTGCCTACCCTACATCCCTGTTCAAAGTTCCGGTCGTAATCCGTGGGCAGGTACAAGTCCTGTCGAATTCAGTCGAATTTGATGTGGATCTGACCTATTGCTTGGGGCTCCTATTGTGCTACCCGCTCGCCTTGGCTATGAATTCTATTCCGTACGGAAAGCTTCGTCATCTTTTCTCCTTCTTCTCTGGAGCCTTTCTATTGTAATTCACCCTCGGAGAACAGTGGATCCATCAGCTTGTGACATTATTGATCGCGTATACTCTCCTGGTAATCTTGCCGCGACAGACTGCAGCTCCGGTCGTCCCACTTTTCGCCATGCTTCTCATCATCGGGCACCAACATCGTCAATACGTAAATTACCTTTGCGACAATTTGGCTTTACCGGAGCCCATATGGTCTTGACACAGAAATTATTTATGATTGCTTTCAACCTTTACGACGGTGAAGTGCTATCTCGTGGTAAAATGTCAAGGCGGCCAAGAGATGCTTAGAATTTGCCCTCCCTCACCTTCCGAACCTGATTGAGTTTCTTGGGTACACATTTTGCTTCTCCACTGCTTTGTCGACTCCCGCCTTCGAGTATTCTGTAAATCGCGACATATGTAGCGGGTAGGAAACCACGTGGCAAGGTGCCGAGTACTCTTTGGCCGACTCTCGGTCCGCTCCTTACTGGCTTGGTCAATATGGGTCTGTTTGTCTGTTTGAGTGGGTTTTTTCCGCATTAGGATCCCTCCATGCCTCGAGGCGCAACTCCAGTCATTTTGACGGCTGATTTTTTGGCCAAGCCTTGGCACGTGAAATATGGGTATTTATGGGGGCTGCTTTGCTCGCTCTGCGTCAAAAGTGCTTCTTTAATTGGAAGATCTCGAAGGTGCCAATAACCTTTAGTTTGCGGGGTTTGAAAGTTTCGATGAAGAAGGCAAGGCTAAAGGATGGGACAATTGCGCGAACATGAATATTTGGGGATTCGAAACGGCTCCTAACGTCCAAACACTTTCCAAGGAATGGAACAAGAAGACCTCCGATTGGTTGACTCGCTATGTGTATATTCGTACAAACGGAAGCTTAAACGCTGTTTATGGTTTGTCTGCTGTTTGGCACGGCTTTTACCCTGGATACTTTATGTTCTTCATGTCGGCTCCCCTGGTGACGGTTTGCGAGCGATTGGAAAAAAAAAAGATCTCGCCCTGCTTCTCCAAAGAGAAATGGAGCCTATACGGTATTGCAACGATGCTTGTGACATCAGTAACCGTCGGATGCATGGCGTTTCCCTATCCGCTTTTGGCGTTTATCACTTCCTGGAGCAATTGGAAAAGCCATTACTTTTTGGGCATTTGGGATGCGTCGTTTTCTACGTTGGCGTTTCGATGCTTCCAACGCCCAAGAAAGAAAAGAAGCAGTAAGAGTCTCATCTATAAACCAGCTCAACGCATTCCTAAGCTCTGCTATGTGGTTGCAAGCACTCTGAAGAATTGCTTTTACTGATTACACCTTAACCACAGAAAAATTAATAACCTTTGGAGCACATTTTTTACCTGACACGAGCTTTCGGTCCAAGGGAAGGCGAAAACTCTAAAAACACTAGATGGCAGATCCAACTAGCAAGTTCAAACGCTTCACGAGAGACGTTCCACTGTTCCACTTTCTGGCCGCTGAGTACAATCTTTAAAGGATTAGTTGCGTGCTCGTACCCAATTGGAATGCTGCCGAAACCATTCGAAACTCGATCAGAGTTTTCAATTCCATCCGAATACGTTCCACTCTTCTACAAGCATCAGGATCCATTCTCGTTCAGAATGTCCACGGCTTGGGCGGCCATTTGCGTATGATCGTGGTCCCGGCCGAGTGATACCGTCCACGCCGCACGGGCCATGTCATACTCGATCTTGGCCTCGGAAGTCCGCTGCAGTTCTTGTAAAACTAGACCCATATTGAAATGCGTCGACCCCGTATGCGGATGCGTATCGCCCAAGCTCGCAGCAAAGGCTTTCTGAGCTGCCCGGTACTCCGCCAGTGCTTCTTCCAAACGAGCTTGTTGCGCCAACACGAGACCAATGTTGTTGTGCGAACTAGCAACGTCGGCGTGGACGGGACCGAGCGCTTTTTCCAAGAGGACGTGTGCGTGACGGAATTCGGACAAGGCCGCATCAAATTGCTGTTGCGCCTTGAGTACGTTACCAATGCTCCCAACGGTCATTGCGAGACTGGGATGATCCGGTCCGTAGGATTCTTCTAGAATCGCCCGTGCGTGCCGGTGCGCCGCCAAGGCTTCGTCCAGTTTCGCCACGTTTTGTTCCCGACTCGCTTGTTGGGCTAGTGCCAATCCGACGTTGTTCCACGCCGCCGCCACGTCCGCGTGATTGGACGGTAGTACGGCTTGCAGAATGTCCAAACCCTTGCGGTATTCCGTCAAGGCTGCCGCGTAGTTCTGTTGTTGGTAGTAGACGGCACCCAGATTGTTGTATCCCGACGCCGTAATGGGGGACTGTCGCCCGTGGACCGACTCGTGAATGGCCACGGCCGCTTTGTACTGCTCCACGGCGGCATCCCACTGTCCAATTTCCGACAACAACTGCCCGAGTGCGTAGTGACTGGCGGCTGTATCGGGAGCTTCCGGACCCAGAACGTCGCGACGAATTTGCAAAGCCTTTTGACAGTGCTCCAGTGCCATGGGCATGTTATCGCCGACGTGTTTGAGCGCAATACTGACATTGTGGTACGATCCGGCGGTATCGGCGTGCGCTTCTCCGTGCAGTTCTCGGTGAATGGCGAGTGCCTTGCGGTACAGGGAGAGTGCTTCGGCATATTGTCCAGTTTGGTAGCGAATAGCTCCGAGATTATTCCACGAAGCCGCCACAAGGGCGTGAGATTCTCCGAGATTCGCAATTTGTGCTTGCAAGGCGGTTTGAAATTCGTCAAAGGCTCCGTCCAAGTCTCCTTTTTGGTTCAAAACGGCCCCAATGTGTATGTGTGCCGCCGCCGTTTCGGGATGTTCCGGGCCCAACGTTTCGATGCGAATATCCCGAGCGTAGGACAAGTGCGTCAAGGCTTGTTCCAGATCGCCCATCCGGTACAGGAGTATACCAATATCGGTGGCGGTGGTCGCCACTTGCCGAGCGGGTGTTTCCGGTTGGGATCGCTGCAGGGCCAAGACTCGGCTGTACAACGCTAGGGCTCGTTCGCGCAGCGTGGGAAAGCGATCACGCAAGACGTTGGCCACGATTTGTATGCGCGGCACGTCGGTCCACTCCAGGTACGTCTGGAAGACGTCGTCGGGTAGGGTACCGTTGTGCGTGGCGACGTGCGCCACGAGTTCGTGGACGTCGTTGTGGGGGACGTCGTCCCCCACGTCGGTATCGATGCGGAAGAGCACGTCGCCGAGCTGCACGCGTTCCGTGAGTGTCTTGGTCCAGGCAACAATTTTCCCATCTTGCGGGGACCGTACGGACGTTGTGGATCCGTTCGGTTCCGTTTGGAGAACGGCGACGACGTCGCCCGCGGTGACGAGCGATCCGGGTGGGGCCACGATTTGTACCAACCGTGCGGTGCCGGTGCTGCGGCCGCTGCCTATGGTGGGATCCGATCTATTCTGCTGGACAGCGCCATCGCCAACGAGACTCAGCAATTCGACGTCCTTGATGGGTAGCCACAACGGTTGTGAAGTGGACTGGAAGGAACGTTCCTGTACGCAATGTGGATGTGCTGGTGATACCGGTAAGGGTCGCTGTGATGGTGGATGAGTGCCATCGAGGCCCGCTCCGCGACGGGCAACCCAACGGCTATTGACCCTCGCGAACGAATGCACAGTCACACGCAGTGCAGCAATCCGACTCATGCTGAAAAAAAAAGAGAGACTGTGGGTCGTTCCGGAAGAAAAAAGTGGGCTCTCAGTGTACAGCATGGAGAAGATCGTTTTCCGAACGATTTCGTTTACGGGGACAGTGAATTAATTGTATGATGCTATATGGTGGGGGTACACAGAACGGGCATCGTAGGGTTTTGGTCGATTCGGGGGAAGCTCTACCCTACCCTATCCGGGTTGTCACACACGCGAGGCGGAAGCCCCAGTCACAGTGAACAATCTTTTCTGTACCAAAATTGGAGCCAGAGTCGTTGCCCGTGAGCTCGTGAACTCACTACTAATGCTCTAGAGCGTGTCTCGTCATTGACAGTGACAGAGCCGAGTGAGGCCCGGATCGCACGTTGTCAGGGCAGTCCTCCTGACTTGCTTGGCTACCGATAGTTCCCGCATCTAGCAGTAAACAAACACAGCTTCCATCCAGCAAGGCAACCCAGTGGGTAATCTAACCGTAAAACTACACAAGTTTGGAGTGTCACCACAAGCTGTTTAGATTATAACGCCATGCATAATTATACCATGGATTATTGCAATATATCACCGACGGCTTTTTTCTCTCGACACCTTACAGGGTTTTAATCTCGTTCGTAATTAAGAATAGGAGACAGCCATCGTTCGCAGAGTGCCAAATCCATCTGTTTGCGTGACGCGTAATTCGTTACCTGATCTTTACCCACTTGGCCCACGGCAAAGTACTCGGACTCGGGGTGCGCAAAGACCAACGCCGAAACGGACGACGCCGGCATCATGCTCAGCGATTCCGACAATTCAATGCCGGCCAGTTCCTGCGCCTGCAGGAGATTCCACATCGTGCGTTTTTCCGTATGGTCCGGCTGCGACGGGTAACCCGGAGCGGGGCGAATACCGTCGTATTTCACCTTGAGCAAATCGGACTCGTTCAATTGTTCGCCAGCCGCGTATCCCCAGAGATCCAGACGCATCTCGCGGTGCACGTACTCGGCAAACGCCTCGACGAAACGATCCGCCAACGCTTGTGCCATAATCTTGGAATAGTCGTCGTTCTCGGATTCAAACTTCTTCACTAAAGCGTCACAACCAAAACAAGAAACAGCAAACATACCCAAGTGATCCTTGTAACCCGCGGGGGCGACAAAGTCGGCTTGGGACAAATACGGGTCGTCGGACTCCTTCTCGGCTTGCTGGCGCAACATACAGAACGTAGTCGACACATTTCCTGATTCGCGATCGGCTTCCGTCTCATAAACGTGCACATCCTCGCCATCCTCACTACGGTTCGCCGGGAAGATACCGACAACTCCCTTCAACGTCATGGAGCCGTCCTCGCAGATTTGATTCAGCATCGTCTGCGCATCATGGAAAAGTTTCTTGGCTTCGCCTCCGACCGCTTCGTCGTTAAAAATCTTGGGATAGCCTCGATTCGGGTATCGACCACGCAGCTCCCACGTCTGAAAGAATGGATTCCAATCAATGTAAGGAACAACCGCCGAAATCTTGACCGTATCAATGACGGTTATGCCGATTTTGTTTGGAGTGTCTGCAACCGGTGATTGATCAAAGTTGATCGTAATCTTTTGCTCCTTGGCCTTCTCAAAAGTTAAAAAGTTGCGGTCCTCGAGCCCTGCATAGTAATCTTCACGCATTTCTTCGTACTCCTCCATAATATCCTCCACAAACTCTCCCTTGTTCTCTCCCAAAAGAGAGTTGACCACCGTTACGGAACGAGACGCATCCAGAACATGAATTGTTGGGTGCTCGGGGGTTGTGTAGCTCGGAGCAATCTTCACGGATGTGTGCATCTTGGAAGTAGTGGCGCCACCAATCAGCAAGGGTTGCTTGAAACCTTGCTTGGACAATTCTTTGGCAACATCAACCATCTCGTCCAAGGAAGGAGTAATTAATCCAGAGAGACCAATCACATCGACATTGTATTCTTTTGCCTTGGCGAGAATTTTTTCACACGAGCACATTACACCAATGTCGTAAACTTTATAGTTGTTGCATCCAAGGACAACAGCGACGATATTCTTTCCAATGTCATGAACATCTCCCTTGACTGTGGCCATCAGCACTTTGCCAGCGTAATTCGAGTCGTCATCAGGATCAACGTCATCTGGATCCAAGCCAGCCGCAATCATATTTTCCCTCTTCTCTGCATCCATAAACGGTAACAGATAGGCGACTGCCTTTTTCATGACCCGTGCAGACTTGATGACTTGTGGTAGAAACATCTTTCCCGCTCCAAACAAGTCCCCGACAACGTTCATGCCGTCCATTAAGGGTCCCTCAATTACATCTAGTGGCTTGGTGGCCAACACGCGAGCTTCTTCGACGTCTGAATCGACAAATTCGGAAATACCGTTCACCAATGAATGCTCCAGTCGCTTGGACGGTTCAAGATCGCGCCAGGAAGACTTTTTGACCTCGGCCACAACTCCACCTTTCTTCCGAGCCTCCATGGCATCACGCTCCTTTTGCGTGAGCAAGAGCATAGTATCAGTAGCCTCCGGATTTTTATTGAATACAAGGTTTTCAGAAGCAATGCGAAGCTCGGGTTCAACCTCGCTGATTGCCAGCATTTCGGCGGAGTTCACGATGCCAACATCCATGCCCGACTCGGTAATAGCATGGTGCAAGAACACCGCGTGGATCGATTCCCGGATCTTCGTCACACCCCGGAAGCCAAACGACAAGTTCGAGATGCCCCCACTAATCTTCACGTACGGACACTCCTCCTTGATGCGCTTCACAGAATTGATAAAATCCACACCGTAGTTCGCGTGCTCTTCCATACCCGTACCGATCGTCAGTACGTTCGGGTCGAACACAATGTCCTCCGGTGGGAAACCCACCTTGTTCACCAGAACGTCGTACGACCGCTTGCAGATACGGATCTTCTCGTCTTCCGTGGCCGCTTGACCCTGCTCGTCAAAGGCCATGACAACCACCGCGGCGCCGTGCTTCTTCAGCAACGTGGCCTGCTCCATGAACAGCTCCTCACCCACCTTGAGCGAAATCGAGTTCACAATGCACTTGCCCTGACACCACTTGAGACCCGCCATGACAATGTCAAACTTGGACGCGTCCAGCATGAACGGCACCTTGGCAATCTCCGGCTCCGTCACCGCGATCTTCACAAACTTTTGCATCGCCGCTAGGCCATCCAGCATACCGTCGTCCACGTTGATGTCGATCACGTGCGCGCCGTCCTCCACCTGCTGCTTCGCAATGTCCATGGCCGCGCCGTAATCGCCCTTCATCATGAGCTTTTTGAACTTGATCGACCCGGCTATGTTACACCGCTCGCCCACGTTCAGAAACGGCAAACCCAGCTGGTTGTGCACGTCCTCCACCTTCAGGTCCTCCAGCCCCGACAGCCACATCTTGGGCCGACCCACATCCGGTAGCTTGCGGGGCTGGTACCGCTCCGCCGTCTCGCGGATGGCCTTGATATGCGGCGGCGTGGACCCGCAGCACCCTCCGACCATGTTCAACCAGCCGTTCTCGAAAAACACCTCGTTCTCGCGCGCCATGTCTTCCGGCGTGTCGTCGTACCCGCCCATGGCGTTGGGCAGACCCGCGTTCGAGTACACGTGCACAAAACACTCGGCCGCCTTGCTCAAGCGCTCCACAAAGGGTACCATGTGCTTGGCGCCCAACGCACAGTTCAAGCCCACACACATCGGCTTGGCGTGCCGGATCGAAACGTAAAAAGCCTCGCCCGTCTGTCCCGACAGTGTACGACCCGACTGGTCCACCAGCGTGCCACTCACAAACACGGGAATGTCCAACCCGCTAAACTCCAGAAACTCTCCGATCGCGTACAATGCCGCCTTGGCGTTCAGCGTGTCGAAGATGGTCTCCACCATGAGCACGTCGGCACCGCCGTCCACCAGACCCACCACCTGCTCCAGGTACGTCTCTACCAGCTCGTCAAACGTCACGTTGCGCGCCGCGGGGTCCTCCACCGACGGCGAGATCGAACACGTACGATTCGTGGGTCCAATGGCTCCCACCACGAAACGCGGCTTACTAGGGTCTTTGGCCGTCACTTCATCGCAGGCCTCCCGCGCCAACCGAGCGCCCACGTAGTTCAGCTCGTACGCGTACGCTTCCATCTGGTAGTCCGCCATGGCAATGGTGGTGGAGGAAAACGTGTTGGTCCCAATCATGTTGCTGCCGCCCTCTTCCAGGTACTGCATGTAGATACCCTTGATGATGTGGGGCTGCGAGATGCTGAGCATATCGTTGTTGCCCTTGACGGCGCAGTTCCAGTCGCGGAATCGCTCGCCCCGGTACTCTTCCTCGTCTAGTCGGTTCTTCTTGGCGTAGTTCTGGATCATGGTGCCCATGGCCCCGTCGTAAATGGCAATCTGCGACGTAAACAGCTTCGTGATGTAGGTCCGCAGACTGTCGCGACCCCGCACATAGTACGGAAAGTCCGTGGGGTACAGGTCCACCGGTTGTGGGTAGTCAATGTCGTTCCGCTGCGCGGGGGTCAGGGTACTGCGATTACGGATTTCTTGGATCCGCTCGTGCGTGAGAGTCGTATTGACGTAGGGATTGGGCACGTGATTGCGAGCGGCGGCGGAAGTCGGCGTGGGCGGTTCCGTTGCAGGCTTGGGGGGAATCTTGTCGTAGTCAAACTCGACCCGGGGGTAGATTTTCGTCGGAGGATTCGGCATCGTTGCCAACACACGCAGCCCGTCTTCTTTGTCACACAAAAGGAGCTAAGAGTAGGAACAAAAGAACAATTGGAGAGCGAGTGAGTGAGTGAGGACGTTCGGTTTGTATGTAAGCTTCCACACGATGACCTGCCAGTCGTCACAAGAATGTTTCTGCGAATTCTGGATCCACAAGTCTACCAAGGAACGTTAGCGTTCGGGGACCAATTTGGAAGCAATCCCAAGAAGGAACTGCGTAATGCCAACACGAGCCGACGTGTCTTACATTTACTACGAAACGAAAAACTATTCTTACCCGAAAGGAACTGGAATAGAGAGAGTCAGTCTATCGAACCTAACTATCTATGTGGTACCGATGATTTTGGTTCCAAGGAGTGCTGGAGGGAACGGAATGCCGTTGTTGTTGTCCCGTTCACGCAAAAATGCCCGTCTGCCGGGCGCTGGCCAGTCGCGGCACCGTCCCCACTGCGCGCACGGTCCCAACCGGGTCCCTCTGTAACCCTCCCCTAAAATAGCGCACGTGCGGATTCGCTGCGGCGTCTCACGATGGAACGTGCCAATGGACACGGAGACGAAACACCCCGAGGCACGGACAATCGACTTTTCGAATCGTACTCCGGCGGGAATCGGTTGGCGCGACCGACGAGACTAGCTCTAGAGATAGGTAGTTGCAGAGTACCACGTACGTCCGATGTACTGTTTGAGATACAGTTTCTGGAATATATACAACAAGCAATCTATCCGACAATCTCGGCAACATAAGTATTTCAGGATTTTCATACTTGGATCGGATTCCGAGGTATCGTTTTTCGGAACTTTCGTGTACAGAGAAGTTCTCCAACGCGGAAACCCAAAAAAGTAGCTAAATCGCGCCAGAGCAAAGAATCCTAAAGTTGGAATCAATGACATCCAGGACCTCATCAACTTGCACGCCTGTACAAGAAGTCAAATACTGTTTCATTTCAAACACTTATGGACTTGTTTCTCGCTCCAACGTCCCGTCCCGTTCGTAATCCACCGTATGACTTTTGCTTCAATGGTCCAAATAGTACCATTCTTTTCTTCCACACGGCAAAAACTGCATGCCTTTGCAGGTACTCCTGCTTGTGGATGAGGTCTGCTGATACCTATGCCTTGAGTCAATGAGCCCTTGCCTACTGCGAGAGTAGATACGTAGTATTCCCTTCTTGCTGTGCGACTGACTGTGAACGCCGTATCTGCCGAAACCGCATCGCGGCAGATGAAAAAACTACTTTTATTTTTTTTGGAAAAGGAAGATATTTGGCAAGACGAACATTTCGACGTGGACAGTGCTTTGGTTGGCAACCACTCTTGCATGGTTGCCTCGCAATTCTGCCACCGATTTGGATTGGATCGATGATAGTAGTCGACGTACCCAAAGTGACTGTTGCAAGGCCAGGGACTCAAATACCGTCATCAACATTCGACCGGACCGAGACAATACAATTGATATCACATGCGGGGGCAGGTCAATACCAATCATTCGAGGCAACGAACCTTTTTGCGAGTTCCAACCAGATACCGAGGGGCTTTTCGTTGCTGCAGGTGTGTTGGTTTGCCTGTTGAACGAGGGTAGCGATGTTTACGAGTACTCATGCCCGGACGGTGTGGCGCTAGCCTTCAGTTGCAGCGAGGGATGTGAAGTCTTTGGACCCGCTACGGATTGGTTGGTTCAGGATCCATTGACCACTACCTCGAGCAGGTGGTCCAGAACAGTGGCTCCTTTAAGTTTTGTCAGTCTCCTTCCGGAGGAAGTAACTTTAGTCGACCCAACCGGTGTCCTTGATGACTATCAGTGCTAGACTCAAGGAAAAGAGGTGGCACCTCCGGCTTGTTGCGTAAGCACGGTCGAGGATTCCTCGACTGCGAGCGAGGTGAAGAGCTGCGACTCACAGTCAGTGAATGGAGTGACGAATGGATCCAACTTTGACAACAGCTTTGCCCTCTCCACTATGATCGACTTATTGTCTCTCGTCCTGGCAGTAGTAGGCTGGCTGCATACGTGAGCGAATGAGAAGTGCCTTGCGGATAACGTCCTCCAACAAGACTTTGCGGGAACTTCTGCAAGAGCTGTATTCCCTTTCAATCCCGTAGGTGCGCTGGGGTTTCTCTAACCTGGAGTCTCTCCCCTGGTGGCCAAATAATGATAGAGTAAACGTACAGATTACCTGTATTACAAATAGTGGACCTTGGTTGGCTTGGATCGAGTAAGCGGTGGACCACGTTGCGCGTCAGTGGAAGGCGGCAGCGACCCTGAACGTCCATATATGGGAGATTGCCGTAACAGGGATTGGGCAGGATCTGCTTCCACCGGTAGTTGTCCACTATCCGAGAACGCGCCAGGCATCGTTTCGTTGTACTTCTATTAACAGGGTGCGCTTTACTAGGTGTGCGTTATGGTCAGTGCGACTATGCAAGGACGAGGCGGTTGTATTTCGTCTTGGCCACGTAAGACGCGACGACGGTCCATTGCGTCAGCGAAGGGTCCTTACAATCGCTTGAGGGATTTTTTCTTGATCAGTTTGGACGCGGTTTTCTTTTTGTTAGCCGCCGCAGCGTTGGCTTTGCTCGAACCGTTCGGGAGCGCGTTCTGATTGTCTGACGAGGACTGCAACACGCGCACCGAGTGTTCGTCGACCGGACTGTCCGGGTCATCCTGGTCGGGATCGTCTTCGTCCGGGGCGGCACAGGCAGACGTTGTCCGCCCGTGAACGTCCGCCATCAATCGAGCCCGCTTCGAGTACTCCTCGTAGCTTTCCATAAACAACTTGCCCGCTTCATCGTTTAAACTCGACTCGGGAAAGGGAACAATCAGTAAACATCGAATGACCGCTAGAACGTGTGACAATGCCGTCGTGGCGTTCCAGTCCTTTTTCAGCGTATTGACGCAAATGGCACCCGTCGCATTGTCCACGTTGGGATGGTAGATTTTGGTCAAGAAAAAACCCCTTGGCGGGACCGCCGGAAAGTCCGAGGAAAAGACGAGCTTGAGCAGAAAGAATTTGTTCTCGTACGGTGTTCCCGTGGGTCCTTTGACTTCGGCCTGTAGCGGAACGGCAAACAGGAGAAGGGGGAACAACAACGCACGGAACGGATCGTATCGCGCGGGAGTGGAAGGCGGAACAGAGATGGGTGAGCGATAGCTGTTGGATCGGTAGTCGCGTTCTCATTTCAAATCTTAAATAGCTAGAAAAGTAGCATACCCGTTAAAACGGACCCGACCGCGTAGAGTTGACACGAAGTCGAGTGTCGCACCCGGCGGTACGGAATTCACAGGTGCGGGGGGTTACCATGATGGGACCGAACGGAGCGCTTTTGCGATCGAACGTTTTAGGGCGATTTTTGGACTTACCATGAGTTCGGAAAGATTGCTGGGAACGCCGGTATCTGAATCTACTACCAGTCGGACACCTTCTGGTGGATTCTTATGCAGATCCCGCACTTCGCGAGCAACTCTCGCCAGCGTACGGGGTGGCAGATTTTCCGAAGCGCTATTGCTGTTGCTGGAATATTGACGATACACGGCTCGTGCGGCAGCGGAGGATGACGACGATGTTGACATGATTGCAGCGTAGAAGCTTTCAGATTGACCTGGCTTGGCGCTCCGTAGATTGGCTCTGACGATTTCGAAAATCAAAGTAGTATTGCAAAGGAGATTTGCTTTCTCGAGCGTCGCACCGAAATGGAAGACTTTTTTGGAAGGCGTGTTGGGAAAGAACAGTCTCGCTCGGTGAACAGGCGATAGATACTTCGCGGGGGGGATCTCTACCGGCGAGTGACGGCGCTGTGCACAATTTTGACCAAACCTAATTGTAGCTCTCCATATGGGGTCCGAAACGGCCATCGCCGAAAATGTCGGACAAAGCGAACACACACAATTCTGAACCATCCATGTTGAAGTTCCGTATTCCACAATAATCTGAATCTCGGAAATAGATACTCTGTTGAAGGAAATTCTCGATTCCGTCGATGACGTTGCACAACGCACGGTGTAAGTACGTCACATGTTTATTACACAAGGCACTTCCTTGGGTAAATTCCTAGAGAGGCGGAAAAAAGGTGTGACGAGAGTTGCGCACTGTCGTTGCCGGAAAATCCGAACTCGGCGGATGTGTACGAACCACGATCTTTTTGGTTGGCGGATTGGCCATCCCGGAATGGGAAAGTTATGTGTAAGGGCACGTGGTACACGGAAAGTATATACGTACTATGAAGGGATACCGTGCGACAACGCGACTCACACCCCGAGAGTGATACCGACTCTCCTTCCCTCCCCCCTATACATCCAAGACGGATGAGTCGTTTGGTTGCGCATCTCTAGGGGATCCTTGGGTACGTGCCAATGGAGGAGGAAGGTCGAACGTATAGTAACGACAGGAAGGAGAGCGGACAATTCGTGAAGAAGTCTCCATTGATTTTCAATGGAGAAAGCTGCCGACTGCGCGTTGTTCCCCGGCATCGGCTCGGTACCCAACCACCGTCCCTAGTTATTACTTTCGCAGCATTAATGTTACAAGACACCGATCATTCAATGTCATAGTCCTGCAAATCAATCTGTCTCTGGACCTTACGTTGGCTCGAACGAAGGTCTCGTGCTTGCAAATGCTGTTACGCTATGTCTCTAAATACATATATTTACAGTACAGTTACATCTCTCTAACGCTGCCTTGACGTTGCTCTTTGACAGGCATTTGGGTCATACGCACATCCACTATTCGCGATCGGAATGAAAAGGAGATATACATTAAAGAGAGTATTTGTTGTGATCGTGCCTCTGAATCTTGATACCTTGTCGTGATCCATGGATCCCAGCGTAAGTACATCCCGTGTCCGCGATGGCTACCGGACATATCTACCCTTGCTCACCACGCTTACCCGCCTATGCCCTTTAGAACAACAAGGCTAGCAGCAACAATAGCTTGAGCCAGTCCTTGAGACACGAGTCGGCACACGGAGCTGTCGTGCACTCGAAGCATCCTCCGCTTCCACTCAATGCCCCTCAGCCCGTGGTCCCTGGGGAGTCCACACCCCACCATCCTCCAGACGAAGGAGGTCCGCACTACTCGTTCCCGGGTGACGCAGTCACGGCCAATCAAGTTCTGACTGCTGCTCCTCCGGCGATCCAGGAAGGTTCCGCTACCCGGAATGTCAAGTCCCGACAATCGCCTTCACCGCCACACTCTACAGCTCCCGCCACTGACATTACCGCTACACCAACTTCGATAGGGACCAATTCGAACTACAGTGGAGCTGACAACATTCATCACGTCCCTGAAGTCAACACGGCGCCCAGCTTTCCACGAGATCCGGTACCCAACATCACCGACCCTGCCAACCCAGCTTTGACCCCCTCCAGGACAGAAGAAGTGGGGTACGCAGCGCTACACACCCAAGCTTCCAACGCTAACAGTAGCAACGAAAGTGACCACGGACAACGCTACAACCCCGCCAACTACCCTTTTGCTCTCAAAATTCTCGTCTCCAACAACGTTGCTGGGTCCATCATCGGACGAGCGGGTCAAACAATCGATGAGCTCCAAACGCAATCGCAAACACGGATTAAACTCTCGCAAGCTGGAGACTACTATCCTGGTACGCAGGATCGAGTCTGTCTCATCCAGGGGAAACCGGAGAACGTCCGGACGGCTCTGCAACTCTTGTTGGCACGCTTGTTCAAGTTGCAGTCCGATCAACATGCGCAACAGCTGGCGTGGCAGCTACAGCGACCAAAGGGAGAAACGCCATCCTTTGACTTCGTCGTCCGTTTGTTGATTCCAACAGCGAGTGGTGGAATGATCATTGGAAAAATGGGATCGAATATCAAGTACTTAGAAGAAACAAGCGGTGTCTCTTCGGTCCGATTGTCGTCGAAGGAAAGCAATACTGACGGGAACTTTCCGTCTGCCGCTATCTTGTCGGCTACGGCCGAACGTGTAGTAAAGGTGACCGGCTCGAGTTTGGAGTGTTGCCTGCAATGCGTCTTCTTGATTGCAGAAAACTTGCTGATTCATCCCGATGTCTCGAGGTATTCAAACATGACAACGAGCTATTCGCGCATTCTTTCCGAAGGCGCCGCTATGACTGTACCGTATGGGTCGTCCGTCGCCGTACCGCAGGTGTCAAACATGCCACGAAATCGGCCGATTCTGGATTCACTAACTGGTACACCTCGTCATTTGTCGTTGGATCAGCACCAGCTTCATCACCGTCCACCTACAGCACTATGGGAAGGTACACAACCGGGTCCACAGTCATCTTTCATTCCACGGGCTGGTACTTTGAAGCAGCGAAGACCGCAGGACGTTCACGCAAACCAACGAAGAATTGTATCATCACCTGATCTCCCAGGTATGGGATTAAACCAGCACAGCTTAAACGAGCCACACACTCCAGATCGATTTTCTGGCTATAGCCCAAGTCTGAGCAGACCATCGTATTCTTTTGTCGACCATCCAGCAGGCTTGAATGCTGACCAAGCGCCACTATTCCCAGTCCCACAATCATCATCGCTGGAATCGTCATCGATCACCGCTGACCAGTACGTTGGATATAATCTGTCGGAGCCAGACTTGCTGGCAATGCACATGAATCAATCGATGCAGGTAGGCGGGGCTCAACCGTCGCCGTCTAGTGTGTCGCCATTCTCCAACACGCTCGTACCCCAAACTTCTACAACAACAACACATGGTAATTTTCAAGCACAGATGTTTGTGCCAGATACAATGGTTGGATCCATCTTGGGAAGGGAAGGTCGTACTCGAAATGAGCTGGAAAGGAGGTCGGGAACAAGCATTCGTATAAGCCAGAGAGGAGAATTTGTGCCTGGGACGCGACTGCGAATCGTTACGATAGTCGGACCGTCGGCGCAATGTGTGTGGCAGGCCCAATACAGGATGAATCAGCGCATGGTGCTGCCTCCGACCGCTTCGTACCCGCCGCAACAACAAAAACAGTCGTCACCGCCGCTGGAGGGCCCCAGAATTCCTCAGGCACAAGTAAGCATAGAGCACGGTTACGGTCCATCCGAGCATGTGGTGCCTTTTGCAACGGACGCTTCGAGGAATGCATTGGCAACGGACAGCTCGCAGTGCAGTAACTCTCCTTCACCGCCCTCGTCCTCATGAATCCAGCACTCACTTTCTCTCTCATTCAAACCCTACATTGCATACAAAACTCTATCTCATCCAGCTAAAGGAGGGAGTCATGAATTCTGCTGAAGCAAAAAAGCAAAAAAAACAGCAGAAGAAGCACGCAGCAAAATGAGCCGATTTAAAATTTTCTTTTGGTAAACTTGTTCAATGGTAATCGACTTCGCCTCGGAAGAAACGTTGACTTGTAACATTCATTTGTGTGGAATATTCGTATCCAACGGGTTCAAACTCGGTCTAGGTTAGCTTGTCTTGCCCTCGGCTTCTTAGAAGCGTGCTGTTTAGCAACATTCTCACATACCTCACTTTAGGAAAACACTATCTTCTCACTGCCTCCCGCTTAAATTGATAGACATTATCCCACAATGCGCAACCGGTCTCTATTGACTACGGTTCTAGAAATGGCTGACGAGACCAGCGCTTCTCTGGGGTCTGCTAGCAAATCGATTGGTGCACGACGGAAAGCGGAATATTTGTGTATGAATTTTAGGTCGACGTGTCATATGTCATTGATATTGCACAACGACCAAAACCTGTTACTCCCAAACCAAAGCTGCAGTGTCGAAAAAAACCGATTCTCCGGTTGTCATCGAGGGCATCCATTCAACACATTGAACAATAATTGAAATTAGACACTTTTGTAGTCTATGATATTTTAAGACATGTACGGAGGAAAGTCAAAATGCCCGGGCAATAGCGTCGATCTATCCCTACCAAAATTATGCCGTTTCTTCTTACAGTTAGTCATGTGACTAAAGGCAAATCAATGGATGAAAATTATTTAACTATTTGGAAGTTTTCGACTGCGAGACTTTTTGTTCTCTGCCGGATTCGATGCCCTAAGTTCACCCTTATCTTACTAATGGAAACGACAAACCCTGTGTAAATAGTGAAACGGAGAAAGAAATCACTTTTCTTTCTGAAATAGGGGGATTTTGGTCTCAAAGGCAGTTCCGATGCCTGCACGCAGATTGTGGAGAGGCCAAGCATGCAAAGCGAACTGACCAGTTAAATCGTAAGACGCCAGTTCTTGTTCACTGTCAAGTTACAAAACAACTTCACACTTTTTGTTGAACCCCAAAAATCCATACCATCCTGTATAGCGCATACAAAGCAAAGATGAGTTCTACCATATTCCCCGATAGCATGAACAATCTACTTGACATGGAAATGCTCAACGAAGAAATCAGTCGGCGTATCAAGAGTGCCAAAAAAGAAAATGCAGGCGCCGAGCAGGACAACATTTCGGTTGGTAATCGAACACAAGTTGACAATGATGTCAGCATCTATTTTCTGCAAGCCCGTAAGGATTTTTGGCTGCATCGCATTGTTTTGGAGTCTGAGAGACTTTGGTGCAATCCATCGACTCGTCGAATTTGGTCTTACTTTGGGCTTCCTTATGATACCCTACGGCCAGCCTGGAAACGACAGACGTACCAGTGGATTAAAGATGCTATACAGTTAGAAGAAGTCTCAGACGAAACAATCAAAATCTTATTCAACGTATATGTTGAAAAGTTTGAACAGCTGACGGAAGTACTTGGATCGAGAAAACGAAGGGTCGACTTCGAAAAATCCGTTGCAAAATATGAACACATTCTTATTGCGTTAAACCTGGCATCGGGATCTGTGAGCAGGACTTTGTCGGAAGCTTCCGTAGACTTGGAAGGACCAAGTGTCATCTTCTATTTGCTCCAGCAGTGCCCGGGCCTTTTGCAGCTGTGAAAACTGCGGGGGCGTACAAGGAATAAACAAAATGACATAGAAATGGACTATAGCATCTATTCTTGCTGGACTATCAACGTGTTGCGAGCTTTCGCTTTTTTCACATAGACATTCATGTTGATACTAACATGCTACAAGCCACTTTGTATGAACGGAAAGGTGTCGCAACATGTTACCAGACACTTTAGTTATTATTTTTGTAAACGAATATCGGCAGCTATATAGAGAAAAAGAGTGGTAGCATCATCTGGCGAGTGTGGAGAAGGCTGGCAGTATCATCTGATCCCGTAAGTTCGTCGCGGAGCTTTATCTGTTCTTCCTCTGACTGTGGCAGCATTATGACAGCAGGCGACTCGTTTGGCAAATCCTTATTCGAAAAAAGGTTGCCTAATCGATGTCGTCCTCAGTAAAATCTATTTTGAACTTGGAAACTTAAACGGGTTCGAGGATCACGTCGATTTCTGTACGGCACGCACGATACGTGATTTTTAAGGAAAGTCGAGTTGCCTTTGTTAAATTCACCCTTTTACAGTCCGAGAAACTGATTCAGTGTCGAGGCCGCGTTGATATACAACTTCCTGTAAACATTGGCGCTCTTCGCATCGATAACTTACTGTCAGGCTGTCGGTCATTTAATTCATCGTCATGAAGCAATTCCGTTTTGCTCTCTTCTGCTTTGCGATCATTTCTCGTGCCCGAGCGTTTGCTCCATGGAGACCCCATCGCATCTTTGACCTTTGTCCCCATGAAAAGCGCCCTTGCCAACTTCTGAGCAAATGCTTGGGTACGACAATTTGCTACCGCTCAACAATTACCAGTCGGTTTGCTGAACTTGACAGCTCGCCCCTGAGTGAATCTGACCAAATATTTCTCGGAATTGCCGGGACACTGGCTGCTCTGATTACCATTTACTCTGAGTTCACTCTAAAGACAACCGGATGTGGTCTTCCGGCGGGTCCTTTTGGCTTGGTCGGTGCTGTAGAAGGCATCAGCTACCTCGCAATCGTAGGAATTACAGCATATTCCCTTGTCACAAAATTTCGAACTGGATCGGGTTTGCCAGCGGGACCTGCCGGAGTTCTAGGCGTAGCCGAAGGTCTTTGCTTTACGGCGATTGTTACCGGTCTTGTCGTACTTGGGTTTCAAGTTGTGGACTATGGTTATATCCCGAACGCTGTCCCAATGGAAGGGGGGATGTGCAGCTAAAAACAGCGTATCAACTGATACTAGATCTTGAGAAAGGACACGGTCCTTCTAGCCTCTTTTGCCAATTTTGATGCGACTGTCGTTCAACTACGGATAAAAGACAACTGGAGAGCCAACCCTTGCTTAGTTTGGCAATTTCATTTCCAGAATATGCAAAAAGTCATTCTTGAAAAACTCTTTTGATCATAGCAGCATGATAGAGGAAGCGAAAAGGCATAGACGGAGAAGAGCAATGCCAAAGATAAGCAGCCAACAGTGAATGTTTTCCTTTGACTAAGCCATGAAATCATCATAGAAGCTGCAAGCTAGGGAAAATCAAACAACAATAATCCCGCGCCGAGGAATTTTAAAATTTTTTACCGCTTACTGTTAGACTATTTTGATTCCCCGCCCCCTCTAGAAATGATTTCCGGTCCATATTTATTCTGCTTGAAAGGCTGAATATTATCATTGAGCTAATAGGCAATCAGGGGCCTCGTAAACATACCTAGAGCAAAATTTGGCCAGTCAATGCTTTCATTAGCGGCTGACTATGGGCCTTTTAACTGAATGGATAGGGTTACACTCTATGGTTGCTCATGCTTACAGCTGTAGCATGGGGAAGGAAGAATACTGAGCGAGAATCTTCAACTAGCCTGGACAGAACTGGCTTGAGTTTTACTGTGAGCTAGCTAGAAAAACTAACGAAAGTGGCTCACATGAGCAGTCCTGTTTCGTTACCCAATCACGCGTAGCTTCATCACTCCCCTCAAAAGGCGAAAAATTTCTCGGAAGATACCGATGTAGAAGAAATGATCTTGACTTAGAAAGTAGTACAGCTAAATTATATCCAGAACACACAATCGGCGACACCACTCCATTGATACATGTTCCGGTTGGGAGAGAAGCAGTTCATGCCCAACAGGACTACTGATCTATCTTTGGAATCATCCCAATCCCCTCTTCACTTGATTATTCAGAAACAGTTTACGTTCTCGATCGATACCTGAAGGTTTTCTACTCGACGTTTCACATTCCTTCAGTTGATTGTTTTCTGTCTTCTCTATTGAGAAATGCTGCTCCACCTAAACCAAGTTGACGAAGACAGTAGTCACGCTGCTCGCTTTGCCATCCTTTTTTACATCATGGTTAGTTTGACGCTCTGTGGTGGTACCGTCTTTGGCTTTGCCGGTCTCAAGACCGTGCTCCTTGATGAAAGCGTATACGCTGAGCTCTGTAGTGACTTCAACGGCGACGGTGCCACATATACACCCTGTAACGCCCAAATGCTACGTCTCGATCTCATGTTCACCCTCGCCTCTAGTCTCTTTTCGGCCTACTTGCTACCCGCGGGCTTGTTGCTGCGGAGTATGGGACCCCGAGCTTGCTTCTTGCTCGGTTTTGCCCTCGTGATCATCGGCAGTGGATTATTTGTCGTGGCCAATTCCCGAACCTTTGACGTCTACATCGTGGCCTTTGTCTTGATTGGTACGGGTAATCCACTTTTGTACATTGCGGCCTTCAACTTCAGCAAGCTTTACCCATCCAGCTCCAATTTACTGTTGAGTATATTCATTGGCTGCTTTGGGTTTTCTGCCATCGTATTTTACCTCTTTGATGAAGTGCACTTTATATACGGACTGACATCGCAACAGCTTTTTCGAGCCTTTGTGTTCCTGCCCGCGTCTCTAGCCTTGATTGGTATGTTTGTGCTGCCCAAAGATGTCTACCACGTCATGAGGCAAAGGAAGCTTTCAGCCGCATCCAACGCCGTGGCCGAAAGCGACGTAGCCGACGGTGCCAGCGAAAAGACCCCATTGCTAGAAAGCAACGAACAGAACGGGGTGGCATGGGATGGCAACAGTACTGCGACGACGGCCGTCGCCGCCGGTGACACCAATAAAGCGAAGAACACTAGCTTCATCGGCGTCCCGTTGAAGGACGCCAGCCTATCACGGCAACTGCGATCTGCTCCATTTTTTGCGCAAATGGCTTTCTTCTCCTGGGGTATGCTGCATCTAAATTTTTATTTGGGTACCATCTACGATCAACTGCTATTGTTGGATGATACGGGCGGAGCGCTGGCCGATGTTATGATCGACGTCTTTAGTCTGTCGTATCCCTTTGGATGTTTAGCTTCCATTTTGCCAGTCGGACTGTTGGTCCGGAATTGTTCCGTATCGACCAGTCTGTATACCTACTGTGCGGTTAACTTGATATTTTCCAGCATGGCTTTGCTACCCAATTTATCGGCACAGTGGATCACGATTCATATGTTCATACTCGTTCGCGTGGCCTTTTTCACTGTTATGAGTACCTATTCAGCCAATGTCTTTGGGTTTGCTAATCTCAGTACCATGTTTGGGGCCGCAGGGTGTGTCGCCGGAATGGTATCACTGGGATCTTCCGGTCTCAACTACGTTGCTCTGACCGTTCAAGACGACTTCACCCTCGTCAACGGCTTTATGTTGGCGGGGGCCGTCCTCAATTTTACGTTTCCGTACACCGTCAAAGTATTTTGGGAAAACAAACAACACTAACTATAAGTTTTAATAAAGACTTACGTAAAGTGAATCGAAAAGTAGGTTTTGAAAAGTACTGACTTAAATGCGCCTTCGTTATTCACTGTCAGGCTACTATTGACGGTTTACACATCAAGTCTATCCAATAAACGGTAGTCACCTAGGACATTCGAATACGTCGATTTAGTCGTAATCTTGTCGTCAGACGACGACGATTCGTTATAGCTGCGTTGGCCATTACATGAGCAATTAATTCCGAACCGAGAGGAACTCGTTGGGTATTGCGGCAAAGCTGAAGGTGGCCTTACCCAAAGGACTGCAGGCGCCTTATTTCCAGTAAAACAGCAATGAACCGCAGCTTTTGTTTGGTTCGGTCCGCTCTGGCTCTCAATAGCCGTATAGCCAGTTGCGCGCTGGAGCCACGGGCCTCGGTGCTCTTCCAACTAACATCGTCGCGTTCGGCCCGTCAACGAGGCTTCAGTTCCGAAGGGGGTACAGAGGACAGTTTACACTCGAGCGAGTACGTAGCCGATTGACGCTTTTGAATTTTTTTACGAGGGCCTTCTGTCATACAACCATTCTCGTCTACTGTTCTTGAACCCTCACAGTTATTCGTTGTGTTCGCAGCATTGCCTTTAAACCAGCAGAATCAGGTTGGGGGTAAGTATGTCTCTAGGAAAAGCAACGGATCCGATCCGATGAGCCTGAGAAACTCGGGATCTCCTGACCAATCCTTGTCTAACGGCATTTACTGGCCTTCTCTCCTTTTCTTCCTCTTCCCTTCCGTCCTTTCGCTTCGGTATGCAGTGCCGGAAAAAAATACGCTCAAAACTTCGACACAATCTTCAGCCAGATACAAAAAACCACAAAACAGTCGAACGATACCACCACTCCGACAACATCTTATCCTCCCTGTAAAGAGGGAGAACTCGCATGACGAAGATACCGTGTCTATAAAGGATTGGAAGGCATATGAGAGACACCGGCGGTTACATAATCTGCATTGTAAAGCGAAACATGCAGTAAATTTTAATTTCGTCTATCGTGTACCCGGTAACCACTTTTAGATATAAAATGGTTTTGTAGAACTTCAGCATTTTCACAAAGAAGCTAGCAGTCGAGCTGGCTCCCTCAAGAAGTGCTATGTGTCGTTGCTCCTGCACCCCAATTGTCGATTCCATAGGAACTCTAACAGGATTGAGCGACACTGCAGGCAAGTCAACGAGTCATGTAACAGACCTTGCATGCGGGCAATGTCGTCGAGGTCGTATCGAAAAGGAAAGGTCATGGCTTCGTCTAACTCTGCGGAATCTTTCAGAACGGCGACGAAACCGAACAGTTCCTGATTGGAAAAGGAAGAGTTCACGGGCCAGCCAGTAGTGGTCAAAGAGTTGGTCTCCTCGGACCCACCTTTGTGCGATTCGCGGAATTGATTCATACAGGTCATTGACTCCAAGTCGGATTGTTTCACTCCCAACTCCCGTCGGAGGATGCGCAAGGCTGTGTCTCGATAATGGTTACCGAGATCGCTCCTCGTGAGCGGCGCAACTCGTCCACCACAAAAATCCAGAGTGGGGCGCTGGAGTCCGACGCGGTATTGGGGTCGGGGAAAGACCAGGGCATTGTTTTGCAAGGTCAATACGATCAAGCTATGATCCTTTTCGACTCGCCAGTAGTCCAAGTCTTCTTGTAGTGGCGACTGGGTATGCGTTGTTGATGGATTGTCTCGCCATCGCTCGCAACGCAAGGTAAGCCACGGTGACGAAATTGTGGTGACTGTGGAAATCAGTCTCCATGGCTCCGTTTGTTCCGTGATCCAATTGGCCACCGACTCGCTGTCATACGTAGTATAGTTCATATCGTTCTGCTCCGCATTCACGACGCCGTACCGTTGCGTATTCCTAATTCGACGGGTATTTACCGCCAACGTGAGCGATTGTACCGACGAGCGATGAGGCCTTGCTGTCAATGAGAGCACTGATCGACCCGGGAGCCCAAATATACTAAGATGAAGTCGGTAAAGATGATCGGCGTTGTTAGTCGTCCCGATCCATGCGATCGCGAAAGTCGGGAGCGCCAATATGACGATCGTCAGGGCAACGATCATTCGGCCACCCGCTAGGAATACCATCTGAGGTACCCCGTTATCGTCGGGGACGAGACCGATCTTCCCACCAATCCCTTCCGTGCTGCTGCCGTTGTCACAACGAATTGTTGACTGTCGATGATGTTACACTTTTTGTATCCGGTCGACGTACTGGGCTTTGGGTCGGTCGAACGGATCCGATGGATTCGCGCTTCTCGTCGAGAATGCGAAGCGAAGTGGAAACGGAACAATCGGGAGTCATCGAGCAGTTGACTTATTGCGGGACTCGGTTCACGAGTGAGCGAGGGCCAGATTTCCTGTCCGTTGCTTTTTCGTGGAATCTAAGTGTAAATTTAGAGAAATATTGCGAAAGCTACCGACTCCCAAAGAATCGATCAAGGAATGCATAGGCAGTAAATGCTGCCGTCTAGTCGTAATTTACATTGTCCAGTTTGTTTTAATAGAACAATGAGATTAATCTAAAACGAGAGGTGGCGTGGATATGTGTGCGGATGCAAAACTGCCGAGAGTGCCATCGTCTACTCACAGTCAATGAGCTACACACAATCACACCGTAGTTCGAGGGCGTTTATCGTATCCCAACCAAAAAAGTCCGTACGTACCGAGGCCCAACAGAGATACCAGCCACACTACCACCCATAACCTGAGCTTACAGCAAATTCTTGTGGGTGAACGTCCGTTTCGGGTCGGCCCCGGCAAAGTCGGTCGCCAGGTAAGATTCTCCCGACAGACTACGCAACTGCCACTTGGTCGTCAAAAGTCCTTCGACTCCGACGGGTCCCCGCGCATGAATCCGACCGGTGGAAATACCCACTTCGGCGCCGAGCCCGAGCCGGTAACCGTCGGCGAAACGGGTCGAGGTATTGCAAAAGACGCAAGCGGCGTCGACCTTTTGTAGAAAAATTTCTCCGGCGGGCGAGTCCGGCGCACACACAATCGCTTCGGTGTGGCCACTACCGTTTTCGTGGATCCAGTCAATAGCCTCGTCTATGCTGTCGACAATTTCGACCAGGCAGGTCAAATCGCCGTACTCGTGCTTGGTCTTTTGAGTGGCCACGTCGCTTAATCCAGCCTTCATGGCTTTGGGGCCACCGAGGCACTTGACGCCGGCCGAGCGGAGGGCCTGTAAGACATTCAAGGCGACGCCGTTTTCGACCGTGTCGGCGTGTAAAAGCAAGGTTTCCATGGCGTTACAGGCGGAGGGATAGTCCGTCTTGGCGTCGACGGTAATCCGACACGCGGCTTCCTCCGACGCACTGGCGTCAATGTAGACGTGACACACGCCGTCGGCGTGTCCCAAAACCGGAATCTTGGTATTCTCCTGAATGTAGCTGACCAGGGCGTTGGAACCCCGAGGAATGACCAAATCGATCGTGTCGTCGAGGGAGAGTAGATCCTTGACTTGACCACGAGACGTGACGAGACCAATAATGTCTTTGGAAATGAGTCCTTCACTGCCTTTTTCAATGGCATCTCCAATAACGTCGTGCAAGGCCGTGTTGGAATGGTAGGCCTCCTTGCCGCCCTTGAGCAAGAGCCCATTGCTGGAGGCTAGTGCGAGCGAGGCAATTTGGGGTAGGCTATCCGGTCGAGATTCAAAGATAATGAGGAGTACGCCAATGGGGACGGTGGTGAGGGACAATTCGAGTCCGTCGGCCAGTTCTCGTTTGGCCTTGACGTTGCCGAGGGGATCTGGGAGTGTGGCGAGTTGGCGAATACCGGTCACAAGCGTGGCCAATTTTTCGTCCGTCAAGCCGAGTCTCTTGACGAGAGGTCCCGCCACTTTGTCTTGGGCGGCGTTGGCCAAATCAAGTTGGTTGGCCTGTACGATTTCGTCCTTGCGGGTCAGCAGGGCGTCGGCAACGGCGTTGAGTATATTCCGACGAACTTCGGCCGGGAGTGCCTGGAGTTTACGGGCTTCTCGGCGAGCCCGCAAGGCCATATCGCGGGCCCCATCCGAACACGATTCTTCGTCCTGTCCAGTGTAAGAATATGTGAGTGGGCGGTTGACAAGAATAATCAAGCATTCGCACGACAGATGACCCAACAACAATTGTACGACTACAACAGTCCCACGACAACCAACCAAGCACACGCCAACTTACTTCGACGGAATGAACGAGTTCATCGAGGGCTTGGGTTTCGAGGTCACTACCGGGGGTGGCAAAGAGAGTGCCCTTGCCGGTTTCGGCCCCGTCCCAGTCCTTACTGAGTACGGCACGGACGACGTCGAGGTCACTCCCGGCGCAAATAACGCAGGCGGTACAGGCCGATCCGGGTGCGACGGCGTTCCGGGCGGCATCAATTTTGGCGGCCATCCCGCCGCGACCTTGGGAACTCTTGACGCCGATTCCGACTTGTTCCGTGTTGGCGTGATAAAAGGGTATGAGTTTGGCCTTGGGGTGTGTGGGCGGGAGCGTGTAGACACCGTCCACGTCGGTGAGTAGGAGGAGTACTTCGGCTCCGAAGGTGCGGGCGCAGAGCGCCGCGAGACTGTCGTTGTCGGAAAAGACGGGTTCGGCTTCTTGCGTGGTTCCGGGCAGTACGGATACGGCATCGTTTTCGTTGACAATGGGGACAATACCGAGCGAGAGGAGTCGATCCACGGCGTAGCGTAGGTTCTGCAGATGATGTGCGTCCCCGAAATCCGCCTGTGTGAGCAACATTTGCGACGCCGTGACGCCCTTGGGCGAGAAGAGACTCTGGTAAAGATTCATGAGTTCGAATTGTCCCGCCGCCGCGTAGGACTTTGCGGCGGATGTTTCCATGTGTTCGTTAACGGTGAGTAGATCGGAGATGGAGGTTGTCGGGGTGAGTCGTTGTGCGTGTGCGGAGTGTGCATCCGGCAGAATGGTGTCGTGCGTGTCTTCCGTGACGGCGTGCAGTCCACTCCCCAAGTGCGCGTGGTGACTGTCGGACTTGTGCAGATCCTTGAAGCTCATGTTGAGGCGTGCCTGTTTGCGCAAGAGATTCTTGCCCATGCCGACGGCTCCGGAACTCACAAAGATGACTTCGACGCCGGCTTGATTCAGTGCCGCAATCTGCTCCACAATGGCGCCGAGACGCGTGAGCGACGGTGACCCGTCGTCGTTCGCCACCACCGAAGTGCCGGCCTTGATGACGACGCGTCGCGCCATGCGCAACGCCGCACGCGAACGACACTCGTTGCGGGAATTGCCAAAGTCGGTTGCTTGCATCTTGAGCATCATTCTTGCGTGATTATATGATTGTTGTTGTTGTATGAGTATCGTGTGTAGTTACTCTTGTTGTTACTGTTGGGAAAGTTGTGTCTAGCGACCGATGAATTGGTACGACGACTTCAAAGAAAGCCAAGGATATCCGGGTCGATTGGTTGATCCAAGTATTGTGTATGTGAGTGTGTGTGTGTGTGGAACTCCAGAAGGTCGGTTCGTGTTTTTCCGGACGACGACGAAAATGACCGGTCAACCTACGGATGTTGCTGGTAGTAAGTGCAAGTAAGGACAAGTCAAAGGTGGCCAGACGCTACCGGTACTGGTACTACCACACGGGGAAACAGTCGCAGTCGGGAGCAGCTGGCGGTGCCACGGGGTCGGAATCGTGGCCGATCGAGTTCGAATCCTTTCCACAAAAAAAACCACATAGAATATGCGACATACACCAGGACAGACTAATCCATCCATAGACACATACAACTCGGTAACGACGGCGGCAACGGTGCACTTGCATCCGCTGACGTATCCGACCAACGGACACACACGTACACCATCGTTCGTTTCCTGACAGCCACACAAACAAAACCAACCAACGGAATGCCTGCCCAACCCCCAAGCAAAGCAACACAAAGCATACTGGATTGTCGCTACGCGGACAGACAGAAGGACAGACTTGATCCAAGGAAATCTCCAAGACCACTTTCTCGACCCAAGCTCTTCGTGCCAACGAACAGAATGGAACCAAAACAGTAAACACGACTCGTGACGTCCGGATGGTCGGGGAGGAACAATCCCGAACCCATTCCGCCAACGTTTCCGGTCGGTTTCTGTAACGAACGAACTGGATCGAACAATTGCAACAAACGCGACAAAGCAAAACCAAAAAACCCCATCATTCAGCAACCTTCCACTGTTGCTCACAGTCAATCCTTCCAGGTCTCACAACAACGAATATTCATCTTGCAGTCAATCGATACGATCTATATATATACCCACCTTTTGTTGTTTTATTTGCTCCCTCATGTTCGTGTCGGTCCCTCTCGTAACGGCTGGTGTGTGTACCACGGCAGTCTGTGGTTGGTTCTTCACCCGTCGAACCGCCCCGCCGTTACTGCCTTCCTCCGTACGTGCCTATTTGGAAACCGTCAACGGCACCGATGGCGTCGTCATCAAACCCGGTGTATTGACGGAAGCCGAGCGAGAAGTCATGACCGACAGTTTTTTGAAAGGTCCGGATTTCGCCTGGATGATGCGGGAACCCGATCACGAGACGCTCGATCCCCGCAAGCACCGCGACGGCACACGCTACATGCTCGAAGTTATGTTTCGATTCGCCCAACGCTACGGATACGTCCTCATTGCGCGAGGCAACGGCGACAATACCGAACACGGGACATTTCTTGGGGCCGTCTACCTTTTGCCGCCCTACACGCGCCGGTGGCTCTAGAAACTACACTTTTACCGCAGTGTCTTGCCCCTCGGACGACCCGTGCCCACCACGACGCACGCGGCCGCGGCCGCACGCTTTGACGTCTTTTGTGCAGCCCTGGACTACCACCGTCACACGGTGGTGTGTCAGGATACTCCGCACTGGTACGTGGCCGCGGTCGCCGTGGCACCGTCCGCACAAGGCCACGGGGTGGGACGCAAGCTCCTCGCGGTGGCCCAGGAATGCGCCGCGCACGATGCCGTCCCACTCTTTCTTGATTGCCACGACGGCAACGTGCCTTTTTACGAAAAAATGGGAATGGTATCGCGAGTGCGCTACGTTCTACGACCCAATCATCAAGGCCAGCGCCAGTCGGAAAACGTGACGGAACAACCCGACGACTTTTACTTTCACGCCATGGTACACGAACCGAAAAATGCTCACACAAATTGAAGTATTATTCACCTGAATCACTACAGTAGACGTTACCTGCCAGCACTGTACAAAAAAGACTTTCCACTTTTGCCAATCAATAGTAGCCCGTCGCCCTCACTGCCTACCTTTCTACCTACTCCAAGATTGGGTAGTCCGCGTGGAAAATTGGCTCGAGAAAGCACACCACCATAAATCGAGTGTCTGTAACTTCTTGCTGGAACGGGACCTCCACGACGCCTTCCACTCCAAACTGGTCGGTAAAAGGAAAATTGGTGTCCGTGCCCGCTACAACACAGTAGTCGTCCACCACAATGAGTTGCTCATTGGTCACCTGCGTCTGAGCGTACTTGAAGATGCCGTTGCCGTCCACATCCCACGGGTCACTAATGTCGTGATAGTTGAGCACACATTTCTTGTTGCGCATCACCATATCGTTGTCAGTGTCCAACAGGTCCACCACGCACACCTTGTTGGCCGGCATGACCGGAGAAGGAAAGAAGTATCCCGACGGAAAGCCGTTCCGCTCAATCACGACGACCTTTGAGCTCGATCCGGGAATGGCCGAAACGTCGGCAATATTTTCTCCGTTGAGTTCAAACGGATAGTATCCCAGAAATTCATCAAACCGGGGCGGGTGATCCTTGGTACAATCTCCAGGGTCTACGCGGTAAACGCGGACGCCGGGTTCATCCCCCAGAGTCGAGTCTCCTGTAGTCTTTTCTAAAAATGCCGCAATGGAGCCGTCGGCCAAGACCGAAAAGCCTTCAAATCCACCGGAAGGATCGTGTTTGCGATATTCCGACGCCTCCACCACTTCCGAAGCTACCGAGGAGCACGTGTTGGCCTCCAAATCCTCTCGGCTGCAGTGAACTTTGTCGCCACGCGTTGAAAGGAACTTTCCGTTGAAACGACCGTGACGGTGGATATCCGGAGTACGTACAAAGTTGGATTGGACAATACCGGTGCTCGGGTCTATGGCAAAAATGGCCGGCATGAGTTCGTCACCAACAATAGCGCAGGAGTGGTTAATCACCGCCATACCCTCCACGTCGAAATCGCGACCAGTCAGTACACGAAGACTCTTGTATTCGTCCCAAGTTGAGTCGGGAACTGCGTAGGTGACCTGGATATCGGCGCCGTTTTCCCACTTGATGAAAGCGTGAGGATCGTGAATCAGCAGCGTCTCGAGATTCTCTGTCTCGGTGTACGTTTCGAACGTTGATTCTCCGTGTCGGTAAGTAAATGGCTTTTGGATCTTCATATGCACAATATTGAGTGCGTAATCTTCCGAATTGTCCGACGATCCGAAACCATTGTCGGACAGACACAAGTATTCGCCCCGAACAGCGCTGCCTTCTTTGTCGTAATAGAACTCAATGTCGGAAAAGCCAACACTGTACAATCAAAGCAAAGGAACAGCGAAATTTGAGATCACACGGTGCGAGCCCAAAATAATGGAAGAAGAGTTACATACCTTGGAACGTAGTTGTATGGACCGCCAGGGATGTCCTTGGTTCCACTCGTAACATCCTTGAGAATATCGGGAATATTAGAATTGGGATAATTTAAAAGTCCGACCTGGAAGGATGAACGAACAGGGAACAGAACCTTGAATAAGAGATATATAATCTTTGGCTTGAACACTCAGCAAAGAAAGGCTGTGGTTGGGCATTTGAAATCTTCTTTGCCGAGACCGGAGACACGTACCAGATAATGTTGCTGATAGCTTTCGGCTGGATTGACAACGTTGACGTCTCGACCGCTTTTGGCTTTCGTAGGCGTACCTTCATTCCCGCGAGCTCCACCTGCTTTTTTCTCTTTGCTACCTTTAAGACTACGAATGGGTACCCAAGTGTCATCCCCAGAAGCGAAGGGACTGCCAAGCATAAAGGCAGAGGCCAAGTAGGAGAAGTTTGTCATGGGTATTGCAAGTCAGACAAATATCAATACCTGTAGCCCAATAGATGAACCGCAAAAAAATCAGCCAAAGTACTATAAAAAGAATCGGCTTCTTACTAGTGGCTGTGAGAGCGAATGAAGGAGTAGAACCTTCACGTTGGCAAATTCCCAGCTTGCAATGTTTTAAGTTACAAGAACTTACAATGTGCAACGAAACAACCAATTCACAGACAATGAAAAAATGAGACCCAGAGATACGGAGGCATGCGCATAGGTGTTTGCTGATTTCTTGAATTAGTAGTGTAAGAGAGAGCTCACTGTATCATAGGTATGAAACCGAATCTTTGGCAATTGAGTAAGATTCAACTCCTAAATACAGTTTTACAACGGAAACTTCACCCCTAATATTTACCGGACAAAGCCGCGATACTACTTTGTGGCTGAATCTATTGGATTCTTTATCCTTAGAGGTACTTTTAGAAAGCTCGGTTTCATGATTAGCACATGTGCAGGAATCGGTGTTTTCCACGAAAGCTGGACGTCCGGTATGCGCCTCAATTATACACAGTACTATGTATACCCCATAACGAACCGGTTCTCAATATCGCTCTAGAGATAAGCTAACTGAAAGACTACACCATCTTTTGACAAGAAGGACGACGCGAGGACAAGGGAGAGCTTCCAAGTTAAGTCTTTCTATACGAAGCTCTTGCGTTTGAACGCCTATCTAGCCTTCCCCAAACGAGCTCGGTATCTTACACAATGACCTTGGGAAATTTTGCTAAAGATCGTCCGGCTCTATCTGAAGAACACCGGGAGAAAATCGAACCGGTTAACTATTTATTTCCTACATACCTTGGTGGGTTTCATGTGTACAACAGCTACACCCAGTGGTGAGCCGCCACGCCTTTTTCGCGCAATGCATGGAACAGCGTCAGACTATCATGAACCGACCCGTTCACTTTCTTACCCCAGGAGCGCTCCATCTCGGCCATATGGACGTGGTGCTCGAAGTAGAACTGATCGACCAACACATGAAGTCTAGGGTTGTTCAAAAGCTGTTCTACCATTGGCATTTCAACGCTGGGTGTATCGATATCGAGTTTGACGACGATCAAGTCTTCCGGCCCGTAGTTCTCCAGCAACATACGCAGAGGATTACGTGAACCATCAGGGTCGGGGTCGACCGGTACGTTGATCCAGTGGTAGGCCGCTTGCATTTCATCAGGAAGCAGTCGAAACACTTTGTCGGGCTCGGTGGGTGTCACTTCGTAGGCGTAGATATGGTCAAAGGGCATGCCAAATTGCGCATACAACTTAATCAAGGTCATGGCTGGACTGGCTTTATCTCCATGAAAATCTAAGCTCGCGCCCATGTCGACAAATACGGTGCGACTGGTGCTTGACATTCGGCGACACATGGCCGCAAAATCGTGTACCAGATAGTCTAGATTCATGAAGAACTTTGCCTTGTTGCTGCAAAATCCTATATGGCGCAAGGACGGCAGCAATGGCTCGACGAATCCCATCCGGGTCGTCTCGGACAGTTGTTGACTCTGGAAGATACCACCCACTAGACCGTTCGGATGGAGCTCCAAGGAATCGCAAACGGAGGTTCCGTCAGGGTCCGCAACCGAGCTGACCAAAGCTTTGCGCAAGTCGGTAAAGGGGGATGTGAAATTGCGCACTCGTTCGTAATAGTGGCCCAATTCCCTAACGTACTTGTGCAGATCATCGTACACTGTAGAGGCTTTTTTGTCGTTCCAAATGGTGCAGCAAAACGACGAGTTGGGACTCGTGGCTTGGTATCCGAGCTGCTTTGTGTGCTTCAAAATGTAATCTTCCATTGGTGCCGATCGGTACGGCTTGAATGGTGCAGCTACTCTGCTACTAGCGTGATCCAAGCCGGCGGTTTGGGAAACTGCGGTCGTTGGGCAATCGAGGGACGACCGTATATATCCCTGCAGTGAGGGTGTCATCATGTTATGAAGCACGGCGACCGCGCAGCCGCCGAGCATGAGCAGTCGAAGAGGGATGGCCTGAACCATGGAACAAGATTTCTTTTCCACCATGGCGAAAGGGTTGCGGAAATATGGCAGATATGGTGTACGGCAAACACGCCAAAGGTTAGAGCATATGGATGAGAAATCGACTGGCGGAATTTTTAGCTACCAACATTAGGAGTGCATCGTTTAAAGCAACTGACCCTGTGCTGCAATAATTATGAATAGAACGTTTTTTGTTAATTGTAAGGCACAGAAACGATCTTGTAAGCTTTATTATCATATATGATATCTGTCACAAAATTATCCAACCCATCGATATCTATCGTCCATGCGATAAAAATATATCCAATCTAACGCCACATTATACATACGTCAAAGTATGACATTTTTCTTTTTAAAAGAACTTGCGTTTCCTCTCCGGCTGTTCATTCAAATTGGATGAACATGAAAGCTGGCAAGCCTTGCCGGATGGAATGCCAAGCCGGCAACCGTAGCTTACAGTTATTTGTCACGATGATATTGTTGGTTACCGAACACAAGCGATTGCGATGATAGATTTCTAGTCTTAATCGAGACAACAACTCTCGGTACAGAAGATCTCTGCTCTACGGGAAAACAAAAAACCCATCTCACCCAACACAATCTTGTATAGTTCATTGTCAACAAAGCGCAGTGAGCAGATTTCTTATCGCAGTTCACTGAAAATGAACGAAGCTGTAGCCCTGCGTAGACGTCCTTTCAGGTGTCAAGCGTTGACAGTGAAGTGGTCGAAAGGGTGAGTGAACCTTGCTCGGTTCGATTTTCTGTTCCAATCGCAAGATTCCACCTACAGTCAAGCGACCGATGAGGTCTCCATCAGTAATAACCCACTACTTTGACGAGCCTTAATCGACGTCGTCTTTTATCTTTTAGGGATAGCAGAAATAGAAACTTTTTATGTGAAACTGGTCTTCATACCGCATCGTCTTGGCCCAAGGTGTTATCCTTCCGCAACGGCAAAGTTGTCTCTTCTACCGGCGCCACTATTGCCAATACGGATGCTGCAGCAGTAGGGCTGGTACTGCTGCTGTGGGGACGTCGCCGGTGAGAGGCGAACAAATCATACTGATCGGATGTGGTGGCGTGGTGCAGCAGGGTTTTGCGTTCCACGTGATACTCCCCCTTAACGATCCCGACCGTGTTGTGGTGCAAATCACGGGGTATGGCCGAATCGAGCAAGGCTCGGACAAAACCAGGTCGCGGCGGTTGCACCAATTGGTCTTCGTCGTCACCCGACGTCGTATCGGGATCTTCGTCGTTTCCTTCGCTCTGACTACAGGCATCGTCGTTTTCATCTTCATCGCCGTCTTCCTCATCAAAGTCTTGGACGGGCGCTAAGGGTCTCGCCAAATCCTCTTCCCAGGCGGGTATAGGTGGCCCAACGACATTTTCTTCGTCCGTGTCTATGCTACTTGCCCGCGACGTCGTTGGAACCTTCGAAAGAGATGGATGTGCGTATTCGTCCCAGTGATCAGCCGTATGCAATGAGTTGGAATCTAACGTGACCATTTCCATAGCCCGCCCATCCGCACTGGAGCCTCGCAAATGTCTACCACCACCCGACGATTTGCTCGTACCGTCGTCCATTTGAAAAAGTGCCTGTTGCCGGTTTTGGCGTCCCAAACGCTTCATGCCGGCAAGGTGGTACGGACTCCGGTGTTGTAAAGCTCGTGTCCGGGCGTGTACGGCTTGCGGTGAATACTCCGAATGCGGAAAGACAAAGGTGTGCACTACCGCGGCCAAGAACATTTCCATACAAATCAAATAGTCCTGAATCGCCTTGGCCACATCTTCCGGGGTCCAGTTCGTGTCCTGCCCTACGCTGTAGTGCGGTATCATATTCATTTTGTACAAGATTGCAATTACTACCGACTGCCACCTGGCGATAGAAAGCGTTGTTTCGCAGCGTGAGAAAGACCTTTCGTACTCCAGTCGGGAATCAAGCCGAGAAGTCGACTCGGTACGGTACCGGAGATTGTTCGCTCGGCAGGTCGAAACGTACAAACACAAGCAGCGAGACTTACCAGGTGAAAAAGACGAGGGCCTTGACGGAAAGAAATTTTCCGACGGGTCGAATTGCGGCGAGTTCGTTTTTCGTGGCGTAGTAAAAGAATATGAGACAATACAAGGCCCAGCACTGGGATATGTTGGTCAATACACAAATATAGAGATATCCGCCCTTGTAGGTGAAGTTTCCTTCCTTGTAGAGTCCGTGTCTTTCCAGAATCATGACGGCGATACTGAAAAAGAATTTCAGGAGCACGTACTGGAGAACCCCGAATTTACACTTGACGAAGAATGGGGACGTCCAGTGGACACGTTTTTCGGGACGACTGCTGCGTCGTACGGCACCGTTGTCGTGCGGGCTGGTAGTGGTGGCGGTGTCGGCAATCACGGAGCGTCGGACGGGTTGTCCCATAAGCCACGGTTTGAGGCCGCAGTACTGGAGTCCCCACATGTGGACCCCACGGGTAGGAGACTTGTCCTTCAACAACAAGATGAGAGCTTCTTCGCCACCCAGAACTTGAATGAGGAACTGTAAAAAGCTGTAGAGGACGTAGGATTCGTACAAGTCCCGGAGCGTTTCAATGGAAATAGCGTGTTTGTGAAAGCGCATGGCGAGCCAACTGTGTGCGAATCAGCAAATGACAAAGGAGAGAATAGCATTGGGGATCAGTCTCTAGTGACGAGTGCACGTTTCCATCGGAAAGGGTGACGGAATTGTATTGCTACATCGAGTGTCGGCTTTGAGGCAGACGTACCTTTCGACGGAATAAATGGGTACCATCCATAAAATGCGTACCACGTAGACTTGCACGTGTGGTTGGTTATAATTGGACAAATGCGACACGATCCCTCCCATGGAAATGGGAAAACCCAGTAGTACAAAGGCGCCAGCGGAGAACCAGGCAATGAGATGCGGGTCGGTCCCGTGATTGAACAGTTCGTAGCTGTACCAGACGGAAGCCCCCGCCAGAGCCAAGACGGTCCCCCAAAAGACAATTTTGGCGAGTACATTGACACAGGAGAGTGTGTTTCGCACGGTCCGGTGTCGACAACAGAGTTGCAGACAGGTTGAAAGCGATCCGGCGTGTCGGGATGATCGGGTGGGGTAATCGGACGGCGGCAATCCGGTGGACGGGTGCTGTGGATCGTACAGATGATCACGATGACGGCGTTTGCGACGCCCTCGACGAGCCTTGTGTGCCGCTGCGTGACTACTACCGCCGGCACCGGTCCCGCCCGACCACGTGTACGGTGTTTTGCGCGAACGAAAGAGACTCGTTTTCCCGGCGGGGTTGGAGACGTTGGACGGGACCGATACCGCCGCAGCACTGTCCAGTCGCGGCGATTCGGAAGACTGTAACAATAGGGGACGCTGTAACAAGACGTCGTCCTCGTCGTCTTCGGGGTGTTGTTGTTGTTGCTGCTGATCGTGTAAGAGAGACGTATTCAGACTCAGACTCTCCGCCGCTTCCACGGAATCGTCCTGCGGATTGCCTTCCGTCACAACGTCTTCGTCGCTCGTATCGACGATTGCCTGACGCCTAAACATTGTACCGCGAGACCAGTAAAGTCAACAGAGAAAATATAGATCCCTCCTTGGTAGTGGCAACGAACGATGGCGTGCCGCTTCTCGGACGGCTACTGGCGTTACGAACGAAGGGAAACGGAGGGAAGGTCTGGAGCGCGGGTCTCCAAGGCAGTTTCTACGACGCACACAAGTCCAGGCGCAGCGACGGTTGGTTCCAAACAGCGAACGACAGCGACAGGGTAGGTGGGAAGGTACCGTTGCCGCAAAAGACAACAAGTGGAAAGGGACAATGGAGACGATGATTTTCTACGAATCGTGCTTGGAACCGACCGATGCGACTCGAGGGGACTTTCCCCTCCTACCGTGTGAAGCACTACCAGTGTGACTCGAATGGTACTACGTGTACGGACGGGACGCCGCGCGTACCCGAGAGGAAACCGACACTGGCTATTGCTCGGTCCGTCACGGTCCGTCGTACCCCCCAGCTTGTGTCGTTGGGAACTCACTCTCACTGTTAGGCAGCTACCGTACATCGTAGATAGGTAGCAACCAAGGCAAGAACCAACGGACTACCTATGCGATAGATACACGCGCAACGGAATATTCGTGGTCATTCCTTTCCTGAAGAGGGTCATTGCGGACGTCAAAAAGGTAGTTTCCATCTAGTTGAAAACCCTTTTGACACATTCGTCCGAAATACTGTCTAGGAACACCGCTCGAGTTTGGGCCTGATGTCTCTCCATCATTTTCCCAAAGAAACCAATGGTTCCCTGTAAACCTTCCATATAATTGACTACGACATGTCGAAAGATCTACAACAATTCACATTGCAGAGCATTTTGTGTCTATCCGAACTATCTATTTCGGAAGTAGGACGGGATTGGCGGTTGGTCCCGAATTGGCTTCTGGTGATTATCCGAGACAAAGAGTCCATTATGGGTGGAAACGGAAGCAACGGCCAAAGGGTGCGACTGCTTTCGTTGAACGGAAAGAACGCATATCACTCTTTTCCACTATTGTGTCTCACAGTCACGAAGATTCCGCCAGTCGTGGGACCGGTCGGCTTCCGGTTGTAAGGATCCGTTCACATTGTAGGACACGCACAAATTCGGAGCTCACGGTCCCCACCTTTTTTCTCCGGGCCCTGTCCCAAGTCCTTTCCGTCCCCACACTTTGGCACACAAAGTCCTACATACTGGATAATCATTATTCGTCCAACCCTCACCATCGTGCATACTCATCATCATGCCGGATGAAGAACTTGGGGCTTTCCCGACCCATGATCGAGGTATCAATGGACAGGATGACGTCGATCCAGACTTGACAAAAGCCAACAACGAGTCGTGCTGTGCTCGTTTGAGGCTGGGTGGTGTCGTGGTGGGCCTTTTCTTGTTCGTTGGTTGCTCAGTCGCCTTGTTCTGGAACGAAGGTCGGTCCGTCCGACGCGACAAAGACCTGAACGACGGGAAAAACGTGGTGGTGGAAACGACTCTCCAGGATTTTGTCAATCGTACGGCGGCCACCGAACGTTTCCAGAACAAGCTGATACATATCACTGGTCCGCTCACCTCGAATACGACCTTGACGGATCCCGTCTTTGGCGTATCCTCACTCGGTGCGGCTGGTGCCAGTACTCCGGAGGGGGCGGCTCTGAAACTACGCCGCTCCGTCGATATGTTGCAATGGAGCGAACAAAGAACCACCAATTCGAACTCGGACGGTAAGGGTTCACAACGGACTACCTACAGCTACAGCTCCGTCTGGTCCGACACCCTCATTGATTCGTCTCGTTTTCAACGCCGACAAACTCCGGAAAATCCCAAGTCATTTCCGTTCGAAAGTTGGCAAGCTTCCGCTGACCCAATCCTGTTGGGAAATCGCATTCCATTGTCCTCTGCCGTTGCCAATCGCGTCAATTGATACACCAATCCTACTACTGGTGTCGACTTTTTACCGTCCATTGCGAGTCTTCCAATTGATTCAACCAAACGGCAGCGACTCGAAGTACTGAACGACCAGCATTTTGGCAAGAAAGGATACTTTTACCATAACCTCAATCTTGTGAGTTCATCGAATCCAGAGATCGGAGATTGTCGAATCGCTTTTGAAATCGTCCAACCAGACACGGTCAGTATCGTCGCCTTTTACGCTACCCCCGGTCAAACTCTCAATCCGTACAGCACTGACCGCGGCGGGACGATTTTATTTCTGAAACGAGGCACCTTTTCGGCAGCCGAAATGTTTGCCGAAGCAGAGGCGGAGAATAAGCAGCTCACTTGGTTAATCCGTGTCCTCGGATTTGTCGGCATGTTCGTCTCAGTGTTACTCATCTTGCAACCCGTCGCAAACTTTATCGAGATCCTACCCTGCGGTGTGCGTGATTTTATGGCAGGCACCATGAAATGCTGTGTATTTCCCACTGTTGCGTTCATCATTACCTTTCCATTATCTTTGCTGATTATAAGTCTCGCGTGGGTAGTGTACCGACCGGCGATTGCCATTCCGGTGGCGGTGGCAGCATTCGGGTTCTTGGTGTACGGATGTCGACAGAGCCGACGCAAGAGGAACAAGCTTCAGGCTCAACAAGAGCAACAAACATCTTCGACACACATCGATAACTATGACTTGCACTTGTCGCAGGGACAGCAGGGCACTTCAGTGCATATTGGTATCGAACCAGCAACAAAAGCAGAACCAGATGTGATCCTGTACGAGCCGTACAAACCCGATTGGTCCAAATAATGAGGCTATTTGTTCCTGTGAGACTCAGATTACGGCGAAAGAAGTGTGTGTGGACTTTGCTAGTGTAGCCTTGATTAACGGTAATTGTAAATTGATAAGCAAGTTCTGAGCTAACTTTTCGTGACACGAACATAGAAGGTCCAGCTCCAACGAGAAGGCCCAGCTTCTTTGCCTTTGGTCTAGGTACATACCGGAAAATACATTTTGCAGGTTTCCTCTCTTTCCTTGATAGTTTGAAATAGAAATCCAGATTTACAAAATACGACGAAAGTCATAATCGCCATCTCTCGCCTCCTCTTTAGAGCTTTGCTTTCTTCCTTCCGTAGTTTGCTCGGTTTATCGAGCTCTTTCCAAAGGCTGGTATCGTACGATACGTGCTCACCAATTGCATCATTAGTCGCTTTCTCTTGCGGTACCCGTCCTTTGGGGTAGTGTCGAAAATGTCGCTGCAAATCACCCTGCTTGGAAAGCGACTGGGACAATTGCAAGAATTGGTCCCGGTCTAGCTGCTGCGCGGTAGAATCCATGGAAACGTCGAGGACTGAAGATTTGCAGTGAATCGAATTCCTTGTTGTCAGCGATGCCGTTGTCAATGTCGTTCGTTATCGTTCACGATAACCACGAAGAAGTGAAGCATCACAACCCAATTGTAGCATTGATAGTAAGGTCAGCGGTAAGATCCAGAAGATTGGAAGACCATGGAGTTCGAATCTATCGTATCTGAAACAAGGCACTCTGGATGGATGAGTCTTGACCGTTTGGAGAAGACATCAGCAAGTACACCCCGGGAATAATCACACCTTCGAATCGGTCTCCTCTTCAAATGCTTGGTTCAGCACGATTATGTACGACTGTCTTAAGATTCGCAGACGAATCAATCTTTGTTCCGAGCTGAATAGGACCCGTGCGCTCGCAAACTTGCCAAAAGTCTGTGTCTACAGGAGAGTAAGCGGCAGCGTTATCTGGAAGGACTAGCTAGAAAAGACTGACGCACTTGGTGCCAATCGTGTTTTTTGGTCGTTGTTGTTCCTGGAGCATCCACCGGCAAAGTAGACAAAGTAACAGGTTGGCCGTGAGAATAATCATCAGTCAGGGCCACGCAATCGTACTTGCATCGGTCGTTTTTGACTACGGTCTTGTGAATTGGCAGGACCCAAACGACGTGGCGATTTTTGCGACTCTCCAGTCAGATTCGGTCGTACGAATCTCGCCTTTCAAACGCGGCCGGGGGTGAATGGAACAAAATCTTATTCACTCGCTCGATGGTGATTCGGAAGGTAAAGGACTCATAGTCAACCTGCCTGAGCAGTTTTTTCGTTTTCTCCGCAGACAGAACGTTGTCGTGCGAAGCTTTTTTGCGTGGCTAGCTAGATGCCGATGGTAGATGGATTGTGACCAGTGCTGGCCATTATGGTTATTGATTCAATGGCCTATTTCTCCAATTTGGCACGATTTCAAAGTCATGGACATTTATTATATTTAACAAATGGGGGAGGCTCATTCTTTCATTTTGTAGGTAGTTGATAGCGTTCTGGGGAATCACATTTACCCCTATCAACCTTCCCAGTCTGCGGTTGGTTCCGTATCCTGTTGCGCGACTCGGTTTGTTTCCCAAGCCTTCCGGATGAGCACGACATTCATCGAAACACGACCGGTGCGAGGCTGGCATGCCTTTCGTGGTAGGGACTGTACCGGACTGTGATGCACAAAAGCGCGTGCTTTCTCTAGTTTCCGCAAACACACAAAAAGAGATTGCTAGAGAGGATTGGCAGCTTTTCGTCATCAAAACAATCTTGCCGGAACCTTTCTTTTCACTTGACCCTCATGATTCCAAAAGTCACAGCCTTGGCGTCCTATACGCTGCTACTTTTCCTGCTCGCGCATCCGGTGGGTGCAGCGTCGTCACTCGTCAAAGAAGTTCCTCAAGAGCTCACAGGCAAAAACGCAAATCTCGACTCAACAAGCGCGTCTCTAGCAATTGTTGCTCCAGAGGACGCGTGGGAAGAACTTCTTCCCGGACACGACGACAAGGAAGAGCGCTCTCTGCAAGATGAGATTCCCACCATCACTTTGTACAACGAAGCATTCGGTAGTGATTCCCATACAACCGGTACTTTTACGGAGCTGGGCAGCAACGAAACGTTACGCGCCGAATCTCCGGCCTTGGATGCCTTACTCGCCCCCCAGGTGATTGAAAGTAAAATCGTTGGTGGTGAAGATGCCACAGCCGGTCAATTCCCCTTCTACGCCTCCTCATCGGGACGCCCTTCTCTATGCGGAGCGTCTTTGATTCGACCCGACCTTCTCTTATCGGCCGCTCATTGCGAAGGGGCCTTTACCGGCGGCGTCTTTATTGGTTCGACCCGTTTGGGACAAAATGGTGTTTTCCGAAGCGTTGCGGCACAAATTCCCCATCCTTTGTACAACGCACGAACAATCGCGTACGACTACATGATCATCCAACTGACGGAGCCCGTGACGGATGTTGATCCGTTGCCAATCAACCTCAACCCCGCCGATTCCCCTACCGGTGGAGAAGAGTTGACTGTTATGGGATTCGGTACCACATCGTTTCAGGGCAGCATTTCTACTACTCTGCAACACGTAAATTCGACGGCCGTCAGTTTCGCTACCTGTGCCCGGCAATACAGGGGTATTTCCAACATCGATCGGGACATTATGCTCTGTGCCGGTACGCAAGACAATGAAGGATCCTGTCAGGGAGATTCTGGTGGTCCTTTAATTAATGCCAATGGTGTTCAGGTGGGCATTGTCAGTTTTGGTGTCGGTTGTGGCGATAGCGATTTTCCTGGTGTTTATGCGCGCACGTCAGGGGCTGCCGACTGGATTTCTTCACAAATTTGTACCCTATCCGCAAACCCACCCGCCTCTTGTGACGATAGCGTTGTCGGTGCCGATGCCGACGGTGGGGTGGCTACCGATCCACCCTCGAACGGCGATGGAAACAGCGACGAGACTACTACCATCACTCTTACCATTCAAGTAGACAGCTTTCCTTGGGAGACAACATTCGAAATACGCAACGAGGCCGGTCGCACCGTTGCCTCCGGCCCCAGTCCCCGTCCTAGTAGGAACGAATTGTGGGAAGTTACGTACGTGAACGTTCCGTCCGCTACGTATACACTCATTGTGTACGATTCCTTCTGTGACGGTCTCGTGAGCAGTAACGACCCTTCCCTAAGCAGCTTCTTTACCGTCACAGATGATGCCGACGGCACTATTCTAGCCCAGAGTGGACCTGACTTTGGTTGTCAAGCCACGGTCAATTTCGTTGTCGGTGGAAGTGACGAAGACGATGGCGACGTGAAGAACGACGGGAATTTCAACTGTGTGAGGAACCCGGGGCGTAGTGATTTTTCGTGCTTGTACGACATTGAACCTTTCCCGGTTGAGTCCGAACCGAGTTTTTTGTTCGCTGTTTGCGACACGTTCCCCTTCCCCAGCGGCATTCCTACGAGTGACAATTGCATTTGCGGAGTCTTCTTGGGCGTGCCAAAACTACCAAATCAGGAGTTATGCGCATCCTGTGAATTTGTATCTAACAGTAACAGCACCAGTGAGCGAGACTGGGACATCATGTATACCTGTTCCAACATTCGCCAAGGCGATTGTGTCGGGCGGAATGCCAATGGCGACTGCATCACCAAGTCGACGTGTGTAGAAAACTCTACAAAGGCGATCGCAATCAACGACGATACGTCCAGTACCTGCGACTGGCTGTCCGAAAACTTGGAGACCTATGCGTTTTTGTGCGAATTTCAAGACGTAGCCTTGGCGTGCCCCGCTACCTGCAACATCTGCGATGCGGTTGAAGAAGCTTCCGTTTGTCAAGATCAGACCGACGCAATAGATATTGAAGCAGCACCAGCTGGAAGCGCGACGTGCGAATGGTTGTCCAGCAATTTCAACCGGTACTCATACGCCTGTGATCGCACATCCGTTGCCTTGGCCTGTCCGGAGACGTGCGGCACGTGTACCGTGTAACTGACGCATTTAGTCAATTTCCAGAATGTTGGTATGCCTCTGTTTAATCATGTGTTATCAATAGGAAAGAAATCGGGCTACTCGCTACCGACTCTATCGGCTTGGAGGGCAATTAATGTAACTCATCGCTTCGGAACATGGAACCATGTCCTGGAAAAGAAAGGTTGGGAACAATCATAATGGAGAGTACCACGAGTGTTTGGCCGAGAGTCGACTAGCGCTCGTTAGATTTACACGAATGAAGATTAGGAAGTGATGTTAAGTATTATGCTCTCGAGACGATTATTATTAGGGCTTTGTAGCTTATCCGCGGTCTTGAAAGGAAGATCAGATCATTCAATGGCTTGCCAGATCCTTCGTTTTCTTCCTACGGAGTGTCGACTGCGGGCGATAGAGGGCTTTGCTGATCGCCATCTTGCAACTGCTGCTGTAACTGAGCGTAGGCCGATCCATTTAACCACGATCGCAATTTGGGGCGAGGCAAATCGACTCCATATGTCCCAAAATGTCCCACTACGTGTTGAAAGGTTTGCACGAATTCGTCGGCACTGGTGTAGACCCGAGTGCCGGGATACGATCTGACCGATACGTTGCGACCCGTAACGGTCATGCCAATGGCATCGTCGGGATGCCAAAGGCGATGGGCACCGTGTAACGCCATGAGGGACATTGGTCGTTTGGATAATTTGGCAATGGTATAGGCTCCGGAAAAGACGGGCAGTAGTCCCTTTTCTGGCGTCGGATTCAATTGTCCTTCGGGTAAAATACCAATATCGAAGCCATCCACAAACGCTTGTTTGGTCTCGCGCAGAAAGGTCTTAAAGCTGGCACGATCATATTCGTTCGCAGTACCGTTACCGTTGTCGGCCATGTTGACGGCGATAAAGCCGGCCTGACGGAAGAGTAAACGCGTGACGGGGTTGGTCTCGAGTCCTCTCCAGTAGACGATTTTGATGGGACGTTTGTGTGGCCCACGGAGAGCCCGATCGGCGGCGAGCAAGAGGAACACATCCAACATGGAGGTGTGGTTACAAGCCCAAATAGTCGGTTGGGGATTTGGATCGTGGTAACCCTGCGCGTCGAGGCTGCAAAAGGGAAAGATACGGAGCATCCAGCGTGCACACCCTTGTCCCGTGGCCAACGCCCAGCGTTCTTTACGGACGCGATTGATGAGTTTCAGCTTGTACAATAATTTTTGGGGCCACAAAGTGAGTGGGAGTGACACGCACATGCCGAGAATGAACATCATCATGGTGTATTTGGTAAGAGCTGCCTTCCACGCCGGCAAGCCAGTTTGGGCAACAGTTCTCGCGGTTGCACTCGCGTCCGTAGTAGGCAGTTCGGTGACAGCATTGGCAGTGCTCGCTGGTAGAGCTACAGTAAACGTGGAATACTCAGGAAGGGGCATTGGACGAGGCTCGCGGACTGTGCGTGTAGCGGGTGTACCTTGTAGTTGTTGCGTTGGTGGCAGCCGTCTCCGTTGGGATTGATCGTTGACTCGCGGTGACGCTGGTATCGGTGTCGTCCGAGGAGCGAAGAAGGCGCTTGCCGGAGCCGAGAGAAGTGAAACAAGTACCAGTAACTCCATCCTTGTTAACAGGGACCTTGCCCCGAAAGTTGTGTTGTTTTTTCGCTGTCGGGGTGCACTGACTGCGAGCCGAGCAATGGGACGACACCTATTCGCCCACACCAGTGAACAATCTTCCTCGTCCGTAGAACTTTTACTGCCGCTGCCAATAGAGGACTCTCTTCAGAAAGCGACTGCTAAAGATTCGCTCGATTTACAGATAGAGCAATAGAAAGTAGAATAGTAGGATGAGACAATAGACTGATGTGAGTCGAGCAATAGTATAGGCAAGTTTACGATCCGTCCTTTGGAACATCAGACGCCTTGGGAAACGGAGTTGGACCAAGGATCGCCAGCGCCTTAACCACTCCTTATCGCTCCAAGAGAAAGTTGGTTAACGAATGTTATAAGTAAGCACTCTCGGGAGAGAAAGACTGTGTTTTTACCTCCGGTGGCGAATGCGCTCGCTCCTGTATCATTTTTGCTCCTGTAACACTTTTACGGACTAACCGAATATCTTCCATACTTTTTACAACGGGCTATGTTGGTCGAGAGTAAGCGTTTTACGATACTGTTTTATCTGAAACACTCCTTTTAATGACTATACACAAATACATGTTATTTAATTGAACGTTAACATGATTATTGACGAGCTACACCCAATGGTGAGACGCCACACCTTTTTCTCGCAATGCATAAAATAGCGTCAGACTATCATGTATAGAACCATCTACTTGCCTTCCCCACCAAGGTAAAATCTCCGCCATACGCACGTGATGCTCAAAATAGAATTGGTCGACCAACACATGAAGCCTTGTGTCGTTCAGAAGCTGCTGCACCAATGGCATTTCGACGCTGGGTGTATCAATATCGAGCTTGACTACGATCAAGTCGTCCGGCCCGTAATTTTCCAGCAACATACGCAGAGGGTTCCGTGCACCATCGGGGTTGGGGTCGACCGGTACATTGATCCAATGGTAGGCCGCATCCAGTTCACCGGGAAGTAGCCGAAACACTTTGTCGGGCGCGGTAGGTGTCACTTCGTAGGCGTAAATATGGTCGAAGGGAATGCCAAACTGCGCATACAAGTTAATCAAGGTCATGGCTGGACTGGTTTTGGCTCCATGAAAATCTAAGCTCGCGCCCATGTCGACAAATACGGTGCGACTGGTGCGTGACATTCGGCGACACATGGCCGCAAAATCGTGTACCATGTAGTCTAGGTTCATAAGGAACTTCCGTTTGTCGCTACAGAATCCTGGGTGGCGTAGCGACGGTAACAGCGGCTCCACGAAGCCCACACGGGTCGTCTCAGACAGTTGTTGACTCTGGAAGATACCACCCACGAGACCGTCCGGATGGAGCTCCAACGAATCGCAAACGGAGAGTCCGTCGGTGTCCGTAGCCGAGCTGACCAAGGCTCTGCGCAGATCGGGGAAAGGAGATGTGAAATTACGCACTCTTCTATAATACTCAGCCAACTCGCTTTCGAACTTGTGCAGATCGTCATAGATTGGCGAGGTTGTTTTGTTGTACCAAAGGTTGCACCCAAGCGATGCGTTGGTACCTGCTGTTTGGTAACCCAGTTCTTTTGTGTGCTTTAAGATGTAATCTTCCATCGGTGCTGATCGGTATTGCTTGAATGGTGCAGCTACTCCGCTACTAGCGTGCTCCAAAAAAGCGGTCGGAGCAAGTTTCGCACTCGGGCAGTCCAGAGGAGACCGCATGAATCCTTGCAGTGAGGGCGTCATCACGTTATAAACAACGGCGACCGCGCAGCCGCCGAGTATGAACAATCGAAGAGGGATGGCCCTAATCTGTTGGCAACATCTCTCAGATACCATGACGAGAGAGAAGTAAGAGATTTTGAGAAAGATCTATTTATATCAGTCAATGCTACAGTGAATAGGTAGTATTGCTGACCGCTACTCCGCAATGAGAAATGAGTCAAAAAATGCCGTGGTCGACATGTATGTGCATATCTCTGAACGTTCGATACAGGACATGATGATACGTAACACAAGAATAAATTACAAGGTCTCAGACATCCGAACTGTGTCACAGCACTTTATTCATTAACACTGGATTTGTTCTACTCCGCTGAAAGAGACGAACGAAGTTTGTAAATCCGCGTAGAACACGCAACGTCAAGCTCCTGTAGGGAGTACGTTAGCCCTAGCGTAAGTCTATCAGACAAGTTTATAGTTCGGTTGTTTTGAGTACGAAAGTGCCCATGGTCCTTTTGCTCCTTTGGTTCCTTTTACTGTTAGCGCGATTCTAGCCCATTATCGTTGTAGTTTTCCATGCAGAAGGCGTATTTGCAAACGTTCCTGAATCTCTGCATCCATCCATCGGATTTCAGTAGTTCGAACATTCTGCGACAACGGACAACTTGGGAATTGGCTATCTTTTACAAAGGAGAAAGAAATTACCGTTTGAAAACATCACCAATTTAGCCAGACCATGGATGAACAGCAAAAGCCTTGTCCTCCAGCCCTATCCGCCATTCGCCGCCAGCTTTAAGTTTATTCAAGTCTACAGCTTGTAAGAGGATTCAGATCACTGGCGCGGGCTTTGTTGCAGCCTTCTGTGACATGAACGCCCACGAAACGAGCCACCTGGGGTTGTCTAGCAAGACCATTGGCCATGCTAGAGCAAGAAAGATCTGGTCAGGGGATTGCCGGAGCCATGACGAGTCCATGCCCCTGCCGGACGAACATGTTCCAGGTCTTAAACAACGCCATACTGTTAGGAATTGTTGAAAAGACAAAAATTGATGCATATGGGATAATTGCAACTACAATTCTGCTTTGACTTGACAGTGAGCGCAAAGTACGTGGGCAAAAACGCAGCTGTCTCTCTTTTGGGATCCCCTCAAGTTAGCTGGTCTCGTGACCATGTTGATAAATAACTAAAAAGACTTTTTCCATTTAGTTTTCGGGTCCGGAAAAGCCTTCATAGTACTTCTGTCATCGATAAGTAAATAGGAATCAGCGACTATAGCCCAAGTCCCTCCGACAGTTACTTATATTTAAATAACTCTATCATTCGTTGAAACCGTTCCGATTGCTCCTTCATTTGGCCAGCGGCCGGACGTAAAGGAATGTTTGTCATGAGAGCGGCTCACCTCAACTCTTCTCGCCAGATTTTCTTCCAATCGCCATTCGATTACGGTGTTCCATGAGCTGCACACACCGACCGAGTCAATGCGTTTGACGATGAATATACCACAATCTTTGCTCTCACTACTCGTATGGGCAGTCCTGCTTTTCCATTCTTCCATCGCACAGCGATTGCGAGCTCCTCACTCCACGAACGATGAGCCCGTTGCTGTGGAAGCGTTGCCGTCAAAGAAATTGTCATCCTTCCGCCTTCTTTCCAATTCTTCCATAGAAGAAACGCGAACTCTAGCATTGCTAACGGAGATAAATCTAACGGCCCCCACCACTCAGCCGATGCCGGAAATCTCCCCACGCATTATTGGTGGCAGTCTCGCTTCGGCCAAAGAATTTCCCTGGTTCGCGGCGGCAAGCGGTCGCTTCTCGTGCGGCGCGTCGCTCATACATCCCCGCATCTTGCTTACGGCAGCGCATTGTGTGGGAGCCTTCCGGAGCGATGGAGTCCACATCGGGGCCTTTCGAAGGGGATCGACCGTCCGGGGAGCCGTCTTTCGGAAAGTTATCCGGGAAATTCAGCATCCCGACTTTCAAGAAACTTCCTTCTCCAACGATTTCATGTTGGTGATCCTCGCTGACCCAGTGAATGATCGCGATCCCGTTACGCTTAACACAAATATCAACGTGCCGGCAGACAACCAGGAGCTTACGGTCATGGGCTTTGGCAGTACCCTTTACGGTGGTTCCGTCTCCAAGAATTTGAACGAAGTAACTACCTTTGCGATCAATCACAACACTTGCCGAGACATATGGAGCACAAACTTTCCACGAGATGTTCAACTCTGTACACTTAACCGGGGAAAGGGTGCCTGCCAAGGCGATTCCGGGGGACCACTTGTACTCGCCAATACGAATATCCAAGTTGGTATAGTTAGTTTCGGCGCCGAGTGTGCGGATACGAAACCCAGCTTTCCCGCTGTCGAAGCCCGTGTCAGCGGAGCCATTGGATGGATTGCAGACACAATCTGCGACGTCACCGGTGACTGCGACTACATCAGCAACATGAATAACCGGCCACCGCCCACGCCCGGACCAGTCACCTTGCCCCCACAATCAAAGACGGCCACTCTAGATATCGTCTTCCAGTACGATGCTTATCCCAAAGAAACCACTTGGAGCGTGCTCAGCGACGACCAACCGATTTTTGTCGGCCCCAACTACGAACCCGGCTTGTACGAACGATGGACATCTACCTTCGACCATGTACCCTACGGCGACTACGTCTTTCAAATTGACGACAGCTGGGGCGACGGTTTGACAACGGGAGACTATTTCGGCTCTGCTGAGCTTGTACAGGATGGTGTCACCATCGCCTACGTCAGTGGATCGTTTGGGCTCAGGCAGACCGTCGACTTTGTGATCGGGACCGATCCACAACCTGCCATTCCTCCTAGCCAACCCCCCACTATGTCGCCGACACTGGCCCCTTCTTCAGCTCCAACTCAATCAATCCGGATCGACACAGGCACGATAAACATCCACTTCCAGTACGACGGATACCCCGACGAAACATCCTGGGTAATCCAGTCTTGGCCGTCGTACCAAATTCTGTTCAGTGGTCCCGACTACCTACCAAGTATCTATCAAAATTGGACAACCTCACTCGTGGATATACCAGTGGGACGCTATGCAATGACTGTGTACGACTCATGGGGCGACGGACTCAAGACAGGGAGCTTTTTTGGATATTACCGGATCCTGCAAGTAAACGATACAAATGGGGATGGCAATACGAAAGAACTAGCCTACGGAGACGGTGTTTTTGGGTTTGCGTCTACCGTGCAATTTGAAGTGAATGCGCTTTAGAGCATAAGACTGTGTTAACCTACGAGCATGCATATACTGATGAAAGCTCAGGAATGGAACGCAGTCTAGGATTTGGTATAGAAATGTAAAATTATACTCAAAATTAGTAATTTCATCGATTAGAATTGCCTTGTCCAGCAGACTTTTCATGGTCGGGTAGTGTAGCCCCAGAGCGAAAGAATGCATCGAACGGGGACTCTAGATCGTAAGATCATGCTAGACGGTAGATGTTAACAACTTGGAACCTTCGATTTAAACTTGCTTTTACTGTTAGCCTTACAATAAACAATCGTGCCTTTCGGCAATCAAAAAGAATTCAAAACAATTATAAATAGTATAAATATTTTGTTTAAATGCGTTAGCTCGTTTAGCTCAGTGGTAGAGCATTTGACTTGTACTATATGGACATCAAAAGGTCCGTGGTTCAATCCCGCGATCGAGCTCACATTTTTGCATACGAATTTAACATAAAAAATTCTGCAGGAATTTGCAGTTATGTCAACTGACTTACAGTTCGAAAGAATCGGGTTGTAGGAAGACAGTCAAGATCGTGTCGGCGAGCTTTTTGATAGTTTACACTAACAGTAATGTTTTGCGCGAGAAGGCTTTTCGTCAAATGCTTACTTCGTCGGTGAAGAAAGAAGCTTGCCCCTATCGGCAAGAGGTAAGATATGTGTACTAACAAATAACGGCGTATCGATTTATCCCGTGGGGTAATGTATACAGAATCGATAAGGCTCGGGCAGCACTGCTAGGCTTTCTGCAGCTGTTGAAGCCACTCGTGCTGGCGGCAGTGTAACTGTACTGCGAAAGAATATACTATGGAATCGTACTTCAAGACCTTGTCCAAGGCTGCTGCGATTTGTGGGTTTTCTCGCAACCCTTGAATGACTGCATCGGTCGAGACCGATGATTTGTTGCGAATAAGTGTCTTGCTTGAAGTGGAATTTGCGTCGACTCGGTCTAGGGAATTGGCAACGCCAGAATCAGCGACGTTTTTGGTATTGCTACTATCGACTATGCCAAAGAGTTCACGCAGTTCGTTACCCCCGTCCATGACGTATCGCATTAAAGCAATACTTTCCGTCATATTCTCCACCACACCAACCATGACGCGCTGCTGGACAAGATTGTTTAACATGAACTCCATCTTTTGCTCCAACAGAGATGACTTTGATGCCTGCCGACTTTCTACTCTCGATAAAACGAAATGTTTTTGTTCGGGCGTGAGCAAATATGCTGAATATCCTTCGTAGTACCGACTTTCCCGGCTTTCCTTTAGTACCCGAGAACTTATTTCCTGTATGGACGTTTCCAGATCCCATTCGCGGTAGCGATTCGTGTACATTGTTCCACTGACATATTTGTGTACGGGTTCCCGTACAAAGGTCAAATACTGGGCATCCACTGGTGTCATATTGGAGGATGACAGGGGTACTTGAGATGTTTCTTTTGGCCAATGTCGGTGTGCCCCAATGGGCAGATGCCCAATCAAGAGGTCCACGTAGTGTTGCATGAATTCCAGCGTCGGATAGAAAGGTCCTTGCGTTTTGGAATCGTATACGCGTCCCTCGCGTGTGAGTACGCGTTTGCGCACACACAATTCGGGTGCGGCCTTATTCGACGTAAAGCCGCGTTGATTTCGCCAATGCGTGGTAATGTTGGGCGAGAGTCCGGAGCATTCCGTGACAATGGCCAACCCAGCATGACACCGTCTGGCGTAGCTTTGGAACAATTCACGAAAGGTCGAACCGGCAGTCTTGAAGACGTGTACAAAAATAACTTTGACCTTGCGAGCGGTGTTGGCGGTTTGAAAAGATTCGTTGCCGCACGTCCAGGAAGTTCGTAAACTGGGATCGTACGCGACAGCATCGAGGTACGTGTTCCAATCGACCGGTGCGCCGCCGGACATTTGGGCTACGAGGGAGGACAGTTGTGGCGACGAAGGGCTGGTGGTTTTTGTCGACTCTACCGTTGGTCGTTCGGTGATTGTACTGAAGACAATGTTGTGATCGCGCATGGAATAATAATCCTGTGCTGGCCCGAACGTTTGGACCAAGGCTGCTAAACAGCCTACCAAGGCCAGCGTCGTGAACGCTACCAATGTCCTTGAAGAACGACTAATGGTTTGACCAGAGGTGCCTCTAGGCTCAGCCGACGGAAACATGTTAACTACTCTAGCAACGTCGGTAAAAAACAAAAATGGAAAAGGCAATCGCAACCAGCCCGATTGCAGAAAGGCGTTGCACTGTCAGCGAACCTTGTTGTTGATGAAATCCCCGGCTTGGATAGGGTGTATCACTTTATAGCAGCGAGCTTTTCATGACGTCTCCTTGATCAGCGAGCGAAAGAGGATCGATTTACTTCTATTTTGGCTGACTGAGAGTCCTACTTGGTCGACGGTTGGGTAGATAGATACTGTGGTAGTCGCGCTTCTTTCCAAGCTAGGGAACTTGTTCCATACCCACACGATTCGGCGGAACAGCGAGCGAAAGCTGTACCAGTGTACGTTGACGTGCCGTACCTGGTACCCTGATTATTACTATATTGAAAAACGGGATGTTTATATTGCAGTTTACGCCGAATGGCTGTTTAATAGGTAGTGCTAATCTTCTGCTTTTTAAATTACATAGGCCTCGTTTTGAAAGAATAGCTAAAAATATAAACAAAGATCGATCGCGTCTGGCTTTGACTTTTGGTTGCGGACATGGTACAGTATGCCGTCCACTGCGCACTTCTGCTGCTGCTTGACAATGTCAGAAACCCGGATATTTTAGACATTCCGGCAAAACGACTACCTATTATGCCTTATTGTTACATTTACTGCTAACTCTATTGTAGATTGGAACGGACGGCACTGTACTCTAGTAGTAGAGGGCGCAGTACTGAAACATTGTTGACCCTGAACATCGACAATGCATGCTTGCCATTGCCGATCCTGAGCCTGACTCTGCTCCCATTCTATCACTGCGGCAGCCTGTCACTATGAACGCTACTCCCATTCGACTGGATCCGCAACCTTCGCATGCGGAACTCGCCCGCTTATGCGACAAGTATCCCGTGTCGATGGAGTCGGAACGAACGATGGAATACGGAACGGCGGGATTCCGCTACGACGCCGCCGTCTTACCACCCGTCATGGTGCGGGTTGGCATACTGGCAGCCTTACGGGCGTTGGAAACCGCTAGCGGCTATCACGTCGGCGTCATGGTAACCGCTAGTCACAACGACGAGAGCTACAACGGCGTCAAAATTGCGGATCCGGACGGTGGCATGATGAATGCACAAGGCGAACGTTTGGCTGTCTATCTCGCCAACGAACGCAACACGGATGCTCTCGTGCAGTACTTTGTCGCACAACAGGCCAAGTACACTACAGAGAAGCGTATCCACTCCGGTAACGCTGCGACAGAACCTGTTGTGGTGCACGTGGGACGAGATACGCGTTCTCATTCTCCCTTTTTGACTTGTTTGGTCGTCAAGGCCGCCCGTGCCTGCGGAGCCCTCGTGCTGGATCACGGCGTTGTCACGACACCCATGCTACACCACACCGTCCTACACGCCAATCACGTCAAATTCTTGCCGAAACTCATTCCGCATCGACCCCACGTTGACGGATACCAGCGACTCTTGATCGACTCCTACCGTGCCCTCCTCGCGACTACCGACAATCAAGCTCCACTACAGCGCTCGCTTCTAGTGGATTGTGCCTGTGGCGTAGGATATATTGGACTCGAAGCCTTACTACAAACACTTGATCAACAATCCTCGGGATTCGGCTCGTCCACGACAATCGTTCCAACCAACGGTCCCGATTCGGGTGGACCCCTCAACGAGTCCTGTGGTTCGGAATACGTGCAAAAAATCATTATTGCTCCGACTTGGTACGATGCCGACCTTTTTACCAGTGCCACCACATCGGAAGGTAGGGCCATCAAGCCAGCATCCGTCGACAAGTCGTACTGTGCCGCTCTAGACGGCGACGCGGATCGGATCGTCTTCTTTTCCGAAGGAGGCCACGGCTCCGACTTTTTTCTCTTGGATGGCGACAAAATTGCTTGCTTGTTGTGCGATTTTGTCGGCAACGAACTCGCCATTCTACAAAAGGCCGTACCGTCGATCTCGTTCTTGTCGCTCGGTGTGGTACAAACAGCCTACGCCAACGGCGCGTCAACGGCCTATCTTGAACAAAAACTCGGGAAAGCCAACGTGGCCATTGCCAAGACGGGCGTCAAACACGTACACGCAGCGGCGCACCAATTCGACATTGGTGTCTACTTTGAAGCCAATGGGCATGGGACCATTGTCTTTGGAGATCGGTACTGTGATGCGCTCAACGAGGCGGCCGCGTTTCTTTCAACGGCCGTGCAGGACACGGTTGCAACAAGAGCGCTTCGCCGGTTGGAAACCCTACCACGCTTGGTCAATCAAGCCGTCGGAGATGCCTTGTCGGACCTATTACTAGTCGACGCCATTTTGACGCTCCGGCGCTGGACATTGGCCGAATGGAACGCCATTTACCAAGACTTGCCGTCACGGCAGGACAAGATTCGCGTCCAAGATCGCAGTATAATTCAAACGAACGACAACGAAACACGTTGTCTCGCTCCCGCATCCGTGCAACCCCGACTCGACGAGCTGGTGCAGCAACACCCGAGTGGTCGTTGCTTTATTCGTCCTTCGGGAACCGAAGATGTGGTACGCATTTATGCGGAAGCTGCGACCCGCGAGGCTGCCGACACACTCTGTCAAGCGGCGGCGCGTGTCGTTCACGATGAGTGTCAAGGTGTGGGTGAGCCGCCTTCAATACAGAGTCGGATGTAGAGATAGTACAATGGTAGATCCATGCACGCGCTGGAAACTGTACGTACAGCACAGGCAGAGTGACACTCGCTTAGCATAAAGGTTCGTTCACCCCACACTTTCTGACCGTGAAGACCCACCTGATACGTAGACGTTCACATTTTGGGTGCTCTACTTTGTCCAAGAACTTATCTCAGTTTTCTTTCTAAATTGTTCGGGCTTGCCGATGTTAACGAACGTAGCTACTTTGTACTAGTGAAAATGTTACTTCCCGCTCGAATCATTTCTGTGGAGTCTCACTGTCAATAGGCGTTGAACCCATATGCTTATATTTGCAATCCAGAGACGAAAACACCTTACGAAGCCATATAGAAAGACGTACATTTTGTAACTGTATTCTATTCATTGATATTAGAACGATCCCCTCTTGTTCAAGCAGCTCATCGTTCTCTGATTTTGTTTGTATATGTACAAATTTTCCCATGATGGCTGATTCCTGTTCACGCATACGTCCTCGTCCTTACGATCGTGTTATTCACATCAACTCTCGCGCCGCCAACTGCTCCACCGAACGAGAGCGCAAGTAGGTGCCCCAAACGTTCCATTGCTCCCGACTGACGTACTCGAGCGGTGTAAATCCCCGCTTGTCGCGCACGTGCCACAAATCCGGACACACTTTGGTCAACATGTCAATGATTGCAAAATTGGGCGAGCTCGTCCAGCAAGCATCGTGCAGAGGCGTGCGGCCGTAATCGCAGCAGACGCGGGGCGAAAGTTGCACTTGCTGGAGTAGAAAATCCAAGACTTGCGTGGATCCGCGGCGACAACAAATGTGCAAGACGGACTCACCAAACTTGTTTCGTGCGTTGAGATCACGGCCAGATTCCTTCATCCGGTGCAAGGTTTCGATTTCTGCTTCGCGGACGGCTTGTACAACCGGCATATCGTAGGCGGTAATGGCGGCTTCGGTCACGGGCTCAAAAAAGTCCTGTTCCAGGTCCATTGCGGCAAACGTCTCGATGGAACGATCCTTGGAAGTCAGAATCTCACGCAACAAGTCGTCGGGTTTGACGGCGTTGGTAATGGTGGCGGAAAGGTCAGTGGAGGCTTGCATGGTGCGTTGATCAACGTGCAGGAGCGACGGGGCCGAGACGCTGAGCTTCATGGAGTGACGACGAACTTGACAATTGTTGGTGAACTTGATGGATTCCATGGGAGGGCCGGAGGTTTGGTGACTGTCCGATTCCACTCGAGCTTTCTTGGTCACGGGGCCTTCGTCGACTGTCGTCTGGTGTGATGTACCGGTCACATTCATGACGAGTTTGGCCAAGTCTGGAGTAGAGAGAGTCGGCGAAAAGGCGGCGCGCACAAGCGCTTGTGCAATGCCTGTTTCTTCTTCTTCGTCCTCGTCATCATCATCGGACGAAAGAGATCCGGAAGACGTCGCTGTTTCGGGTTCTTCTTCGGCGTATTCCTTGACAATGTCCTTCCACAGTACCGCCCACATGGCTTGTCGAGTTCTTAGGGCGTTCAGAGACGACGTTGACAGCTGCTGGACCTCCGTCACATCATTGGGAGCAGCATGAGCTTTCAAGCCAGCGTGACTGCGCTTGTTGAGCGAAGAAGTCGTCGGTTCGACTTCCAACGGAATCTGGTGAATCATACTGGCGATGATTGTTGTCGACGAGCGCTGTGTTGACTGTGAAAGTTACGACTGCCTCGACTTGCTTGTTGTGGTGTTTCCAGTTAATTTGTGTGTTGTTTCCAAAGAAGAAACACTGGGCAATGACTACTTTTTCGCGTTCGTTGTTTGTGAGAACACGTGGATAGGTGGATTCGGAGACGAACGCGGTTTGAAAATGTGGGCGACGGAGATGGTGACGTGTTGGCGGTTCCCAAATTCGAGAGAATCTACGGAAGGAATGGTGGTAGTAGTAATAGCAGTGGCAAGTACCCGTTGATTGGCGATGTGGACACGGACTACGTTTGGGCCTGTTGGGTGGTAGAAGCAATGCAGCTGGCACGTGCGTGTTCCTACCGATGGGACTGACGATTCTGCGTTATCCGAATCGGTCGTGGACTGCCACTGAGGTGGTTCCTATCCTGACGAGAGCGTGTAGGCCATGTGGGACCCCACTACAGCAGCCGGTATTCCGGTCATTCTTCTTTCATATCTCTTACGCATATTTTGGAATCGACGCGTGCACTTGTGGAGGAATACATGCGTCAATTGTGACGGGCTAAACGTGACGTCGTCTCTGAAATGTTTAGATTCTATTAATAGTATCTCAACTACTTATTGTTGTCCTTGAATGTGGACATTTGTTTCTTTCAACGGAAATATAGCTCCAAAGACCTTCAGGTATAAGTGTCCGTCAGTAAGATGGACATTTATATAAGTGTGGAGCCATTTTTCCCGCTTACGCATCCTGTTTTGCTGGCAACGGATGCACTTGTAAAGGATGATAGGTATGTCCCGCGGCCACTCGTGCCGCGCAGGGGGAATCTACCTACGGGCAAAACCGCAACGAACGGTTACTGGAAATCCTCGGCAGCACTATTAGCAGGTGTTGTTCCGCAAAACAACGCCACGTGCGTGCGTGGCAGGAATAGAGAGTCGAACCAGATGAGGTTTCGACAACACATATTGTCACTCCGCAATATTCTTGATGTGACGCAAAATTTACTGTTTGTTTAGTCGAGTATGAGTGTATATTGTTTCGGTATGATTTGATTTCTCCAGAAATGCTAGTTTCGCTGCAGAAGTAATCCATCGGAGGCCCGATATTGTCGAGTTCCAAATTCTTTCGAGTAAGGCGTTGTCTCATGGTCTCAGAGGTGGTACCGGATTTGTGACTCCCAGTCAAGACTGACATGACTGAAATGCAAAAAAGGAAAGCAATTAGCAATTGGCAAGGTACAGCATCAACAGTAAACATATGTTCAATGTAACAGTTCACTTGATCATCCAAACTGTTAACTACATGTATGCACCACCGTCCATCAAGATTCTCTCCTGTTTTTTAGACTGAAAGGCACCCTTCGGCAACGGTACGATGACAGACGAAAAGCGTATTGCACCATTCTTGGCACTCTTGGGTTCGTCTGGATTTGCCCCAAGATTCGTTTTGCCTACCGGGAGTTCGAACGATGCGGAATCTCTCACGACAATGGTACAGTTGCTCATTCTGATTGATGGCTAGTACCTAATTAGCTATCAAACAAAAGTCTGCTTTGAGTCCGTAACTGTAGAGACCCGAGACCCGCTACGAGTGTTGTACTTTCATGCCTCGCTGCTACTCACCCTGGCCCCCGTCGGTTCTGTCGTCAATCACCGCCCCTTGAAGTGGAAGGACCAACGACTGTATACACCTCTCGGTATTCATTCTTTCCCCGTTTCGATCCCGTGATGATGAAGGCGTTTCGGAAAATCATCGTCACCGACAATGTGAACAAAATTCCTTGTTCCAGCCTTGTGAGGAGTCGAGTGAATGCGCAACAACACGAGACGCTCCGTGCACCCGGTCCGAACAGCTGGACGAAACGAATAGTTGTGCTGATACATATTAGTCTGGCACTACTTCCAAATATCTGTTCAGCAAGCCTAGCCAATCCATTGCAATCAAAATTTGAGAACGACGCTGACAAGACGGAGCCTCCCGAGCAAGAAAATAAAGCGTTTATAGAATACGAGACTCGAAGCGATGCCAAGGATCGTTCCTCGAACTCGGACGATAACGTGGAAGACTCTATGTACGATCCTCTCCAAATCGACCCGGAGTGCGGATACGAGGATTGTTGGAGTCCGCCCGAAAGTACAATGGAACAAATAACTACTGCAGGGGTCGACGCCACGTGCAGTTACGGCGGTGTCGACCCGGATGGACTATTCCAAGCGGAGGACGAGGAAAGTCGGGAACGCTGCACTACCCAGCAAGAAATGATTGTGGACAAGCATTGGGGGTCCGATCCACATATTATTCAAATGCGAGATAAGTTACGTCAATCGGGTAGTGGTATTTCGAGCAAGCATGAGCGGTTGAAGAAAATCAACGATACAGCCACCGGTTCCACTACCCCCACCAACCACGCCACAGCAAAAGCTAACGAATCGGACACTGTGAACAAACGACCGCCAATATTTCTCATGCCTGGTTTGGCATCGACTCGCCTCGTAGCTTGGCGTTTTAAATCGTGTCCACATCATCCACTGCTCAGTGACATCAAAGTACAAGACTATGTTTGGCTCAACATCAACCTTGTCATGCAGATGGGGACCATTGACGTTTCTTGCATGAAGGAATGTCTTCAGCTAGGATGGAATCAAACAGATACCGACGATATCGAAATTGGATGCAAGCTACGCCCTGATGAAGGATTGGACGCAATTTCTAGTCTATCTCCTGGTGGAATCAGTACAAAACTTCTAGTGGGAGGTACCAACACTGTATATGCATGGCTTGTTCAATGGTTGGCCGACAACCTTGGTTACGACGTCAGCAACATCGTTGGATTGCCCTATGACTGGCGGCTGTCACCTGACAAAATGCAATCTCGTGATGGCTTTCTAACCCTGACACGCCGTCGGATTGAAGCCGCGGTTCAGTCCAACGGGAAACCTGGTATTATGGTGGCACACAGTATGGGCAATCTTATTTTTCGATACTTTCTGGAATGGCTCAAAACAGAACTTCAGCAAGAAGCCTTTCACCGCTACGTCAAGCAAGCTGACCGACGAGCCAAAATGAAACAAAAGGCAGCTAGAAACCTTGAAGACGAAGCGAGCACTGATACTTCCTACTTGTCTGGTTGGGTGACAGGCTTTGACGAATGGTGGAGCGGTTCTCCCGCTGACGAAACGGATATCGCTTCACGTAACGCCAAATTGTGGGAGCTCGCCCAAATGGAAGGCGAAACAGCATGGTATGAATGGATTGAAACGCATATCTGGACCTATATTGGATTGTCGTCCCCGATGCTGGGTGCCATAAATCCGTTGCGTGCGGTCATCTCGGGGGAGAACATGGGTGTACCAATGGAAGATTCGACGGCCCGTGAAATGGAGATAACGTTCGGGAGTACACACACCGTCAATCCACTCAGTACCAAAGAGGGCTTTTGTGATCGCTGGGACTTCGACGATTGGGGCGACGAGGAGTTGGCTACAACGTCGGCTAGGACGGCTCAAATGAACAAGCACCAGGCACACGTTGACTCGAGGCTCGCCTGCTTAGACGATATCGTTACCGAAATCGAAGGTTTGGCAGAAGATCAAGGCAACAGGGATCCTTGGAAAAACTATCCCGCTCTGAAAGCGTTGTTACTTGACCGAGAAGACTGGGATTCAGATCAACCAATGGTGCAGATCACCACCGAATACTGCGATGAAAAGGAAAAGTCTCCATGTGCCATCAACTCAACATTCAACATTGGTCCGTTAGATGTCCAATCCGGGGAGATATTTACCAAAATTAACAAAGTTTGGCGCGAAGAGCTAGATCCGCTGAAAGTTAAGAAAGAGCAGCTTGAAGAGTCCTTTTGGAATACTGCCGTTCCTAACATGTTGAATTCATCTTGGGAGCGACCTTTGATAAAACACGTGATTATGGCTTATGGCGTCGACGTTCCTACCGAAGTGGGTTACACATACCGCAAACGCGTTATTAAAGATACTTCATTGATAGAAGGGGAATACGACGGGATTCCCAATCTTCAGCGTGCTTTGTGGGAAGACGCCGGAGGAACTTTGTACGAAGAACGTTTTGATGTTCAACGCGGTGGCTTTGGCGAAATGCTGGGCAAGAAGCGCCCGCGACGGACGAAAATTGCTGATGGATCATTGCACCACAGTGGTGACGGAAGCGTTCCCTATCTATCCCTCATGTGGGCGCACACATGGCTACTCCATGCGGTGCGTGCGTTGCGGCACGACGGCTCCGAAGGCCCTAAAAACCCTCTAGACGGCATCGAAATTAGCCACCGCCCCAAAGGAGCAATGGAATGGATGAAAGGATCGCCACCGAAAAGTGTTACAATTCTAGGCGGAGACAAAAAATACGAAGAGAGTTCCGACACTGGGACAGCCCATCCCCACGGCACCAAATATAAACCAGAAATGATTCGGTATCACTCGGCAGGGACCAGTCGAACAACAGGGATTGAGTACACAACCACTGTTCTAGAAGCGTTGCGGGTCGAACACAAGGAGACAACTCGGTAAGTTTGTGTGCTGGCTTTCGTGCGCAATTCTTCCAAGCGTACTTCTAACAATCCTCTTTGTCGTAAAGAAATTACGATATTCTCGCTGCAGTGTTCACAGATGTCTTGCGCAAGATGCACGACGACTTGAACATTGTATAAAGTGTACCGGAAAAAAGATCCATATTTCGCTCGCATTCGGCCGAACAAATCAGTAAACGCTAGCTACACTTAGATATAAGCCGAATTCATGTATATGCAAAAGTCTTGATTGTAGATAGTATCTAAATGGTTTGTATTGCTCTTAGATCTGGGAGGTGCGAGCTACTGATATTGCTTTGAGACGTCACAATGCTGGGAATGCAATAGTCCTAGACTTTTTTGGCCTTGAGTTCTTTCAATATACTCTTTTCCGCTTCTAGCTTTGTTTTTGCTTGTGCAATCTTCACTTCTTGTTTTTCGATCGTTTTGCGTGAGTTGAGCGACCTGAGTTCCTTTTCGAGAGCCTTCAAATTTGTTTGGGCTTTCTTCACCTTCTCATCCTGTTTCGAAATCTGTTTCTTTAAAGCGTCGAGATTTGTTTTGCGAATCTTGGCTTCTTCTTTCGCTTTTCGTTCGGCATTCTTTTTGGCCACCTTGGCGTCAGCAGCTTGCTTGGCCTTGAGCTTTTCGGTGGCAACCTTTTTGGAAGCGTCAATTTTCTTCTGCTTTTCGGCCTGTTGGCTCTCATACAATTTGAACTTTTGGTTGGCAACGTCGTAACTTTTCTGAGCTGTTTGTTTCGTCTTTTCGTAGCTTTTTGTCCCTTGTTGGGCCGTCGTGAGCTTTAAGGCAGTTTCTTTTCGGGCGACGCGAGCTTTGTCCAAGCCAACTAGTGACTCCGTTTGGGCTTGCTTGAAAGCAACTGATGAGGAAGAAACGTGAGATGACGTGAATACGGAGCCATCAGCCTTTTTTGATCCTTGGAGACGTACCTATTTTTTCCTTTTGTTTCTCCACGGCCTTGTCCGAGACCTTAACGTCTCCTCGCATAGTAGTGAGTTTGGTAGTGGCAGACACGAGGTCATCCTTCGCTTTGTTGGCCTTGTCCTCTGCCTTTTTGAGTATCGCCAGCTGCTTATCATCGGCTGCTTTGGCCGTCGCGACGGACTTTTGCGTCACCTTGAGCTTGGCGTCCGCGGCATCAAGAATTGACTGGGCCGCGTCCAAGTTTCGTTGTTCGACCGACATGGGCCGCGTTACGGAAGCGGTGGGAGTGGCGGTGGAAGAAGCCGCTTCCGCCGGCATGGAAAGCTGGGGAGTGAACATCACCGACAGAGCAATGAAGGCACCGACGGTATACGAAACAGCTTGTTTTGCAGAGATGGCTCGCGGCTGCTCAATTGGCATCCCACGGGCGGATGATTCCCCGTCGTCGTACGGGCTCATCGAAAGCGCCGTCCGCAATGTCGTCGGCACCGGAGAGCATAACGACAGCGGTAACGCATTCCTTACCGGTGTATTTGTAACGTAGGATGGTGAGAAAGCCTGGCAGTACGCTAAAGAGGCCAGAATCAAAAGATGTATGGAAAACTTCATGGCTTCAATTTGGAAAAGCAACCGATGTAGCAGATATTGCTCCACGACGGGGTTTCTTCTTCGAGAGTGCCGCTGCGGACGATGGATGCTTAGTAACCTAGTAATCTGACAGGTCGGCCTGAATGTACGTGAGTCTACAGAGAGGTTACACAAGACGAGAAGCCAAAGTTACACAGCAAATAACTAATCAGGACGGATGAATCAGCAAACGGACGTTTGGTCCGCTCTCTCCCTAAGGCGGACGGTGACTACAATTTCCAAGCGTTCTTTCATCTCGGAGACCACACAGTTCGTCACACCAGTTGAAAACGCACCATACCACTAAACCGCAAACAAACAGAAGTGACAATCCAATCAGATTCGGCTTCACAGTCACCGTCAGTAGAGCCACCGACCAAGCGATTTACATTGGATTCCTCTTCCTAGTAGTAGTCTCGTATTGCCTGTCTACCCACCAAAACAAACGTCACCGACCCTCTCGCAAAGGATATTTCGTCAACTTGGGCGCGAAGCCTGTACGTCAGACCCGTGACAAGGGACATAAGGAACGATCCGGAAAATGATGAAAGCCCTAACAAAGGGATACGCGGGCTCACCTCACGAATAGGTAACTCTCAGTCACAGTCAGTCAGAGAGAGTCACACAAACTTCAAGAATCCGAAACTTTTGCAGGCACAAAATACGCGCGAAAACCAGGGCGCACCTCGAAACGTATAACCGATCTTCAACTGCTTATAACTGCCACCCAGTCTCCGCCATTCCGTTCAACTTTCTACTGACCCAAATATCTCCTAACCGCTAACT
>Ga0160421_1000068_pt1 | contig 81812 bp, 91 predicted proteins | sample TAMARWmetagpilot_FD_108195 | JGI IMG/M metagenome (GOLD analysis project Ga0160421, IMG submission 108195) | Phycosphere-associated microbial communities from TAMU algal ponds, Corpus Christi, Texas, USA - TAMU ARW-7 10/27 metagenome pilot | ecosystem: Engineered > Artificial ecosystem >... | reverse complement strand
TCGACCGTGATGCCCGCTTCCCGAAAGGCGCGGGAGAGGTAGGCTGCGGTTTCAAGATCGTCTTCGATGATAAGTATCTTCATGAGGAGGCCCTGACAGCTCTGACCTTTCGGGGATGCCCGGCGGATCGGGTGAAGTCAAGCGCGCCTGGCTCCGGAAGAAAATGTGCGGCAGGCAAGCGCAATGGCAGGCCTGCCGACTTTTTGCCTGCGTCTGGTCACCGGGGGGACGGCGGGAGATCAGATCGCATGAGCTATGTTCCGGGCGCGCCTGATTGGGGATACCGGCATTGCGCCCGGAACATCCGGCACGGATCATGTCCGCGCCGGATTTCGTAACAGGGGTCAGCCCTGGTCGATCGGCAGAGCAACGAAGCGCGAACGGTTCTCGTTTTCCACCTGGAACAACGCCGCCTTGCGGCCGTCGCTGGCTGCACTGTCGATGATGCCGACAACATCGGCGGCATCGGCGACATCCTGGTTGTTGACCGCGACAATCACGTCGCCAGCGCGAAGACCACGCTCTTCGGCAGCGCTGTCGGCTGCGACGGAGGTGATCAGCAGGCCCTTGCCGTTTTCTGCCGGGACAACGGTGAGGCCGAAGTCGTCCAGCGTGGCTTCCGCCTGCGGAGCACTGGGTTCGTCCCGATCATCGGTGTTCAGGGCCGCGGTCTCTGTCGGCAAAGTTCCGAGTTCGACCGAGATGGTCTCGCTCTCGCCATTGCGCCACACGGTGATGTCCGTGGTCTTGCCCGGCTCGATAGCGGCGATCTTCTTGGCGAGATCCCGCGGGTCTTCGACCGCTTCGCCATCGACTGCGGTGACAACGTCACCGGCTTCGATGCCGGCCTTCGCTGCCGGTGCGTCAGACTGCGGTTCCGTGACAAGCGCGCCCTGCGGTTCGGCAAGACCGAGCGATTCGGCGATGTCGGCGGTTACCGGCTGGATCTGAACACCCAACCAGCCGCGCTCGACCGTTCCGTCGTCAATCAGGTCGCGGATCACTGCGCGGGCCGTCGAGGCGGGAATGGCAAAGGCAATGCCGACATTGCCGCCCGAAGGCGAGAAGATCGCGGTGTTGATGCCGATGACTTCGCCATTGAGATTGAAGGTCGGACCACCGGAGTTGCCGCGGTTGACCGCTGCATCGACCTGGATGAAGTCGTCGTAGGGGCCCGCACCGATGTCACGGCCACGCGCCGAAACGATGCCGGCGGTCACGCTGCCGCCGAGACCGAAGGGGTTGCCCACGGCCACGACCCAGTCACCAACACGCACCTTGGTGTCGTCGGCAAAGTCGACATAGGTGAATTCACGGGCTTCCTCGACCTTGAGCACGGCCAGGTCGGTCCGGCTGTCGCGGCCGATCAGCTTGGCGTCGAGCTCGGTGCCGTCATCCATGATCACGGTGAAGGCAGAGCCGTTCTCGACAACGTGGTTGTTGGTCACCAGCATACCGTCCTCGGAGATGAAGAAGCCGGAGCCCTGGCTGACCGGACGAACCCGTCCGGGACGCCGCTCACCATCGGGGCCGCGCCGGTCGCGTTCCGCACGGCGGTCATCGCGGTCGCGTTCGCCGCCGAAGCCACGGCTGAATTCATCGAAGAAGCGCTTCATCGGGTGGTCATCGGGAAGATCGTCAAAGCCGCGGCCGTTGAAATTGAAATTGAACGGTCCGTCATTGGATACCGGCTTGACTTCGGCCTGCACGCGGACGGAAACGACGGCCGGAGAAACGGCCTGGACCACATCGGCAAAGCTCGGAGCCTGCGGCGCCTCAACGCGAACAGCGTCTGCAAATGCGCCGGTCACCGGAGCCGGAAGGCCGGTCGCGAGCATCGCTGCGGCAACGCCGGCAATCGCGGTGGTGCCCAGGAAGCCCTTGATCATCTTGCCCGGGGTCCTGGTCTTGGTGGAATCATTTGTCTGGGGGGATTGCGACATGTCTCATCCTCTTGTGTTCTTGTCTCAAGGCCGGGTGCCCGGCTCTTGGAACTGACACATAGGACCTGTTCGATTACGACAAGCTTTCCGGATCATTAAACCTTGGTAATGTTGAGCGCCCTATTGCCGCCACAATGCAGACGACGGAACCTTGGCAGACCCCGTCCGGCACACTCAAACCCTTGTTTTACCTGGATTCTCGGCATGCGGTCGAACCGGCGCCCGATGCGCGACCTAATCGGCTTGCTCGAGCCGGGTCGCGATTTTCGCCTCATGTTCGAGTGTCCGGTGCACCGGGCATTTGTCGGCAATCTCGAGGATCTTCTCGGTCAGGCCTTCCGGCACTCCGCCATCGACCGAAATGATCCGCTCGAAACGATCGATCCGGCCTTTTCCCGCGCGCTGCTCGTCGGTGCAATCCAGGCAATCCTTGATGTGGACCTTGCTGTGGCGGACGGCGACACTGACAAGCCCGAGATCAATGTTTTTGTGCCGGGCATACATCCTCAACGTCATCGCGGTGCAGGCGCCGAGGCCCGCGGAAACAAGGTCGTAAGGTGTCGGTCCGGTATCCGAGCCGCCGACACTGGCCGGCTCGTCGGCGATAAACCTGTGCGGCCCGGCCTGCACGGACACCTGAAACCGGCCCTGCCCGGTCTCGCCCACCAGCACATCTTCGACAGGCTGGTGTCCATCGCGCGGCGCCTCATCGGCAAGGTAACGCGCTGCCCAGGAGGCAATGATCGTGGCGGCATAGTTGGCGTCGGCCGGTTTGGTCAGAAGATGGTCGGCGCCATCGAGCGAGACGAAGCTCTTGGGATGTTTGGCGGCAGTGAAGATCGCGCTGGCGTTGTCGATGCCGACCACCTCGTCTCGCGGGCCATGCAGCACCAGGAGCGCCTTTCTCATGCTGGCGATCCGGTCCGTGAGCGTGGTGGCTTTCAGATCCTCGACGAATTGCTGCTGGATCTTGAAAGTCCGCCCGCCAAGTCTGACCTCCGCCTCGCCCTTCTCTGCGATCTCATCGACGTGCTGGCCGAAATTGTGGATCACGTGGCTCGCCTCGGAAGGCGCGCCAAGCGTTGCCACCGCCTTGACCGAAGCCAGATCGCTCGCGACGGCCAGCACGGCCGCTCCGCCCAGGGAATGACCGACCAGAATTTCCGGGGCCGAGTAGTGCTTTTCCAGCCAGTCCGCCGCAGCCTTGAGGTCTGCCACGTTGGAGGAAAAGTTTGTCGAGGCGAATTCCCCGTCACTTGATCCCAGCCCGGTGAAATCAAAGCGCATCACAGCAATCCCGGCCTTCGCCAGTTCGCCGGAAATGCGACGGGCGGCAAGCGTATCCTTTGAACAGGTGAAGCAATGGGCAAAGAGCGCCCAGGCGCGGATCGCGCCTGCGGGCAGATCAAGCCTGGCGGAAAGCGTTGCACCGGAATGACCTTCGAATTCGGCCCGAATGGTGTGTGCTGTCATAAGGCGCTCCTTTTTGCGTCAAGAGGCGCCTGCATATCAGGAGAGGCGATCACGGTCTTCCAACACTTTCGCGAGTTCGGCCTGTTCAGCCTCGCTCAGAACCGTTGTTCCCGGAGTGACCGTCGCCTTGCCGCGACCGCGCGCGTAGATCAGCATGACGCTGCCGCCGATCAAAAGGATCAGCACGGGCGCCCCCCACAACAGCAGCGTCTGAAACGAAAAGCGCGGCGTCAGCAAGACGAATTCACCATAGCGCGAAACGATGTAGTCGATCACCTCTTCATCGCTGTCACCGGCCTCCAGACGTTCACGCACCAGAAGCCGAAGGTCGCGCGCAAGCTCCGCGTTGGAATCGTCAATCGACTGGTTCTGGCAGACCAGGCACCTCAGATTGAGCGAGAGGTCGCGCGCGCGTTCCTCAAGCGCCGGATCGTCCAGCACCTCGTCCGGGTTCACCGCAGCGGCCGGCGATGCCAGCGCCAGTGCAAGCAGCATCAAAGCCGTCAACCGCATCGCGATCGCGCCGGCTGCGAACCGCAGACCTCGAACTCCCGCAACATGATTCATGCTGCGGCCCCGGTTGCCGATCTGGTCTTGGCGCGCGCCTTGTTGGGCGCGCCGATGCGCAGCCGGCGGTCGAGCAGCGAGAGCACGCCACCGATCACCATCAGGATCGTGCCGTACCAGATAAAGGTCACCCAGGATTTCCACCAGACCCGGACAACGAGACCGCCATTGGCTTCCGCATCACCAAGGGCAATGTAGAGCTGGCTCGCGCCAAACGTCAGAATGCCCGCCTCCGTCGTGGGCATGCCGCGCGCGGCATAGAACCGTTTGGCCGATGCGGTCTGGTCCACGGCAACGCCGCCGCGCAGAATGGTGAATTCGCCGGACTGGGACGTGTAATTCGGTCCGGCATAGTCACGGATGCCTTCGAACCGGACCTGGTAGCCACCGGCCTCGACCGTATCGCCGGGCTTCATCGCAACCACCGTCTCGGTGGAAAACACGCTGACCGCGACGACGCCGATCACCGTGATCCCGAGACCCATGTGGGCGAAGGCGGCCCCGAAGGCCGAACGCGGCAGTCCGGCAAGCCGTGCGAACGCCACGCTTGCACCGACCCGGCCGATGCCCGAGCGCAGCGCGAGATCGGTCAGGGATCCGAGGATGAGATAGACGCCGAGCCCGATGCCGAGGCCTGCAAGAACCGGGGCTCCGGTCCTCATGAACACCACGGCCAGCGCGACCAGAAGCGAGGCGCCGACGGCGAAGTAAAGCCGTTGCGCGGCACCTGCCAGATCGCCCCGCTTCCACGCCAGCAATGGCCCAAAGGGCACTGCCAACAACAGCGGGATCATCAACGGCCCGAAGGTCATGTTGAAGAAGGGCGGCCCGACGGAAATCTTGGTGCCGGTGATCGATTCCAGCAGTAGCGGATAAAGCGTACCGATCAGAACGGTTGCGGCCGCGGTTGTCAGGAACAGGTTGTTGAGCACAAGCGCGCCTTCGCGCGAGATCGGCGCGAACATTCCGCCGGCCTTCAGCGATGCCGCCCGCAGACCGAACAGCGCCAGCGCTCCACCGATGAACACCACCAGAATGCCAAGGATGAACACGCCACGCGTTGGATCGGTGGCAAAGGCGTGCACGGAGGTGAGAACGCCCGAGCGCACAAGGAAGGTGCCAAGCAGCGAGAACGAGAAAGTCAAAATCGCCAGCAGGACTGTCCAGATCTTCAACGCCTCTCGCTTTTCCATCACCAGTGCGGAATGCAACAGCGCCGTGCCAACAAGCCAGGGCATGAAGGACGCATTTTCGACCGGATCCCAGAACCACCAGCCGCCCCAGCCGAGTTCGTAATAGGCCCAGTAGCTGCCCATCGAAATCCCTGCGGTGAGGAACACCCAGGCCGCAAGCGTCCAGGGCCGCACCCAACGCGCCCACGCCGCATCAATGCGGCCCTCGATGAGCGCGGCAATGGCGAAGGCGAAGGAAATCGAAAACCCGACATAGCCGAGATAAAGCAGCGGCGGATGGATCGCGAGCCCGATATCCTGCAGGATCGGATTGAGATCGTTGCCTTCGGCCGGGGCCGGATCCAGCCTGATGAACGGATTGGAGGTCAGGAGAACGAACAGCAGGAACGCGACCGTGATCCAGCCCTGAACGGCGAGCACATTGGCCTTCAATGTGTCAGGCAGATTACGCCCGAACAAAGCCACCAGGCCGGAAAACAGCACCAGGATCAGGATCCACAGGAGCATGGATCCCTCGTGATTGCCCCAAACACCGGTGACCTTGTAGAGCATCGGCTTGAGCGAGTGGGAATTCTCGACCACATTCTGCACCGAGAAATCCGAGACGACATAGGCGTGGGTCAGGGCGACGAAGGAAATTGCCACCAGCATGAGCGAGGTCATCGCCGCCATCGGCCCGATCGCCATCAGCCCCGCATCGCGGCGGCGGGCGCCGACCAGAGGTGCAACCGACTGAACCAGCGCGGTCGCCAATGCCAGAACAAGCGCAAAATGGCCGATTTCAGTGATCATGACGTTCTATCTCCTGCACTGCCTATCTCCTGCACCGCGGGGCCTCAGGCGGGTCAATCGCCGGACTGTGTGTTCGGCGTCCCGCCCTGCCCCACGCCCGGCACCGGGTCGCCTTCCTGCCAGACACCTTGCGCCTTGAGCGCATCGGCGACTTCCTTGGGCATGTAATTCTCATCATGCTTCGCGAGCACGGTATCCGCCATGAAGGTGCCTTCCTCGGGCGAGAAAACACCCTCCGTCACCACGCCCTGCCCTTCACGGAAAAGATCTGGCAATATTCCAACATAGCGCACTTGCACCGAGGCGCTGGTGTCGGTCACGGCAAAAGTCACGGCAGAGTTTTCCCCGCGTTCGACCGAACCCTCCTCAACCAGTCCGCCGAGCCGCACCCGGGTTCCCGGAGCCAGCGGCTGCGCCAGCACGTCCGATGGCGAATTGAAAAACACGATCTGTTCGCGCAGGGCAGACGTCACCAGCGCGGCTGCGCCCGCCAGAAACACCGCGCCCGCGGCAATGATCGAAAGTCGCTTCTGCTTCCGGTTCATTGTTCCTCCACCTTTTCCGCGATCCCGAGACTGGCGGCCAGTTCGGCAAGCGCCTGAGCGCCTTCAGATCCATCGGGGAAAGCCACCTGAGCCCTTTGAAGCGCTGATGCGGCGGCCGGAGCATCTCCAAGCACCGCGTAGGATCGCACAAGCCTCAGCCAACCCTCGAGATTGTCCGGATTTTCGCTGAGCTTTGCATCAAGCGAGGCGACCATTCCGCGGATCATGTCACCGCGTTCCTCGTTCGACAATGCGGCCGCGGCGGCGATGTCGGCCTGTGTCGGCCCCGAAGGCCCTGCAGCGGAGCCCGCATCCGCGTCAGAACCTGCGGGCGGGTCGGCCCGGGCCCCATCAAGAATGAACGGCGTCGCCGGTTTCGCTTCCGGGGCAATCAGAGCCGTCTCGCCGCCGGGCTCGGCCGGCGCCACCGGAACCCCACCCAAGGTCGAGGTGGCGACAAGGCCGAATTCGCGCGCAATCGTGTTCAGCGACTGTTTCTCGACACTTTCGGTGGCGAAGACCGCAAAAGCCCGGTCCAGCGCCGCCTGCGCCTTGTCCCGGTTGCCCATCACCACATGCGAGCGCACCAGCCGCAGCCAACCATCGATATTGTCAGGATCGCTAGCCAGCCGTGCTTCCAGATTCTGGACCATCGAGGCGATCATCGCTTGACGCTCTTCAGGGCTCATGTCGCTGGCGGCTGCAATATCGGAGGCACTCGGATTGCCCGGAGCCGACGCGCCTGCACCCTGTCCGCCGGATGCAGGACCCGAGACGGGACCGGAAATGGTTCCCGCGGGGCTGTCGAGTGCCGCAATCTGGGCCTCCACCGCCCCAATCCACGGAGCGCCTTCCGGAGCGCTCGCAATCATTGCATCAAACGCCGCGCGTGCTTCAGATTGTTTGCCCGACTGTGCGAGACCGACAGCCAGGAAGAATTGCGGACGCGGATCATTCGGGTCGAGTTCACGTGCGGTTTGAAACGCCAGCCGGGCTTCCTCGGTGACGAGACCTCCCCCGGCGGAGATCAGGGCTTCACCGAGATTGGTCAGACGTTCGGGCGTTGGTCCGAGAAGCGCAATTGTCTTGCGGAACGCTTCCGCAGAGTCGGCAAACCGTCCGAGGCGCAAATAGATCGGACCGAGCACCGACCAGCCGCGCCCGTCATTCGGATTTTCAGCCAGATGCTTCTCGGCACGCGCCACCAGCATGGGCAGGTCGGCATTCTCCGGATCAACCTGCAACCGCGCCGCCAGCGGCAGTTGCGGCAGGTCGGGCCGGCCGAGCTCAAGATAGGCTGTCACGGCCATGAGCGGCATGAACACCGCAACAGCGATCGCAGCGACACGGCGAAGACCGGTATTCCTTGTTTCCGGGGGGTCGGCAGACTTGCTCTTGCGCGACGCGGATAACAGACGCCTTGAAATCTCGGTCCGTGCGACCTCGGCCTGGGCCGCATCGATAAGCCCGTCCGAGAGATCCCGGTCAACCTCTTTGAGCTGATCGCTATAGACCTCCATGTCATGGAGTTCCGGGGCGTCTGATGTGGAATTGCGACTGCGCATCACCGGCCCGATCAGGGCAAGGGTGACGAAAGCGGTCATGAAGGCTGCGATTACCCAAAATAACATGGAGCTTCAATATCCGAGCATTGCATGTTTTCCAACAGCAATCGGCCGTGGCTGCGATGATGGGGCGTTTGGTCGCGTCATTTTCGTCGAAACCGGCCCGTAGCAGACGCGTTCAAGCAGAAATGAAGGTCTCCGCACCGGTTTCGACTCTCCGCGCCATCAGCTAGCTCAGCGGAGTCCAGCTGCCGTCTGGGTTGCGGCAGGCCGCGCCCCGTCCGGTGACCGGCGTACCGTTGATTTCCGCGGTGTGGGTGTATTGCCGGCAGTTCTGCTGGCCCACCTGGTAGGGTGTACCAGGGGTCACCTCGCCCGAGGTTCGGCCGATCGGTGCCTTCCATGCCACGGTCTGGCCACCGGGGGTTTTCTCAAGCGCCTGGTATTCGGCCTCCAGCGCCCTGAGGCGATCTGCACGCGACAGCGCCGACGCAGCCTGCGCAGGCAGGATTCCGCCGTTGAGAGCGCCGAGAATCGCATCGCTACCGGCAGGTTGGGGATCAGCTGACACCGGAGCCGTAACCGGCCCGAAAGACAGCGGCTTGACGCCGCCCGTACCGGTACAGCCCGAAAGGAGCACTGCCAGCGCCGCCGCGCCCGTCAGTCTCGCATAAGTTCCCGCCAGGTTGGCCATCGCCGTGTTTCCTTCTGGTTTGCGCGCCACCGTCAACTCACCGAAATGGTCAGCAGACACACTATTGCCGCGCGGCTGTGGCCGCATTGTGGCCAATCATACAGGCAACGAAAAGCCCGCATCTCTGGTTCCAAAACGTTTCAAACTGGCGGTCATGGCTCGGCGCCAAGGCCAGGCAAGGTCAGGCGCGCCATCAAACCGCCCGAGCCCGCGCGGGCCAGCGCGAGACCGCCCTGATACTCGGTGGCAATTTCGGTCACGATCGACAACCCCAGACCGGTCCCGGGTTTGGTCTCGTCGAGGCGGCGTCCGCGCTTGACCGCCTCGGCCATTTCCGCCTCGTCCAGTCCGGGGCCATCGTCCTCGATCTCGATGCGGAAGAAGCGCCTTCCGCGCCCCTCCGGATCACGCATGGGGCGCAGCCGGACGACGATACGGCTCCGGGCAAACTTGGCGGCGTTTTCAATCAGGTTGCCCAGAGCCTCCTCAAGGTCCTGGCTTTCGACGGCCAGCAGCGCAGCGCGCGGCTCGAGATCCGCTGTTATCTCGAGGTTCGGGTTGAGTTTCGCCATCACCCGCACCAGCCTGTCGATCACCAGGGCTGCCTCGGTGCGCGCAAGAACGCTTCCCCGCTGGGCGGCGATGCGGGCACGGTCGAGATAGGTCTGGACCTGCGCCTGCATGGTGTCGGCCTGCGCGCGGACGAGAGCCGCATGCGCCGGGGTCATGTCGCGCGTCTCGTTGATCAGCACGGCGATCGGCGTCTTGAGCGAATGGGCCAGATTGCCGACCTGCATTCGCGCCCGTTCGACGACGCGACGATTGGTGTCGATCAATGCGTTGATTTCACCGGCCAATGGCGCAATCTCGCGCGGGAAGGCCCCGTCCAACTGATCGGCCTCGCCGGCCCGGATACGCCCGAGCGCCTGGCGGGCATGGTCGAGCGGCCTGAGCCCGATCAAAATCGCCACGGCATTGACCAGCAGGCTGCCGATCCCGAACAGAGCCAGTGCCAAATAGAGATTGCGCGAGAACGCGTCGATTTCCGCATTGAGGACCGCCCGATTGCCGGCAACCCGGAACCGCGCCGCCCTTCCCTCACTGTCGAGTTCGACTTCGGTTTCGGCCACCGTCAGGGCGTTGCCGAAGCTGTCGCGGGCCGGATAGAATCGCAAGTAGCGCTCGTCGAAGGGATTGTCCGCCAGAGGTGGCACCTCCAGGGTGCCATCGCCGATCGACACCGAAGCGAGCCTTGAACCGCTGGTGTCGGCGATCGGTTCGACCAGCCAGATCCAGCCACTGCCAGGCTGTTCGAACACCAGATCACCCAATTGCGGCTCGCCTGTAAGCCGGCCGTCCGGGTCGATCGAGACCGCGTTGATGACACTGTTGAGCTGAGCGCGCAGCAATTCCGCAAAGGCGCGTTCCGAGCCGTTTCGGTAGAGTTGTGAAATGACGACCGCGATGACGACAAGAGCAATGACCGCCCACACAGTGGCCAGCAACAGGACCCTGGCGGTAAGCGAGCCGCGTGTCATCCCGACGTTTTGCCTGCGCCGTCGCCCTCCGGCCGCGTCATCCGGTAGCCGAGCCCCCGAACTGTTTCGATCAGATCCACCCCGATTTTCTTCCGCAGGCGGCCGACAAAAACCTCGATCGTATTGGAATCCCGATCGAAATCCTGATCGTACATATGCTCTACCAGTTCTGTGCGCGACACCACCTGGTCCATGTGATGCATCAGGTAGGACAGAAGTCGAAACTCGTGACTGGTCAGTTTGAGCGTCACGCCGTCAACACTGGCCTTGGAAGCCTTGGTATCAAGGCGCACGGGTCCGCAGCTGATTTCCGAAGAGGCGTGACCGGAGGCGCGCCGGATCAGGGCGCGGATGCGCGCCAGCACTTCCTCGACATGAAACGGCTTGGTGACATAGTCGTCAGCGCCCGCATCGATGCCGGCTACCTTGTCGCTCCAGCGATCGCGGGCGGTCAGGATCAGCACCGGCATGACCCGGTCCGCGGCTCGCCACTTCTCGAGCACCGTGACACCATCCATCTCCGGCAGGCCGATATCGAGAATCACCGCGTCGTAAGGCTCGGTGTCGCCAAGAAAGTGGCCCTCCTCGCCGTCATGGGCGCGGTCGACGACATAGGATTGTTCCTCAAGCGCCTCGGCCAGTTGCCGGTTAAGGTCCTTGTCATCCTCGACGATCAGAATTCTCATCGGGCCCGCTCCCCTCGCTGCAGCGACATGCATCCTTACAATAGCCGGAGTGACCCGGCGCGTTCTTGAATCCATCGCATCCGGCGGCCGGGATTGTAAGCCCCGGATCCTGCCGCATGTTTCCCGCCGGCATCATTGCGGAACGGAGACGGTGACTTTTTTCGGCCGCTCTGACCCGTTGCCGGGAACCAGCACGGTGACGACGCAGACGGTCTGTCCGCCCTGGTTCTGAGATGCGGCGGAGAGCAGCTGGCCGCCGGTCTGGCTTACGACCCTGGCCGCGGCACCGGAACAATCGGCTGCTGCGGCGACGATCGCGGTGCCGTCCGGCGTCCGCATTTCGGCAGCCGGCGCCGGGGCCATTGCCGTTTGCACGGCTATCAAAGCAACACTGAGAAGATTCGCGGTCATGGTTGGCCTAGAAGGGGTTTGCATTTCATCTTGGCTGAATTGATACAGGATCCTGCCTGAACGGCAAATGAATGGAAACACCCTTCGCAGCGTTTGCGTTTTCGTTCATCCGATCCGCGATCTGGCCGAAATCCGGCCGATGATGGCGATCAGTCCGCCGATGGCCGCGCCGAGCGAGGTCATCATTTCGGTGAGCGCTTCCCGTTCGCTGTCAGCGAGATCGATCCCGGCAAGCCCGAGGGCTGCCGCAACGAGCGTCACGAGCGCACCCCACAGGGTCTTGGATTGCCACCACGGCTTTGTTGTGTCCATGGTCTATGTCCTTTCGAGGGTTGGTCGGAAGACCGGTTGGAAATCAGACGCGCAGTGTCGCCATCCGGGCGGTACCCCAGGGGATGCGCTTGCCCGCCTGGGCCACGCGCAGGGTCAGTTCGTTCTGCGGAACTCCGAAATCGGCCACCTCGTCGCCCGCAGCGTAGAGCCATCGAGGCCCATCGATCTCAATGGTTCTCACAGCCTGACCGCCTGAGAGGATTTCGACGCGGTAGCGCTCGAAGCCCTCGTCGTCGGCGATTCCTGCGGGCACCCAGCTGTCGGCCTGCAGCCGGCCGCGTCGAATCCACTTGAACGTGACCCCGGCGGCTTCACGCCTTGCGCTCAAATGCACCGGCGAAAGCGGCACCAGCGCGCGTTCGCCCCCAGCAAAGATCTTCGGTGTGGCCCCATCGGCCGTGCCGCCCGCAGCTTCGGCGATCCAGTTGAGCGCGCGGCCCGCCTCTTCGAGCGCCAGCCCGAGCGGCAGCACCGCCCTGTCCAGAAGCACAAACCTCCCGCCCGCGCTTGCGCCTGCGCGCATGGCGTCATCGGTACCGCCCTGCCCGCGCAGCAGATTTGAAAGCCGCCAGCGTCCGGCGGCAAGCTCTTCGGCCTGCTCGAACTGCACGACTTCCCAGGCGCCGGAATCGGATCTGACCGCAGCGGCGTTGGCGCCATTGAGCAGCGCCAGACGGCTCACGGAGGAAAGACCGCCAAAGGCAAGATCGAGCTCAATCGAATGGCGCCGGTCAATGCAGCCCTCGCGCCCGCCGGGCGGCAGGGCCGCGGTCAGGGTCCCCAGTTTCGAGGGCGCGTCGAGCACGATCCGCGGAACGTAGCCTTCGGATTCGGGTGAACTCGACAGGGCAATCCGCCTCCAGGGCGTCGCCAGACCGGCTGCGCGCGCCCACGCCGTTTCGTCATTGCCTGACAGGACCGGCAAATCGACGAACTCGATTTCGGGCGCGAAGTGGGCGTTGATGTCGCCCTGTCCGCCCGACGGCAGTGTCCAGTCGGCGGTTGTTGCAAGCGCTCCGGCATGGGCAACGGCTTCGACGCGGCGGTGCTCGCCATCCTCGATCCGAAGAACACGGAAGCGCCCCACCGGCGCATCTTTGTGGTCGAGGCGCACAATGTCCCCCGGCTGCAGTTCCGCATTCTGGGGCGGCAGCGCGAATCTGAGCCGCCGCCTTTGCAGCCGGTGGTCCTGAAGCCACCGGTCGGCCGCTGCACGTGCGAGCCCGGGCTCAATTGCCACGCTGAGCGCAAGGTCGCGCTGGCGCAACGTCTCTCCCTCGAGCCTTCGCGAGCGCGCCGACGCTGCGGCGTGGTCCGACAAGGGGTCAGCGAAGAGGATCATGGCTTCGTTGGCGAACTCGGAGATTTCGCCGCGCGTTTCCTCGAACACGGCTCCCTCGTCAGGCTCGGCGACCACCGAAATCAAGGCAGGCGCCGAGGCAGCACCCAGCCGCGAGGCGAAGACCAGGCCACGCGGTCCCTCGCGCACATCAATGCAAAGGGCCTCCAGCAGCGGCGCAAGCACCGAACGCGGCGACAAAGGATTGGAAATCACATGGCCCGTGAGCACACCGTCGACACGCTCGACATCGAATTCGGCGAATCCGGCGTCCTGGAGTACCACCGAAATCAGGTCCCTGACGCTGAGGGTTCCCAGCCTGCCGTTTAGCCAGTGTCCGGTGCGCCAGTTTTCTCCATCCGACCAGACGGTACCTGTGAGCGGAAATGCCGGGAACGGTCGCGCATCCCAACTCCAAAGATAGATATGGTCGCGGCTGACCATGGCGTCGGCGTTTTGCGGCCCCGACCAGTGCTGCAGATGCGCCTCGATGAATGCGCGCTGCCCATGATCGTCACGGCCGCCGCTCGAATACCAGGGAAGAGCGCTTTCGGATGATTTCGGATCGGGAAACACGTTCGGCTGGTTCGCGCCCTTGTCGACAGCCGGGCAGCCAAGTTCGGTAAACCAGAACGGCTTTGAGCCCGGCACCCAAGGGCTGGGCGTTGCCGATTCGACCCCACTTGAGCGATCGTGATGCAGGTTTTCCCACCACCCGCGCAGATCCTTAAACCGGTAGACCCAATCCTTGCCGGCGAGGCCGTCGGAGATTGGCAGCCGCTGGCGCAGATCCCGCCCCGCCTTGTCCGCATAGTACCAGTCGTAGCCCTCCCCACCCTCGATGGCTTCACCTATTGCGCCGGCATCATTGGCAAAGCGCGCTCCGTCAGGATTTCCCGAAATCATGTCCGCGTCGCGCCAGTCGGAAAGCGGCATGTAGTTGTCGATGCCGACCGCCCCAATCTCGGGATGGGCCCAAAGCGGATCGAGATTGAAATACACATCGCCGGATCCGTCGTCCGGGCGATAGCCCGCATATTCGGTCCAGTCCGCGGCATAGGTCAGCGTCGCGTCCGGGCCGAGGATGGAGCGGACATCGACGGCCAGTTCAACGAGCTCGTCGACAAAGGGAAATTTACCGTCGCCATCGCGCAGCCGGGTCAGACCCGTCATCTCGGACCCGATGACAAAGCCGTCCACGCCGCCCGCCGCCTGGGCCAGGGCAGCGTGATGCAGCACAAAACGACGGTAACCCGCGTCGCCACCGGTCCAGTTCACCGTCCCGCCCGCGACGGCAAGATCGGAAACTGCGGTCGCCCCGCACAGCGCCGTGATCTCATCGCGCATTGCCGGAGTTCCATCCGGGCTTCCCGGCAATCCCGGCGCCGGCCCGGCCGTGATGCGGCCGCGCCATGGATATGCAGGCTGCGCCGAAGAGCCGCCGGGCGCGGGAAGATCGTTGCCTGCGGGAATGTCCATCAGCACGAAGGGATAGAGCGTCACCTTCAGCCCGCGGGCCTTGAGGTCTGTGATCGCCTCTATCACGGAGCGGTCGTCGGGTGTGCCGCCATAGGCCGGGCCGCCATCCTTCGTGCTGACGAGATGGGCGCTGATGCGTGTCTCTCCGCCCACCTTCCACGGTCTGGTTTCTCCGGCGCGGTGCCGGACCTCGACGCCCGGACGAAACCGGCAATGGCCGGCCCGGAGGTCGTCTGCGAACCAGGCTGAGACCAGCGCCACGGATTTGAGGTTCGGGCACAGTGCCTGCAGCTCGTCGATCGACTGGCTCCAGTCGGTGGCGGCCTGACGCATGTTGCGATTGATCAGACGCTGCGCACCCACACCGACACTTTCGCGCACCGGAGTGGTTGCGTAGCCATGTTCTGTCGATCCGGGGATCAGCGCCACCGCCTCGATTGCCGTTTCGAGCGTGCCAACCGGACGAACGACCTCGAACTGAAACGCCGGTATCCGGTTGCCGAAAGCGTCGAGCGGCAGCCGTTCGAACACCACATAGGCGAGCCCTCGCCAGGCAGGCACGCGCCCGCTGCCCTGCTTGGCCTCGATCAGCGGATCAGGCAGTTGCGTCGCCGTGCCACGATAGATCCGCATGTCGATGCTCTCGAGATCCAGTTCGCGCCCGTCCGCCCAGACCCGGCGGATCGATGCAATCTGCCCTTCGCAGAGCCCGAGCGCGAAATTGGCGTGATAGCTGTAGGTTTCGGTCACGGGCCCGCGTCCCTTGCCGCCCTGGCGCTGCCGCGTCACGGTCTCCTCGAAGCGCGTCGCCCAGATCAGCGTTCCGGCAATCCGCATCGTTCCGTGGACCTTGAGCACCGGTGCGCCTTCGTCGGCAGAGGGAATGCGCGCACCGCTGAGCCCGCGGCCGCGGATGGTGCGGCTGGAATTGAGCAGGCTCGAATCGAGCATACCGCCGACGGTTGCGCCGATCGCCGAGCCGATTGCCGTTCCGACCGGTCCGAAGAAACCGCCGAGCGCTGCGCCCGCCACCTGAAGCAGGAGTGTTGCCATGTCGAATTCTCGCTTTCAGAACGGGATCGGGGGAGGAATCCGGTGGATCGCGGCGATTCGCCTTCGCCATGAGAACACCAGCGCGCTTTCGATCACCCCTGCCGCCTCGTAGGCATGAACGAAGTGATCGGGACCGGTGAGGATGCCCGCGTGTTTTGCCGCCACGCCCCCGCGCCACCTGAACAGCACGATGTCACCGGCCCGCGCCTGGGCAAAAGGCACCGGAGCGCCGCAATGACGCCTGGCAGCCTCGATCAGGCGATCGACGCCGCTGCGCTCCGCCCAGTCGGGCTGATAGGGCTCGGGGGCTTCTGCCGGGCGGCCGGCGATCTCCTCGTAAATGGCCCGCACAAGCCCCAGACAGTCGCAGCCGACGCCCTTCCGGGAGGCCTGGTGCCTGTAGGGCGTGCCAATCCAGCTCCGTGCCGCATCCACGATGCGCGCACGATGGCCGGCCTCCCAATCCAGGTGGCTCATGGTACAATCGGCCTGCCGTCATGCACGGTGTCGGAATCGGCGTAACCATAGGCGAAGTCGCCTCCGGGAAGGTGCGGAAACCCCTGGAAGTTGAGCGTATTGGCGAACTTTCCGGAACAGGTTTCAAACGCCTTGTCACATCCCGCCGTCGCCTCAAGCGCATCGCCCGGCTCAGGCTTCCGGGCAAGCGGCGCCCAGAGCGAGATCCGCGTCCCGGCCGGGTCGGGTTCGTGACTGGCGATATCGGCGGCGACACCGGCAAGCAGGCCGGAGACGAAATGCATCCGGCCGCCGGAAAACCAGCCGGACGGGCGGTCCGCAAGGCCGCCGACGATCAGCGTTACCTCGTCGACCACCTCGACAACCGAACTCGCGAGCCTGTAGGGCGGCGCCGCAAGGTCAACGCCGCAGCGCTGGTCCCCCAGATCCGCATCGCAGCGCTTCGAATAAAGCCGACCCATCGGCTGGTCGAGCCGGGCGGCCAGACTGCGCAATTCCACCCGGAACGCCGATCCGGCGCTTGTCACCTCGCCAAGTTCGCGGGTGGAGAGCAGAACATGCTGGGAAGGCGATTGCCAATTGACCAAAAACGTCTCCACCCGCGCGCCATCATAGCGCCCGAGCGCCAGATCGTCGGCGTTGATCGCCGCGTCCGAAAACGCCCCGGCCACATCGGCGGCATCCGCTTCAAGCCCGAGCCCGGTCTCGACCTCCGAACCCCGAAACCCGGTGGCTGCCGAAAACACCGTTTCGTCGAATTCAAGGTCACGGTCGTGTTCCGTGAACCCCATCACCTGCCCGTCGGTTCGCGTGAGCCTCCAGGCATGGCAAAGCGTGGTGGCGGTGCGGGCGAGATGGGTGCCGAGTGCTTCAGGAATATCCCTCATGGCCGGATCTCCACGAGCGGGACCACGGGAACCGATCCGGCCCTAAAGGCGGCCAGCGAGATTTCGATCCGGTCGGTGTCAAAGCGCACGGGGATATCGAATTCATAGCCGGCAGTGACCGGAACGCCCGGCGGCGGTGTCAGCCCCGGGGCGATCGTCACAAGCCCTGCCTGCGTATCGACAGTGAACTCGTCCGGTTCGAGCGCCACGCCGTCGACGGCGATCTGAATGCTCTCCTCCACGGGCTTTTCAATCCGGCGAGATGTCGAACCACCCGCGTCGGCGTAGGTCTTGGTCAGTTCGAAAAGTGTGCGCACGCCATCCCCCTCGCCGATCACCTGATCGAGCGCGCTCACGGGCTGGCCATGCGCTGATGAAACATGATCGACGGGATCGCGAAACCGGAAGCCGTAGAGCTGCCCGCGCCGGGCCTCGAAGAATTCGATCAGCTGGTACAGGTCGTCGAGGCTGCGCAGCCCGGTGCCGACATCGTAGCGGCGCCGGGAATCTGCCCATCGTGCGTTGCGCGTTTCCCCGCCATTCGACAGGGCGACGATGTCGGTGCGCCGCCCCGGACCGCCGCTTGCCCCCAGCGACAGGCGCAGAGGCAACCGGATCTCGTGAAAGCCGTCAGTCATCTTGGATCTCCATGTGCATCGGCATATCCAGCTCTCAAAGCCCGCGGCGGCCGCGGCTGACCGCGCGCGCCAGCATGGCAGTCACCTGGGTTTCCGACTTGGCGAAGCTCGCCGCGTCCTGCGTGGTCACGTTGAACGTCACCTGCACCGGTAGCGCTGAACGGCCCGAGGCGACGCCCAGCCGTCCATCCGGTCCGCGCTCGAGCGGCAGGATCGCCTCCGCCCCTGCCTCTCCCATCAGCCCGATGCCGTCGCCGGGCATCGGAAAAAGTGTCGGGCCGCCGACCACGCCGCCATCGGCAAAGGCCTGCACACTGCCCGGTACTCCGCCCTTGGCGAACGGCATGATCCTTGTAAGGTTGCCGGTCAGCCCGGCAATCGATTGGCTGATCAACCCCTCTAGCGGCCGCATGCCTGCATCGAGGGCAATGCCGATCATCCGGTTGCCGAGGCCTCGCAGGACGTCATCGAGGCTTCGTCCGTCCACCGTCGCCTGCTTCAGCGCCGTCGACAGCGCCCCGCCAAAGGCGTTGGCCTTGCGGGTAAGCTCATCGAGCGCCCGGTCGGCGCCGTCGAGATCGAAGTTCCCGCCGGGGTCGAAATCGGGTTCGTCAGTCATCACTTGCTCTCCTCGTTCTCGCGGACGGAAGGGTCGCATTGGGACCCCCATGGTTTCGGGCCGCCTGCCGGGATGCGCTTTCCTGCGGGTCCGTGCCGAACCGGTCCGGGAACCGCGCCATCAGATCTTCAAGATCGTTGCGGGTGGCGTGCCCGGGATGGGTCTCAGCGCCGATCAGCGCGGCCAATTCCGGCAGACTCAGTGCCCAGAACGTCTCCGGTGCAAGCCGCAGGCGGCCGAGGCCGAAACGGATGACCGACGCCCAGGGAAACGGCGCCTGTTCCTTCTTCGTCACCGCGATGCCGCCTGCGTACCGCCAGGATTTGAGCTGTCCCGACGATCCGTGTCCGTGCCCCTTTTGGTCTGCGGGGCGGGTTTGCCTTCTCCTGCGCCGCCGAAAGTGGCCCAGAGCAGCTCGGTCGCGATGGCGGCGAACCCGGCAACCCCGCCTTCCGCGGACATTTCGGCCACGTCCTCGTCGCTTGCGATGTTGCCAGCGCCACGCAGTCCGGCGCCGACGATCCGGATGATGTCCCCGGCGGAGAGGCGCCCGTGCTCGAAGCGGGCGGCAAGGCCGGCGAGATCGTCCACGCCAAAGGCGCTTTCCAGCTCCGCCAGGGCGCCGAGGGTCAGGCACAGGATGCGGCTCTCCCCGTCGAGACGGGCGGCAATCTCACCGCGATGCCGGTTGGGATGCACACGCATGGCTCAGATCTCTGCAAACTGGAGCTGACCGGCCGATTCCATGGCGATCTCGAAGGTCATTTCGCCATCGTGACGGCCGGCATATTCGAGCGCGACGATCTGGAAAGGCCCGGTGACGGTTCCGAAATCGGGGATCACCACCTGCCAGTCGCGGATCTCGGAAGCGAAGAAAACACTCCGCGCCAGCGCGTCGCTCGCCTGATCCTTGAACAGCCCACCGCCAGAGAGTGCTGCGCGCTGCACGCCTGCGCCACCCAGCAGTTCGCGCCAGCGGCCCGAGGATTCCGCATCGGTGATGTCGACGCTTTCGGCATTGAAGGCGAGCCGGCGCGCGCGCAGCCCTGCGATGGTGACGAAGCTTCCGCCGTCGTCGATCTTGATGAGCAGATCCTTGCCCTTGCGAGCGGTCATGGCAGCGTCCTTTCCTGTGTTTCTGGGCGGTTTCGGAGTTACGGTTCGCTCACAGCTCGGAACCGCAACCGCGCCACATGCAGCGCGGTTTTCGGCGCGCGGCGGCTGACCGTCCGTTCATGGCGAAGATTGACGAGCGTCGCGCCGCTGAGGACGAGATCAGCCTCGTGAAGGGCCGAGCGCACGGCGTCCGCCAGTTCGACGGCTTCCCTGCGCCCGTTCTGGCGGGTCCATGCCTCGATTTCGAACCGGTGCTCGGTGCCGGGCCCGTCGCCGGTCGAATAATCGGTCGACACCGCCTCGCCGAGCACCAGGTAAGGCGGCTCGGCACGGGTGATGCGGCGGTCGAAAACCCGGCCCGGTCCGGTGATGGCGGAAATTGCGGCATCTTCCGAGAGCCGTTCGTAGACCGCTTGCTGCAACGCGTTGGCGCTCATGGTCGGGTCTCCTCGCAATCGCAGATCAGATAGCGGCGGCTTTCGTCGGGATCGCGCACCGCGCGAACCAGCAGCGACCGTCCGCGAAAGACGAAGCGCATCTCGTGCCGCACATCGGATCGGTGGCGGATCGTGACCCGGTGGCTGACCGGCGCAATCGCCGCCCCCGCCTCTTCGCTGGGCTTGGCGCGCAAAAGCTCCACCCGGCCCCAGATGTCGGCGACGGTGGTCCAGCCGCTGTTCACTCCGCCCTGGCCATCGTCCTCGTCCGCAGGCGCTTCAAGTCTCAGCCGCGCACTCAGGCAGCCCGGGTCAAGCCACATCTTGGCCATCACAGGCCCCTCCGCATCCAGGGGCCGATCAGGCGCTCGTAGCCCGCCGGGATTGCCGCGGGTTGCATGTCCGCCGACACCGCACCTCGGAATTCGTAGAGATGCGCGGCATGCAGCAGGATCGCCCGGATCAGTTCGGGGGGTATCTCGTTGGCGGTTGCAAAGCCCGCTGTGAACTCGATCTCGATGCCGTTGATCGGCTGACCGGGGCGAAGCTTCTGACTGATCGCGAGGCGGGCGGGCCGCGCAGTGGCGTCGAGCAACGCGCCCGAAAGCGTCAGTTCCCGAGGCAGACCATCGATGTCGTAAACACGAATCGCGTCAATGGATTGCACCGGCGTTCTCATAAGTTCGATGACAGGTCCGTCAGGCCAGTTATCCAGGATCAGCCTCAGGCCGCGCGGCATCAGCGCCGTTCCGGTCACAGCCTCGAGATGGGTGCGGGCAACGCGGATCAGGCTTTCCAGAAGCGCATCCTCGTCGTTCAAGTCGATGCGCATATGGGCCTTCAGATCGGCAAGCGTCACCGGCTCCGCCAGCGGCGGATCGGTCTCAATCATGGTCATGGCAATCTCCGGCGGAGCAAGTCTGGAAACGGGCGGTCCCGCCGCCGGGGAGGCAACGGGGCGGGACCGCCCATGATGAAGTTCGCAAGCGGTTCGATCGTGACCGGTGGATCCCACCTGTCTCGATCAAGCCACTAGGCGGCGAACTTCATCAGCTTGATGGCCTCGAAGTTCTGCACCCCGCCGCCGACGCGCTTGGTGGTGTAGAACAGCACGTAGGGCTTGGCCGAATAGGGATCGCGCAGGATGCGTACCCCGGTCCTGTCGACCACCAGGTATCCCCGGCGGAAATCGCCAAACGCAATGGAGGCGGATCCGTCGGCAATGTCGGGCATGTCCTCGGCTTCGACCACCGGGAAGCCCATCAACGAGGCCTGCTGGCCCACGCCGGCGGGCGGCATCCAGAGATAGTTGCCGTCGGCATCCTTGAACTTGCGGATCTGGCTTTGGGTCTTGCGGTTCATCACGAACCGTCCGTTCTGCCGGTGCCCGGCTTTCAGCGCATAGATCAGCTCGATCAACCGGTCCGACGGTTCCGCGCCGAAGCCGCCTGCTGAACCGGTGGCGATGTGGCCGAGATTGCCCCAGCTCCACGTTGCGTCATCGACGCTCGGATAGTCGAGAAAGCCGCGCGGCTTGTTCACACCGTCGCCCGCCACAAAGGCGGCTCCCTCCTGCTCGGCGAAGGCCGCCTCCACCTCGGCTGCGATCCAGCTTTCGATGTCGAGCGCCGAATCCTCGATCAGCGAGGCCGTGGCCGCAGGCATGGCGTAAAGCTCCATGGTCGGGAACTGGAGTTCGGCAAGCTGCGGCGTCGTTGTCTGGGGCCGCGCGTCGGTCTCGCCGACCCAGCCGGTCGCCATGCCATCGAGCGCAAACGGCTTCTTGAGCACCGCGCCGGAAACCTGCCGAACCGTGGCAATCGAGCGCACCGGCGAGAGTTCGGAGAGCCTGCGGCCGATCTCGGTGTCCAGTTCGTCCGGCACCAGATAGCCGCCATCGGCGTCACTGCCCGCCGACAGGGCCTTGAACTCGCCCTGGCGCAGCGCGGCCTCGTCGCCTCGCCGCACATAGGCGTCGAACGCCTGGCGCACGGCGGACGTCTCGCGGCCTCCCGCGCTGCCGAGACCGGGCCGCGCCTGCTTGACCATCAGCCGGTCGAGCGCCTGCTTCTGCTCATCGAGCGAGCGGTCGATGCGGGCCATCTTTTCTTCGGTCAGGACATCGGCGCTGCCGCGGCGTTCGATATCGGCGATACGCTGGTCGTTGTGATGCTTGTACTCCTCGAAAGCCGTCATGAAGCTTTCGAAGGCGTCCGCCACATCGGCATCGACCGATTTGCGTTCGGGCGCATGCGGCGGTCTGATCTGGATGGTCATTGGCTTTGTCCTTTCAGGGGATAAGGGTCATGGGTGTTGGGGTTTTGCGGCCTTGCGGCCCGTCAGGAGCCGGCCGGCGGCGTGAGCGTCCGGGTCAGGTCGCGCAGCCGCATCTCCAGCCGCTTGAGATCTTCCGGCCCGGCATCCCGCCGTTCCGAAAGGGCTGCGTGTCCGCGCGCGATAAGCCCGCGCGCCTGGCGTCTCGTCAGCCCCGCATCCCGCGTGAGCCGGCGTTCGAGTTCGCGTTTGGTCGGAGCGGTGACCCCGGGTGCGGTTTTCACCGCCGTCACCCTCGCGCCGGGCTGCATGGGAAAGGTGACCACCGAGATCTCCCAGAGGTCGGCGCTCAGGATCCGCCTTACGCCTCCCTTCGCCTCGTTGCGCGAGCGCAGGGTCTGAAAGCCGATCGACAGCCCGTCGAGCGCGCCCGATTTCATCAGTTCGTGCACCTCGCGGGCGCGCGCCACACCGAGCGAAAGCTTGCCTTCCACATGCAGGCCCCGGTCATCCTCGCGGATCGACAGCCAGCGTCCGATGGGCTGATCGGGATCGTGCTGGTAGAGCATGCGCACATCGCTTGGTCCACGCTGCCTCAAGGAGGAGGAGAAGGCGCCGGGTTCGATCACGTCGCGGCCCAGATCGACGGCGCCGAACAGGCTGGCGTAGCCCGAAAAGCTGCCGTCGCCGCTTACATCTTCCAGTGCCAGGTCGACGCGCTTGTGCTGCCGTCCGGATATGCTCCAGTCCGTTGTCATGGTTTTGTCCTTGCTGGTGTCGAAGTGTCGTTGCTGCTGTAGGGGCGCAGCCCGGGTGCGGCTCAGCTCCCGGGTCCGCGCCCTGCCCGGTCGGCGATCCGGGTGAGCACGCCCAGCACCCACCACGCCGCCAGGCTTGCCGCCGCCGAGCCCATCAGCACGGTCTCGTCGGGCGTGAGCAGTTCGGTCACCCCCATGCGCTGGCTCAGCGCAACGCCCGCCGGGCCGCCGAACACCAGGCCGGAGGCGATCCCGACCACTGCCCGCGCGGTCGCTTCGCGGGCGCCCCGCGGCATCATGTAGGCAAGCGACACAAGCGCCCCGCAGAGGGCGCCGGCCACACGGGCGGCAAACAGCGAAGGGTCGGGTCCCAGGATCTGCATCGCTCTTCCTCCGGAAATCTGCGGGCGCTCGATTTCAGAAACGGATTCAACGTGCTGCTGATCTGAATCCGTTTCATCCCGCAACACGTTGATATCCCACGGCTTCCCGCTTTTCCTCGTCGGTCAGGAAATCGGCTTCGCCAAGCCGCGCCCACAGCGCGTCACGCTCGGCGGAAAGCCCCGGCAGGCGGTCGGCGTCATGGTCGATCCGCAGTCCCGCGCCGTAGACCGGCTGCAGCCAGGCGGTCAGCGCCTGCGCCGTGCGCGCCACCAGCGGCAGCACGGTCAGACGGCAGAAGGCGCGGTTGGCCTCCTGGTAATTGGCGTAGGTCAGGTCGCCGGGAATGCCCAAAAGCATCGGCGGCACACCCAATGCCAGCGCGATGTCGCGGGCCGCGCCGTTCCTGGCCTCGACGAAATCCATGTCGCGCGGCGTGAGCCCCATTGCCTTCCAGTCCAGCCCGCCCTCGAGCAGCATCGGCCGGCCGGCACGGCGCGCGCCCTGATAGCCCTCCTCGAGTTCGGCTTTCAGCCGCTGATATTGCTCGGGCGTCAGGTTGCCGCCCTCCTTCGGCTGGTAGACCAGCGCACCGGACGGCCGCGCGGAATTGTCGAGCAGCGCCTTGTTCCAGTTCATCGCCGCATTGTGCAGGTCGAGCGCCATCAGCGCCGCCTCGAGCGGGGCGAAACCGAGATGATCGTCAAGCGGATGAAACAGCTTCAGGTGCAAGAGCCCCGGCCCCTCCTCGGGCTGGGCCGCAAACCTTTGCCGCCGCCCGCCCGACTGATGCTCATAGGCCACGGGCCAGCCGTCGGTCCCCTCGATCACCCGCATCCGGTCCGGCCGCAACAGCTGCAGGCCGGCCAGACGCCCGCCGGCCCCGACCGGATTGATCCAGGCGTTGCCCGACAGCGTCAGGTGCCCGTAGAGCGCCTCGAAGAACACGTTGCCCGCGCCCCCGGGATCGGGTCGGGTCAACAGGTCCAGCACCGGATGCCGCTCCTGCTCGCGGGCGCCGTCGAACACCACCCAGGGCACGGAAGCCGCCGCCTCCGCGATCATGCGGATGGCGCGGTGGGCCACCGGATTCTTCATGAAGCCCTCGCGCGCCATCGCGGCATAGGACCGCCCGCTCCACTGTGCGTCACCCCCGCCCGAAAGTGCCGCCAGCGCGCCCGGCAGCCAGCTCTTGGTTGCCGGAGGAGTGGGAACCGCGGCGCGGGTCCGATCCGCATTGCTCCAGGGAAGCTTCAATCCGAATGCCATGATGTTGCCCTTTCAGAATCCAATGGCTAAAACCGGACGTAAAATTGCCGCTACGCACCGCCCGAAGATGCACAATTCCGCCAACAAGGAGTGGCCGTTTGCTGTTTCAATGGTTGGTCTTCGCCAGCATTGCCGGGCTGGTTGTGACGTCCGTGGTTCATTCGATCGGCGGCGAAATCTATCTGTTGCGGCCGCTGTTCAAACACCGCGGCAACCGGATCCTCGACCACCAGCTGGCCCGCATGGTCTTGCGTTTCGCCTGGCACATCACATCAGTTACCTGGATCGTCCTGGCCGTCATTCTGTACGCGCTGGCCTTCGACGAGCCGCATCTGCCAACGGTGATCCTGGGCAGTGTCGGCCTGAGTTTTACCGCGGTCGGCATTTTCGATCTCGTGGTGAGCCGCGGTCGCCACATCGGCTGGCCGCCCCTGCTGCTGACCGGCCTGTTCGCTCTCGCCGCTTTGTTTTACGGCTGAAAACCATTCACAAATGCCTGACCTGCGGCTCGCTGCGGCGGCCCAGAAGCAGCTCCGTCAGCGCCCAGACCAGCGCGTCGAGCCGATCCGGGGACCGGCCCGAACTCAAGCCATCCGGGCCGAAATCGCACATCTGGTCTTCCAGCGCCGCGAAGTGCCCGGCATGCACCACCCGGCCCTGCTCATAGAGCGCCGCCACCGGCTCGGCGCGCAGCCACTTGCCGCGCGTTGCGCGCACGGTCCTTACCGGCAGCGTCGGCTCCACGGTCCTGAGCACGCTCGTCACCATGTCGCCGCCCTGGTTGATCTCGGCCACCACGCAATCGGCATCGAAGCGCCGGTAGAGCCGTGCCGCGGCTTCCGCCCATCCCGAGGGGCTTGCGCCCTCCACCGACCCGTCCGCCAGCACCACGGCCCGGCCGTCACCATCAAGCCCGGCGGCCACGATGCCGCAGCAGGAATGTTTCGCCTCGCCGGATGCGGGCGGGTCGACCGCCACCACGATGCGCGACATCGGCCCGTGCACCCGCACCGTCAGCGCCTCAAGCTGCTCGCGCCGCCACAGCCCGTCCTCGCGGTCGGCGATCAGTTCGCCGTCCAGCTCCTGGCGGCCGAGCCGCGTGCCGCCATAGCGCGCGCGAACGGTCTCGATGAAGCCAGCCGCGAGGTTCGCCGCATTGTCAGCCGTTTTGATCCGCGTCATCCGCGTGGTGGCATCTTTCACCAGCGACAACATCAGCGGCGTCGCCCGCGGCGTCGTCGTCACCATCTGGCGCGGCGCCGTGCCGAGTCTCAGGCCGAATTGCAGCATGTCCCAGGTCTCCCGCGCATGGCGCCACTTGCCCAGTTCGTCGCACCAGGCGAGCGAGAATTGCGGCCCGCGCAGGCTCTCGGGATCTTCGGACGAGAACATCTGCGCCACCGCGCCCGAGGGCCAGACCAGCCTGCGCCGCGTCGCCTCGAAGGCGGGCCGTGCACTCCGCGCCACGCCCAAGATCCCCGAGACGTTGTCGATCATCACCTCGCGTGCATCGCCAAAGGTTTCGGCCACCAGCGCTATGCGTCCGTCCGGCCCCAGTCCTGGGAGATCGCCCGAGGCCAGCGCATGCACCCATTCGGCGCCGGCCCGTGTCTTGCCGGACCCGCGCCCGCCCATCAACAACCAGGTGCGCCAGTCGCCTTCGGGCGGCAATTGTTCGGGCCGTGCCATCAGCTGCCAGTCGTGGGCACTGGCGATGAGCGCCCGGTCGTCGAGCCGCCCGACATAGTCGGTCAGCTGAGCCGGCACGCTCAGCGCATCGCCCGGCCCTCCGGACTGCGAAATTGAATCATGACACTCGCTCAACCCTTTGTTTTTCATGATGTTCGAACAGGGTTGCGATGCCGTGTCCCGACTGTCTCTTTCTGCGGCTGCAGCAGGCGCATGCTCTGCGACCTTCGGCGCGAGAGCCCACCCGCAAGCCAGCAGATTGCGGATCGGAACCTGAAAGCCAGGCACCGGGTCCGACCAGACGCCGCCCTTGAGCGCCACCGTCATCGACCGCAGGATCATGCCGCACCCTTCCGATACCCGTTCGGGAAACCCACCCTTTGCAAAAGCGCTTGCCCCCATGACCGCAAGGATCAGTGGTAAACTTCCGGCCATCCTGTCATCGTCATGCCGGGCGAGATCCGGGATCCGGCGACCCGGCGTCTGCCGGGTCGGAAGACCCGCTCTCCGCACAAGCCAACGGCGCGTCGCCGTCACCGCCCACCGCGCCATCGGAGCCACTCTCAGCCACCCGATCCGCCACCATCCGCTCGGCGGCGGACAGGATGAGCTGCCTCACGGTCCGGCGCATCTGTTCGCGCTCCTCGCCGCTCAGGCGCTCGCCGGAGGCCCGGTTCGCGTCCTCGGCGATCAGCCGTTCCATCTGGTCGATCTTTTCGAGCGTGCGGGCGATCAGCGCCACCTGGTCGACCGCCGCCTTGCCCTCCAGCCCGTCCTCGCCCAGCCGCGCAGCCTCACGGTCGAGCACCGCACGCATCCGCGTGAGCATCGCCCGTGTGCTTTCGGCCGAAGGCTTCGCAATGATCCCAGCAGTTCCGCTACGGTCCGGCACGAGAGGCCCGGGCAGCGGCCCGTCGCCCCCCGGTCGACCCGTCTCCGAACCACATCCGGACGGCCCATCCGAGCTGCCGTCGGGCCCGGCTCCGGCCAAAGCATTCGCGTCCGGCGCATCCGGTTCCTGCCCCTCCTCAGCAGGCCCCGCCTCGCCCTGCTTCACCTCAAGGGGTTCGACCGCCAGAAGCAGATCGATCAGCCGGTCGATCAGTACAGCTTCCTGTGCCATGACCAAGCCGCCTCCGGTCGCCAGCGCTGAAGCTTGTGCGCGCACCCTGTCGGGCGCAGTCGCATTGAGGCCTTCGGTCATGGTCGATCCTCGTTTGAATTGGCCGGTCCGTTCCGTCCCGGATCACGGCTCGAGCCGCTCCCGGCATCCGGCAGCCGTCAACATGTTCCACGCCATGCCGAGCCAGATCCCAGCCGGACTCCGCATCCGCAAGGCCGGTTCCGGCCAACAAAAAAGCGCCCCGGACGAACCGGAGGCGCTTGGCGCATTTCCATCATGTGTTTCGTCTCTCGCGAAGCCTCTCAGGCATCCGCCCGCAACCCCGCGCATCAGACACGTTCCGCCGATGCGACCGTCTCGAGGCACTGCCCGAAACCGACAAACGAGCGGCTGAACCACCCGCCCCATCGGCGCAACTCTGTGACGATGGCATAACCCTACCAAACCACCGTCACGCCGTCAAGGATTATTTTCCTAATTTTGTACTTGACGTATCGGAAAGAGAAATCCGTTGGTCCGCGATAAGAGACCGGCACACGAAACTGAGGAAATTGAGATCACGCCTGGAATGATTGAGGCGCACGGCAGACATATTCCTTCGCGGAGTGCCTGACAGTCCTGTGTGGCGCGCGTCCCCACCCACACAAAAAAAGGCCGCCGAAGGAAAATCTTCGGCGGCAGGTTACGCGTTGGGGGACGCGCGGGGGGGATGGGGGAGGTCTGAAAATTTATCTTGTCGCTAGGCGATGGCCACGATGCCGAGAACGGCGAGCAGGAAGATGATCAGCACAACGGCGATCAGGAGCTTTGCGCCAGTCAGCGCCAGGCCGGAAAGCTTGCCGAAGCCAAGAAGGCCGGCAACCGCAGCGACGATAAGCAGTATCAAAATCCATTGAAGCATGGGGCAGTCCTCTTTTCTTGCAATACGCCCCGTTAACCTTTGAGAAAGGGATCGGTTCCCGGCCGCATCAAAAAAGTTAAAAGACTGCTTTCACAGGCCTCGCCATGCGACATCCGCGCCTTTCCAATCGGGCCGGGGCGCACTGCGGTTCAAGAAAGGCGGCTGCCCCCAGCCCGCTTTTGCGGGTCAGACCTCCTCGCCCGGCCAGTCCACCAGGTAGTCCTCGAAATCCTCGACGTCGATCCCCTCCTCGCTCTCCGTGCGGCCGCGCACGGAAACACCGGCCTGGTGCACCGTCTCGGGGTCGCCGGAGACCAGATGATGCCACCAGTAGAGGTCGCGCCCCTCGCGCACCAGCCGGTAGCCGCAGGTGGGCGGCAGCCAGGTGATCGTGTCGACCTGTGCGGGCGTCAGCCCGATGCAGTCGGGCACCGTCGCCTGGCGGTTGTCATAGTCCTTGCAGCGGCAGGAGTGCCCGTCGAGCAGCCGGCAGGCGATGTTGGTCCAGGCGATTTCGCCGGTGTCCCAGTCCTCGAGCTTGTTCAAGCAGCAGCGGCCGCAGCCGTCGCACAGGCTCTCCCATTCCCGGCTCGTCATCTCGTCGAGTGTCTTTGTTTGCCAGAACGGCTTTTCGACCATGATCGGACATTCCTTTCGGACCCGCGCCGTTTGCAGGCGCTGCACCATCCTATATATGCAGGCAGACGAAATTTTCATGCCCCCGGAGGCAGGTCCGGGCCGGCTCGTGTCTTGTCCTTTGACTGAAAATCGGCCAAAAGCATAGCACAAGGGGGTAAATGCTGCAGCAGCCGACGGCATGGCCGCGCGCTGACAGACCTCCTAACCGCGGTGCAACGCGCCACCGCCCGCAATGGATCGAGACCCGTGCAAGACCCGTTCAACCAGGAAAACCGGCCGCGCAAGCGCTCAAACATCTTGCTGCGCATCGATTCCTGGATCGATTCGTCGATGTGGAATGCCGGTTTCCGCGCCGGCGAGATCTGGGAGGAGATCACCATCTTCTTCCGGCGCTTCCGCACGCGGGGCGTCTGGAAGGCCGTGTTCGAGATTGCCGGCGAAGGCATGAACGCGGGCACAGCGGGTCTCGTGCTGCTGCTGGCGCTGGCCCTGCCGGCCTTCGAGGAAACCTCGGGAAACTGGCGCACGCGGGATGATTTCGCCGTCACCTTCCTCGACCGCTACGGCAACGAAATCGGCCGGCGCGGCGTCATCCATGAGGATTCGGTCCCCGTCGACCAGTTGCCCGATCATTTCATCAAGGCGGTGCTCGCCACCGAGGACCGGCGGTTCTTCGAACATTTCGGCATCGACCTGCTCGGCCTCGCCCGCGCCATGACGGAAAACGTCAAGGCCAATTCGGTGGTCCAGGGCGGCTCGACCATCACCCAGCAGCTCGCCAAGAACCTGTTTTTGACCAATGAGCGCACCATCGAGCGCAAGGTCAAGGAAGCGTTCCTGGCCTTCTGGCTCGAGGCCAATCTGCCCAAGACCGAGATCCTGCGGCTGTATCTGGACCGCGCCTATATGGGCGGCGGAACCTTTGGTGCCGCGGCGGCCGCACAATTCTACTTCGGCAAGAACATCACCGAGGTCTCGATCGCCGAGGCAGCCATGCTTGCCGGACTATTCAAGGCCCCTGCCCGCTACGCACCCCACATCAACCTGCCGGCGGCACGGGCGCGTGCCAACGAGGTGCTGTCCAATCTCGTCCAGGGCGACCTGATGACCGAGGGCCAGGTGATCGGCGCGCGGCGCAATCCGGCCAATGTGATCGACCGGGGCACGGCCGATGCGCCGGATTACTTCCTCGACTGGGCATTCGAGGAAGTTCAGCGGATTGCCGCGGGCTTCGAGGACCACTCGCTGATCGTGCGCACCACCATCGACATCGGGCTTCAGGAAGCCGCGGAAGCGGCGGTGGAAACCACGCTCAGGCAGTATGGCGAACGCTATCGCGCGTCCCAGGCCGCGCTTGTTCTCATAGAGCATGGCGGCGGCGTGCGCGCGATGGTCGGGGGGCGCGATTACGGCGACAGCCAGTTCAATCGCGCCTCGCGCGCGCTGCGCCAGCCCGGCTCCTCGTTCAAGATCTACACCTACTCGCTGGCCATGGAAAAGGGCATGACGCCCGAGACCACCATTGTCGACGCGCCGATCCACTGGGGCAACTGGAACCCGCGCAATTACAGTGGCGGCTATTCGGGCCGGGTTCTGATGAAGAACGCGCTGGCGCGATCGATCAACACCATTCCGGTGCGGCTCGCCCGCGACAAGCTGGGCGAGGATGCAATCGGCCAGATCATGGAAATGGCTAAGAAATTCGGCGTGCAGACGCCGATCCGCCGCGATGTCACCATCCCCATCGGCACATCCGAGGTCACCGTGCTCGACCAGGCCACGGCCTATTCGGTGTTCACGGCGGGCGGGCTGGAATCGCAGCGTCACGGGGTTGCGCAGATCCTCTCCTATGATGGCGAGGTGCTGTATGATTTCCGGCGCGACGAACCGGCGCCCAAGCGCGTGCTCACCGAGCAGGCGGCGGCCTACATGAACCAGATGCTGACCCGGGTGCCTTACGTCGGCACCGCGCGGCGCGCGGCGGTCGACGGCGTTCTCACCGGCGGCAAGACCGGCACCACCCAGGCCTATCGCGACGCCTGGTTCTGCGGCTTCACCGGCAATTTCGCCGCCGCCGTCTGGTACGGCAATGACGATTACACCTCGTCCAACCGGATGACCGGCGGGTCGCTGCCGGCCATGACTTTCAAACGACTGATGGACTACGCGCATCAGGACATCGAACTCCGCGCCATTCCCGGCGTCGAAAATCCGTTTCCCGAGTCTCGCACGGGCGCGCGCGTTGCCTCGGCTGCGACCGACGCCAACGGCAATGCGCTGCCCTCGCTGCAGCGGTCGCGGACGCTCAGTCGCAACTCGACCAGCATCCTGCGCGGGCTCGCCGACGCGTTCGAGAGGGCCGAGCCGCTCAGGGAACCCGAGCAACTGGCCGCGGCCGGCACGGGCGTCGAACAGGTTCCCAACTGACAGGAACAGTGATAAGTCATGTCGCACTTTGGCGGGATTACTGGGGTGCTCGGCGAAATGCATGATTTCAAGCACTTGAAGGTCGCTGGGCCGGTCAGGTCGGCGACCGGCGAATGGCTGTGCGACCCGATCCGCGGCTCCGGCGATGCGGCGCATGCCGGCCTTGCAGCCGTGCCGCGGCTCTGACCGAGGACTTCTGCGCCCGTGTTTCGCCTCCCCATCCTGGTTCTCGTTTCGCTTGTCATCGCCTTCGGCGGCGGCGTCTGGTCGGCGTTGGTCACGCTCAAGGCGACATCGGGCTTCGGCGCCATCAGCCTCGGGCCATGGGTCGCCTATCCGGAACTGCAGACAGACAAGGCCGATCCGTTTGCGCGCGCACACCGCTCCGGCGACGGCAAGATCCTGCTTGGACGGGCCGAGGGGCTGGTGTTCACCGCAAGCACCGACCAGGACGGCGGCAGGCTTTCCGGACGGTGCAGCTACGAGATATCCGGATTGACGCCTCCGGCGCGCTTCTGGACGCTACGGGTCACCGACGCCGATGGCGTACCGCTGGCCGCGCCGGAGCCCTTCCCCGCCAGCCTGACCTCGTGGAACACCCTGCGCGATGCCGACGGCACCTTCCGCATCTCGCTTTCGTCCGACGCGAAGGCCGGCAACTGGATCCGGCTCGATGCCGAGGGCGGCGTCGCCTTCGTGCTTACTCTCATCGACACGCCGACCGCGGGCAGCGCCGGGCTGATGGAACTCGACATGCCGGTGATCCGGAAGACCGGATGCCGCGATGCGTAGCCTGCTTCTGGCCATTCTGATCGGGCTGGTCGGCGCCGCGCTGATCCACATCATCACGATCCTCGAAATGCCGCGCCGCACGGGAACCGACGCGTGGAGCCGGGTGCAGTCGCTGGGCGTGGAAAACCGTTTCTTCCCGCTGGCCAACGTGCCCAACGACACCGGGCTCTACAACGAGGATCCGCATATCCGTACCGCGGTCTGCAGGTTCGACATCAGCGAGCGTCCGGTGCGGATCCTGACATCCGGCGACGTCCCGCTGTGGACCTTGGTGGCCTATGACTCCGCGTCGAACGAAACCTATTCGATGAACGACCGCTCCGCGATCGGCGTCAATGTCGACATCGTCTTCGTCACCCGCCCGCAGATGCTGCAGTTGCGCAGGGTGATGCCGCAAGCGCTGGAGCGCGCGGTGCTGGTGGAACTCAGCGATCCCGAGGGATTCGTGGCATTGCGCGCTATCGCCCCTGCCCCCAGCCAGAAACCTGCGGCCCGCGCGTTTGTTACCAGCGCCTCCTGCGCGCCCTTCAGCATCGACCCAGCCTGACGCCGGAGCGCGCTTCGTTTCAGGCAGGCCGCATCAGGAGGAGGAACCGTTCGAGCGCGCGGCGCGCCCGCTCGGCAATTGCCGCTTCGTCGGGAGGTGGAGCGCGGCCGATCGCCCGTCGGATCTGCAGGTCGCCCACCAGAAGATCGAGATAGAGACCCACCGCCTCTTCTGTCGTTTCGTAGTCGACGAAACCGCCCGCTCGCGCACGTTCAAGGACTGCGCCAATCAGCGGCGCCACGGTTTCCCGGCCCTGTTCCGAAAGCAGCGCCCCCAGCTCGCCCGTCGGGTCGGCAGCCGCCGCACGGTTGAGCTGCACGGCGCGCGAACTGGTCAGCAGCGCCAGCAGCCCGGGTCCCAGAGCTTCAAGCGTTGAAAGCGGCGGCGCATTCTCGGCAAGGGCTGCCTCTAGCATCTGCCGCACCACCTCGGCATTCCGGACCACCAGCGCGCGGAAAAGACCGGTCTTGTCGCCATACCAGTTGTAGAGCGTCTCGTTGGATGCGCGTGCCCGTTTGGCAATGGCGAGCATGGAGGTGGCGGCGTAGCCCTTCTCCTCCAGCACCTCATAGGCGGCCTGCTCGATCTGGGCCTGGCGGGCCGCGCGCGTTTCCTCGCGCATCGTCACACTCCTGATTCCGTGAAAATTTCCGGTTGACCAAATCCGTAAACTCAATTACGGATTTGGTCAACCGTACATACAATTACGCTTATGGAGAGCAACATGAAACCCGCCGACCGCATCCCCTCCGCCGCCCTGGCAAGCCTGATCATTCTGCAATCGGTCATGCTCTCGGCGCTCTATGCCGGCGTACCCCCGCATCCCCCCGAAGCGATCCCGCTGTTCGGCATTGCGCCGTTTCTGGGCCTGGCGCTGTCGGTGGCGGCAGCGGCCCTGATCCTGGGGCCCGGCTCAAGCCATGCCGGCCGCTGCGCCGGATGCGTCGCCGCACTGATGGCGCTCCTGTCCTTCGGCCCGCAGAAATATTTCGACGCCCAGTTCGCCCTGATCTGGCCGGCGGTGCTCGGCGGTCAGGTTGCATCGCTTGTCCTGATCGCGAACCTGGTCATGAAAGGCCGCTCGGGCCGCGAGGCCGCAGTTGCCGGAGCGAAATCATGATGGCTGCGCGCAGTCTTGCGCTCATCGCGCTGATGATGACGGCGGCGATTTTCGGTTTCTTCTACGCCTGGATCTGTTCGACCATGTGGGGGCTGGATACGCTCCGGCCCTTCCAGGCCATCAAGGCGATGCAGGCCATGAATGAATCGGTGCGAAACCCGGTCTTCTTCCCGGCCTTCTTCCTGACGCCGGTGGCTCTTGCAGCGGCATCGATCGCCGCGTGGCTCGCCACTCAAACCGGTCCGGCCCGTCTTTTCGCCATCGCGGCCGCAATCTATGTGATCGGCGGGATCGGTGTGACCGCGATGGTCAACGTTCCCATGAACCAGGCTCTCGCGACCATCGGTGCGCCCACGGCGGTCCGTAACGGCGCGGACATCTGGCAGGATTATTCCGGTCGCTGGCAGTTCTGGAATACCATCCGGACTCTTGCAAGCGGCCTGTCCGTGCTGCTGGCCGGCATCGCCCTGCTCAGCTTCCAGCCCGCATCGCATACAAACAGCGCGTCCGGACAAATGTCTTGAGCGTTTTCAATTCAAAGCCATAATCAGCCCGGTCAGGGAGACCAAAATGGAAATCGGAGCCTTGCTGGTGTTCGCCGGCGCCTTGTTTGTCGCAGCCGGATCGCCCGGCCCCAGCATCGCAGCGCTGGTTGCGCGGGTGATTTCCCGCGGACCGGCCGATGTCCTCCCGTTCCTGGCCGCCATGTGGATCGGCGAGGCCATCTGGCTAACCTTGGCGGTCTTCGGCCTCGCCGCCCTGGCGCAGAGTTTCAACCTGGTTTTCATGACGCTCAAATGGGCCGGCGTCGTCTACCTCGTCTATCTCGCCTGGAAGATGTGGCATGCACCGGTCCATGTTTCGGCAGACGCGCTGCCGGAACGCGGCTCCGCGTTGCGTCTTTTCGCAGCGGGGCTCGCTGTCACGCTCGGCAACCCCAAGATCATGGTTTTCTACCTGGCGCTTCTGCCGACAATCATTGATCTCAGCCACCTGTCGTTGACCGGCTGGTTTGAACTGACGGCAACAATGCTCGCCGTTCTGATCATGATCGATCTTTTATGGGTGTTTCTGGCCGCCAGGGCACGGAAGCTCTTCGCTAGTCCCCGCGCGCTGCGCGCCGTCAACCGATGCTCGTCCGGACTGCTGGCCGGCGCGGCCGCAGGTATCGCCGCCCGATAGGGCTCGGCTTGCGCTTCAGGCGTTCTTGCTGCGGCGTTTGCGGCGCGCTGGCTTGCCCGGCAGCGGCTCATCGAACATCGGCTGGTGACGCCGCGCATGCGGGATGTCGTTCCCGGCTTGAAGCGGTTCGCGGCGAATGCCTGTAAACATCAAGATCTTTGCGGGACCTCTTGGTTTTGCCGAAGATTTTTTCGTGCCGCTTGCTGACTTGGGTCTTGCCTGATCAAAGGCCAGTATTGTCGTCATTTCATCTCTCCAACATCGTGGAACAGGAAATACGCTCGACATCTCTCTCCTTGCTTGCCCGCCATCAAGCCCAACTTTGGTTAACAGCTTGCTAACGGTTTGGCGATAAGTTGAGCAAAGTCTCTGTAGCGTACCAGTCAGGTGTTCCCGTGTCCGACAGTTTCCGTGATCTCGAACGGCCCGAATCGGCCCATCGCAAGGATGCGGTCTTGATGGCCGCCATCAGCGGCCTTGAGTATCTCGACCGCCCCAGCCGCCAGGATCTGGCGCGATTTTCCAAACTCTTTCTCCCCATGTTCGAGGCCGCGTCGCCGCAAACCCGCCGGACGGCGGCTGCGGCCCTTTCTCGGCTTCCGCGCGTGCCCGACGATGTCGCCGAAATCCTCATCAACCAGCCGATTGATGTCGCCGCTCCCTTCATCGCCCATTATCCGGGTCTGAAGGAGAACGCGCTGACACGGGCAGTCACCAGGAACGGTGCACCGCATGCGCGCGCGGCGGCACGGAGATCGGACTTGTCGCCGCAAGCCATTTCCGCCTTGCGGGCCCTGGGAGATCCTTCCGTCGAGGGCCTGCTGGTGCTTCGCGGGCTGATCCCCGATCCGGCCAAGCAGACGTCGCGGAAGTTCGAAAGCCGGATCGAGCGCGTTGCCAATGCCGAGCGCCGCACCGTCGAGACACCGCCGCTCGACCCGAGTGAACAATTGCGCGAGCAGCTGCGCGCGCTTGCGCTGCGCGCCCCGTCGCCGGCGCCGGCCGCACCGCTGAACCGGCCCCTGAGCCCGCTTCGCCCCAAGACCGAAAGCCCCGCCCGTCGGGACCGGCCGGCAGGCAGGGCGGACACTCCCGCCCCGGGAAAAGCCCGGCCCGCGGCGTCCGCGTCCACAAAGAAGCGGCTTGCCGACGCACGACTCGGTCAGCTGGCGCGCTATGCGAAACCCGACCATGAGAGCTGGTTTGCCACGGCACTCGCCGACGCCATGGACACGAGCTACGCGCTTGCCGAACGCATCATGATGGATCTTTCCGGACGCCAGCTTGCGACGACGCTGATCGCGCTCGGCACGCCGGAGGCCACCACCCGGGCCGCGCTCGAGAGCTTCTTCCCACATCTCTCGGCGCCGTCCAAACGCCAGACGCAGGCCAGTGACCTGATCAACGATCTTGACCCGAACATTTGCAGCGAGCGCCTGTCCGCCTGGCGGCGCGCGGACAGGTACACGTCGGGCGAGGCCGTGCATGTGCCGGCCCTCGCCGACGGCAAGCCCGTGCGGCGGGATCCGTCAGAGCGCAGGGCGACCCGCGAGGCAATTCGCACGAGCATGAACCGCAAGACCGGTTGAGCCTTACGCTCCAGGTCGACAGGCAACAGTCCGAGGGCTCGGTCAGGCGGCTTTTTTGACTTGCGAGGCTGACTTAGGGGTACAAGTCACAAGCCCGGTTTGCAGTCACGCATCCGGGTCTGCGATGTCGAGATAGGTTTCGGGACTGTCGGTCTCGAGTTCCACCACCCAGATGTCCGGGTCGAAACGGGCTTCACTGGCAATGGCCTCGTCAACAACGCGCCCTTCGACGCGGACCTTGCGCCATTCGAAAAGACGCGCGTCAGGCTTGGCGGTGTCAAAGGCTGTTTGCGGCGCAGGCGCCGCGAGACTTTCGAGACCATCGCGGTAGCGGATGCGAACGAGGATTGCGCCCGCCTCCTCCGCGCCCCGCCTCTCGATGGCCGCCATGCCGCCATCGGAGAACACGCGGCGCACCAGGGCAGCGACGAAAATGCCGGCCTTGAGCCTCATGATCCCACTTTCACGAAACCCGGATTACGGGCGATGTCACCGGCTGCTGGTGCCGGGCCGTGCTGACAGGACCCCGCCGTCAAAGCGCGCCGATTTCCAGGAGTTTGTCCAGAACCGCCTGATTGGGTTCACCGGTGACGGGCAGCCGGTAGTGCTTCTCAAAGGCCCTGATGGCGGCTTTGGTCTGGGCACCGGCCACACCGTCGACGCCAATGTCGGCATAGGCGATGTTGGACAGACCGGACTGGATCTTTCGAACCAGCTCGCTGGCTTCCGGCAGGGTGGCGGTGGTCGGTGCGGGCGCAGCAGCGGATTGCATTCCGCTCGCGGGAGCCGTCGCCGGTTCCGGCCGGGGTCTGGGAGCCGGCACTGTGTCAAGAGCAGCGGTTTTGACCGGCTGTGTCGGCACCGCTGCCGGCGGGGTCTGGGCCTGAACCGGGGCACGTTCCGGAACCTCCACGGGTGTCTGCATCACCGCCAGCAAGCCGGGGCTGGCTTCGCCGGTCTGAACATAGCCGTTGGCTTTCTCCCAGGCACGGATCGCGGCGGCGGACTTCGGCCCCATGAGCCCGTCGATCTCGCCGGAATAAAGCCCCTTTCGGGCAAGGATTTCCTGCATGCGGACGAGAACGGGATCGGCCTTTTTGACAGGCTGCGGTTCAGCCGTGGCCAGCGGCGCCGGCGCTGGCGCTGGCGCCGAAGCGCGGGCATCCGGCCGGGCGACAGGCGAGGACAGGGTGACAGGTGTCGGGTTCGGCACCGGGATCGAGGCCGTCGGCATCTGGTCGCTGCGCTCGATACGGAATGTTCTGACGGTGCGCGCCGGAACGTCTCCGAACATTGGCGCAGTGGTTTCAAGCGCTGGCGTTGCGGGCGCTTCGGTCAGCGCACGTGCAGCCGGCCCGGCCACGTCGCGGGTCTTGAGGATAGGCGCGGGATGACGGCCCGGCTGGCTCCACAGCGCATTGGAGGCAATGAAGCCGAAGATCACCGTGAAGGCGACAGTACCACCGGCAAGGGAAGGATGGGCGGAAACAAGACGCCCGAGCGCGCCGAGCACGCCCCTGCCCTCGAACCGGCCCTCGAATTGGTCCGCATCATACAAATCAGGCACTGAGCGCTGTCTTGGCATGGGTCTCTTTCCTGCTTTGGTCCTGCGACCGGTCCGCCCTCGGCAGAACCGGCGGGAACGCCACCGGGGCGCCGGCATCGGCTTCGTCCGCGGAACCGTGTGAATTGGCGCGCGAGCCATCGGCCGGGATCGTGATCGTCACGACGGTGCCGTCACCTTCCTTGCTCTCGATGGCGAAGATGCCGCCGTGAAGATCGACCAGACCCTTGACCAGCGACAGGCCCAGGCCCGTGCCCTCGTAAGTCCGGGAGAGGCCGCTCTGCGCCTGAACGAAGGGCTGGCCGATATGCGCGAGCTTTTCGGCCGGAATTCCGACACCGGTGTCGCTGACGCTGAGCACCAGATCGCCGTCACGAATTTCCGCGTCGACATTGATCACACCGCCCTCTTCCGTGAACTTGATCGCGTTTCCGACCAGGTTGATCAGGATCTGCTGGATCGCGCGGCGGTCGGCGACCACCTCGCCCACACCGGGCGCCAGCCTGCGGGTCAGCGCGACACCGCGCTTGGAGGCCTGAAGCTTGAGCATGGCGTCGCAGCCGTCCACGACTTCGCCGAGCGCAAAGGATTCGACGAAGACCTCGTAACGGCCGGATTCGATCTTGGACATGTCGAGCATTGTGTTGACCACGGCGAGAAGGTGCTCGCCGGACTGGTGGATGAGCTCGACATACTCGCGCTGGCGGTCATTGCTGAAGGCGCCGAAATATTCACGCGCCAGAATATCCGAGAACCCGATGATGGCATTGAGCGGGGTGCGCAGCTCATGGCTAACTGCGGCAAGAAAGCGGGTCTTGGCGGCGTTGGCGGTTTCAGCCTCTTCGGCGTCCGCCGTGGCCTGCAGCTGGTCGGCGACACGATCCGAGATGTCCCGGCTCTGCACCAATGCGCCTGCGAAGGTTCCGTCCGCACCGCGCTCGGCCGAGAGCGAAACGGCGGCATGAACGAACACACCCGCGACGTCGCTGCGTTCGAAGCGGATCTCGACATCGCGGCGGCGCGTCTCACCACGCCGCAGCGCGTCGAACGCGTCGAGGAAGGAAATCCGGTCGGCCACATGGATCCGATTGACGAAGCCCTTGCGCTCGACCTCGCCGATGCGCGACAGGATGCTGGCGCTCTCGTCTCCCCAGATTCCGACAACATCGCCCTGTGCGTTGTGGCGGGTGATCAGGCCGGGCATCCGGTTCAAAATGGCTGCGCTGTCAGTTTCGGCCGGCTCAAGCCGCGCCGAAGCGGCCGGGCCCGCTGGCGTCACGGCCGTTGCGTCGCGGTGAATTGCTTCCGAATTTGCGGAATCGGAATTTGATCCGGCTGCAAAAGCCTGAAATCCGCCGCGCACAAGTCCGTAGAGCATCAAGGAGGCAACTGCCGCGAGGCCGCCGCTCCCGGTCAGTGCCGGGCCGGAGGCGAAACCGTCGAGCGCGGCAATTGCAAACACCACGCCAAGCGCGCAGGCCAGTCCGGGGGCAAGCCCTGCCCGCGATCTGGACAGTGCGGCCGATTCCAGCGGCAGAAGCGCGACCAGCGGCAACAGCGGCGAGGTAAGCCCGCCACTCAGGGTCGGCAATGCAAATAGGGTCGCCGAAGCGCCGCCAAGTGCCAGGACACCGGAGAGACGCAGGCTTCCGGTTGCGGCCAGGATGCTCGCGACGGCGACGGGAAGTGCGGCAACGCAGAACGCGATGGCCAGCGCATGGGACCACTCAAAGCTTGCGGCAAGGGCGGGCAGCAGGATCAGCGGCGCAAGGATCGCGCCCGACAGGCACGAGGCCATGAAGGCGACGCGGGCCTGATGGGCGGCATCGGCCGCATCCGTGGATTCAAGCCAGGACCCGGCGATCTGCCGGCCTGTTTCAACCACCCTGTCAAAGAGAATTTCCATTGTTTTCACTGCCGAATCCGTACGCGCCGCAGTTGTTTCTTGTTTGAGCAATTCTGTCAGTGGCGGCTTAAGGAAAGAATAAAGAGCCGCTCTGCGCGGCGCTGCGAGGCCGGAATTCGGTCTTCGGAGCCCCAATTTCACCCGGCTTTGACGATCATGGTTAAGGAACGGTTGGCGCATCGTTCACAGGTTTTGCGGGTTGCGGCGAGGAGAGTGGCAATCCTGGCTGGCCCGGAACGCGGCAAAAGCGGGATCACTAAAATTTTAGACAAATTTGGCTCAAAAACGCGCACCCGTTTCAAGCCGGTTTTGAAGGATTTCCGGCATTGTGTTGTTCAAGTTCGGGACAAACCGGGCACGCCGCCTTGCAATGGCGGACAACAGGAAGGGCTTCAAAATGTGGTTTCTGATCAAGGGAAGTTTCTGGTTTTCACTGGTGCTGATCGCCTTGCCGCTGTTCAGCAGCGAATCCCGCGATGCACTCGAGCATGCGCCGCCGCTGGAAGTGGGCGAGAGCATGGCCGCGGCAATCGAGGCGTTTGACGACATCCGCCAGATCTGCGTGCGCAAGCCGGAGGTTTGCGAGACCGGCGGCGAGACTTTTGCCGCGCTCGGCATTCGCGCCAAGGAAGGCGCGCGCATCGCTTACGAGTTCCTCGATTCCAAATTCGCCGGCGCCGACGACGGCCTCGTGACGGGCTCGCTTCCCGCCGATGGCGGCCAGACCGCCACCAACTAGTTCGACAGCCTGCCCTCGCCCGGGCGGCGAGGACGTGAAGACCCGCCCGAAGACGCATGATGCTTACAACTGCCAACTCAAGTCGCGTTTGACGCGCCGCCGCCGGGAACAGCCCTTCCTCCCGGCGGCGTTTTCTTGTCTGGCCCTGAGCGGCCGGGCAGCCGGCAACAGCCCTTCCTCCCGGCGGCGTTTTCTTGTCTTGCGTGAGGGGCCGGGTGGAGCTCAGACCTCGATGAAGCCGCTCATGACCGGCACGCATGATCCGCCGATCCGCACCAGTCCGTCCGGCTCGCCCGTGCGGACATCCAGACGGCTTGGACGTTTCATGTCGACGCCCTGGGCCACCCGGAAACGCCGCTGCGAGTGAGGCTCCGGCGCAAGGTCCGCAATCAGCGAACAGGCGGCTCCGGTGGCGCTGCCTGTGGCGGGATCCTCCGCAACGCCGTCCCAGGGGGCGAACATCCGCGCGGTGAAATCGACGTCGCCATCGTCTTCCCCGAGTTCGCGGCAGTAGAGATAGATGGCGTCGGCGCCCTCGGCAGGCAGCAGCTTCGAGATCGCGCCGATATCGACCCTGGCTGCGGCGAGTGCTGCCCGGCTCGCGATCTCGACTACGAGGAATGGCAGCCCGACAGATGCGATCAGCGGTGGGTGGCGGTCGATACGGATCGCCGCCGTTTCGAGCGAGAGGCTGGCCGCGACCGCCTCGGCGTCGAAGGGCGAGCCCGTCGAAAGCATGACCGGCGCCGTCAGTTCGACGGTTTCAACCGCGTCACCTTCCCAGCCTATCGACACCGGCACCAGACCGGCCTTCTCCTCGAAGACCAAGCGTTCTCGCCGGGCCTTTGCGCCGGCGCGGCTGGCCAACACATGGGCTGTACCGACATTGGGGTGGCCCGCAAACGGCACCTCGCAGGCCGGCGTGAAAATGCGGACACTTGCGGTGTTATGGTCGTCCTCGGGCCGCATGACGAAGGTGGTCTCGGAGTAGTTGAACTCGCGTGCAATCGCCTGCATCTCAGTGTCGCTGAGCGTATCGGCATCAAGAACCACCGCAAGCGGATTGCCGCCGAACCGTTGCCTGGTAAACACATCGACGGTTGTGAACGGATATTGCAATTCGATACTCTCCCTAAAATCCAAAGCGGCGCGCAGAACGTCTGAGGTGAACGGGCCTCAGATCGCGCGGAAATACAAGCGGGTCGGTCAAAGCGGCGTCGTTACCGGGTGTATTTCCCAGCGATTCCGCCTATATACGGCGTCAGTTACAGGACACTGACATGACATCGCTTCAAACCATCATTGACGACTTCGAATATCTCGAAGACTGGGAAGACCGCTACCGCTATATCATCGAGATCGGCAAGGCCCTGCCGGACATGCCCGAAGAGGACCGGACCGAAGACAACAAGGTCAAGGGCTGCGCCAGCCAGGTCTGGCTGGTGGCCTCGACCGAACCGGGCGATGACGGCGATCCGGTGATGATCTTCCGTGGCGATTCCGATGCGCATATCGTGCGCGGGCTTGTGGGCGTGGTCTTGGCAGCCACCTCCGGTCACAAGGCCTCGGAGGTGGAGAGTTTCGACGAGGGCGCGCTGCTTTCCCAGCTCGGTCTCGGCGAGCATCTCTCACCGCAGCGGGCCAATGGCCTGCGCTCGATGGTGATGCGGATCAAGGCGCATGCGGCGGCGGCGCGCGCTGCGTGACCGGCTTCCGGCCGGGTGCTGCGTAATGCCGGGCGAGCGCGGCAAGCGCGGTTCTTAGCATCAGCTTGGCAGAGCGCGCCGGCCACTGGCGTTCACGTTCGATCAAGGACAATCCCTTCAGGAAACAGCAGGCATCGAGCGCCACCCCGGACAGATCCGGGCCGAGCGCGGCAATGGCATCCTCCACCCGGCGACGGGCGGATAGCGCTGCGTCAGTGAGATCGTTCAGACCGGATTGGTCGCCGACAGCCCGGCCCGCCCGCACCGGCTCCCAGCTTTGACCGATCGACGGCGTGAGATGCCCGCGGGTGAAATCCGCGCGCAACCGTTCGCCCGCCTCCACCAGATCCGGCGCCAGGAAGGGCTCGCCATCCCTGCCCTTTATCCTTGCCAGCGCCGCAAGCGGTGATTCCAGATCATTGACGGCAAGCGAGCCGTGCTCCGGGTCGTGACGGACCCCGAGCCTTCTGTGCTGTTGCTGGAACGCGCTGTCGGGATCGGCGAGCAACCGCCTCAGCGCCGCTCGGCCGGCGCTGGTCAACTCGTAGCTGCGGATCGGGGCCTCGGACCGCGATCCGGGTGCGGTCTTGCAAGAAACAAGACCGCGCGCGAGCGCCGCCCTGAGGATCGCCGGAGCCACCTTGCGCCGCGCCCCGTCGCCGCGCACAAGCTCGATGTCGGGACACGGCCCGCCGGTTCCGCGTCCGCCGACCCCGCTCCCTCCGGTTCCGGACTGAGCAGCCTCGGCGGCGCCACGGGCCAGAAAGCCGATCATTCCGGACAGCGCCTTGCGAAGCGCGCGCATCTCAGCGGTCTTCATGGGAGAACCCGACCGGGGCGAAAACCGCGTTGACACAGCGCTCGCAGCGCTCGACGAAAAGATCGTAGCCGGGGTCGTCGCGACGGTCCTCGACCACCGCGCAGGCATGAACCACCGTGCTGCGGTCGCGGCCGAAGCTCCGCCCGATGGTCTGGTAGGGCACCGACAGCACCACATGGCAAAGATACATCGCGATCTGGCGCATGTGGCACATCGGCCTGCGGCGCGCCACGCCTTCGGGCAGACCGGCGTCCGTCGCCACATCGAAGAGTTCGCTCACCAGCCGCAAGACCACCGTGCACCGCATGATGTCGATGGCCTGCCCCAATCCGGACAATCCGCCGGCAGCAATGGCATCGGTGGGCTCGGCATGCCGTCCGCCTCCACCCTGCCGGGCGATCAGGTTGGAAGCCGTGACACGATGTGGCCCCGCAAGGATGGCGAGCGCCAGATCCTGAACCCTGGCCGTATCGCCAGACCCGCCAGACGGCTGCGATGACACACCACTTCCCGCCGCCCGTGACACCCCTGCTTCCGTCCCTTCCCCGGCTGCGGCGGTCGTGGCGGGTTTGGTGGTGCTGGTGGACGTTCTCCGTGCGTCGTCGTGCTTGCCGGTTGTGCTGGTCATGCGAAAATCTCCTTTGATAGGAATATTTTCTTACATGATATGCAGATGATGCGGACGTGCAGCCACCCACCGGCCACACCCTCACGTTGTTTTTACGACGTTTTTCGGGTTGTACCGGCGAAATTCGAGGATTTTTTTCCTCACACCTTTGGCCATGCGCCGCCATCCCGCGGGCCTGGATACCAGCCGACCTCAGTCGACGGGCCAGGATTCGGCAACGATTGGACGCGGGCGGCTAACAGAAAACCGTGGCCGGTTCGAAGGCCACGGTTTTTGAAGCAGTCGAAATGCTTGATGGTCATCGCCCGGCAGACCTTCCGGTGGGCATCGCGGTTCGGGGTTGACGATCGAACCGCAAGACCTCAACGGCAGCCCGTGATCGGGCGCGCAATTGCGAATTACTTGCCGCGCTTGCGCTTCTGGCCGAGGCCCATTTCCTTGGCCAGACGCGAGCGCGCTTCGGCATAGGAAGGTGCAACCATCGGGTAATCGGCGGGCAGATCCCACTTTTCCCGGTACTGCTCGGGCGTCAGACCATAATGGGTCATCAGGTGACGCTTGAGCGACTTGAACTTCTGACCGTCTTCGAGGCAGATGAGATAGTCGTTCTGGATCGAGCGACGGACAGGAACGGCCGGCTTGGGCTTCTCGACAGTTTCCTCGACCGGTGCGGTGGCGCCGCCAAGCGCGGCATGCACCTGCGAGATCACATTGGGAAGATCATTCGCCGCAACGGAATTGTTGCTCACATAGGCTGCCACGATTTCCGCGGTCAGCTCGATGAGAATATCCGATCCGCTGTCTTTGTTTGCTTCTGTCATTGTCTGGTCCTAACTGTTGTAAACAAGCCAGCCGCCGCATTCGGCATATTCTTGCTGTTCTTGCGAACGCCTAATCCAGACGGCCTGCTTGGCGCAGTTGCTGGCATGGAATTTAATCTATGGCAAGTACTACATTTAGCCTTGCCCGTTCACTTCTTGGAAAAAAAACCAAATATAACGGGTATTGATTTAATTATTACGGGAAGTTTAGATTCATGTATGCGCAGGTTGCATGCTGAATTTTCGACAACGCTAATGTGTTGCTTCTATTCTTTTGGCGCCATCTCATCGCGCACCGACGAAGAATGCAGCCGGTATCCGACCGCGTAAGCGGCTTTTGCAAGAAGATGCGAGGAGACAGGCGCCGTCAGCAGGAAGAACACCACCCCTGCAAGGGCCCGCGAGACCGTACCCACATCGGATGCATGTATGGCAAGTGCGATGAGCATCATGCAGGACCCCATGGTGCCTGCCTTGGAGGCCGCGTGCATGCGCGTGTAAAGATCCGGAAGCCTGAGCAGGCCCACCGAAGCCACCAGCGCGAACAGGGACCCGATCAGCAGAAAGACGGCGGAGACAAGTGTTGCGAGCTCTTCCATCAACGATCTCCCCCTGTCGGAGTCCGGCTTGCCGCCCCGCCCGGTTCGGCCTTGGCGGCCGTGCCGCTGCGTTGTTCGGCTTTCCGGGCAGCCTTGGCTTCGTTGCGCGCCTGGCTTGCGGCCATGCGTGCCTCGGTCAGAATGTCATCCTCGGTCTTGCCGCGGGACAACACGAAGCGGGCAAAGGCCACTGTCGCCAGAAACCCGACCAGACCGAGCGCGATGGCGACATCGACATAAAGCGCATAGCCTGTCTTGATGCCGACAACGGCAATGAAGCCGATGGCGATGGCAACCAGCATGTCGAGGCCCAGAATCCTGTCGGGCAGGGTCGGGCCGCGCACGATGCGGAAAATGGTGATGAAGAACGCAAGGCAAAGGATCGCCAGCGTAACCCATACCGTGAGGTCGAAGATGTCCTGAACCGTCGTCACCGGAACGCCTCCATGATCTTGCGCTCGAAGCCTTCGGCAATGTCGCGCCGGGTCGCGTCGGGATCGGATGCATCGATGGCATGGACGTAGAGGATACGCCGGTCGTCGGACACGTCAACCGAAAGCGTGCCGGGCGTCAGCGTGATCAGATTGGCCAGCATGGTGATTTCGAAATCACGGTCGAGCTTGAGCGGATAGGCAATGATGCCGGGCTTGATGACCATCCGGGGCGACAGCACCAGTGTCGCCACCCGCCATGCCGACAGGATCAGCTCGTAGATGAACAGCAAGAACAGCGAGATCACCCGCCGGGCGCGCGAGAAATAGCCGACCGAACCGACCTGCTCGCGGATCAGCGACAGCGCCACAATCGCCAGCAGGAAACCGAAGCCGAAATTGAGAAAGGTGAAGGAACCGGTGACCGCCGTCCAAACCAGCGCCAGAAGCACATTGACCAGAAACAGGCTCATTGCGACACCTCACCGGGAAACACCGACAGCACATAGTCCGAAGGATCGAGAAGCCCGAGAGCGGCGTCCTGGGACAACACCAGCACCGGTTCAGGCCAGATGCCGGCCGCCACGGTCAGGATCACCAGACCGGCAAGCGCGACGACGGTGCCGCGCGGCAGCGAACCGGGAACATTGATTTCGGCACTGGCGATCTCCTGGGTCGCCTCAAGCCGCCCCTCCTCAGGTGACGGACGCCAATAGGCGAGCGCCCAGATCCGGCCCACCGTGATCGTGGTCAGCAAACCGGTCACCAGGATCGCGCCGGCGAGCCACCAGGCGCCGACATCGAGCGAGGCCTTGACCAGAACGACCTTGGGCCAGAACCCCGAAAACGGCGGCAGCCCGGAGACAGACAGGAACAACATCAGCGTGAGCATGGCGAGCGTTGCGTTGCGGGCATAAAGACCGCCGGCCGAGGTCAGATCGAAACTGCCTCCCAAGCGCGCGCCGATGCCGACAGCAAAGTAAAGCGCGGTCATGACCACCATCGAGTGCGCCGCGTAGAAAATCGCGCCGGAGAACCCCGCAGGACTGCCAAGCGCCAGGCCTGCCATCATCACCCCGATTCCGGAGATGACGAGAAAGCCCAGCGCGCGGCGGATGTCGTTCTGTGCCAGTGCGCCCATGACGCCGAGCACCATCGTCAACGCGGCGGCAATGGCGATAATCAGCGCCAGTTCCTCGCGCTCTATCGGAAACAACATGCCGAGGATCCTGAGCAGCGCGTAGATCCCGACCTTGGTGAGCAGGCCGGCAAACAGGGCCGAGACCACCAGCCGCGGCGTGTGGTAGGAGGCGGGCAGCCAGAAATTCACCGGAAAGGCGGCAGCCTTCATCGCAAAGGCCAGCAGGAACAGCGCGACCAGCGTCATCAGCGGGGCCGTGCCACGAAGTTCCGAGGCCTTGATCGCAATATCAGCCATGTTGAGCGTGCCGAACAGGCCGTAGAGATAGCCGGTGGCGACCAGGAACAGCGTGGTGGCGATCAGGTTCAGGAAGGCATATTTGACGCCGCCATCGAGCTGCGCGCGTTCCGAGCCGAGAACCAGCAGGCCGAAGGAGGAAATCAGCAGCACCTCGAACCAGACATAAAGGTTGAAGATGTCACCGGTCAGGAATGCGCCGAGCACGCCGGCCATGATCAGAAGCAGGAACGGGTAGAAGCCGTAGCGGCGGCCGGAGTGATCGACATCGCTGCGCCCGTAAATGCCGGCGGCAAGCGCCACCAGCGCCGAAGTCGCGGCAAAGAAGCCGCTCAGCGGATCGACGGTGAAGGAAATGCCGAAGGGCGGCAGCCACCGCCCCATGGTCATGGTCACGGTGCCGTTGACAATCACATGGGCCAGCAATCCGAGCGTCAGCCCGTTCAGCACGACAAGTGCCGGAATCGCGATCAACGGCTGCAGGTCGGTGCGCTTGCGCAGCATCAGAAGCACGGCTCCGGCCATCAGACAGAAGACCACGGGCGCGGCAATCAACCAGTCGGCCGCAGCCACCGGCTCCGTCACGAAGGCGACCGAAAGGTCTTCAAGTCCTGCAGTTTTTCCCGCCATTCAGCTGTCTCCTCAATAGCCCAAAGGCGGGGCTGGTTCGTTGACGGGTTCTGCGACCCGCATCTCGTCGCTGTCGTCGGTGCCGAGCTTCTGGAACGCGCGGTATCCGAGCACCAGGAGGAACGCGAAAAACGAAAACGCGATCACGATGGCAGTGAGCACCAGCGCCTGGGGCAGCGGATTGGCAGCGGTCTGGGGGAGCACGTCGGACCCCGACCCGATAATCGGCGGCACCTCACGGGTGACCCGACCGGCGGTGAAAATGAGAAGGTTGACGGCATTGCTGAGGATTGCCGCTCCCATCAGCACACGGATGATGTGCTTGGACAGGAACAGGTAGATCGACACCGCGAACAATGCCCCGACGAGAAGTGCGAAGAGAGGTTCCATCAGTCGCGGTCCCTTTCCTCGAGCGCAAGCGCAATCGACGAGATCGCGCCCACCACGACCAGATAGACGCCGATGTCGAAGACAAGCACGCTCGACAGCGCCAGCTCGACGCCGAACAGTTTCGGGTAGATCCAGAGACCGGTCATGAACGGGACACCGGAAAACACCGAAAGCACGCCGGCGAGCGCGCCGATGAAGAGGCCGAAGGCGGAGATCGCCATCGGATGGTAATGGATCGCGCGGCGGACCGGCGCCACGCCGCAGGCAATGCCGTAGATCGCGAGCGCCGAGGCCGCGATCAGCCCGCCGATGAACCCGCCGCCGGGCTCATTGTGGCCGCGCAGCAGCACGAAGATGGAGAACAGCAGCATCAGGCTGGTGAGATAGGGCGCGATCGAGCGGAAAATCACGGTACGCATGTTATCGGGCCTCCTCACGCTGCTCGGGATCGTTGTCGGCCACCGCACGGCCGTCGAAGCCGGTGCGGATCCGGATCAGCGACAGTACCGCCAGGCCCGTGACCATCACCACGGCAATCTCGCCGAGCGTATCCGTTCCGCGGAAATCGACGAGGATCACGTTGACCACATTGGTTCCGTGCGCAACGATCTTCGAATACTGGGCGAAGAAGTCGCTGATGAACGGATCGAAGGGCTGCTGGGTCACGGCAAGCAGATAGAGGCCGAAACCCGTGCCGCAGGCCAGCGACAGGCTCCCGTCGACCATCTTGTCGCGGGTCGAACGATGATCCGAGGCGGTGAGCTTGAGCCGCGTCATCACCAGGGCGAGGATCACCACGGCGAGCGTCTCGACCATGAACTGCGTGAATGAAAGGTCGGGCGCACCGAACAGCATGAACAGAAGCGCCACCGCAAAACCCTGCACGCCGAGCGAGACGATTGCGGTCAGCCGGTCGCGGGCGTTGATGACGGCGGCCAGCCCGACAAGCGCGATCACGAAAACCGCAAGCTCATGGAACTGCGCGTCGGCCGGCCACACCGGCATTGACGGCCACTCGCCGTACCAGGCCATCGGAACGAACAGCGCCAGCGCGATCATCAGGAAGGTCGCCGTCATGTAGATATCGAGCCGTCCCGGCTGGATTGCCCTGGTGACAGCCACCGACAGGCGCACAATGCCCGAGACGAACTGGTCAAAGCCCCGGTCCGGACCCCAGCCGATGGCCGCAAGCGTTTTCGCCATCCCCGCACGCGCGCTGTCGAGATAACGATAGACAAGCACGCCGAACGCCACCGTGATGAGCGACAGCGCCAGGGCGGCGCCCAAATGCGGGATCAGCGAGATGGTGACGGTTTCGGTTTCGCCGGCCACCGCGCTCGCCATCGGCGAGGAGACAAAGCGATGGGTCAGCGGCGAGACGATGGCCGCGACCAGCGCAACGACCGACAGCGTCAACGGTCCGAGCCAGAGCAGAACCGGCCCTTCATGCGCAGCCTTCGGGGTTTCCACCTTCGGACCGAGGAACGGCTTGATCGCCACCGCAAAGCCGATGACGAACATCAGCCCGTTGCCGACGACGGCGACCAGCGTGAAGATCAGCGACCACGGGTCGGTGGCCCACAGCGCGTAGTAGATTTCCTCCTTGGCCAGGAAGCCCACGAAGGGCGGCAGCCCGGCCATGGAGATGGCGGCGGCCATGGCGGCTGCGAAGGTGATCGGCATGGCGCCGCGCAATCCGCCGAGTTTCGTCACATCGCGGGTGCCGGCCTCATGGTCGATCAGGCCCGCGACCATGAACAACGCGCCCTTGAACAGCGAATGCGCCACCAGGTAAAGCACGGCTGCAGCAATGGCATGCTCCGATCCGAAACCGGTGAGCATCACCAGAAGTCCGAGCGAGGACACGGTCGTATAGGCCAGCATCAGCTTCAGGTCGGTCTGGCGGATGGCGAGCAATGTGCCCACGATCAGCGTGGCTCCACCGAACACCGGCAGGATGGTTTCCCACCAGACGGTCTCACCGAGCACCGGATTGAGCCGCATGAGCAGGTAGACGCCGGCTTTCACCATGGTGGCCGAATGCAGGTAGGCGGAAACCGGGGTCGGCGCCTCCATGGCGTTGGGCAACCAGAAATGCAGCGGGAACTGCGCGGATTTAGAGAACGCCCCGCCAAGAACCAGAATCAGCGCCAGCAGGTAGAACGGGCTCGCCCTGAGTTCGTCGCCGAAGCTCAAGAGCAGCGACAACTGGGTGATGCCGGTGATGTTCCAGATCACGATGAGGCCCGCAAGCAGCGCCAATCCACCGGCACCGGTGACCACCAGCGCCTGGATGGCGGCGCGGCGCGAGGCTTCCCTCGTGTGATCGAAACCGATCAGCAGGAACGACGTGATCGAGGTCAGCTCCCAATAGATGAACAGCATCAGGAAACTGTCGGAAATCACCACGCCCAGCATCGCGCCCATGAACAGCAGGATGAAGGAGAAGAAGCGTCCGAGATTGGCGTGGCCTTTGAGGTATCCGCCCGAATAGAGCACGATCAGTGCGCCGATGCCGGAGATCAGAAGCACGAACGTCAGCGACAGCCCGTCTATCAGCCAGGAAAAGCTGACATTGTAGGACGGCACCCAGGCAAAGCCGCCGGTGACGATCGCGCCGTCGGCAACCTCTGCCGAAAAGCCGAGAAAATGAATGAAGATCGCAACCGGCGCCAATGCGAGCACCCAGGCCGCATTGTGGCCGAGACGGCGGGTGAGCCACGGCGCAAACAGAGCCGCCAGAAACGGCAGCATGAGAATGATGAAAGTCGTTCCTGGCGCGGCAGCGCTCATTGATGTTCCCCGGGACGGCTTATGATGACGCGCGGCGCGTCTTTTGCAGGTCCACTTAGTCATGCCTGAAAGCAAGGACAAGTCGAGAGGCGCCGAAATCCTCCCGAAAACCTCATGTTTCCACCGGGATAACAACGGGAGCGGAGAAACTGCGCTGTTTTGGCGCGGATAACGTCCGGTGTTGCCTCAGGATACAACGATGCCGGGCCGCGCGCAGGGACGCCGGGAATAGCCTCGCTGCAGATCGGGGAAAGCCGGGTCCCGGGCAAGACGAAAAATAGGTCAGCATTGTTGACTTATTTTCGAATTCGTGATCAATCTTGCGCGGAAAGACACCAGCACGCATTTGTGTTGCGCAAAACGGGCACCTCTCGAGCGAAACCGAAAGGCTGCCGGCACAAGGGCGCACATGTGGACCACACAATGGCGCATCCGCGCCGGCGCCGGGGGCGCATCGGGAGAGAGACATGCCGGACCAGATGCAGCAGGAATCCTCGCACCCCCTCAAAGCCTCTGCGGGCCACGGGCTCGACTGGCCGGCGCTGTTCGCGACCCGCGCCGAGCGCATGAAGGCGTCCGAAATCCGCGAGTTGCTCAAGCTTCTCGACCAGCCCGACGTGATCTCGTTCGCCGGCGGCATTCCCGACCCGGCGCTGTTTCCGGCGGAAGCCTTCAGTGCGGCGCTCACGTCGGCACTGACCGGCGACACCAAGGGGGCTGCGCTGCAATACTCGGTCAGCGAAGGCTATCGCCCGCTGCGCGACTGGCTCGTCACGCGGATGGCGTCGCTCGGCGTCGACTGCACCGCCGACAACATCATGATCACATCGGGCTCGCAACAGGCGCTCGATTATCTCGGCAAGCTGTTCCTGTCTCCCGGCGACACGGCGCTGGTCGGCTGGCCGACCTATCTGGGCGCGCTTCAGGCATTCAACGCCTATGAACCCGGTTACGACCGCCTGACGCCTCTCGGCAACCGCTCGGCGGAGGACTACCGCGAGACCGCCCAGGCCCATGGCGGGCAGGTGAAATTCGCCTACGCCTCGGCCGATTTCGCCAACCCGACAGGCGAAACGCTGGCCGAGAGCGCGCGGGAGCGCATTCTGGATCTCGCCACCGAACTCGACATCGCCGTCATCGAGGACGCGGCCTACCAGTCGCTGCGCTATGACGGCGCGGAGATCCCTCCCCTGCTGGCGCTCGATATTGCGCGTAACGGCGGAATCGAAAACACCCGCACGATCTATTGCGGCTCGTTTTCCAAGACGCTAGCACCGGGCCTGCGCGTCGGCTGGGTCTGCGCGGCCAAGCCGGTGATCTCGAAGCTGGTCCTTATGAAACAGGCCGCCGACCTGCATTCGGCGACGCTCAACCAGATGGCAATCCACGCGGTGGCCTCGAACGGGTTCGATCAGCAGGTCGCCACGATCAAGGCCACCTACCAGGCACGGCGCGACGCGATGCTCGCGGCGCTCGCCCGCCACATGCCCGAGGGCGTGACGTGGACCAGGCCCGATGGCGGCATGTTCGTCTGGGTCACCCTGCCCGAAGGCTTTGACGGCGCGGCGCTGCTGGCCGAAAGCCTGAAAACCGAACGCGTGGCCTTCGTCCCCGGCAAGGCCTTCTTCGCCGACGGCTCCGGCGCCAACACCATCCGGCTGTCGTTCTCCTGCGCAAGCGAGACGATGATCGAAGAGGGCATCACCCGGCTGGGCCGGGTGGTGCGGGGCGGTTAGGACGCCGCCACGATGTGTCTTGCAGGAAGGTCTGTCAGGCAGATCGACCTTAGTCCTGGCTGTGCATTTCCCGGCAAGGTTCCGCTCAGCCCTTGAGCCGCAATGGCCGGTCGGGGAAGACCGTCGGGCTATCAGGCCTGGAGGTAACGGGAGCGGTGCTTAGGGTGCGGCTCTTGCCGGACCTCACCCCGTTGAACATCAATGTCAGCGCCGGGCTGCGGCTTACCGCGAGGTGGATCGCGTAGGAGATCAGGCCGGCGGAGGTGGCGATGATTGCGAATTCGAGCACCGGCGGCAGGTCGACGAGCAGGAAGGCTGCGGCGAGCGCCATGATCACCGGGTGGTGGAACAGGTAGACGGTGAAGGAGGCATCGACCAGCTTGCGCACCCGCGCATCGGGCCGGTTGCAGTGCCTGTGCGCCAGATTGGAAATGAAGCCGACGATCATGAGCGCGCCGGTGATCCCCGCCATCACTTTCAGGGTATGGACGAACAGGTTCGGCCAGGCGCCCTGCGAGAAAATGACGAGCGCAGCACCGGCAAGCGCTGCAAGCGGCCCCGGGCGTAGCAGCAGCGCATTCAGCCTGCCGCTCGACTGGACCACCGCGCCAAAGGCGAAGTAGACGACGTAGAGATTGTAGTTGATGACGGCGTTGCCGTAATAGGGGCTGGCTGCGACGACGATCTCCTGCGCGCGGGCGGCGAGTTCGCAGATGGCTGCGAAGGTCGCCAGCGAAAGAATGCGGTTTTCGGCGATCCATTCGACCAGCCGATCGAGACTGCGTCCGAGCTTCCCGCGGCTGAGCACCTGCAGCGCCGCAAGGCCGATGCAATAGGCAATCAGCACCCACAGGAACCAGAGATGGGAAATCCACGGTTCTCCGAAATGGGTGAGTTGTGCGGCGAGATGCCCGCCGAGATCCGACGGCGGGATGGCTCCATTGAGGACGCCGGCCAGGCCGGAAATCAGGATCTGGGCCGGAACGATCAGAACCGTTGCCGACAAGAGCGGAAGGCCCAAGCGGAACAGCCGCGATTTGAGCCAGGGCCAGGCGCCCTTGCGCTCGATCAGCATCATCGCAAAGAGCCCCGCCAGCAGGAAGAAGCCCGGCATCCGGAAGGTGTGGATGAAATCGGCAAGCCATGTCAGAGACTGGCTTTTTTCCGGCGAACTGACCGCCCATTCATGGCTGAGCGAATAGATCACTGCGGCATGAAACGGAATGCCGAGCACGAGGTACAGCGCGCGTGCGAAATCCCAGTGATGCAGCCTCGTGCTGCCCGCATCACCTCGGTCAATCCCGCCCCGCTCAACTGTACTGCGCATGGTCATATCCATTCCGGCCGGCTTGTCGCCGCCCTGCCCTGCATCATGCGCCTTCACGATTAAGATCCTGTTTCAGCAATCGGCCGTATTTGACCCAGTTCCGCCCCCGGGACCCGGCACGGGAGATGGGACATGGGCACAGTTTCTGAGTCAATCCGTGGCCGGCGGATCGATACGGCCTTTGCCTGCTCAATATCGCGGAGACGACCGTACCCGCGCCGGCCCGGATCGACGCGGTTTTCCATACGACTTCAAACCGTCTTCAATTCGAGATAGAATCCGGATCTCGTTTCGCGTCACAAGACAGGATTGTCCGACCAAAGACCTGGGCCAACTGACAGGAGACATGTGATGCAGGACTATTTCGTCGCGTTCTGGAATCTGGAAAACCTGTTCGCGCCGGAGGGGTTTCCCGCGCGCGAGCCATGGATCGCTGAAAAGAACAAGAAGGACCTCAAAGGCTGGACGCAAGCGCTGTTCGACCACAAGATCGACCAGCTGGCCTCGATCATCGTCCAGATGAACAACGGCACGGGACCGGATCTGCTCGGGGTCTGCGAGGTTGAAAACCGGTATGCGCTGGAGGCCCTTAGCGACCGGCTGGATGCGCTGCTGCCGGGCCGCAACTACTCCATCGTGCATGCGGATTCGACCAAGGACAAGCGCGGCATCGATACCGCCTTCATCTTCGACAAGAACCGGCTGGTGATCATCGAGACGGAAATTTTCAGCCATTTCGTCATGCGCCGAACCGGCACGCGCGACATCACCCAATGCACTTTCGTGACAAATTCCGGCAATCACCTGGTGGCGCTGTCCAACCATTGGCCGTCGCGCTCCGGAGGGGCGGTGGAAAGCGCGGGCTACCGCATGACGGCAGGTGAGACACTCGGCTACTGGCATGAACGCATACGCGAGGAACGCAACGACGCCATCGCGGTGATCGCCATGGGCGACTTGAATGACAATCCGTCGGACGCTTCGGTGATGGTGCACGCGAACGGGCGGCGCGAGCGCGACGACGTGGAAGGATCAAGATCGGCGATGTTCTACAATCTGTCGTGGAACCTGCTTCGCCAGACCGTGACCACGCAAAGCGGCCGGGAACGCACGCTTTACGGCACCTACTACTATGGCGGCGACGCCAACCTGTTCGATCAGATACTGGTGTCGCGCGCAATGCTCAACGGCCCCGGGCCCTTCCGGGTGCTCGAAGAAACCGTGCGGATCGAGGCCTATCCGGAGATGACGTCGAACAGCAAGAACCGGGGCGCGATCCGTTTCGGCCTGTCCGAGGGCAATGCCGCCGCAAACGTCAATACCGATGGGTATTCGGATCATTTTCCGGTTTCGGTCGTCATCCGCGAGACCGTTGGTGGGTAGACGTCATTTCGACGAAAAGGTGAGGCCGGCGACTTTCATACCAGTGGAAAGCGGCCAGGTGCGGACAGCAAAAAGCCGGCAGGCCATGCGGCCAACCGGCTTTTGCGACGGACTGGTCCGTCACGATTTTCCGCTGCGGGCGGCCCTTATGAAGGGCTCGCCCCGGCAGCGACGCTCACGTCTTAGTTGCCCTTGACGATCTTGCAGCGCGACTGGACCGTGTCGGTGAACGCCAGCTCTTCTTCCTGACCCTGGTCACAGGCATCGACAAGTGCCGCCTGCTGTTCCGGAGTTGCGGCATCCCAGCGCGCCATGAAGTCTTCGTCGGTGCGATCGACGCCCTGATCATCCATCATGATGTCAGCAACGCTGGTGTCGCCACCCGCGTAGTTGTCAAACGCTGCACGCTGGTCCAGCGCGGTGGATGCGGCGAACGCCGAACCGGCAAAAAACATGGTCATGGCAGTGGCGGTGATGAGCTTTTTCATAAGTAATCTCCTGTACTTAGGCCCGTGGGCCCGTTTCTGAATGGTACGCCCTGTCAATGATCTCACCGATATTCGGTTCCAAACTTTTTTCGCTTTTTTCATTTCCCTCCGGAGCAACCCGGACCGGGTCGTCCATTTGCGGGCCTCGAGTGCGGTCCGCGACCGGGGCGACATTGCCGACGGACCCGGCTGCAGACGCCACCGCAGGCACGAACACACAAAAGGGCCGTGGATCACTCCACGGCCCAGGTCTCGTCGTCAGATCCGGCTGATCAGTTCTTCGACTTGTCGACCAGTGCGTTCGACTTGATACCCCGCGCTGCCAAAGGCGCGCCAAAACAGAAAAGGCCGTGGATCACTCCACGGCCTAGGTCTCGTCGTCAGATCCGGCTGATCAGTTCTTCGACTTGTCGACCAGTGCGTTCGACTTGATCCACGGCATCATGCCGCGCAGCTTCTCGCCGACTTCCTCGATCTGGTGGCTGTCGTTCATGCGACGGATGCCCTTGAAGCGGGCAGCGCCCGAGCGGTACTCCTGCATCCATTCGGAGGTGAACTTGCCGCTCTGGATGTCATGCAGCACGCGCTTCATCTCGGCCTTGGTCTCGGCGGTGATGATGCGCGGACCCGAGACGTATTCGCCCCACTCGGCGGTGTTGGAGATCGAGTAGTTCATGTTGGCGATGCCGCCTTCATAGATCAGGTCGACGATCAGCTTGACCTCGTGCAGACACTCGAAATAGGCCATCTCCGGCGCGTAGCCGGCCTCGACCAGGGTTTCGAAACCGGCGCGGATCAGCTCGACCAGACCGCCGCAGAGAACAACCTGCTCGCCGAACAGGTCGGTTTCGCATTCTTCGCGGAAGTTGGTTTCGATGATGCCCGAACGGCCGCCGCCGACGCCGCAGGCATAGGACAGCGCCATGTCGTGGGCGTTGCCCGACGCGTCATGATGGATGGCGATCAGGCAGGGCACGCCGCCGCCCTTGACGTATTCGCCACGCACGGTGTGGCCGGGGCCCTTGGGCGCGATCATGACGACGTCGACGGTGTCCTTGGGCTCGATGAGGCCGAAGTGGACGTTGAGGCCGTGGGCGAATGCGATCGCGGCGCCGTCGCGAATGTTCGGTGCGATCTCCTCCTTGTAGATGTCGGCCTGCAGTTCGTCGGGCGTCGCCATCATCATCAGGTCGGCCCAGCCGGCGGCTTCCGCCACGGTCATCACCTTGAAGCCGTCGGCCTCGGCCTTCTTGGCGGTGGCCGATCCGGCGCGGAGCGCGACGGCCACGTCCTTGGCACCCGAATCCTTCAGGTTGAGCGCATGCGCGCGGCCCTGCGAACCGTAGCCGATGATGGCCACTTTCTTCGACTTGATCAGATTGAGATCGGCATCGGCATCATAATAAACGCGCATGATAGTCTCCCTTTTCGCGTGTTCTTTCTGAGTGTCCTGCCGCTTCCGAAGCCAAAAAGCTCCGGCGGCGGCGAATTCGAAGTGTCATCCCCGTCCATAAAGGCTGAGGAACTGGCGTGTGGCGCGCGCCGACAGCGCTGCGATCTCGGCGTCGTCGGGGCGATGATCCTCGCCCAGCAGCACCCGGATCTGCGTGTCGGCGACAACGAGGCCGAAGAAACAGCGGAAGGCTGCCCCGGCGTCATCAAATGCAAGCAGGCCCGCAGCCCTCCCCGCCTCGAACAACGGCTCCAGCCGGCGCTGCATGGCGAAGGGGCCGTTGGTCAGCACGATCTCGCCCAGCCGGCTCTTTGCAGAACCGGCGTGACTCACCGCCGCGCGGTTGAGCGCGACGGAGAGGTCCCCGGTGATCACCGTGAGCCAGCTTGCGGCAAAGCCGGTCAGCGCCTTCTCAAGCCCTTCGCCGGTCAGCCGGTCCTCGGGCAGTTTCGGCATCCGCACTTTCGAGGCCTGCCATCGCACGGTGGCAGTCAGCAGACCGTCGCGGTCGCCGAACCACTTGTAGAGCGTTTCCTTGGAGCAGCTCGCCGCCCGCGCCACCGCCGCGACAGAAAACCCGTCGCCCTCGGCCACCATCAGCTTGAGCACCGCATCGAGCACTTCGCGTTGGCGCTCGGTGAACTCGTCATCCACCGGCGGCGCAACAGCCGGGTCAACCGCCTGCCCCGCCCCGGACCCGGCATGCGCGGGCGCACTTTCACGATGAAGGTTCAATGTCATGACCGCGCATGTACCGTACCGTACGGTACAGCGTCAAGGCGAAAAGCAACTCGGAAAATTGCGACCGATGAAGTATCGCCCGCACCGCATTCCCGAAAGTCTGCTGCCATAGGCAGAAAGTGTCTGCGCAAGCGTTTCGCTCGCCCCTCACACCAATTGGGCGCTCGACACGCTCGTGCGGTTGCCAATCACGAGAGGCTGAAAATGTCGCCGATGTTGTTGATGATCGCGATCATCAACGCGACTCCTGCGAACAGGAGCGCGAGCCACCAGAAGAAGTGAAACAGGACAGCCGTACAGCCCAGGCTCACGCCGTAGGCCGCATATTTCCGGTTCTCCCGCGCGATTCCGGAAAACAGGGACAGGACAATGGCCACGATTCCAAGAGCAGGCCCTGCAAACACGGCATAAGTCCAGAGAGAGGTGGAGACTTCCGGCTGGGCCGGTTCCTTGGGCATCCCCAGGAATGTGCGCCATGCGGACCGCTTGATTTCGCCTGCGATCTCACCGACCTGTGTCGCAACAGACGGCTTGGTCTCGAAACCCGGCCCCGCGATCTGGACAAACACAAGCATGAGCGCGGCGGCACCGGCGATGACGGCCCAAAAGCCCCATTTCCGCAAGAACTCCGGCGCATCATTATGGTAGTGACTAGTCGGGTTTTCCATAGGGACAAGTTTAGGCGGCGGCTTTTAAGAAAACCCGAACAATACCAATCCAATTTGATCCGGTGTCAGCCTGCCGGATATTGTGGAGCGCAAACAATGAGGCCCTCGGTGTGCCCGACCTTCACTCCGGCAGATGGCAGCGGGTCAGGGACCGGGCGGTGCCGTCAATGCCGAGTTGCATCTTTTCAGCATCTTGCATGTAGACGGTGATCTCGCGCGTCCGGCTCTTGCGCCCGGCCTTGCAACTGGCTTCGAACCGGAGATAGCCCTGCTCCGGTTCGCCCTGATCGAAAGTGCAGGTCTCGCCGGGTTGCCGCAACGTGCCGGGCGTGATCACCGCGTAGCCCTCGAATGCCGTCTGGTCCATCATCGCGCAGGCTTCACCCGACTTTGCCCAGACGCCGACATAGGCGAGACGGCTTTGTGCGCGGTCATGGCTTGCCGCCTCGATGGTATCATCGCGCAGCAGACTTTGCGGCGGCATCAGGGAATGGAAATTCGGCGGCGTGACCGGTCGCGGCTTTTGCGCGCCGGACTGTGCGGTGCAACCGTACAACGCTGCGCACAACAGGGCTGCTGACACAGCGGAGGTAATTGTTGAGAGGGGCCGACTCATACTGCTTCCTGTGAAATGGCCGGTTTTTTCTGACCGAGCCATGGCACAATTTCAAGCGTGAAGATGCCCATTCGACGCCACGCCAGCATTCATCCGAACACTGCGGAGCGATTTTTCCAAGGTCACGCAACCGTCCCGAAATACGTCAGGGCGGACGAGTTCTTCACAATCACAAGGCATGGCCAGTCCGGTGGCGCAATGTGGGCAGCCCGACGAGTGATCCAAACAGGGAAGATTTCGTATCTTCTACATCGCTAAATTAACGCTTATGTTTTGCGGACAAGAAAAAGGCAGCCCGGCAAACGGGCGGCGAAGAAGCGCCGGTTGCAACGCCAAACGCAACCTGGCGGATCGAGGGGAGATTTGGATGCCGTTATTTCGAACCCTGCTGACCATGGTTCTCTTCACGTTAGGTGCGTCAGCACTCAATGCTGAAGAGATGAGAAACGTCGACGTCCGCTTTGCCGCCGGAACCTCGCAAGCCACGCTCGCCGACGCCATCACGGGTTACGATTCCGTGCTCTACAGGGTCGGAGCCGAAGCGGGCCAAACGATGCGTGTCGCACTCTCGGCATCCAACGGCGCGACCTATTTCAACGTCTACGCACCGGGTCGGGGACCGGGGGACGAGGCGCTTGCGACCGGTCAGAGCACGCAGCCCCTAAATGACTGGACCGGAACCCTGCCGGGATCGGGCGAATACACCATTTCGGTCTACATGATGCGCTCGGCCGCGCGGCGAAACGAACGCTCCAACTTCACGATCAACATTTCGGTAGACGGGGCCACGGGTGCGCGGGTGGAAGGCGACTACGCAGACGGGCTCGCGGGTGGGCCGGACTTCTTCGAGGTCAAGGTTTCGGGCGGAGGATCGCTCAACATGCGCGTTTCGGCATCAGCTTCGGCACCGGTGGTCACGCGGCTGTCGAACGGCCAGAACGTCCGCAACCTGGGGTGCCGCATGTCCGAAGGCGGGCGCTGGTGCCGGATAGCAACCCTCGCCGATCCGGGATTCGAGGGCTGGGCGGACGGCGATTTCCTCATCGAGGGTACCGGTGCTGCGCAGCCACCGTCTCCGCCAAAGTCGGATGCCCAGTCAAGCGCGGGTGGCACAGAGCAGCGCGTGCGCTTTTGAGCCGGGTCAACCGGGGTGGAACTGACCGGATCGCTTTCGCCGGGAGAAACGCAACCCTACGTGATTGGCGCGAGTTCGGGCCAGGATCTTTATGTCCGCGTCGCGCCACGCGGGAGCCCCATCTCATATCAGATCTTCAATCCTGACCGGACATTTCTGCTGGACCAGATGACGAGCGACCGGGAGTATCGCGGCCAGCTCTGGCAATCCGGCGATCATGTCATCGAAGTGATCAACCGCACGAATGGAGCGGCCGGTTACAACATCATCATCGGCATCGAGTGAGCCGGATGGCGCCCTCAGGAGCAGGAGAAATGCCATGAAACTTCATCCGATCGTGGTCGGAGCATGCAGTTCGATCCTTCTTGCAGGCTGCGTTCAGGACTCTGGCGGCGGCACGGCGCCGAGAGCACCTTCCATGACATCAAACGCGACCTCGGTTCCGACGCCCATGTCCCGAACCGGTTCGACCGCAACACCTTCCATTGCGGAACAGGGTTGCCTTCGAGACGTCACGCGAACCACGAACAATCCGGACGTCGTGCTTCTGAGTTCCGAGTTCTCGCAGGCCGGGACGCAGGTGATCGTCGGCGTCGGACCGCAGCGGGCACGCTGGAGCTGCATCGGTTATTCAGACGGAAGCACGGCGGAAATTGTCTCGCTTACCGACGAGGGCTCCCTGTGAGGTTGGCAATGCGCCGCCTCCGATGTGGCGACAACACTTCATTCAATGATCCGTGCGGAGTCTGACAAAGGGAACGACAGGAGGCTAGATGATGACAAAGGGGAAATTTACCCGCAGGGGCATTCTCGCTATCGGAGGCGCTGTAGCACTTGTCGCGGCTCATCGTGGCAGCTTGGCACAGACCGAGAAGCCCGCCACCGATCTCAAGCCCGGTGAATGGTCTTGGTATCCCGAACGCGCCACCTCCGGTCCGGTGGCAGTGGTCGTTTCGCTCTCGGACCAGTTGGCCTTTGTCTACCGGAACGGAATACGTATCGGTGTCTCCACGGTCTCGACCGGGCGTCAGGGCTACGAGACGCCGACCGGAGTGTTTTCTGTCCTGAGCAAGGAGAAGATGCACCACTCGAGGGCCTACAACAACGCCGCGATGCCTGACAGCCAGTTCTTCTTCGGCGGATGCGCGCTTCATGCCGGCGGGCTGCCCGGCTATCCCAGTTCCCATGGCTGCGTTCACCTGCCAAGCGCATTTGCAGAGCGTGTTTTCGGCGTGACCCACCACGGAACGCCCGTCATCGTCACCAACGAACGCTCCGGCGTGGGCAGCATGACCCATGCAGGGCTTGTGCTGACCGACCGTGACCTCAAGGACATCGAAACACTGACAGGCCACGTGGCAGGCAAGTCGCTTCCGCGTGACCGCGAGGGGGAAGATGACGATGCCATCTCCATCATCGTCAGCGCAGCGGACCGGCGCCTAATCGCCTTGAAGAACGGCAGTGAGTTCATCGATGCAGATATCGGCATCGAGCACCCGCGCCTGCCGCTCGGCACCCATGTCTATGTGCTCAATGGCATCGACCCCGCGACCCATACCTATGACTGGATGGCTGTCGGCCTCGGCACCGGGCACGAAACCGCGCTCGACGTGCAAAGGGAAATCGCCGTCACGGCGCGGCTGGTGATTCCGCCGAATGTCTATGAACAGATCGCCCGCAACCTGCATCCGGGCGCAACCATGATGCTCACCGATCTGCCGGCCCATCCCGAAACCCGGACCGCAACGGATTTCGTCATCATGCGAGATCGGAAGAGCGCGTAGGCCTCATCGAGAGCCGGACCGGCGCGCGTCGGCAGAATGGTCGCTCAGCTCCTGCCGGCCGTGTCATACCGTTTGCGCGCGGCGTCCACGGCGGCAAAGTTGTCGTTCGACCAGATCACGAGATCGTTGAGGGGGCCGAGCATCGACAGGCCGAGTTCGGTCAGGCCGTATTCGACGCTTGGCGGCTTGGTGGGGTGGACGGTGCGGTAGACATAGCCATCGCGTTCGAGATCGCGCAGCGTCTGGGTCAGCATGCGCTGCGAGATGTCGGGCACGAGGCGCCGCAATTCGCCAAACCGGTAGGAGCGTTCAGCCAGCGCCAGCACGAGAAGCGTGCTCCACTTGCCGAACATGCCCTGCATGACCTGGCGCACAGGGCAGTTCTCGAGCTTGTGATCGCCCTGCATCATCCGGATCCTGTCGGAAAACGGGATATGAGCGTCCATGATGGTTCCTTTCAGGTGCCTATCGGCGGCCAAACTGCCTTCTTTTCATGACCCGCCTCATACCATATGTGATGTAACTCTCAATATGAGAGCAGCAACTTTTTTGAGATCATGAACGCATGGTCTCCGGCAAAGGACAAAACCATGACCGCAAAACTTCTCGTCACCGGCGCATCGGGCCAGTTGGGAACTGCCGTGATCGAACATCTTCTGGCGAGCTTCGACATGCCGGCCTCCGCGATCGTCGCAGGATCACGCGACCCGGGAAAACTCAAGGACATCGAAGCAAAGGGAGTGGAGACACGCCAGGTCGATTTTGACGACGAAAACGGTCTTGAAGCTGCCTTCGAAGGCATTGACCGGCTGCTGATCATTTCCACCGATGCGCTGGACGGCGCGGGCACCCGTTTGCGCCAGCACAAGGCCGCCGTATCGGCAGCAAAGGCCGCCGGCGTGACACGCCTGTTCTATACTTCCATGCCCAATCCGGAGGATTCGCTGATCACCTTCGCGCCCGATCATCTGGGCACCGAGGAAGCGATCAGGGCCACGGGCCTCGACCACACGATCTTCCGCAACGGCTGGTACATGGAGAACCTGTTCATGGCACTTCCGCAGCCGCTCGCCTCGGGCCAGTGGTACAGTTCGGCGGGCAACGGCAAGATCGCCCATATCGCGCGTGATGATATTGCAAGGGCAATCGCGGGTGGCGTTGCGGCACCCGCATCCGAAAGCGCGACCTACACGCTGACCGGCCCGGTGGCCTACACCACCGAAGAGATCGCCGAGATAGCTGCGAAGGTGACCGGCAAGCCCTTGAGCGTGGTTCATCTGGGTGACAAGCAACTCGCCGAGGGCATGGCCGGCGCCGGTGTCCCTGCCCCCTTCATCCCGACCTTCGTCTCCTTTGACGCCAATACGCGCGAAGGCAAGATTTCCATGGTCACCGATGACGCCGCAACACTTTCCGGTGCCAAACCGATCAGACTGGCAGCGTTTCTGGAAGCCAACAAAGCAGCGCTTATCGCCTGAGCCCGGGTGAATAACGCCGGGTAGTCGCGTCAACCCTAGCCACAGGCGCGGATGAATCGGCGGACGGTTTCGGCCATTCCGTATTCAAGCGCGTCTGCGGTCAGGCCGTGACCGATCGAGACCTCGAGAAGCTGCGGCAGCGCGCGGGCAAGGCCGGGAAGATTGTCGACGGTAAGATCATGGCCGGCGTTGATGCCCAAGCCGAGTTCCGTGGCGATCTTTCCGGCGGTCTCGAGTTTTCGAAGCTCAGCGGCGGCGCGGACGGGGTCGTCGTGTGTTCCGCCATAGGGACCTGTGTAAAACTCGACCCGGTCGGCGCCCGTCGCCTTCGCCGCTTCAAGGCTCGCGTGGCTGGCGTCCGGATCGCAAAACAGCGAAACGCGGGCGCCGTCCCGTTTCAGCCGCTGGACGACCGACCGGAGATAGTTGCCCTTGCCTTCGAAGTCCCAGCCGTGATCCGAGGTCGCCTGTGCCGGATCGTCCGGCACGAGCGTGACCTGCTCGGGCTGATTGACGCTGACCAGCTCCAGAAAGTCCTCGGTGGGATAACCCTCGATGTTGAATTCGGCCTCGGGAAATTCATCGTCGATCAGGGCGCGGAGCTGCGGCAGGTCGGAAAAACGGATGTGGCGCTGGTCCGGGCGCGGATGCACCGTCAGCCCATGGGCGCCGTTTTCAAGCGCGATCCGCCCCAGCGCGGTCACGCTCGGCCAGGGAAGGTCCCGGCGGTTTCTCAGCATGGCGACGGCGTTGAGATTGACGGAAAGCTTGGCGGGCATTGGGGTCTCTTGATTGGGAGTTTGCTCGCGCGGAAGGCACGGTCCGCCCCCTCGGGGCACACCTAATCATAGGGCCGTGGCGCATGATGTGAAATGAATTTCTCAAACCCTGCCATTCCGTCCCTGAATGGGTCCGGAGGGATACACTGTCCCTGGGGCGCGGTCTCGCGATGCGCCGTGCGAGGGTTCACAGCTTGCCGCGACGAAGGCGGCTTGCGTAGTCCTGAAGCTGGCCGTCATAGGTTTCGATCATCCGGCGCTGCCGCCGTCTTCCGATCTTCAGCGCGCCCCAGAAAAACAGGAATGCGGCAACGGCGATCGCCGCAAAGATCGGCCCTCCGAGTTCGCTCGGGTCGGAGGTTCCGAAAACCTGCTTGAGCAAACGATCCATCTCGAGCGCATGGGCCGATCCGGCGGCCGTGACCGAGGCAAGCAGGGTGATCGTCAGTGTTGCGACTGCTGAAAGATGGCGCATTGAAATATTCCCGGTTCTGCGTGACTGGATCCAATCTACGCCCACAGTGTTAAAAAACACTCCTCGTCGGAGCGCCCGGCCGCGCGACACGAATTTCCTGCTTTAGCGGTTATTTAAAGCTTCCGAGGCAATCATGGCCAACGCGGTTGATCAGCCGAGCCAAAGCGGACAGGACACCAGATGCCGATATTCCCGTTGCCTGATACAGAGCATGAGCGCCTGGAGAAGCTGCGCAGCTATCACGTTCTGGACAGCCTTCCGGAGGAATCCTACGACCGCGTTGTGCGGCTTGCCGGAGAATTGTTTGACGTTCCCTTTGCCAGCGTGGCGCTCGTGGAAGGCGCCCGGCTTTGGTTCAAGTCCCACATCGGCTTTCCCGCAAAGGAAATGAACAGGGAGTATGCGTTCTGCAACCACACCATCTGTCAGGATGATGTTTTCGTGATCGAGGACGCCAGCCGCGACCCGAAGTTTTCCGACAACCCCTTTGTTGCCGGCCCGCCGCATCTCAGGTTTTATGCCGGTGCGCCACTGCGCACGGACGAAGGGCTGAATCTCGGCACCTTGGCGGTCGTCGACACCCGGCCGCGCACCGTGACGGACTCGGAAAAAAGGCTGCTTGAGGATCTCGCTGCCATGGTCATGGAAGCGCTCGACATGCGTTTGCTGATTGACCGTGCGGATGCCGCTGAAAGCCGGTTCGCCGATGCGATCGAAAGCCTGCCCAACGGATTTGCCCTTTACGACAAGGAAGACCGCCTGGTGCATTGCAACGAGCGCTACCGGCAGGTCTATGCCAACAGTTCGAGATTTATCGTTCCCGGTGCGACCTTCGAGGAGATCCTTCGCTACGCGGTTTCCAAGGGACAGTTCCCCGAGGCCGCCGGCAAAGAGGAGGCATGGATCGCCAAGCGCCTGGAACAGCATCGCAATCCCGGAGAGCCGATCGAGCAGAAGCTGCCGGGCGACCAGTGGCTGCGGGTTCAGGAACGGCGCACGAGCGAGGGCGGCATCGTCGGCTTCCGTTTCGACATCACCCGGCTCAAGCATCAGGAACGTGAACTGGCGCGGCTCGCATGGACCGACAGCCTGACGGGCGCGCTCAACCGGCACCGTTTCCTGGAACTTGCCGAAAACGAGATCGACCGGACGACCCGGCACCACAAGCCGGCCTCGCTCTTGGTCATAGATGCCGATCATTTCAAACAGATCAATGACCGCAACGGCCACGCCGCCGGCGACGAGGTGCTCAAGGGCATTGTCGAGCGCTTCAAGAGGACCCTGCGCTCGCATGACATCGTCGGCAGAATCGGCGGCGAGGAATTCGGGGTCATGCTTCCCGAGATTGGCGCGGATGACGCCGTCAAGGTGGCCACCAAGCTTTGCAACGCAATTTCCGAAGTGCCGTTCGCCTTCGAGGGCCAGTTGCTGCGCGTTACGGTCAGCATCGGTGTCGCCACTCATGCAAGCGGCGATCACCTGCACGAGCTGATGCGGCGGGCCGATATGGCGCTTTATGAAGCAAAAGGCGCGGGCCGCAACTGCCTCGTCCTGAAAGCCGCCTGAGCCCTCACTCCGGAAAATTGCAGCAACCCCCGCCCGGTCCTGTCGCATGCAGCCGGCCCCACAACCGCGGCTTGGCCAATTCCGCATTCCGCTTGCGGATCACGGCGCGCGCTCCTACCATCAACCGGGTTGGGAGGCTCGGCGAATGGTTTTTGTTGCTACCTCGAAAAACGGGGAACGGATCGCGTATCGCGACCCGAAGCGAAGGCTATGGCTGCTTTCGGTGCTGGCGCCGTCCCTGCCGGGGCTTGCCGCACTCGCCTATCTTTCGAGCGGCAATGCCTGGTGGATCGCCGCACCGGTGGCCTTCTACTACGGGGTCCTGGTCGTTGCCGACCACCTGATCGGCGTCGATCCGAACAATCCGCCCGAGGCCGCAGTCGATGACATCGCCGCAGATCCCTATTACCGGACACTGTTGTTCGCCTCGCTGCCGGTGTTCTGGTTCTCCCTCATTGCCTGCGCGGTTGCCGCAGCGCAACCGGACACGCCGCTTGCGGCTTACATGGGGCTTGCGCTCATGTCAGGCATAAGTTCGGGAACGGCGATCACGGTCGGTCACGAATTCGGGCACAAACCGAACCGGCTCGACCAATGGGGCGCGAAGCTCGCCAACGCCGTCTCCGGTTACGGGCATTTCTGCATCGAGCACAATCGCGGCCACCACGTTCATGTTGCCACGCCTGAAGACCCTGCCTCCGCGAGACTGGGCGAAAGCCTGTGGCGCTTTGCCGTTCGGGAAATTCCCTCCACACTGGCGCGCGGCTGGGCGATGGAGCGAGAGCGGCTTGCCCGTAAGGGGCTCGGGTTCTGGCACTGGCGCAACGACATCCTGCAAGGTTACGCGATCACGCTGAGCGTTGCCGGTGTCCTGATACTCGCCTTCGGTCCGGTGCTGATCCCGTTCCTTCTGATCAATTCACTTGTCGGCTGGCTGCACCTGACATTCGCGAACTACGTCGAGCACTACGGCCTCAAGCGGGAACGCCGGCCCGACGGGCGGTACATGCCGTGCGAGCCGCACCATTCCTGGAACACCAATCACATCGTGACCAACCTGATGCTGTTTCACCTGCAAAGGCATTCCGATCACCATGCCAATCCGCTCAGGCCATACCAGGCGCTGCGCTCTTTCGATGATCTTCCCACCCTCCCCTCCGGTTATCCCGGCTGTTTTCTGCTCGCGGCCATTCCGCCGCTGTGGTTCAGGGTGATGGATCCGAAGGTGATGGCATGGGCAAAGGGAGATCTTTCGAAGGCAAACGTCGACCCGTTGCGCGCGGAAGCCTATGCGGCGAAATGGCGGAACCGGGCGTGACGGCGTCGCAGCTGCTCACATCGCCGGAGCGGATCGCGGCGATTCTGACATTTCTGGACGAGACCAACCGTCTCAAGGACACATTGCGCAGCGGTCACACACCAGAGGGCCGGCGCGAAAGTACGGCCGAACATAGCTGGCGGCTTTGCCTGCTCGCCATCCTTCTCGGCAAGGAGCTCGAAGACATAGACCTGCTGCGACTGGTCAAGATCTGCATCGTGCATGACCTCGGAGAGGCGATCTCGGGCGACGTGCCGGCAACCGAGCAGCGAGCCGGTGATGACCGCCCTGCCCGGGAGCGGGCTGATCTACTTACGCTTTGCGCGCACCTGCCCGAAGACCTGAAAGCGGAAGTGATCATGCTGTGGGATGAGTATGCCGAGGCCAGAACGCCGGAAGCCGTTATCGCCAAGGGCCTCGACAAGATCGAAACCATGCTGACGCACACGACCGGGGACAATCCGGCCGATTTCGACTACCGCTTCAATCTCGCTTACGGCGTTGAAGCGACCGACCGGCACCCGTTGCTCGCAGCCATCAGAGCCCATGTCGACGCCCGGACCAGCAACCTCGCCTCTGAAGCGGACCGATAGCCGGGACCCAGATTTGCCCGGGCCGGATGAGCCTAGAAAGGCTGACGACAACGCCGCGCATCCGATTGGATGTGAAAGAGTTGGCACACGGGTGCCACTTTGCGTCTCATTGAGAGGGCGGGCTGCAGCCTTCAGCGCGCGCCTGTATCAGGCGGCCTTGCCGTAGGCCGGCCGTGAAGGTGCGGCTTGCGCCGTGCCCGAAATCTTGAAGCGCGAGGCGAGTTCCGCAAGCGTTTCGTTGATCCCGAGAAGATTCTGGGTGGCGGCATTGGTCTCTTCGACCATGGCCGCGTTCTGCTGGGTGATCAGGTCCATCGATCCGACCGAGCTGTTGATCTCGGCAATGCCCGAGGACTGCTCCTGGGCAGACCGTGAAATCTGGGCGAAGTGGTCGCTGATGACGCGCACCTGATCGCCAATGCTGCTCAGGGCCTCGCCGGTCTTGTTGACCAGGGTGACGCCGCTGAGCACATCGCTGAAGGACGCCTCGATCAGTTCCTTGATCTCCTTGGCGGCGGAGGCAGAACGCTGGGCAAGTTCGCGCACTTCCTGCGCGACGACCGCAAAACCGCGACCCGCTTCGCCGGCCCTGGCCGCTTCCACGCCCGCGTTGAGTGCCAGCAGGTTGGTCTGGAACGAAATCTCGTCGATCACGGTGATGATCTGTGTGATCTTCTTCGAGGAATCCTCGATTTTCCCCATTGCGGCGATCGCTTCGGAGACGGTCTTGCCGGATTGTGTGGCATGGTCGGAGGTCTGCTCGACCACCGCGCGGGCTTCGTTGGTGCGCTCCGCCGACTGCTTGGCAATGGTGGAGATCTGCTCGATCGCGGCAGCGGTTTCCTCAAGCGCTGCGGCCTGCTGCTCGGTCCGCTTGGCCATGTCATCGGCAGCGCCGGAAAGCTCCCGGGTTTCGCTGCTCGACTGATTGATCGAGGCGACGATATCGACGAAGGCGTCGTTGAGCTTTGCCACCGATGAATTGTACTTCGCCTTGATGTCATCGAAATCGGCGGCAAGCGGCTCATCCATGGTGTAATTCAGGTCACCTTCGGAAAGCTTTGTAAGAGCACGGTCGAGCGCGGCGAGCGCCTTGTCCTGCTCGGCCTTCAGGCGCGCCTGCTCGGCCTGTGCCGCGGCGCGCTCCTTGGCGAGTTCTTCAAGATAGACCGAGATCGAATAATCCATGTCGAGCATGGCCGCCTTGATCACAGCCGCGATGCCTGCGGCGGTCTTTTTGGCCTTCTTGCCCATTCCGAAACCGCCGAGCTCCGCCTGAATGGCCGACTTGGTGATTTCCTCGAGAATGAGCGAATAGGCGCCGATATACCATTGCGGCTCCAGGCCGAGCTTGGCGTGAACCTTGCCGATTTTCGTTACGGCATCAATGTACTGCTGGTCGAAGTTGCCGGCGGTGATCACCTTCCAGTGATTGATCTGCTTTTCCCTGGCGTGCTCCATGTGGCGCGCATCGCGAAAATGCTTGGCGGTTTCGGGTTGCTGGGCAGCCTGCTTGTAGAACCTGTCAAGCGCCGGGCCGAGTGAGCGCTCGATCTGAGGCTTGAAAGAAACCAGTTCCTCGCGTTGAGCCTGATCGATGCAAAGAAAGCTCAGCTTTTCCGAAATCTTCTTGTTGTCACTTGCGCAGTCCTGCATGGCGTATTTCCCAGTCTGCAACCGGCCCGCGTGTGTATCATACGAGCTTTCCGGTTTCCCCGATGCAACCTTCATGGTCCCACGGTCAAATTGATGAAACTTAACTAAATTAGTGTTAAGTAATAAATATGACTCCTTGCAGGGTCACATGCGGTTCACTACGGCTCATATGTTTCTGAAACATTTCGAAACATCTGCGAAGACTGCAGGTTTGTGAGAATGCGCTTATGATCGTTGCGCAACCCAGATCATGTGGCGGGCACCACGCTTCCGGGTGCTGGCGCGCGTGGCGCGTTCCTCGACCGTGAAGCCTGCCTGCCGTAGCCGGCGGGTGAAGGCAGGGTCGGGTGCGGATGACCAGACCGAATAGATGCCGCCTTCGGCGAGCGCTGCATGGGCACCGGCAAGCCCTTGCGCGGAATAGAGCGCGTCGTTGCCCTGCCGGGTCAGTCCGTCGGGGCCGTTGTCAACGTCGAGCAGGATCGCGTCCCAATTGCCCCGATTTTTCCGGATCAGTTCGCCCACGTCGCCCTGATGCAGCTGGACGCGCGGATCCTTGAGGCAGCCTGCAAAGACTTCCGCCATAGGGCCGTTCGCCCAGGCGATCACTTCGGGCACAAGTTCGGCAACCGTGACCCTGGCGTCCGGCCCGAGCAATCGAAGCGCGGCGCGCAGCGTGAACCCCATGCCGAGACCGCCGATCAGGATGCGCGGCGCAGGACTGCCCCCCAGTTGCTCGATCGCATAGGCCGCGAGCGCCTCCTCCGATCCGCTCAGGCGGCTGTTCATCAGTTCATTTGCGCCAAGCATTATGGAATATTCGCTGCCACGGCGCATCAGCCTGAGTTCGACGCCATCTTCGAGCGTGACGCCATCGAGCCGTTCCCAGGGAATCATCGGCGTCCTTTCGGGAGCGCTTCGCGTTTCAAACACAGACGCGGTGATGACCGGAAAATGTCAGGCTTGCAAGAGCCGGCGGGTCAGCACCACCGGATACGCCGCCCCGAACCACCTGGCCGACATGGCGCGGCTCAAGCTCTGCTGAACAGGTCACCAGATCGAAAACGATACAGGGCGTCAATCCTGCATCACATCAAAGTGCCGAGACGTCCGTTGCGGATCCAGTTTGACACGCCGTCTCTGTACGAGTTGCCAACAGATTAACAGAAACGCGAAGATTTTCGGCTGAAACGACAAAAACAGGGGGACGACTTCTCGGATCGCCGCATCCCGATCTTATTAAAGGTTGCAGTGACATAAACATTCACGGTCGGACGAATAGCCAACAACATTCAGGCCAAAAGACGGGATGATAGTGGCAAACAATGCAAGGCCTACTGCACAACAGGTGCAGACCGACAAACAGTCCGGGAGACTGATCGTAGCCTACAAGAGCGCCACGCTGCTGATAATGTCGGTGGGCCTTGTCTGGGCGCCGATCATAGCCTGGTGGGGACAGTGGCCCATCGCCATTGCGAACCTGGCGCTGGCCGCGTTGAGCTGGCTGATGATCAATTCCGGGCGGCTGAACTCGGCCATGATTTTTTGTGAATTGTCGCTGCTGCTCTTCGCCATCTTCTATTGTCTGATATTTGACGGACCGTCGGCGGAGGTTCCTCGGGTCACGCACCTCTATCTGCTCCCGCTGGCCATGCTCGGCTACTTCAACTATCTTCGGCGAAAATCGTACTTCCAACTGGCGGTAACCGCTGCGTCCGTTTGCGCCTTTATCGTTTTGTCGAGCACCTATTATGTGTTCCCCTTTGCCCAGCCCATAGCAGATGACATCCGCTCAGCGGGCATCTGGTTCAACAGCTTTCTGGCCACCGGGATGATGTGGGGATGCATGGTGCTCATACAGAGGGAGTTCTCCCGCCCCGGAGCGCTTATGATCGAGTTGCGCAAAGCGCTCCGCAACGATGAGCTGCAACTGCATTTCCAGCCGCAGGTCAACGGAGACGGAACACTGATCGGCGCTGAGGCACTGTTGCGCTGGAAGCATCCTCAACGCGGCCTAGTTCCGCCGAACGACTTCATTCCCGCGGCAGAAGATGCGGGCCTGATGCCGGTACTCGGCGGCTGGGTGCTGCAGGAGGCGTGCCGGACCCTGGCGCGCTGGAGCGATGACCCCGCCATGCGCGGGCTCACCCTTGCGGTGAATGTGAGCCCCCACCAGTTTCATGTCGAGGGTTTTGAGCGCTTCGTGATGGAAACCGTGCGTTTCCATCAGATCGACCCGACACGGCTCAAGCTCGAACTGACCGAAAGCGTGCTGGTCCAGGGCCTCGCGCAAACGGTCGAAAAATTTGAAACCTTGCGCGCCAGCGGCATCGGCCTTTCACTCGATGATTTTGGCACCGGCTACTCGTCGCTGAGCTATCTCCGGCAGCTGCCGCTCGACCAGATCAAGGTGGACCGCAGCTTCGTCAAGGACTCACTGGAAAGCGAACGCGGGGCGGCGCTGATCAAAAGCATCATCCAGCTGGGCCTCGATCTGGGTTTTGTCGTTCTGGCCGAAGGCATCGAGACTTCCGCCCAGCACGATTTTCTGCTGGAATGCGGCTGCCGCGAATTTCAGGGCTACCTGTTTGGCCGCCCGATGCCCGCCGAGGCCTTCACCAACCACGTTTACCAGGCCACTCTCTCCGAAGCCGAGAGAGCCTCCGCCAGATTGCAGGGCACGTTTGCAGGATGGGCTACAGAGGCTGCGCCGGCCCCTGCCCAGACTGCCGCACGACAATCGGCTTGTTTCATGTCGCGCTCAAATGCATTCTCGCGATAACGTACATGCATCAAATCAAAAGTGGTGCAGCGGAACCTTCGGTCCGAACTACCGCACGATCACCAGTCTCTCCGCCGCCCGTGTGATCGCGGTGTAAAGCCAGCGTTCGCGGGTGTCGCGGAAGGCGAAGCTCTCGTCGAACAGCACCACCGAGTTCCACTGCGAACCCTGCGCCTTGTGCACGGTGAGCGCATAGCCGTAGTCGAAATCGTCGTAGCGCTTTTTCGTCGACCACGGCACCTCGCTGTCGGGATCCTCGAAGACGCTTTTCAGCAGCTTGATCTTGGCGGCGCCGCGATCCATGTCGTCATCCTCGGGCCTGACCATCAGGTTTATGCCGGGTTTGACGGTTTCCCGCGACGAGGTCATCACCTGCCAGAGCGAGCCGTTGAGCAGACCCTTGGAGGGATCGTTCCTGAGACACACGAGCTTGTCGCCGGCCTGCGGAAAGGCCTGGGTGAAACCCTTCAACTCGCGCAGGCGCATGTTGTAGCGCCGTCGGGTGCGGTTGGTGCCCACAAGCACCTGATCGGCCTCGAGCACCATGTCGCGCTCGACATCGGACTTGCCGATCACCTGCGCGGTGCCGTAATCGCCATGCATGATCTCGCGGCCCTCGCGCACCTGCATCGCCAGATCGATGATCGGGTTGTCGCGGGCCTGACGGTGGATTTCAGTGAGCAGGATGTCGGGCTCGTGTTCGGTGAAAAACCCGCCACCCGATATCGGCGGCAGCTGGCCGGGATCGCCCAGCACCAGGATCGGCGTTCCGAAACTCATCAGGTCGCGGCCAAGCGCCTCGTCGACCATCGAACATTCGTCAATGACGATCAGCTTCGCCTGGGCAAGCGGGCTCTGCCGGTTGAGCGAGAACAGCGGCGAGACCGTGGTCTTGCCGGTCTCCTCGTCGGAGACCTCTTCCTCGCCCTTGGGCCTGTAGATCAGCGAATGGATGGTGCGGGCATTCTTCGCGCCGCGCGCGCGCAGCACCTGCGCCGCCTTGCCGGTGAAGGCCGCAAACAGCACGTCGCCATCGACATTTTCGGCGAAATGCCGGGCGAGCGTCGTCTTGCCGGTGCCGGCATAGCCAAACAGCCGGAAGACCTGGGAACGGCCTTCCTTTAGCCATTTCGAGACGGCCTTGAGCGCCTCATCCTGTTGCGGTGAAAACTGCATAATGTCTCTTGGCAGATTCGGGCGGGCCTGTCGCGCACGGGAATTTCCACAGACGGACGATCTCTCCCGGCCTGCCGTCGCGGGCCTGGCCCGGGGGTGAGGCTCCACCGCTACGACGCTACGCGATGGATCCGAGGTCGTGTTTTGCGAGGGTCTGCAGGAAGGCGAGCTTGGCCTGTCCGAGCACACCCTTGAGGCCGCAGGCCGGAAGAAACGAGCAGTTCTCCGCGCCAAAACATCCGGCAATGTGGAAATCGGGCTCCATGTGCACTGCCACGGCCTTGAGGTTGATCTCGGCTGGCGGCCGGGCCAGCCGCAATCCGCCGTTGCGGCCACGCACGGTGGCAGTGAACCCTCCAGCCGTGAGGTTCTGCGCGACCTTCATCAGATGGTTCTTCGACACGCCGAATTCCCGCGCCAGGTCATCGACCGACTGCACCCGGTCCGGAGCACGGGCCAACGCCATGAGAACGCGGAATGCATAGTCGGTGTGCAGTGTCAGGCGCATGGGAAACCTCGGAGATCGTCAAATAGTGGTATTTCATATATTGCTATTTGCCGCAAACACAAATAGTGGTATTTAAAATACCTGAAAGGCATCGACATGAAAACGCTGCTCTGGTTGTTCCTGCTCCCCGGCGACCTGGTTCGCCGCAGGCTCGGCATCACCGTGGAACAGGATGGCGGGTTGATCCGCTCCTTCGTCAACATGTGCTTCTGGGGGGCGCTGACGCTGCTGATCGCGCTGGAATATTATGGCTGAACGACCCGCACCCGTCACGATTGCGGCGCGGCCCGCGCCGCCGCGCAAGCCGGCGGTGGAAATCTCGCCGCGCGAGATCGGTCTGCTGGTCGACCGGTTTTATGCCAATGTGCGTGAGGACCGGCGGCTGGGGCCGCTGTTCGAGGAGAGGCTTTCGGGCAAGTGGGATAGCCATCTCGAACGCATGAACAGGTTCTGGCGCTCGGTGCTTTTGCATTCGGGCGAATATTCCGGCCAGCCAGTGGTCAAGCACAATGGTTTGCCCGACCTTGAGGAAGACGATTTCCGGCTCTGGCTGACGCTGTTCGAAACCACGACGGCGGAGCTGTTCGGGCCGCCGACCGCCGAACCCATTGTCGTCATTGCCCGGCGCATCGCGCGCAGCCTCTGGCTGGCCCGGTTCGGCACCCCGTTCAACCATGCGCCAGATTGGCTCAACTGATGCGTTCGGGATCGTTTTCGAGCCGGATCGGCTGGCCGTGCGGGGTTGCGTGGGCGGCGCGTTCCCAGGATTTGGTCAGCGCGTCGACCAGTTCCGGGCCGACCACGCCCTTTTCGCTGAGAAGGGTTTCGAGCGCCGCCAGCCAGTGCTCATAATAATCGCCGCCGTCATGTGACGTGCCGGGCTTTGCAAGCTCGCCCGATAGCGTCGCCGCCCATTCGCTCCAGGTGAACAGACCACGCTCGTTGAGCGCGACGGCAAGTGCGAAGGCTTGCGCCTGCCAGGGTTCGGCGAAGACCGGCGCATCCCGGTCGTCGCCCGCCGGCAGGCGGAAGGGCATTTCATGTCCCGGTTCAGACCTGCTCAAGATAACTCTCCCAGGCGTCGATAGAGACCGTGAGCGCCGGATCGGCACCCTGCCCCCAGAGTTCTCGTCCGTAGAAGACGACCGTGTAGACGTGCTGCGGGTTTTCGCCCTTGCCATGGGCATTGGTATCGGGAAACACGAAGCCTTCGCGCACGGCCTCGACGACACCGGTCTTGCCGCGCGCATAGCGCGGAAGACGGGTGTGGCCACGAGGATGCTCGTTGATGGTGCGCACCCGGTCGCCAGCCCTGAATTTTGGCGCGGCTTCGACCGGACGATCACACGGTCCGCCGCGCGCCAGGACGCCTGCCACATCTCCGGGATGGAGCACGCGCTTGGGCTTGACGCCAGGCCAGATCGCTTGTCCGGCCTCAAGCTCATCGGCGGAGACGAAACCGTGGCGCTCGAGCAGGACCTCCAGCGCCCGGATCCAGATTTCATAGTAGCTGGCCGAATAATAGGTCGCGGGATGCAGGCTTTCGCGGGCATGGCGGCTTTCATCGATGGTCCAGGCGCCGAATGCGCCCGTGGCCAGCGTTATGCCAAGCGCACGGCGCTCCCACTCGGCATGAAACACCGGCTCCGCGGCTTCCGGCGCGACCGGTCCGAAACCCATCTGGCCGCCGAGGTCGTGCGGGCCGTTCACGGCTGGGCTCCATCGGGGAAAACCGGCGGCCACAGTGCGTCAGGGGAAAGCGAGCCGGGCCTGAGCGGCAGTCCGGTGCCGATCATCGAGTCCCGGGTCACCAGCCGCGCCAGTTCGTCCTCGTTCAAACCATCGGTTTCGGGCGGGCGCATCGGCACCACCAGGTAGCGCAGTTCTGCGGTGGAATCCCAGACCCTGATGCGCGTTTCCTCCGGCAGCACGAGCCCGAATTCGGCGAGCACGCCGCGCGGATCAATCACCGCCTGGCTGCGATAGGCGGGCGCCTTGTACCAGACAGGCGGAACACCGAGCACGGTCCACGGGTAACAGGAACAAAGCGTGCAGACGACCAGATTGTGCGTGCCGGGGGTATTGAACACCGCCTGCATGTGCTCGCCCTGGCGTCCGGCATAGCCGAGCGAGGCAATCGCCGCGGTGGCATCCTCTTTGAGCCATTCCGCAAAGTCGCGATCCGACCAGGCCTTTGCCACCACGCGCGCGCCGTTGCGCGGGCCGACCTTGTGCTCGTAGGTCTCGATGATTGCATCCACCGCCGCCGGATCGATCAGGCCCTTTTCGGTCAGAATCGTCTCAAGCGCTTTCACCCGCGCCGCGAAGGGATCGAGGTCGTTGTCGTGGTGGTGATGATCGGGGTGGGCGTGCGAATGCGCCCCGTTCCCGTTTTCGCTTTGCTTGCTCATGTCGCGAAACTATCCTGCGGCGACAGGCCCGGCAACAGGGATCCGGCCCGATCCGGCTACAGCTGTCTGCCGCTCACACCATCGGATACGCTTGATCATGGATATTCTGATTCTCGGCGGCAACGGCTTCATCGGATCAGAGGTGATGGCAGGGCTCGCCGCCGCCGGTCACAGGGTGACCGGTCTCGGTCGCAACATAGAGGCGGCCTCGCGGCGGTTTCCGGAATCCCGGTTCGTCCGCGCCGATCTCTCGTCCATGACCAGCCCCGCGGATTGGGAGGGTCTGGTCGGAGAGCATCAGGCAATCGTCAATTGTGCCGGGGCGCTACAGGACGGATTGCGCGACGATCTCGACGCAGTCCAAGAGCGCGCCATGGTTGCCCTCTACGAGGCCGCGGCCACGGCTGGCGGCCGCCTTGTCGTCCAGATATCCGCGACCACCGACGGAGGCGGAGCAGAGCTTCCGTTCCTGTCGACCAAGCGCACTGCGGATGCGGCGCTGAAGGCCTCGGGCGTGGACCACATCATCCTGCGCCCGGCGATGGTGGTCGGGCGAAACGCCCATGGCGGAACCGCGCTGATCCGGGCATTGGCGAGTTTTCCCTTCGTCATTCCGGCGATCCATGACCAGAGCATCATCGAGACGGTCGCGCTCGACGATGTCGCTGAAGCCGTGCTGCGCGCCGTCTCGGGCGAGATCCAGCCGGGAAGCGACGTGGCGCTCGCAGCTCCCGAAGCGCTGACGCTTGCGGATGTTCTTGCCAGACACAGGCGCTGGCTCGGATTGCCGCCTGCGCGTCTCGCTTCGGTTCCGCTCGCTCTGGCGCGTCCGGTGACGGTCCTGGCCGATCTCGCCGGCCGGCTTGGCTGGCGTTCTCCGCTGCGGTCTACCGCGATGGCGGTGATGGCTGGCGGCGTGGTCGCGCGTGATGATCGGTCGGATGACCCGGGATTTCCGCTGCGCACGCTCGACCGGACGCTCACCGAAAATCCATCGGGCGTTCAGGATGTGTGGTTTGCGCGGCTCTATCTGCTCAAGGCGCCCATCCTGGTGATGCTGTCAGCGTTCTGGCTGATTTCCGGGCTGGTCCCGCTTGGTAGGCTGACGGCTGCAATGGCGCATTTCGACGGGTTTCTGACCTATCACCCCGCCCTGTTCACGGTTCTTGCAACCTGTTTGCTCGACATCGGCCTTGGCCTCGCCGTCCTGTTCCGGCCAACCGCCCGGCGCGCCCTGTGGGGGATGATCGCCGTTTCCATCGTCTATCTGCTAGGCGCGACCGTGACCAATCTGAGCCTGTGGTTTGACCCGCTAGGCCCGCTGCTCAAGGTCCTGCCGTCGATCATGCTCACCCTGGTCGCTCTTGCAACGCTGGACGAACGATGATGACGGTCGCCGGCACGCTTCTCGTGCTGCATGTGATCGGCGCCGCGGTTCTTCTGGGCACCGGCGCGGGGATCGCGTTTTTCATGCTGATGGCCGTTCAGACCCGGGACGCGCGGCTCATCGCGCATGTGAGCGGCACAGTGGTCCTTGCCGATCTGCTTTTCACCGCCACGGCAGCAGTCGCCCAGCCGGTGACCGGCCTGCTGCTGGCATTGCAAACCGGACGGGCGCTCAGTGAAGGATGGATCCTCGTTTCACTCGGGCTCTACGTGTTCATCGGGCTGTTCTGGCTCCCGGTGGTCTGGATCCAGATCCGGCTCAGGGACCTGGCGCGCGAGGCGGAGGCAGCAGGAGGCGAACTTTCCGAGCGTTTCTGGACACTCTACCGGATCTGGTTTGCCTGCGGCTTTCCGGCGTTTTTCGCAATCCTCATCATCTTCTGGCTGATGCTCAACAAGCCGCAGATCGGCTTTTGAGAGAATAGGAACGCAGTCCCGCCATCCGTCACGATTACCTTCGGCTACCGCACCATCGGCCAAAGGCTCGCCACGAGCAGCAAGGCCATGGTGATGTTGAACCATTTCAGGCGCACCGGATCAGCAAGCCAGGTTCTGAGCGCCGAGCCAAATCCTGCCCAGGCGGAGACGCAGGGCGCGGTGGCGATCGCGAAGGCGAGGCAGATCAGCAGAACGGTGAAGGTGTACTGGTCCGGATCGGTGTAGATGCCCATCGCGGTGACCAGCATCACCCAGGCTTTCGGATTGACCCACTGAAAGGCAGCGGCCTCGATAAAGGTCATCGGACGGGCGCCCGCTTTCGCTTCCGGCAGGGTCGCCGAGGTGGCAATCCGCCAGGCGATGTAGACGAGATAGGCGCCACCTAGGATCTTGAGCACCAGATAGAGCGAGGGAAACCGTGTCAGCAGCGCGCCGAGCCCGAAGCCCACGGCCAGCAGCAGCGCCAGGAAGCCCACCGCGATGCCGAACATGTGCGGCAGGGTGCGCCGGAAGCCGAAATTCACGCCCGAGGCAAACAGCATCATGGTGTTGGGGCCCGGCGTGCCCGCCGCCACAAACGCGAAAGCCGTCAGCGTCAGAAAAGTTTCTATCGGCATGTTCTTTCGCTCCGGAGACAGACCAGCCTATTCTTGATAGACCAGCGGAGAAACGAGACAATCAAAAAAAGCTGACCGTACCATTTGAAAATATTGATGGAACAAGCTGAAGGAGATCGCCATGACCCAGTCATTGCCCCAGGTGCGCTTTCCGGACGGGACCACGGTTCCCGCACTCGGCCTCGGAACCTGGCACATGGGCGAGGACAGCGGCCGAGCGAGCGACGAGATTGCAGCGCTCAGGGCCGGCATCGATTGCGGCATGACGCTGATCGACACGGCAGAGATGTATGCGTCGGGCGGGGCCGAGGACATCACCGGTGCAGCGATCGAGGGGCGTCGCGACGAGGTGTTTCTGGTCTCCAAGGTTCTGCCCTCGAACGCGAGCCGCAAGGGCACGATTGCCGCCTGCGAGGCAAGTCTCAAACGGCTCGGCACGGACCGGATCGATCTCTACCTGCTGCACTGGCCGGGCCGGCACCCGCTCGAAGAAACCATCGCGGGTTTCGAGGATTTGCAGGCGGCTGGCAAGATCCTGCGCTGGGGCGTGTCGAATTTCGACATCGACCTGATGAAAAGTCTGACAGGCCTTCCGGGTGGGGAAAGCTGCGCGGCCAACCAGCTGCTCTACAATCTCGCAACCCGCGGGATCGAATACGACCTGAAGCCGTGGATGGAAGAACGGTCAATGCCGGTGATGGCCTATTGCCCGCTCGACGAGGGGCGGTTGCTCCGGCATCCAAGCCTTGGCGAGATGGCCGGCAAGCTTGGCGTCACATCGGCCCAGCTTGCAATCGCCTTCCTGCTGTCGCGAAAAGGCGTGATCCCGATTCCGAAATCATCCAATCCGGAGCGGGTTCAGGAGAACCGGGCGGCAGCGGACATCAGGCTGACTGAGGAACAACTGGCGGAGCTTGACCGGATTTTCCCGCCACCCCGTGCCGCCGAACCGCTGGAGATGATCTGACGCCCCAGCGACGGAAAGCGCCGGCGACGTTTCGTCACCGGCGGTCCTTCCTGCACTGGCCGACGCGAGGCGCGCGATCAGCGGATCAGTTCAGGCACTTTTCGAGCAAAGCCGCATCGGGATAGTTCGCATCGGGACCGAATTCGGCATAGCAGGCCGCCGTCCAGGCATGAGCAGTGTTGTCCGGCACATTGTTGGCCGAGGTCGAGACCGGGGCCAGCTTGGTGATGGTGGCGACCGGCGCCATCGGCTTGGCGGTCTTCGCGCGGCTCTGGGCCGAGGCGCCCGAGGCGGCAAGCATCAGGGCGATCGTGGCGGCGGTGGCGGTGAAAGCAATCTTCTTCATGGTGGTCTCCTCTCTCTTCAGGTTGTCGCGGTGTTGCGATGATCCCTGTCTAGAGAGGTCGGCCTGAACGTGATCCGAATGCGGCGTTCATTTGGCGTTAACCATGGCAGGGTCGTCCGTGGGCCCTGCCACACCCGGCTCACATCCCTTGCGGCCCGCGGTTCATGGCGGCAATGCCGGTGCGGCAGATCTCGACCAGACCAAGCGGCTTCATGATGGAGATGAACTGCTCGATCTTGGAGACACGGCCCGTAATCTCAAAGATGAAATGCTCGGTGTTGGCGTCGATCACCTGGGCCCGGAAAGCATCGGCGAGGCGCAACGCCTCGACGCGGTTGTCGCCGGTGCCGGACACCTTGATCAACGCCAGTTCACGTTCAAGCGGCTTGTCATGACCGAGTTCGGCGGAGCGCACCGTCAGATCCACCACCCGGTGCACCGGAATGATGCGCTCGAGCTGGGACTTGATCTGCTCAAGCACATTGGGCGTTGCGGTGGTGACGATGGTGATGCGCGACAGATGCGCCTCGTGCTCGGTTTCCGACACGGTCAGGCTTTCGATGTTGTAGCCGCGGCCGGAAAACAGGCCGATGACCCGGGCGAGAACCCCCGGTTCGTTGTCGACGAGAACCGAAAGCGTGTGGCTTTCGGGACGCGCGGTTTCGGCGGCGATGAAATAGGCCGAACCGGTGGGCTGGTGCTGAGCGTTCATGTCTTTCGATCCTGTTCTTGCGGTGCGATCCTGACAGATTTTACCAATCTGTCAGGACAAATCGCCCCATCAAATCAATGACTGTTGGGCTGACTTATCGAAACAGATGGAGACCATCTGCTTCGGTCAGACCACCAGGCGCTCAAACCAGCGAGCGGCCTTTTGCATCAATGGCGTTGGCGACGGCTTCGTCGGAGGCTTCGTCGGGCAGCAGCATCTCGTTGTGTGCCTTGCCGGACGGGATCATCGGGAAGCAGTTGGCGAGTGCCGCC
>Ga0160421_1000067_pt1 | contig 81999 bp, 78 predicted proteins | sample TAMARWmetagpilot_FD_108195 | JGI IMG/M metagenome (GOLD analysis project Ga0160421, IMG submission 108195) | Phycosphere-associated microbial communities from TAMU algal ponds, Corpus Christi, Texas, USA - TAMU ARW-7 10/27 metagenome pilot | ecosystem: Engineered > Artificial ecosystem >... | reverse complement strand
TAGCTTTTAGCTTTTAGCTTTTAGCTTTTAGCTTTTAGCTTTTAGCTTTTAGCTTTTAGCTTTTAGCTTTTAGCTTTTAGCTTTTAGCTTTTAGCTTTTAGCTTTTAGCTTTTAGCTTTTAGCAGAATAGTGTCGCTTTTATTTTCGGTGTGGAAATCGTTATTTTTAGAAGGGGTAATAGTTATTTAGGTACGTTTTCTTGCTTAAAAAACTAAAACAAACTCCCTCTACATGTAAAACCAAATAGTTTGCGCTTTCGGCCAACGCGCTAGCAAGCTAAGCGCCTACAATAAATAGCATTGTATTTATCTTTAGCTGTGGCTATTACATTGGCTGGGTGTTGGGTTTCGCTTCGCACAAACCAACCTACGGTTGTTGCATAGCTACAAGCTTGCGTATAATGCCCGCATTCTGGCTGTATGTATTAGCCGCTAATTTGGATTTGAATAATGAAAAAACTCTCTGCAGTGCAAGTAAAACAACAAGCACTTGTGCTTAACGTTGCCGATAAACTAGAAGCACAAGGGCGCGAAGAAATCCCTGGTATGTTGCAGTGCTGGTTTGATGTGGAATATCACTTATTTCCAAGTTCACTACTGCTTTGTTTTCAGTTCGAAAACGAACAAGCTTTAGCAGCCGCAGAGCCTGATTTATTAAAGTGGCAAAAGCGCTTAAGCGCCGCAATGCTTAAAAAAGGCGTGATTTTAAAAGATATGCGTAAACACTTAGTGTTTACCTTAAAAGGCCCTGACGATTAAAGAAGGGCTTTAAATTAGGATTAGAGCAAAACTTAGTAGCGCTATAGTTTATAAAAATAAGTTTAAGCGCGTAAAAAAGGGCAATAACACTGCCCTTTTTAAATAGGGTTACTAGGGGCAGGTTTTGCACTTTTTCTTAATCACGAAAGGCAAAAAGAAGAACCTAACTCGGCCAGTTTACATAAACTTATTAAACGTAAATAAAAAATGAATAATTAAAGTAATAAATGTTTACTTCATAGGTTTCTTCTTCTAATGTATTCTCAATTAAAAATAAAGGGATTTATTATGCCAATTACACTAAATCGTGCTGTTGTACACGAGCTAATAAAAGAAAAAAATATCGATCCGCAACCCCTCAATTTTCGTCCATCTCTATTACCAACTGATAATGAAAATGTTAGAAATGTAATAGAAGGAGTCATTGGGATATATGGAAGAAAAAATAACAATGCTAGGTATGGTGTTTTTACTAACGAGGCAGCATACAACACTCCGAATGCCTTCAACAAATATTCGGCCTTGGCTGATGGTACTGTTGATGAATGCTTTATGGAGTTTTCAAAGACAGTAATGCAGGAGCTTTATCGTGAAGCAACTGGAGTTCCATTCGCGACTGGCGGACACATCTTATTCGCAGACTATGAAAATGAAGGAATAAGATTTTTTCTTGCTGCAATGATAAAGCAAAAAACTGGATTTGCCTTTTCAGATACACTAGGAGTCGAGAACCTTGAATACATTGACCTTAGTAAGTTGCACCAAGCTATTAAAATTAACTTTGAAAAATACAACGCATACCAAGAAGCTGAGGAAGTAGATAAGCTTGAACTAACATATTTAAGCTTTGTTAGCCCACAAGCAAGTCAATCTACAGCTGGTTATTTCATTAACGCTATGGGATGTAAAGCCGGTGCTCATTCAGCAAAAGCAACTGAAGCTGTAATTAAAGAAAGTGTAATATTTTTCGAGTCTAGAAAAGAACTGAAGCAAAATGCACACGCTATAAAAACGGATATCTGTTTATACTTAGCGGAAAAATCTGATAATAAAGAATCAGCGACCTTAGCTGATATTGAAGGAATCGCTAGAAATTACTTTCCAACCGATACAGAAGAATTGGCAGATGAATTGGCAGATGAATTTGTTACTCACCTCAACAGTGAAGATGTTGGTGTCCCACCTGAGTTTCCAGTTAATAAAGCTAGGCTAAAAGCCCTAACGCACTTGATATATAGAGGAAAAGATTTACGTCTTGAATTTGATAAAGATGATTTAGGAAATAACCCAAATGCTAGAGTGTATTTTGACGGTACACAGATTATAATTAAAGAACTTCCTGATGATTTAATTAAAAAATTGAACGACCAAATTAACGAGTAACCCCTGTGTCTTTTTTCCCTTTAGTAAAACTGAGAAGAGCTTCGACTGTTAGCAAACTTGACGGTGCCGTATTTACTTGCTCCGTTGAAATAACTCCTGAATTAAAGTTAACCATCGAAGATAGCAGGGCTTATCTAAAAGAGTTCAATGGAAGTAGTATTGAAAAAAACGATGATATAAGTTTAGATAATCATATAGGTGAATTCGTTCAACTTAGCTACAAAATACCAAGAAATAACACAACACGTTTTTATCAAAATTTCGACGTTTTTTTAGGTGAATTTTCTAAAACTTTTTCCAACTTCACAGAGTGTTTGCCAGAATTTTACGCTTTTGATGATGATATATATTTTTCAACAAAACCTCACGAAACTGATGACAACAAATTGCTCTCAAGATTGAATATATTAATAAAAAATATAATTAAGCTTGAAAAATTAGCGCATTATCATGATGGAAAAAATGGTACTGATCGAACTCTAGTTTATCTTCCAGGAGAACAGAAGAACCCTGTTATATTATCAGTCCATTTATCAAAAGATCTACTACAAAATGACATTCAGTTTTCATTACTAAATGAGTTAACAGCTAAAGATTGTGAGCTAAATACACATTACAGTGAGAAGATAAATATCTTCTATGCTTCATTACATGAATTTTTAACAAGCTGTAGCACTCCTAATGAAGCATTCGTGAAACTTATAACTGCTTGGACTTCATTTGGAGAGTTATTCCGAAACAACATACAAACATACCTCAGCGGCTTTTCATTTCAAAAAGCTAAAAAGGAAATCGTTGAAGCGGAACTTGAGTTATCAGAAAAGTTAACTAATTTAACCAGTGATATTGTATTCAAGCTATTTTCTGTACCTGCATCAATAATTGCGCTCGCAGCTATTTTACAGAAAGGTACTTTAGACGTGTTTGTGATTACACTTTTATTTATTGGGGTCGTCGTAACAATTATCCTAATGTATGGCCTACTTGTTAGCCAGCAGAATAAATATGAATCATTAGTTAAAGCAAAAGAACTAATATTTAACTCTATAGATGGAAATGAGATGGAATATCCCATCGAGCTTCAAAAAGAAATTTCAACAATGAAAACTAGAATAGATTCTCATTTTATCTCTACTAGAAAATGGCTTAATAAATTTAAATACGCAATTTTTTCACCGCTTGTAGCAATTACTCTATTTATCATTTGGGCATGACCTCGCAAGAGAGCCCTTTCTAATCATTTTTTGCTCAGCCATACTATGAAAAACACAGAAATCCAGAGAGTCAGGTCTTGTTTCTTGCCAAGACCAAACACCAATGTCACGTTTAACACCCTCCCCCCGTCATCACGCCCTGAAAATAAGTAATTGATGAGTAAATATCGCGCATGTATGCGCGATAAGGCGAAACTAGGCCATGAATGGCCTATCTTCGCCGTTTACGTTCACATCAATTGTGTTTTGAAGGATTAAGCGTGATGCTCGGGGCGCCGTGGGATTCCAAGGGGCGGTCGGCGGTAGCCGCTCCTTGGTTGCCGCCAACAATCTGGCAAAAAACCTTGAATAAGGTTTCTAATCTTTAAAAAGTACCGGACGCATTCACATTATCGGTGATGATAACCTCAAACACCTATTCAAATACTTATTCGGGCTGCCGCCCGCGCGTCAGCAAGCTATACGCCTACAACTAATAACACATACTCTTGGCTTTTGAGCGAGTAAGTATATTTGTGATTTGTTGGGTTTCGCTTCACTCTACCCAACCTACGTTCATATAATTTATGGCGAATCCCCATGCACAAAAAAGCCGTTGCATTGCTGCAACGGCTTTTATAATTTTGATAAATTCCCAAACTATAATGGAACTTACTACCCATTAAAGTTCAAAAATTAGTCGCGGTTCTTAGTCGCGATAAGTCTCTACCGCTGGGCATGAACATACTAAGTTACGGTCGCCGTATACGTCATCTATTCGTGTAACGGTTGGCCAGAACTTGTCTTTAGCTACCGAAGGCACTGGGAATGCAGCGTAAAAACGGTCGTACGCGCGATCCCATTCGTTACCTAACACGTCTGCTTGTGTGTGCGGTGCAAACACAAGTGGGTTGTTTTCGATTGACCATTCGCCAGAGATTACTTTGTCGATTTCGCCTTTTATTGACACCATAGCTTCGATAAAGCGGTCTATCTCGCCTTTTGACTCAGATTCAGTTGGCTCAATCATTAACGTGCCCGCTACTGGGAACGACATGGTTGGTGAATGGAAGCCGTAATCTTGCAAGCGCTTAGCTACGTCCATTTCAGTAATGCCTGATTGCTCTTTAAGTGGGCGTAGGTCAACAATACATTCGTGCGCAACGCGGTTGTTACGACCACGGTATAAAATTGGGAAGTGCTGGCTTAATTCGTGCGTTAAGTAGTTAGCATTCACAATCGCCATTTCAGTGGCTTGTTTTAAGCCCTCTGAGCCCATCATGGTAATGTAAGCCCATGAAATAGGTAAAATAGCGGCTGAGCCGTAAGGCGCTGCTGATACTGCACCGTTGTTAATGTTTGTACCCGGTACGTTAATTACGCTGTGGTTTGGCATAAATGGCGCAAGGTGCGATTTAACACCAATTGGGCCTACACCTGGGCCGCCACCGCCGTGCGGAATACAAAACGTTTTGTGCAAGTTTAAGTGCGATACGTCTGAGCCAATAAAGCCTGGGCTTGTTACGCCTACTTGCGCGTTCATGTTTGCGCCATCCATGTAAACTTGGCCGCCGTGCTCGTGCACAATGTCACAAATTTCACGAATGGTTTCTTCGTAAACGCCGTGTGTAGATGGGTATGTGATCATGATGCACGATAAGTTTTCAGACACTTCTTCGGCTTTCGCTTTTAGATCGGCCATGTCTACGTTACCGTTTTTATCACAATCAACCACGACAATTTTCATGCTGGCCATTTGCGCAGATGCAGGGTTAGTACCGTGCGCTGAGCTTGGAATTAAACATACGTTACGGTGCGCATCGCCGCGTGACTCGTGGTATTTACGAATAGCAATTAAGCCTGCGTATTCACCTTGTGCGCCAGAGTTTGGCTGTAGTGAAACTGCATCGTAACCCGTAATATTAACTAGCCAGTCGTGCAGCTCGTTAATCATTATTTGGTAACCTTCGGCCTGATCGAGCGGGCAGAATGGGTGCAAGTTTGCAAATTCAGGCCATGTAATTGGGATCATCTCAGCGGTCGCGTTTAGTTTCATGGTACATGAACCTAACGAGATCATTGAGTGGTTAAGCGCTAAATCTTTGTTTTCTAGGCGCTTAATGTAGCGAAGCATGTCTGTTTCGCTGTGGTAGCTATTAAAGTTTGGATGCGTTAATACTTCGTCATCACGTACTAAACTAGCTGGAATAGAGTCGCTACCGTTTGCTTCAATATCGGCTGCAATACTATCTACGCTTAGGCCATGGCCTTCACCTAATACAATATCAAATAGCTCAGCTACATCGGCGCGGGTGGTGGTTTCTGAAACCGAAATTGAGTATTCACCATCGTGGTTTGTAGCAAAATTAACGCCTTTGGCAAGAGCACGCGCTATTACGTCGTCTTTGCTGTCGCTCACTACTGTTAGCGTATCAAACCAGGTGCTGTGTTTAAGTGCTACACCTTTAGCTTTTAGGCCAGTTGCTAAAATATCAGCAAAGCGATGTATACGCTGCGCGATAGTTTTTAAGCCTTGTGGGCCGTGGTACACCGCGTAAAACGCGGCCATGTTGGCAAGTAGTACCTGCGCTGTACAAATGTTTGAGTTGGCTTTGTCGCGGCGAATGTGTTGTTCGCGCGTTTGCATGGCCATACGCAGTGCATCGTTACCTAAGCGGTCTTTAGATACACCAATAATACGCCCTGGTAGTGAACGTTTGTATGCATCACGCGTTGCAAAAAATGCAGCGTGTGGTCCGCCGTAACCCATAGGTACACCAAAACGCTGAGCCGAACCAAGTACTACGTCGGCACCTAATTTACCCGGTGCTTTTAGTAGTAATAAGCTCATAATGTCGGCAGCGACACAGGCAATGGCCTTTTTGCTTTGTACGCCGGCAATTAGGTCGGTTATATCGACTACTTCACCTGATGTAGTTGGGTATTGGAAAAGTGCGCCAAAAATGTCGTGGTTAACGGCATCTTCTGCTTTACCTACAATGATTTCAAAACCAAACTGCTCAGCACGGGTGCTCACTACGTCAATAGTTTGTGTGTGTACGTCGTCGGCAATAAAAAAGGCATTGGCTTTTTTAGCTTTAGATACGCGTTTTGCAAGGCCCATTGCCTCAGCAGCAGCGGTTGACTCGTCAAGTAACGAGGCACTTGCTAAATCTAGGCCTGTTAAATCTAGGGTCATAGTTTGAAAATTTAGTAACGACTCTAAACGCCCTTGCGCAATTTCTGGCTGGTACGGCGTGTACGCAGTATACCAACCTGGGTTTTCTAGTACGTTACGTAAAATTACGTGCGGTACGTGCGTTGGGTGGTAGCCTTGGCCAATGTACGATTTGAAAACTTTATTTTTGCTTGCTACCGATTTTAAGTAGCTTAGTGTTTCAACTTCAGTACGGCTTTCGCCAACTGTTAATGGCTGCGCTAAGCGAATGCTTGCAGGTACAGTTTGGTCGATCAGCTCTTGCACACTTGATACTTCTAAAGCACTTAGCATATCGCTTACTTGTGCTGGGCTTGGCCCAATGTGGCGGCGAATAAAATCTTGCTTTTGCTCTAACTGTTCAAGAGATTTGGCGTTTGACATGCGTCTAGATTCCTATGATCCTAAATACTAACGGGTCATTAGTATTGATTAAAATATGTGATGATTTAATAACGTACTGTGTATGGGAAGTAGGCCGTTAAATCATAAAAGCCCCAAAAACAGTGAATGGGGCTTTTGTCATCTACTTAGAGTATTACTCTTCGTCGATTGTGTTAGCGTAGTCTTCTGCGCTAAGTAGGTTTTCAAGCTCTGACTCGTCAGTTGCTTTAATGCGGAATAACCAGCCGTCACCGTATGGGTCGTTGTTAACCGTTTCTGGTGCGTCTTCTAGCTCTTCGTTAATCGCTACAATTTCGCCGCCAACTGGTGCGTAAATGTCTGATGCAGCTTTAACCGACTCTGCTACTGCACAATCTTCGCCCGCATCTACTGCATCGCCTACTTCTGGTAGTTCTACAAATACCATGTCGCCAAGCAGCTCTTGCGCATGCTCAGAAATACCCACAGTAAATGTACCGTCACCTTCGTTGCGAACCCACTCGTGAGAAGAGGCGTATTTTAAATCGCTAGGGATATTGCTCATTATTTTGTTCCTTTGGTTTATATTGGGAGGATACCAATCACAATAATTATTGTGATTGGTATAACCAAATTTTTAAATGATTGATTTGCCGTTACGTACAAAGCTAGGCTTTACTACTTTAACGTTAACTAATTTTTTGCGCATTTCTACTTGGGCTGTATCCCCTGTTGAACGCGGTACACGTGCAAGGGCTACACTAAAACCAAGTGTTGGTGAGAAAGTACCTGAGGTAATTACCCCTTCACCACCTTCAACAATTACTTTTGAGCCACTACGCAATACGCCTTTTTCTTCAAGCACTAAACCAACAAGTTTATGGGTGCTTTTTTCGGCGCGTTGCTTAACAAGTACGTCACGACCAATAAAGTCACGATCTTCAGGCTCCCATGCAATAGTCCATGCCATGTTAGCTGCAAGTGGCGATACGCTTTCGTCCATATCTAGGCCGTAAAGGTTCATACCTGCTTCTAAACGTAGCGTGTCGCGTGCACCTAAACCGGCTGGCGCTACACCTGCATCTAGCAGTTGTTGCCATAAATCGGCTGCTTGCTCGTTCGGTACTACAATTTCGTAACCGTCTTCGCCAGTATAACCCGTTGTGGCAATAAATAAATCACCCACTTGTACGCCAAAAAATGGCTTCATGCCTTCAACGGCTGCTTGTTGCTCAGCATTTAAAAGTGTGGCTGTTTTTGCTTTTGCGTTAGGGCCTTGTACTGCAATCATTGCAAACTCTGGGCGCTCAGTTACGGTTACTGTAAAGTCGGCAGATACTTTAGCTAAGTGAGCTAAATCTTTTTCGCGGGTGGCAGAATTTACCACTAAGCGATAAAACGTTTCGCTAAAGTAGTAAATAATTAAATCGTCGATTACGCCGCCTTGCTCGTTAAGCATGCCCGTGTAAAGCGCTTTACCAGGGACTGTTAATTTTGCTACGTCGTTTGCTACTAACTTGCGTAAAAATGCTTTTGCTTGTTCGCCTTCAATATCAACAATGGTCATGTGTGATACGTCAAACATACCTGCATCGGTACGCACTGCATTGTGTTCTTCTATTTGTGAGCCGTAGTTGATTGGCATTTCCCAGCCATGAAAATCAACCATTTTTGCGCCTGCTTCAAGGTGCTTAGCATGTAGTACAGTTTTAGAAGTCATAACATTCCTTCACTTTTAAATTAACCCTGTGCGGGCGTGGCTTAAATAGATTTAACTCAACAGGCAAACACGGTTATGTTTACCGGTTATTTTATGTATTAGGCAGCTTCGTTTTGCATTAGGGCAAAACCTTGTGCTTGTAAGTGCTGTTGCCATTTTTGTAGTTCTTGTTGCTTGGCTACTAACACAAAGTGCTGTTCGTCATTTTTATCTATGGCGGTAATAAATACTTCGCCGCTTTGCGCGCCATAACATAGTTGCGGGTTTGATAAACGCAGCCCTGGCGTTAATTTAAACGCGCTAATTAAGGTATCAAATGCGTTTGCTCCACACAGCGCAAGAGTTGCAAGGTCGCTACGTAGTACATAATCAATATCAAAACGAAGTTGCTGCTCGTTTATCAGTGCTTGTAATTGCAAGCTTGCGCTGTGCGGTAATACAAATCTAAATGCGGTTTCGCTAAAGTAATAAACGGCAAAGCTGTAATCAGAATTTAAATCGCCATCAAGCGTGCCTTTTAGGCCTAAGCCGCTGGCTGTAAGCTTTGTGAGATCTAACCCTAAAATAGTGCTTAAAAATACACTGGTTTCACTGCCACTAAAATCCATTACAACGAGGTTGTTATTTGCTTGCACGGCATTGGTAACTGCACTTGCAGCATTGCTGTGGCGGGCAAACATTATTGGGTTAAAAGTCATAACAAACACCTGTGTATTTTTGATACCAAAAGTATATTGCGCCACTGTGACAACAACAAATTGTAATTATTTATCAATTGATAAATAATACTTATATATGTAGCTATATAAATTGTAATTTTAAATATGAAAAACATATCAACCGACAGTTTGCGTACCTTTGTAATGGTTGTTGAGGTAGGTGGATTTGCAAAAGCCGGCGACCTACTGGGGTTATCGCAACCTGCGGTAAGCTTGCAAATTAAACGCCTTGAAGATTTACTCGGTTATAAATTATTTAAAAAGCAGGGCCAGCGCCAGGTGCTTAATCAGTACGGTGAGCTACTTTTGCCTATGGCAAAACAAATGATGCAGTATAACGATGCTATTTTGCAGCAGTTCACCTCAGAAAGCATAACCGGTAAAGTGCGCTTGGGTATTCCTAGCGAATTTGCAGCACGTATTTTGCCCTCTATTATTGGTGATTTTGTCTCGCTTTATCCTGAGGTATCGCTGGAGGTTAAATCGCGTTTAAGTAAACATTTGCTGTCGGCCTCAAGGCAAGATCAATTTGATCTTGTTTTAGCGCTTAACGAGCGCCTTAATTCAGACAAATTCCCTATTTTTATGCAAGACGAGCTAGTATGGGTGGGCGATTTAGCACAGGCAAAAAATGAGGTAGTAACCTTAGTCACCGCGCCCGAGGGCTGTATTTATAGGCGCCGCGCTACAGATGCACTTAAAAGTGCCAATATAAAATACCGAATTGTTTACAGCAATGCCGATTTAACCGGATTAATAGCCGCCATAAAAGAAGGCTTAGGTATTACTGTACTGGCTAAAAGTACGGTGCCTAGCGATCTCAACTTTCAAATTCAAACAAAACATTTACCAAGCTTAGGCAGTATCGGCATTAGCTTAATTAAAAGCAGCGGGGAGTCGGAGCACGCAGTAGACAAACTCGCTGAATTTATCGCATTACGTTTAGGCTATTAGTGCGCGTTAGCGATTTGCTTAACCTGTAAAATTACCAACTACGCTACATAAAAAACGCCGAGGTTAAAATAACCTCGGCGTTTTGTAAGCTAAACCTGGCGCTAACTAAACCCCTTATTTAAACGATTAAATAACGAGTTTTTGTCTATCGACACGCTTAGCTGCCTAAAAATAAATATATTAATTAAGCAAATGGATATTAGTTATTTACGTTACGTTGGCGTAGCACCTCAAATAAACAAATACCGGTGGCTACCGATACATTTAAGCTAGAAACACTGCCTGCCATCGGAATTTTAACTAACACGTCGCAATGCTCACGCGTTAAACGGCGCATGCCCTCGCCCTCTGCTCCCATTACTATTGCCATTGGCCCAGTAAGGTTTGCATCAAACACATGGGTGTCTGTTTCGCCAGCAGTGCCCACAACCCATACGCCTGCATCTTTAATTTCGCGAAGCGTACGCGCCAGGTTTGTTACCTGAATAAGCGGTACAGTTTCGGCGGCGCCACAGGCTACTTTACGTGCTGTGCCGTTAAGCTTGGCCGACTTATCTTTAGGTACAATTATAGCGTGTACACCTGCTGCATCTGCGCTACGTAGGCAGGCACCTAAATTGTGCGGATCGGTTATGCCATCTAGTACTAATAAAAACGGCGTGTCTTCGCGAGCAATGATCTCATCTAAGTCTTTTTCGTTGTAAACACGCGCAGCTTTTACATTGGCAATAATGCCTTGATGCTGCTCATCGTTTGCTTTGTTATCTAGCGCTTTTCGCTGCATAAATTGTACAGAAATACCAAATTTACGTGCTTCATTAATAATCGGGGATAAGCGCTTATCATCACGACCTTTTAGGGCATAAATTTCTAAAAAACGCTCTGGCTCTTTTGCTAAAATTGCTTCAACAGAGTGAAAGCCAAAAATTAATTCATTACTCACGTATTGTTTGCTCCTGGGCTATTACGTTTACGGGCATTTTTGCCTGGTCTTTTAGGCTTTTTAACTGCCTTTTTTTTCGGTTTTTTCTTAGCGGTGGTTTCAGCGGCTTTTTTACCGGCTGGCTTTGCACCAGACTTACCCGTTGGTTTGCCTTTGCTTTTACTGGCTGGTTTTTTACCAGCTTTGGGTTTTTCATCGCCTGATGTGTTTTTTCCAGGGATTTTACCCGCTTTAAACTGCGATCTTACACTTGCTGGTGCATGGCTTGATTTACCGCGCCCTGCACCTTTAGCTGAGCCACGGCGACGCGCGTATCTGTCTTGAGCTACATCACCACTGAGCGTTAAATTTATACGGCGCTCATCTAAACTTACCGAAGCAACTTGTACCGTTACTTTATCGCCAAGGCGGTAAACGGTATGTGTATGCTCGCCAATTAGGGTGTGTTTTGCACCATCATGATGGAAGTATTCATCACCTAAATTAGTAACATGGATCAGGCCATCAATTTGTAAGTCGTCTAGGCGTATAAATAAACCAAAGTTAGTAACGGATGAAATAACCCCGTTAAACTCATCACCCACGTGGTCTTGCATAAACTCACATTTAAGCCAGTCGGCAACTTCACGCGTTGCGTCGTCTGCGCGGCGCTCGGTGGTTGAACACTGCTCGCCTAGTTGGTCTACTTCATCATCGGTGTACGCGTATGCGCCCGATGTTTGCTGACCTTGTGCTTTTATTACCGCTTTAATTGCACGGTGTACCACTAAATCAGGGTAACGACGAATCGGTGAGGTAAAGTGTGCATAAGCAGGCAGCGCCAAGCCAAAGTGGCCTATGTTATCTGGCTGATAAACCGCTTGCTTCATTGAACGAAGTAGCATGGTTTGAATAAGCTCGGCCTCTGGGCGGTCGCCTAAACGGGCTAACACTTGGGTAATTTCTTTCGGTGTTGGCTCATCGCTTAATGTGCTTTGAATGCCAAGCTCACTTAAAAACTGAGTAAAGTTACCTAGTTTTTCTTGATCTGGCTCATCGTGCACACGGTAAAGCGCACTGGCTTCGTGTTTTTCTAATAATTTAGCCGCCGATACGTTGGCTAAAATCATACATTCTTCAATTAGTTTGTGCGCGTCGTTACGAACAACCGGCACAATTGATTCTATTTTACGGTGTGCGTTAAATACAAAACGCGTTTCGAGCGTTTCAAACTCAATAGCACCACGGGTTTGGCGCGCCGACTTAAGCGCCATATACATTTGCTGTAAGTCAGTTAAATGTGGCACTACGGGTGCGTATTCTTCGCGTAGTTTTTCATCGCCTTGTAAAATGGCATTTACTTTGGTGTAGGTTAAACGCGCATGTGAGTTCATCACCGCTTCGTAAAACTTATAACCCGAAAGCTTACCTGCGTCTGATACCGTCATTTCGGCCACCATACACAGGCGGTCTACTTTAGGGTTAAGCGAACATAAACCGTTCGACAACACTTTTGGCAGCATTGGAATTACTTGCTCAGGAAAATACACTGAGTTACCGCGAGCAATCGCTTCTTTATTTAGCGGCGTGTTCATACCTACATAATGCGATACATCGGCAATGGCTACCCATAAGCGCCAGCCGCCAGATTTTTTACGCTCACAATATACGGCATCATCAAAGTCGCGGGCGTCTTCACCATCTATGGTGACCAGTGGCAGGTCGCGTAAATCTACACGGCCTTGTTTGTGGGCTTCATCAACAAACTCACCTAAATGAGCAACTTGTTCTTCCACTTCTTCTGGCCAAACATGAGGAATATCGTGATTGCGCAGTGCCACTTCTATTTCCATACCTGGCGCTAAATGCTCGCCCAGTACGTCAATAATTTTACCTACCGCGTTCATGTTACGGCTAGGATTTTGAGTGATTTGCACTTGCACCATTTGGTTATGACGCGCGCCGTTTTCACTGCCTGGCAGAATAATAATATCTTGGGTAATACGTGGGTCTTCTGCTACAACAACTGCAATACCATGCTCAACAAAGTAACGCCCTACAATAGGTGCGCGCTCGTTGGTGAGTACTTTAATTATGCGGGCATCACATTTTGAGCCTGAGCCACGTTTTGTGCCTTTAGCAAGTACGATGTCGCCGTGCAGCACCATGTTCATTTGATGCTTGGCTATAAACCAATCTTTGCTCTCGCCTTCAACTTCTAAAAAGCCAAAACCGTCTCTGTGGCCAATTACTTTGCCTTTGGTTAAACCGGCTTCGTCAATTAGGGCGTAACATTTAAACTTATTAAAATACAATTGGCCATCGCGCTCCATGGCACGAAGGCGGCGCTTAAATGCAATTTGGCGTTCGGTATCGTTTACAGCTAATTCATCACAAAGTTGCGTGAAGTTAGCAGGTTTTGAACGCTCTTGAAGGTGAGTAAGTATAAACTCACGACTAGGGACTGGGTTTTCGTACTTTTCTTGTTCTCGGCTGAGATTTGGATCTTGGTTTGACATTCACTATCTTGTTAGTTGGTTATGTAGGTATTTTAACCCATATACGTAAAATGAGACAGGTAAAAGCGTATGAAACTTTTAATAAACCGCTTTAATAAGTAAAACATACGCTTAATGGCCTTAATCATCACTTAATATAAGCGCAATTATAACCAACCTTTTTGCTTTGCAATACGCGCTGCATCTACGCGGTTAGTGGCATTGAGTTTTGCGATAGCATCGGATAAATAATTACGTGTTGTGCCTTCGCTTATAAACAGCTGTTTGGCTATCTCGCTTGTTTTTAAGCCATCGCTTGCAAGCTTAAGTGCTTTGCGCTCTTTATCGGTGAGCGGGTCTGCATCATCAAGCGCGTTAATGGCAAGCTCTGGGTCTATAACCTTTTGCCCTTGCATTACCTTTTTAAGTGCATTGATAAGCTCATCACTTGGCGCTTCTTTTAAAATGAAACCTTTAACGCCTAGGGCGAGCGAGCGCCTAATATAACCAGCTCGCGAAAACGTGGTCATAATAACCATTTTAATGGTTGGGAACGTGGCCGCTATTTGCTCACTTAGCTCTATACCGCTCATGTGTGGCATTTCAATATCGGTTAAAATTATGTCTGGCAATGCCTCATCGGCCAGTGCTTTTATTGCATTAAGGGCATCTTGGCCGTTACTGGCTTGGCCTATCACTTCAATATTAAAGTCAAGGCTTAACAATGCCCCTACCGCGTCGCGCACGAGTGCTTGATCTTCCACTAAATATACTTTGATCATTGTTAATCCTTAGCTGAAATTGGCAGCATTACGTTTAAAGTAAACTTATCGCCACAGGTAAACGCGGCATGGCCATTAAGTTGCTCTGCACGCTCTTTAATACCATTTAAACCGTTACCTGCGTTTAACGTGCTGCAAGGTGCGTTATCAACCACACTTATATGCAGCTGATGCTGTGTTTGCTCTATATTTATTTCGCCGTTTTTATTACTGCTATGGCGTAATAAGTTAGTTACCGCTTCTTTAATTATAAGCCCTGCGATCCCTTCTACTTTAGGAGGCAAGGTATTTAATACAACATTAAAGTTAACGTTAAAGTCTTGCTCTATTAGCCTTTGTTTAAGCTGGGCTATTTGGCTTATTAAATTAAGTTGTTTTAAATCGCTTACGGCGTTTCTTACATCGCTAAGTAACTGCCTTGCTAGATCTGCTACTTGTGCTATTTCGTTATTGGCTTGTTCGTAGCGCTCTCCTTGATTTAACTTATTAGCAAGCTCAGCTTTTAAAGCAATAGATGAGAGTGAGTGGCCTAAAATATCGTGTAGGTCGCGCGCTATACGTTCGCGCTCAGCAATAGCAGCTAATTGCTCTAATTGATTAGCGCTTTCTTGTTCGCGCTTTTTATGCAGGCGCTCTTTTTGAGTTGCTATGCCAAAGGCCAACAGCGCTCCTGATATTAATAAAGTGCCGGCTAAAAAGTATTTTATGTTTGCTATATCTGGCAAATAGGCGCTTAACGCCACCGTAAATATAAGGCTAAAAACGGCATATAATCTGCTTTTTTTAGCGTATGACTCACCAGCTATAAACGCGATAAAACCAAATAATGTAGAGGTACCTGTGGTATAAAATGTGGCGCTAAAACACACCACTAACATAATAACAAACAGCGTTGTTATACGCTTTGTTTCACAGTGCATGGCTTTTATGTAAAGCAAAATAAATACAATATAAAACGCCACGCTCATTACAATGGTATTGACTGGCAAGTTAGATAGATTAAAAAGAGTCGGAAGCAAATAAAACCCAGTAAAAATTAAAGGTGCGTATTCCCAAAACTTTTTATTACTGGGCTTTGAAAGCGTATTTGTTGTACTCATGCCAGAGCCCCTAGTTCATTGTTATTGCTTATAACATTATTTTTATTAATAAATATAAATAACACAAAAATACTAATGAGTATAAAGTAATCATTTATTGAAACACTAAAGCTAAGTGATTCTAAAAACTCGCTAATAGCGAGACTTATTAAAATTAACGTATTCATAGCCACCTCCCATTAAGATAAGTTAACTATGCCAAAGCCAAAAAATAATAAGAGTGTGAAATGTCATTAACTTTGCTGACATTTGTCATGTTTTAAAAATTTCATCCTGTGAGTTCGCACCCAGTGATAAGATAATAAAAAAAGGAGTTCTCATTTAAATGCAGCCACAACAGCAAAGCCTGATTTACTTACATATTGCCGTGTTACTTTTTGGGGGCACCGCCCTTTTTGCAAAGTTAATAGGGTTAAATGCAATTGATATTACGGTGTATCGTACCGCTATTGCTGGCATGGCAATTTTGGCTATGCTGTATTTTCAAAAAAAACAAATTAAGTTAAACAAACCAAAAGATTACCTCATTGCGTTATTTTTAGGTGTGGCAGTAGGCATGCATTGGGTTACTTACTTTGCAGGCATGCAAATGGCGGGCGTAACTGTGGGTATGCTGGCTTTTTTTAGCTACCCAGTAATGACGGTGTTTTTAGAGCCCTTGTTTAATAAAAGCAGGCCCCAAGCAAAAGATATTATAAGCGCAGCTGTGGTTGTATTTGGTATATATTTACTCGTACCCAGCGCAAATTTAGGCGACGATGTAACCTTAGGGGTTATTATGGGTGTGGTTTCGGCTTTGTTTTTTTCGATTAGAAATATTACCCATAAGCGCTTTTTTAGCCAGTATGGCGGCCCACAAACCATGTTTTATCAAACCTTAGTGGCAAGTGTTATGCTTTGCGCATTTATTAAGGTCCCTGTGTGTGAGGTGAGTAACCACGACCTTATTTTAATTGCTGTGGCGGGTATTATTTTTACCGCTACACCGCACTCGCTGTTTGCAGCGAGTTTAAAGCACTTATCGGCAGCTACTGCGGGGTTAATTTCGTGCTTGCAGCCGCTTTACGGCACTTTGTTGGCTATTGTTATTATTCATGAGCGCCCAACGCTACTAACACTTATTGGCGGTGCACTTATAGTCAGTGCAGCCTGTTTTGAAACATGGTCTATTACTCAAAAGGCTAGAAAATGAAAATATTTGCGCACCGAGGGGCAAGCGGCAATTACCCAGAAAACACTAAAAGCGCTATTTTAGAAGCGTTAAATGTAGGGGTAGATGGCATTGAAGTTGATATTCAAAGTGCGCTTGATGACTATATGCTCATACACGACTCGTGGCTAGATAGAACCACCAGCGGGCACGGTAAAGTAAGCGACTTTACGGCGCAGCAACTTAGTCTGTTGGATGCCGGTAACGGCGAGCAAATCCCCACTCTACAGCAATTACTTGATTGGAATAACAATAAAACATTACTCAATATAGAGCTTAAACATACCTTTGAGCTGGAAAAGTTTGCCACTATTTTAAACAACAATATTGCTAAAGGCGTTATTACTAAAGGTAATATTTTAGTGTCGTCGTTTGATCACCATCAAATTCATTGGCTTAAAAATAGGTTACCGTGGTTACACATTGGCGCGTTAACCTCATCAATTCCGTTAAATTATGCACAGTTTGCTCAACAGTTAAATGCGTATAGTGTTCATGTAGACAAAAGCTTTGTAAATAAAGCTTTTGTAGATGATGCCATAGCGCGAGGCCTGCAAGTTTATGCCTACACCGTAGATAGGCCAGAAGACATGGATTTTATGATAAAAATTGGGGTGCATGGTATTTTTACTAATTACCCCGCTCGCTCTAAAAAATATTTAGCAAACATTATTACTTGAGTTAACGGTAACTTAGTCGATAATCTAGCTAGGGCGTGATGATCTTTGCGGATTGAAATTTGTTCAATCTAGGGGCGATTAAATCGCGGCGCGAGGCTTGCAACCTAGTGGGCTAAGTAAAAACCGAGTAAAGCTTCCGCGTCCTGCTCACGCCCCTTACCTACATCCATGTAGGCAATAAAGAGTTTATCGCCCTTAGGCAGAACCCAAAGGGCAGCGCATGTTTGGCATTTATGCAGCGTTATCGCCTATTTATGGGGAATAACCACACTTCATAGGCTCTGCCTTGCCTAAAAGCCAAACATACTGCTGCAAATTCAACCATCAAAGGTCAACACGCCCTAGATGGGTAAGCAATAAATGAGTGGTGTAATGCAATTTTATAATTATATTGAGCGAACATTTTTTTATACGCTTACGCGTAAAATAGTGGGTAATTTAAGCTTTGTTTTTTTGTTTCAGGCCATTACCTTATTTTGGTTATATCAAAGCTTAAGCGAGCAGCACAGTACTAGCGCATTTTGGTTGTTAACCTTGGTTATTGTAGCGGGCTTTGCCTTTACTATTTTTTATATGCGCTATTTAATAGTGCGCCCTGTAAAAGCTATGTGTGACACTTTAGTAAACATAAACCAGCAAGAGGCTAATTTAGCCGCCAACTTACCGCAATTTTCTTTTGACGAATTTAAAGAACTAAGTACGCAATATAACTTATTTACTAACCACTTAAGTGATTTACTAAGTACAACTCACGCCAGCGCTAAAGCCAGCGAGCAAAGTAATGTTGATGTAAATACCGCTATGCAAAATACGCAGCAGTTAAGTGAGCAGCAAACTCAGCTAAGCAACAATATTATTAATGCGAGTAACCAAATAGTGCAAAGCTTAGAGGGCATAGTGAGCAATACCGACAGCGTTCATAGCGTTAACAGCGAGCACTTAGACTTTGTTAAGCTTTCGTCGCAAGAGCTTGCAAGCTTAGTTGATAAAGTGTCGCTTATTGGTACCTTGCTGCAAAGATTTTCTAAAACGGTGTCTGGCCTTAAAGAAAACAGCGAAAACATTCGCAGCATTTTAAAAATGGTTGAGGAGTTTTCGGATCAAACTAATTTACTGGCACTAAACGCTGCCATTGAAGCGGCACGCGCTGGTGAAGCTGGCAGAGGATTTGCTGTTGTTGCTGATGAAGTACGTACATTATCGGTAAAAGTAAGTGGTGCAACCCGACAAATAAGCGACTTTATTAACCAAATGAATGAGCTGGTTAACGAAACCAATCAAGAAAGTGAGCAGTTAATTAGCCACTCAAGTACCGCACAAAGCGCCATTAGTAATACCTCTGAAGGGTTTAAAACAATGCTAGGTGAGTTTGAACAAAACCAACAGCAGCTACAGCAAATAGCGGATGCGGTGCATACGCTAGAGCAAGCGCAGCAGCACACTCACCAATCGGTAGAGCAAATTGTTACCTTAGGCGAGCAAGCTAAAAGCGCTATTGATCATGCACTAAGTAATAGCCAGCAATCACATGCACTTAGCCAACAAACACAACAGCAATTAAAGCGTTTTGTGCAATAAGCAATTACAAAACAAAAGCCGAGCGGTATATTGCCTTAATATTTTAACTGGCAACATTCAACAGCGCTTTATAAATATGGTAAATTACGCAGCTAATTATTTAAGTGTGTAATGTGTGTGAGTAACTCAACCCCTAACTATCAACAGCTAGCCAAAAATATTAAAGCCTGGGGCCAAGAACTCGGCTTTAGTGAGGTAGGTATTACCGATATAGACCTATCTAAACACGAAGCACAATTACAGCGCTGGTTAGATGCGGGCTACCATGGCTCTATGGATTATATGGCAGCCCACGGCATGAAACGCGCACGCCCTGCTGAACTAGTCCCTGGCACCCAGCGGGTTATTTCGGTAAAAATGAACTACCTGCCCCCTGATGCTAGTTTTGCCAAAACACTAAAAAACACCGAAAAAGCCTATATTAGCCGCTACGCATTAGGGCGTGACTATCACAAATTAATGCGCAACCGACTAAAAAAGCTGGGCCAAAAAATAGAGCAAGAAATTGGCGATTACGGTTTTAGGCCATTTGTAGACTCTGCGCCTGTGCTTGAGCGCCAGCTTGCTGAAAAAGCGGGATTGGGCTGGCGAGGTAAACACTCTTTATTAATAAACCAAGAAGCTGGGTCGTGGTTTTTTTTAGGTGAGCTTTTTGTTGATTTACCCCTGCCAATAGATAATGAAAACACGTTTGAAGGCTGCGGTAAATGCGTTGCTTGCATTACGCTTTGCCCAACAGGCGCAATTGTAGAGCCGTATGTGGTAGATGCACGCAAATGTATTTCGTACTTAACCATTGAGCACCAAGGGCCTATACCTGAGCAATACCGTACATTATTGGGGAACCGAGTTTATGGCTGCGACGATTGCCAATTGGTTTGCCCATGGAACCGTTATGGTCAAATTACCGATGAGCAAGACTTTCATCCCCGTACGCAATTAAAAAACAAAGACTTACTTGAGCTATTTACCTGGGACGAACCTACATTTTTAAAAAATACCGAAGGCAGCCCAATTCGCCGTATTGGTCACGAACGTTGGTTGCGTAATTTAGCGGTGGGTTTAGGCAATGCCGATTTTAGCCCTAGCATTATTAACGCTTTAGAAAGCAAACATGAGTCTAGCTCGCAGCTAGTAAAAGAGCATATAGAGTGGGCGCTTGAGCAACAAAATAATAAACAACGAGAACAACTTCGTAAAACACAGCGCCTAATTAGAATTGTCGAAAAAGGCTTACCTCGTGATGCGTAAATCACTCAGGTGAGCCTTATTATGAGAGGTTTATTTTTTAAGTAACAAAGATAAATCTTGTTCAATTTCAGTAAAGGCGGCTTTAACTTGTTTAACCGACTCTTCTCTGGCAATTGAATTTTGAATAGTTTCGTCCACTTTTTTATAAATAAACACCTCTTGGTCTTCATCTAACCCCATTGTGGGTATGCGTACTTCTAAGTCTTCTTGTAATTGCTTGAATACCTTTTCGTTACTTTCGCGGTTTTCGTTTAGTAACCCAATTAAGCCATGAAACTTACTATGCACTGTGCTGGCTACATCATTTAGCTTTTGCTGCTGCGACTCAAGCATTTGCTTGGTCATAATTGCACGTAACTGCTGCTCAGTCACACTGACAATAAAGCAAACGTGGTCACGAATACGCCCGTGTTTATCTGGGTCGTGATCTGGCATATTCAGAATTAATAAGCTTATCATCTCGTAGTTAACTAATATTCGGTGAGAAAACTCATGTAAGCGACCTTTGTTTTTAAGCATATCAAACAGCTCAATTACAATAGGTGAACACACTCCGCTAAGGGCAAAGTGCTCTATTGTATCGCCATGTCTAAATTCAACATTACTTTGTAGGTCAAACGTTTGTAAGCAGTCTATTAAGGCTTTACCTAAATCTTGCGGATTATTAATAAAACCAATGTTTTCAATGTAATTAACTATTTGCCCCATTTCGCTACTGTTTGCCATAGCGTTAAATGCCGTAGATGTTGCATCTTCTACTTGTTTTTCAAGGCTTTGTTTTTCTATTAATACTTGGTTTAAGTTTTTAAGTTTTGATTTAAGCTCATCATGTCCAAACGGTTTTACAATGTAATCCTCAGCACCGACTGAGTAACCTTCCATACGCTCTTCAACCGTTCCTCTAGCGGAAACAAACATAACAATTATATGCGCGGTATTCGGATTCGCCTTTAATGCTTTACACACTTCGTAGCCATTCATTTGCGGCATACTTACATCAAGTAAAATAACTTGGGGCATGTAGCCTTCAACCATGGCTAAACACTCAGGGCCGCTTGTGGCAACTTGTAATTCGAAATCAAGATCTTCTAAAATTTCTTCAATAATTTCAAGGTTGAAAGGTTCATCATCTACAGCAAGAATTTTAGTTAAGGCCATATTTTCATCATCCAATTAAATATTATTTAAACATTAATTACACATATAATTAGCTATCTTGCACTGCTAGCTTATCATCGGCTAAATGCTCATCTAAATCTATTTCTAGGGGTACCTGAATCCTAATTGTTGCACCACCATCGCTATTATTACTTGCCGTAATTTCGCCTTGATGAAGCGCTACAAACTCTCTACAAAGCGCAAGCCCTAAACCAGTACCACCAGCGCCACTGTTCGTTTTGCTGCTTTGTACAAATTTAGTAAACACGTGCTCTAATTCATCCTCAGGTATACCTATTCCATTGTCTACTACATCAATAATGGCGCTATCTTGATCAGCCATTAAGTTCACTTCAATACGACTTTTAGGTTCGCTAAATTTAAGTGCATTACCTAAAACATTGCGCAATAGCTGATTAATTTGCTCTTCATCACACTGCACAACCACTGGCCCGGGTTTTGAAAAAACAATTTCAATTTCTTTTTCCATAGCCGTACCAGAGACATCATCAATACTGGTTTTTATAATACTTTCTATATTGTATGGGCGTGGATTAAATGGAAATTTCCCCACATCCAATTTAGATAAATCAAGTAAGTTGTTTAATAACGATAGTAAACGCTCGCCGCTGCTTTCAATACGGGATAAATATTTTAAGAGTTTATCTTTAGCAAAATCGCCCGCTTCTAACTTACTCAAACCAAATCGAGAAAAGCTTAATATAGAGTGCATAGGGGTGCGTAACTCGTGCGACATGTTAGCCAAAAATTCCGATTTGCTTAAATTGGCAGCTTCGGCCACATTTTTAGCATGCTCTAGCTGCGAAGTACGAGCTCGCACTTGCTCCTCAAGTAGGTCTTTGGCTTCAAGGAGTAATTCTTCTTTTTGTTTTAAGTGAGTTACATTTTTAAATATAACCGCTAACGCAATTTCGCCATGGTGGTCTATTTCGTTAAACGAGCCAACCAGCGGAATATACCCGCCGTCTGTTTTTTGCAAACGTAGGTCGCTACTAAATTGGCGGTTACGATTGAGTGTGCTGATTTTATTTTTTATTTCAGCACTTGATTCCTCATCTAAAAATTCAAATACCGAAAAACCCGCGAGTTTGTCAAAGGGTAGCTTAAACAGCCTTAAGCAGGCATCGTTTGCTTCTATTACTTTGCCGCTGCGCTCAAATAGCATAATGGCGTCAGGCGTATTTTTATAAATAACTTGTAGTAGGCTGTCTTTTTCGATTAATGCATCAACGGTATCTTGTAAACGCTCAACTAGCTCAGCGTTACGGCGTTTTAAAAGCTCTGTTTGCCACAATTTATGTACCGATTGCAGCAGTACGCTATCGGTTAGAGGCTTTATTAAAACATCTTCGACCCCTTTACGAATTGCCTCAATCATTGAAACTTGCTCAGGGCGTGCGGTAAACAATAAGCATCGACAATCTGGCTGAGACATTTTAATAGCAGAAAATATATTTAACCCGGTGCCATCTTCAAAGCTAAAATCGCTAATTAAAATATCTATACTGTTTTCATTCGCCACTGTCACCGCTTCGGTAGCACTGGTTGCGGTTAGCGTTTTAATATGCGCCCCGACTAAATTACTTTTCATTTTTTCAAGGCGCTCAGGCATATGATCAACAAGTAAAATAGTGGGGAGTTTTAAAACGTGGCTAGAGCCAAGCTCTAAGAGGTTTTCGAGTAATGAGGTAATTTCTTTATTTGAAAAAAACGGATAAATAACCGTTGCATCTGGGACTAACTTATTAAGCTCGCTAAAGGCGCTAAGTTGCTCACCGCTTTCGGCTTTAGGGGCAAGTAATACACAGCGGTCTTGTGAGATTTTTTGAGCTAACGACTTTATTACTTCACACGGCACTCCGTAAGCACCAATTACCAAGTCATACTGGCTGGTGTTAGAGTATAAATCAATCATAGAGTAATGAACGAGCTCAGCCTCACAACCTATCAATTCTAGTAAAACTTTCACTCTCATTGCGATAACACTGCTGCTATCTACAATTAAAATTTTTCGACTCATTAAGCCACACTATCGTAAACACTTTATATGTTAATAGCGTAGCCTATAATTTCTTAGTTGGTATAGGTTGTTAGACTTAATTTTGATTTTTTTACCGATAAGCTCCACAACTATTTTGGTAGATGCTTACCGAATATTGTTAAACTGTAGCGCGTGTTATCCATTACCGCGATATGAGGCAACTCACCCCATACGCTAAAACCAAAGTGCTTGAATAACTTAATACTTGGTAAGTTGTGGCTAAATATAAAACCAAGCAATACATCAATTCCTAGCTGTTTAGCCTCTATTTGGGCAAACTCCATCAGCTTTTTGCCAAGTCCTTTACCTTGCGCCGCTTTGGTAATATAAATGCTCATTTCGACGGTGCCATCGTATGCGGGGCGCCCATAAAACGATTTATAACTTAGCCAGGCAAGTACTTGGTCATTTTCGCAATAAACATAAATAGGCCGTTTACCGGTGTGGCTATTAAACCACTCACGTTTGCTCTCTACCGATACTTCTTCGGTATCGGCGGTCACCATACGCGAGGCGATCGTTTCGTTGTATATTGCGACAATGGCAGGTAAATCTTCTATAGTGGCTAAACGTGTAGTCATAACAGCTTAATATTGTTGATCACTTTTGTGCATATTAGCGTAAGATAGACTAGTCAAACAATTATAAATTTAGGCGTTGAGTATGTTAAAAAAAACGATACTAGGGCTCAGTATTTTTATTACGAGCTTAGCTGCCCAAGCAAATGACACGTTACCCAGCAAACAACAGCAGCAACAATGTGAAGACTTTACAAATGTAGAGATACGTAAGCTGCGCTCAAAAGAATCCTTAAACTTATGCCAATTTAAAAACCGCCCTTTGCTCATTGTAAATACGGCTAGCAATTGTGGTTTTACATCTCAATTTGAAGGCCTTGAAAAAGTACACCAACAATACAAAGACAAAGGTTTAGTGGTATTAGGTTTTCCATCTGATGATTTTTTTCAAGAAGAAAACGATGAAAAAGACATAGCAAAAGTGTGTTTTATTAATTACGGCGTTACGTTTACTATGTTTACTACCAGCGAAGTTCGCGGCAGTGATGCAAATCCAATATTTAAACACTTAAACGCGCAAACCAGCTCACCTAACTGGAACTTTTATAAATATTTAGTTTCAGCTGATCGCAAAACAATTAAACGCTTTAACAGTAAAGTAGCTCCTAATTCAAAAGAATTAATTGATGCAATTGAAAATACGCTACTCATCAATTAAGTTTATACTGGTACTGCGAGTTAAAACTAACTAGACTGGCTTTAATGGTTAAATACACCAACTTTAAACAGGAGATTTTATGGCAGTGGCAAGTGCAAGGCACATTTTAGTAGACAGCGAAGCAGAGTGCTTAGATTTAAAAGCTAAGATTGAACAAGGCGAAGACTTTGCAGAGCTTGCAAAAACATATTCAAACTGTCCTTCTGGTCAAGACGGCGGAGCACTTGGCGAGTTTGGCCCAGGTATGATGGTACCTGAGTTTGATAAAGTTGTATTTTCAGCGCCAATTAATCAAGTACAAGGCCCTGTACAAACACAGTTTGGCTATCACTTACTAGAAGTGACAAGCCGCTCAGAATAACGTTGACTTATCGCAACACAAAAAGCCGCTTATGCGGCTTTTTTTAGGAGCAATTATGAAACTTATAGGATCTAACCCTTCTCCATTTGCGCGCAGAGTAAGAATGTGGGCAGCACAAAACAATGTTGACTTAGCGCTAGTAAACCTAGATATTTTTTCTGAGCAAGACCGCCCTACCTTAGCCAGTAACAACCCAGGAAGAAAAATACCGGTTTTAATTGATGGTGATTTAACGCTAAGCGATTCAACCATTATTTTACGTTACCTTATCGCCAAGGCTGGTAAAACACCACTAAGCTGGTCGCAAGAGCACCTACTTAATATTATTAACGCCTGTAACGACTCGTTAGTAGAGTTAGCACTTAGCAGACGCTCAGGGTTTGATACTAACGACGATAAATTATTTTTTAATCTGCAAAACGAACGAATTGCACAAACATTAAGCTATTTAAATAGTCATTTAAACGATGATGAATTTAAAGGCTGTGAATGCCTTAACATCAGTTTATACTGCCTACTTGATTGGATTTGCTTTCGTGAATTAACAGACTTTAGCCAACACGCTGCTTTAGTCAGTTTTTATAACGACTATGGCACGCGTCAAGCTGCAGTAAGCACCGATCCCAGACTCTAAACAAATAAGGTAAACACATGAGCGATATTGAAATTGAATCACAACTAGTTAGCTTTGTAGAAAAAGTACGTTTAAGCGAGCAAGTGTGGGCGTTAGGTGGCGACGACGGCGGCTTTGTAGTGTGCGAATCTAACCAGTTTGCCGAAACGGATGTACTGCTTTTATGGGAAAGCGAAGACGCAGCAAAAGCCCAGTGTAAAGAAGAGTGGCAAGAGTTTACGCCTGTAGAAATTAATTTAGATGAATTTTTAGATGAGTGGGTAGAAGATTTAAACGAAGACAGCGCATTAGTTGGTTTAAATTGGAATGACGACCAAGTGTGTGTAGAAATAGAGCCTGTTGGCTTAGCACGCGCACTTAGCGAATAACTGCCACTATAAATTAAATAGTGAATACAACACCTGCTTTTTAAGTGGGTGTTTTTGTTTTGTAGCTAAAAACATAAATACTAAAATCGATACTCGCATGTTTATCTGTTTTAAGTATAAAATATAACATGTCATTAATTTCAAGGGATTACGTTGAAAACCCATCTTGGCCGCCGCCCTTTTTCAGCAATGGAACTGCATACGCTTTATAACGGCTACATTTATGGCGACTTTAAAGTAGCAAGAGAGCAAGCAAAGCATTGGCATTTTTGGTTGCCTTTAATTGCCTATTACAGTGGCGCATATAGCGATGAAATTGGCTGCTTAACGCTTGACGATCTTGAGCTTAAAAATGGCATTTTATGTTTTAATTTTCATACTAATGGAAAAATAAAAGCGCGCTTGGTTCCGGTGCATCAAGCCTTAGTTGATGCAGGGCTTAACGACTTTATTGCCTTTGTTAAAGCACATAATCACACACGTTTGTTGTTTGATTTACCGGCTAAGTCTGGCCGTTACAGCGAAAAAGTACGCATTTGGTTTACTGGTGAAGGTGAGCGTGCGGGTTATTTGCAAAAATGTGCCATTCCCACTGTTGATCAACTCGGTATGAAAACCGCCATAAGTAGCCTACGACTTAATTTTGAGCAACAAGTACGTATTTACGCATTACAGGCTAATTCAAAAGACGCCTTTAATTATTTAATGGGGTTTAACGAATACCCCAATGATAAATTTGACGATACCGCCTTACTAAACAACGTAATACAGCAAATTCGCACCATTAACCCACAGCTGCACTGGCAGCGCTTTAAGCTGCGCCAGAGCCACTGACACTATTTGTTACTATTTTAAATCCAAGCAGCCACTTTATTAAATTACTCTCATAAAAAAAACTGCTAGGATATCTAAATCTCAATTTTTAAGGGCATAGAAATGCCTGTTTGAGTCAGTTTCTAACAACAACAATCTAGGGATCACTATGTTTTTAAAAAGCCTATTAACAGTAAGTGTTGCTTTAGCAATGACTACTGCCAACGCTAACGAGTTCGTTATCGAAAAGCTTGCTAAACCAAGTTCACAAAAGGTGTCGTTAACACTCGACCCAAGCCAAGACACCTTTACAGGGATGACAGAAATAGCCCTAGAAGTGTTAAAACCCACTCATTACATTGAACTTAACGGCGTGGCTTACGCTGTTAAAATGGCGCAGTTACTAGGCGATGAAAACTGCGACTTAAATAACGAAATGCTAAAAACAGAAAAAGTAAAATTTAGCTGTGATGAGCAAATTCAGCCGGGTAAGTACACCCTAAAAATAGATTTTTCTGCGCCGTATAATCGCCAAAGTGTGGGCTTATACAAAACAATTGATCAGGGCACACCTTATTTATTTACTCAGTTTGAAATGAATGATGCACGCCGTGCATTTCCAGTATTTGATGAGCCAAGTTATAAAATACCGTTTCAGTTAACAATTACAGCGCCAACGTCTCAAAAGGTTTATGCCAATACGCCAGAGCTTAAAACCACAGTTAACGGCGAGATGACAACGCATTACTTTGATAGAACGCCACCTATTCCTTCTTATTTAGTGGCTATGGCCGTGGGCCCTTTTGAAGAGCTTGAAATAAAAGACATGCCAATTCCAGGGCGTGTTATTACCCCGCAGGGTAAAATTCATTTAGCTGATTACGCAAAAGAGAACATGCCAAAAGTACTTGCTGCACTTGAGGCGTATTTTGGTATTCCTTATATTTATAAAAAGCTCGACTCGGTAGCAGTACCCGAGTTTCCTTTTGGCGCAATGGAAAACTCAGGCCTAGTAACCTACCGCGAAGATATATTACTGGTTGATTTAGCAGCTGCTACACGCAGTAAAAAACAGCGTAATGTGTCGATTATTGCTCACGAGCTTGCCCATCAATGGTACGGTAACTTAGTTACCATGAAGTGGTGGAACGACTTATGGTTAAACGAAGCATTTGCCAGCTGGATGGCGGCAAAAATTACTAAACAGCTTAATCCAGAATTTGAATCTCACCTTGATTTACCACAAAACAACGTAATGGCATTAGATGCTCGCTTAAGCACTAAGCCGATTCGTAAACCGATTAAAACCGAAGCCGATATTATGGATGGTTTAGGGCTTGCCTACAGTAAAGGCAGCGCAGTACTGGCTATGGTTGAAAACTGGATTGGTGAAGAGGCATTCCAAAAAGGGATTCAAAGTTACTTAAAAAAATTCTCGTATAAAAACGCCGAAGCAGCCGATTTATGGGAAGCACTAGGGAAAGCTTCTAATAAAGATGTTGCGAGTGTTTTAAAATCATTTATTGAACAGTCTTCTTTTCCGCTTGTAGATGTAAAACAAGACGGTAAAAAAATTACTATATCGCAAAGCCGCTTTGCTAATGCCGGTGTAGATGCACCCGCACAGCTTTGGAATGTCCCTGTTGGGATAAAATATGGCGCTGGTGATAAAGTAAAAACAGCCAGTATTTTACTCAATAAGCAAAGCCAAACCTTAACACTTGATTTTGAGCCGCAGTGGATTTATCCCGATGAAGGGGCGCTAGGTTATTACCGCTGGGTAATGGACGATGCGCAGTTTGATTCACTTATAAAACATGCTCCGCAAGCACTTAATGATCGTGAGCGCTTAGCGCTGCTCTCTGCCACTGATGCACTACTTGATGCGGGTGTAATATCGGCGGCTAAGTTAATGCAAACCTTAGAAGTATTTGTGAGCGATGATCACCCTCGTGTTGCAAATACAGCGCTGGGCTATTTGGTATCGCAAAAAAATACCTTTAAAGATGAAAGCAACGAAGCGTTATGGCCTGAGTTTATTCGCAGTGCAGTAATGCCTGCAGCTAAAAAATACTCACTTGAAGCACAAGCTGGCGAAGACGGTGCAGTATCGCAACTACGTGCGGGTGTTGTGTCCTTGCTTGGTTTTGATGGCGAAGATCAACGTGTGATCAGCAAAGCAAAAGAGCAAACACAAGTATACTTAAACGATCCGCAAAAAGTGGATCCGTATTTAGCAGCTACCTACTTAAAACTTGCCGCTTATAATGGGGATAAAGCCTTACTTGATCAATTTATGGCAACCTTTAAAACCACTAAAGATCCACAAGTACGCACAAACATGCTGGCTGCAATGGGCTTTATGGGTAAAGCGCAGTTACAAAAGCAGGTATTAGCGTACACCCTTACCGACGAAGTAACCGCGTCTGATATGCGCACTATTTTAGCGGGTCAAAGTTATAGCGAGCCACGCCAAGCACTATTTATTGAGTGGATATACAACAATTACGACAAGGTAACACAAAGCTTACCGCCGTTTTTTGTGCCTAACTTACCGTACTTTACAACCGCGCGTTGTGATGAACAAAGTTTAGCAACCACGCAAGCATTCTTTAAAGATAAAATTGAAGAAACACCGGGCTACGCGCGTACACTAAGCAAGCTTGAAGAAAGTACCCATGACTGTATTGCGCTTAAAAAGCGTGAACTGGCATCAGTTAATGACTTTTTAAAAAGCAAGTAAGCTTAATTAAAAGTAAATATGCATAATTAAAAAAGCCGCTGAGTTATTCACTCAGCGGCTTTTATTTACCCGTTAATAATCTGTGTTAGCTTGGCAATAAAGTCTTTTGCTGCTTGCTCTGAGTTAATTTTAAAGGCCACACCATAGTGAATCGGCTGCGCACTTTTGTGAATACGTGTAGGAAAGCGTGTCATCTCGCTACTATGAAAATAACCTTGTACTCGTGTTACCTCATCAATTGTTGCAAAATCATCGCTAAACACCTCAAAGGCTGGGCGAATAATTATTTTGCCTTTACCCGCTTCGCTGTGGGTATAAATTGCTTCTTTAGAATTTGCTAACATGTACTCAGCAATGTTTTTAATTTTAAAGTTGCTTCTGCACTTTAACTGAATGAGCTGCTCTGTTAACTCATCTGCACTATAAGCCACGTGGTGATCCCTTTAATGTTTAATTGTGCATTACATTAGCCTATACGCGCTGCAAAGTCCGAATTATTTTACATCGCATACAAAGGCAAGTTTGTCGTTTTTATAACTCATTCGCGTTATGTTTGTCTCGCAATATGGGCTTAAGTTAAGCCATTGAGAAACCTCATCGGTGCCACTTAAATTACGCATATATACACGGTTTTTAACCGCATAAGCCACTGTATTAGCATCTTTTAAAATAAAGTCTTGTACTTGCTCTGGCAATCTAAGTAAATCTTCTACCTGTTTAGATTGCGGGTTAAAGCTTGCTAAAATATGCTGATCATTTTTTGTGTAACTAAATAAAAATGTTGCGGTTTTACTGTTATAAATAAGCGTACGCCCTATGTTACTTGCTACCACCTCGCCTTTTGCCGCAGCAACCGGAGTATATTGCAATGTATGTGGCTCACCTAAAATAAACATCACTAAGTCGTTTTGAGCACCCCATGCGTGGTAACCAACAGGTTCAATCCAATCAAAAATACGGCTTGGTGCTTGCTCAGTATTGAGTGGGTATTGCCACAACTTTTGTTTGCTATCTTGCTCTACCACAATGGCCGATAAACTTTGTTTTGAGGGCATAACAGTGGGCGAATATTCGCTCACTGGCGTATTTGTTATGTTGCTTACTTGCTTGGTTGCTAAATCATAATAGGCAATATCGGTTTGACTTTGCTCGCTTGAAATAACTTCATGGGTGAAATAAATACCCTGGTTTGTTAAATAAGGTTGGTTGTTATAGCTATTTTTGTCGCTCACTATACTCACTTGCATACCGTAGGGTGTATTTAAATCAGCAAGTAATATTTGGCTTTTAGGCATGCTAGCCTGCGCTGTAGCAAGGCTTAGCGCCGCTAAAGAGACTAGCCCAAGCCATGGTTTAATAAGTTTCATGCTTTCTCTCGTTTTATTTTTAAGCACCTCATGATAACGTTATTTGCCGATGGCGTCACTTGACCTAAGTCAGTCAACTCTTTATAACTAACTTGGTCCTAAAAAAGAGAAAATACATGTCAGCTAAACATCCTATCATTGCTATTACAGGTTCGTCGGGTGCGGGAACTACCACTACCACCAATGCAATTAAACATATTTTTCGTAGCCTCAACATTGATGCGGCTTTTATCGAAGGAGATAGCTTTCATCGTTACACGCGCCCAGAAATGGATAAAAAAGTACGCGAAGCACAACAAGAAGGTAAACACATAAGTTACTTTGGCCGTGAAGCCAATGACTTTGGCGCATTAGAAACCTTATTTGGTACCTACGGCGAAACAGGCCAAGGCAAGTTACGCCGATACTTACATACCTTCGACGAAGCCGTGCCTTATAATCAATTACCGGGGACGTTTACCCCTTGGCAAGATCTTGAAACAAACACTGATTTAATGTTTTACGAAGGCTTGCACGGTGGCGTGGTTGATCAGGATCATGATGTAGCTAAGCACGTGGATCTGCTTATAGGCATGGTGCCTATTATTAACCTTGAATGGATCCAAAAATTGATCCGCGATACGCAAGACCGCGGCCACTCTCGCGAAAAAGTAATGGACTCCATTGTACGCAGTATGGATGACTACATTAACCACATCACACCGCAGTTTTCGCGCACCCATATTAACTTTCAACGTGTGCCAACGGTTGATACGTCAAACCCATTTAGCGCAAAAGATATTCCTTCGCTAGATGAAAGCTTTGTGGTTATTCGCTTTAGAGGAATTGATGACGTTGATTTTCCTTATTATTTACAAATGATTGAAGGCAGCTTTATGTCGCGTATAAATACCCTTGTGGTGCCAGGCGGTAAAATGGGTTTAGCAATGGAGCTGGTGCTTACTCCGCTAATTAAAGACATTATTGTTAAAAAGCGTGCTCTTGAAAACCTAGCCCCTTTAGATATACCCATTTAGCCCCTCTTTTATGATTTACACTTCTGACGTACACTGCTGCTTTTGCTAACAGTGAGGGAAAACGTGTCGCACTCATTAAAAATTATTGTGGGCTCTAAAAACCCAGTAAAAATTAACGCTGCAAAACATATTTTTGCAATGTACTTTCCTAGTTACGAAATTGATTGCCAAGGCGTTGATGCTCCCTCAAATGTTCCCGATCAACCAATTGGCGAGGAACAAACCCGTATCGGCGCACAAAACCGAGTTACTTACTGTAAAAGCATGTACCAAGCAGATTACTACTGTGCAATGGAAGGCGGTGCAGAGCAATTTAGCTATGGAGCTGCAACCTTTGCCTATGTTGTGATTAATAATGGCTCTGAGCAAGCGATAGGACGCAGCAGTAACCTGCCGTTACCGCAAGTGTTATATAACGCGCTGCTAAGCGGAGAAGAGCTTGGCGATGTAATGGATAAAGCATTTAACACCCATAATGTTAAGCAAAAAGGCGGCGCGATAGGGCTTCTCACAAACAATCATGCCACTCGTCAAAGCACCTACACCCAAGCGCTTACCTTAGCTATGGCTCCTTTTTTACACCCTAGCCTTTATCAGGAAAATTAATGAAATACAGTTATGTACTGTTTGATGCAGACGAAACACTATTCAGGTTTGATATTTTAGCGGGGATGACCCGCATGTTTAAAGCGTACAACATTGAGTTTACTCAAGCTGATTACATCCATTACCAAAAAACTAATAAGCAGCTGTGGATAGATTATCAAGATGGAAAAATTAGCGCCGATTACTTACAAGTAACCCGCTTTAACGAGTGGGCTGTAAAATTAGGGGTCCCCGCTAAAGAGCTAAACGATGCATTTTTAGATGCTATGGCACAAATTTGTGAACCACTCCCCGGCGCAATCGATTTACTAAATGCACTCAAACCGCATGCACAATTGGGTATTATTACTAATGGCTTTGCCCGTTTGCAAGCCCTGCGCCTAGCGCATACCGGCCTTGAAAATATGTTTGATTGGCTGGTTATATCAGAGCTGGTAGGCATTGCTAAGCCTAACAAGGCTATTTTTGAGCACACATTTGAGCTTATGGGTAACCCAGACAAAAGCAAAATATTAATGGTGGGCGACACTGCCTCTAGCGATATTTTAGGAGGCCATAATGCCGGTATTGATACCTGTTGGCTACAGCACCCAGGCGAGCAGTTACCAGCAGGCATAAGCCCAACCTACACCATAACTGAACTGGCACAGTTACCAACAATTTTAGCGCTTTAAGCTGCGCGTTAATTATTAAAAATTAATAGTAATTAGCTGCAACTCGCTAATTTAAGGCAAAAAAATGACGCTATTAAGCGTCATTTTTTATAACTGTTTGTGAGCGTGTATTTTTAAAAAATACTAAATTAGGCCGTCGCTAATTCAAGGCCGGGTGCAGGCATCGTAACAGGCGTTTCAAATGTTGCCCACTCCCATGCTGACTCTGTTGCCATAATTTTGCGAAGTAACTTATTATTTAAATCGTGACCCGATTTATAAGCCGTTACCTTACCTAGTAGGTTATGACCTGTCATAAACATGTCGCCCACACAGTCTAATATTTTGTGTTTTACAAATTCATCGCTGTAGCGCAAACCATTTGGGTTTAGTACTTTAAAGTCATCAAGTACTACTGCGCTGTCCATGCTGCCACCAAGTGCTAGGTTATTAGCATGCATGTATTCAATGTCTTTCATAAAGCCAAAGGTACGTGCACGGCTAATTTCTTCAGTAAAGCTTTGCGCAGTAATATCTAAACCAATGCGCTGGCGGCTTTCATTAATGGCCGGGTGATCAAAGGCAATTTCAAAGTCGATATGAAAACCATCATATGGTTCTACTTCGGCCCATTTATCGCCTTCTTCAATACGTACTTTTTCTTTTATACGAATAAAGCGTTTCGCAACATTTTGCTCTTCAATGCCGCCTTTTTGTAACAAATAAATGAACGGTAATGCACTACCATCCATAATCGGCACTTCTGAGCTGTCTAATTCAACAATTAAATTATCGATACCCATTGCAGCAACCGCTGCAATTAGGTGCTCAGTCGTTGATAAGCGAACGCCATCTTTGTTAATTAAACAGGTACACAGCTGCGTATCACCAACGGCTTCAGGTGTTGTTTCAAAATCAACAACCGGATCAAGGTCGACACGACGAAATACAATCCCGGTATTTGCGCTCGCAGGTCGGAGAGTTATTGTGACCTTCTCACCTTTATGAAGTCCAATTCCTATGGCTTTGACTACTTGTGCAATCGTACGCTGTTTAATCATAGGTTCGCTCACTTTTAAATCAGTTACAGTTAGACGGCGGAGTTTAACATAAATCCTTTTGCCTTTCAATATTTGTACATATTTCAAACAAAAGCATTAGTAAATGTTAATCAGCCTGCTTACGTAAAAAAGCCGGAATATCAAAATAATCTCCGCCTTCTGATTTATCCGCTTTTTTACTGTTTTGCGCTGATGAACTTGCCGTGTTGCTTGAGCTTGTAGATGGCGCTTGTTCTTTGCTTTCTACTTGCGTGCTTGGCGTCGTTTCTTCAGTGCTTGTGCCTTGGCTTGCAAAGCTTGGTACGTACATGCTGCTAGATTGGTTTGATGAACTTGCTACATCAGAACCTGATGCCTTTTTAAAGCCGTTATCAACAATACCAAACTGCGGACGACGATCGCCGCCTAAACCCGTAGCAACAACGGTTACACGTAACTCGTCGCTCATTTCTGGGTCAATAACTGCACCCACAACCACGGTTGCATTTTCAGACGCTAGCGCTTTAACGTGGTTACCCACAATTTCAAATTCTTCAATCGCAATGTCCATACCCGCGGTAATATTAACCAAAATACCTTTAGCACCGGTTAAATCAACGTCTTCTAGTAATGGGCTTGAGATGGCCGCTTCTGCAGCTTCTTGAGCACGATCTGGGCCTGATGCAGAGGCTGTGCCCATCATGGCAGTACCCATTGCTGACATTACGGTACGTACGTCGGCGAAATCCACATTAATTAAACCAGAACGTGTAATTAGCTCCGCAATACCTTGAACCGCACCAAAAAGTACATCGTTTGCTTTAGCGAAGGCATCTAACAGTGTAGTCCCTTTACCTAAAACTTTAAGCAATTTATTGTTCGGAATTGTAATAAGTGAGTCTACAATTTCTGACAATTCGTTAATGCCTTGTTCAGCAGCTGCTGCGCGCTTTTTGCCTTCAAAGTCAAAAGGACGCGTTACTACAGCAACCGTTAAAATACCTAATTCTTTGGCAATTTTAGCAACCACTGGTGCAGCACCAGTACCTGTACCACCGCCCATGCCGGCAGCAATAAATACCATATCTGCGCCTTCAAGGCTGGCACGGATTGTTTCTGCATCTTCTTCAGCCGATTCGCGGCCTACTTCTGGGTTTGCACCTGCACCTAACCCTGAAGTTATTTGCGTGCCTAGTTGTACAGTAATATCGGCAGCGGAATTACGTAATGCTTGCGCATCCGTATTTGCGGCTATAAAGCGCACGCCTTCTATTTGTTGTTTTACCATGTGCTCAACAGCGTTACCGCCGCCACCGCCCACGCCAATTACCTTAATTACAGCTTCTTCGCTGTGTTGTTCCATCATATCAAACATGTTTACTCTCCGACTTGAGTACTTTAAAACTCGCCTTGGAACCATTTAGTAATGCGGTTCCACCAATTATTATTATCCTCTGCTTTCGACTTTTGTGCATTCATCGATTGCATAGTGCGCCCGTATTGTAACAAACCTACAGCGGTTGCGTACGAAGGATCGTCTACGTAGTCTGTCAAACCAACTATCCCGATTGGTTTGCCTATTCTCACTGGCATTTGGAAAATGTCTTCAGCCACTTCCATTGCGCCAGTCATTTTAGCAGTCCCGCCTGTAATAACGAGGCCTGCCGCAATTTGGTCTTCTAAACCTGAGCGACGAATTTCTTCCATCGCTAATTCAAATAATTCTCTAAAACGAGGCTCTACCACTTCAGATAAAGTATGGCGCGACATTAATCGTGCTGGTCGCCCGCCTACACTTGGTACTTCTATGGTGTCTTCGTTACTGGCCATTTGGCTACTTGCACATGCATATTGTACTTTGAGTGACTCAGCATGTGATATAGGTGTACGAAATATTTTTGCAATATCACCGGTTACTTGATTACCCGCCACTGGGATAACCGAAGAATGACGTAATGCCCCGTTAATATAAATAGTGATATCCATTGTACCACCACCAATATCAAGTACCGCTACACCAAGCTCTTTTTCGTCATCGGTTAAAACCGAGTAACACGATGCAAGTGCGGTAAATATAAGCTGATCAACCTCTAAACCACAGCGTTCAACACATTTTTCAATGTTTTTAGCCATGTCGTTTGAGCAGGTAATAATGTGTGCACGTGCTTCCATACGTACACCGCTCATCCCAAGAGGGTTTTTAATGCCCTCTTGCATATCAATGCTGTATTCTTGCGGTAATGCATGCAGCATTTTACGCTCGGCCGAAATAGGCACAGAGCGCGCTATATGAATTACATTTTCAATGTCTTCATCGGTTACTTCTGTATTATTGATAGCAACCACGCCGCTTTCGTTTTGACATTGTATGTGCTTGCCAGAAATCCCTAAGTACACTGAGCTAATACGACAATCGGCCATTAACTCGGCTTCATCTATTGCTCGGCGAATCGACTCAGACACTAAGTTTAAATCGTTAACGCCGCCTTTATCCATACCATGAGATACTTGGCTGCCCACACCAACAATGCTGAGCTTGTTATCTGCGGTGATTTCACCTACCGTGGCCACCACTTTTGAGGTACCAACGTCTAATCCAATCACTAGGTTTCTTTCTGCTGACTTAGTCATGCCTTACTCTTATTTTGTAATTGCTGTTCTTGCACAGGCTTATAGCTAACTGCAAGGCCGGTATCATAGCGTAAATCTATTGCATCTATTTGTGCATCTGCACGCTTTTCCATGCGCGGGTACACATCTATAAACCGCTGTACTCGCTTTGCTTTGTCTTTGCGCCCTAAATTTAAGCGCACACCATTATCTAACCATAACTGCCACGAAAAACGCTCCGAAAGGGCTAAGCTTTTTAACGTTAATGCATTTACCTTTAGCATTTCGTCAAACTGCTTAAAGGCAATCCACGCTTCTTTTTCGCTGCCTTCTGGGCCGTAAAGTTGCGGTAAATCATTGGCGAGTTTATCGCTACTTGCTTCAAAGGCATCGCCACTTTGGTTTAGCAGTAAATCGCTATTCCAATGGGCTACGGCTTCGTGTTCAACTACGTACACTTGTATTGTATCGGGCCATTGCTTGCGTACCGATACGGTTGCAACCCAAGGTAAATCTTTTACCAGTTGCTGTACGCGTTTTACATCTAGCTCAAAAAAACTGCTTAAATCGGCCTTTTTTATTGCTTTTATTATGGCCTTTTCGTCAGTGTATTTGGGCTTTCCTAGCACTGTTAAGTGCTTTATTTGTGCATCTTTGTTCTCTACTAGCCAATCAGATACACCGGTAGTTATTTGCACGAGCCCAATCACTACCACCAGAAAAAAGCTCACACCAAAAATTAGCGACCAATTAAAGTTAAGTTGCTGTTTTAACTGTTGAGCTTTTTCTAAAAGGGGATGCATATTAAAGCGTTTGCCCCAAAATGCGAACAACTAATTGCTCAAATGTTGCCCCGTTTGCTTTTGCCGCCATGGGCACCAGCGATTTTTCGGTCATGCCAGGGACTGTATTTACTTCTAATAAATAAAAGTTCCCCTGCTCATCTTGCATGGCATCTACACGGCCCCAGCCGCTTGCACCCACTAAATCAAACGCCTCTAACGAGATAGCCTGTAAGTGCTGTGTATCTTGCGCCGATAAATCTGCAGGGCAATGATACTGTGTTGTGTTCGATTGATACTTAGCTTGGTAATCGTAAAAACCATTTGGAGTCGTCATTTCAATCACAGGCTGTACTTCATCGCCTAATACCGTCACGGTAAATTCGCGTCCAGTTATCCACTGCTCTACTAACACTTGGCTATCAAACTTAAAAGCGTGTGTAAGGGCATCTTCAAGCTCTTGAGCGGTACTTGCTTGCGCCATACCTATGCTTGAGCCTTCGTGCGATGGCTTAACCATTACTTTTTTAAACTCATCCATAATGGCTTTTGCATCAAAGCCTTTTTTAGCATCAACAACTGCATAAGGCGCAGTGCTTAGCCCTGCAGATTTAAATAAATGCTTACAACGGACTTTATCCATTGCCAAGGCTGAGCCTAATACAGTGCTGCCCGTGTATGGCAAGTTCATAAATTCAAGTGCGCCTTGCACTGTACCATCTTCGCCACCACGGCCATGCAAAGCAATAAAAACACGATCGACCTGTAATTCTTTTAGTTCCCACAAAGAGCGATTTTGCGGGTCAAAAGCAATGGCATCAACGCCAGCATTTTGTAGTGCATTAAGCACCGCTTGCCCTGAACGTAGTGACACTTCGCGCTCTGCTGAGTTACCCCCAAGCAGTACTGCTACTTTACCAAATTGCGCGTTTTCTTGCGTCATACTTCACCTTGCTTTAATTTTTCCACCGACATACCTGTTGCCGCTAATGTTTTAACCAATTGTCCTATATTACCAGCGCCTTGCGTTAAAACTAAGTCGTTATTTTGTAAGTTATCTGCCAATACACCAGCAAGCTCTGCGCTCGTTGCTACATGTAGAGGCTCTTTTCCGCGCTGACGTAAGCTGCGGCACAGGCTTTTACTGTCTGCGCCAACAATAGGCTCTTCGCCGGCACTGTACACATCTAGTAATAAAAGTTGATCTACATCTGCTAATACTTTTACAAAGTCTTCGTATAAATCGCGTGTACGGGTAAACCTGTGTGGTTGATAAACCATAACTAAACGCTTTTCTGGCCAGCCTTCGCGTACCGCTGCAATGGTGGCAGCAACTTCTGATGGGTGATGTCCGTAATCATCCACCAGCATGACATTGCCGCGCTCATTTTCAAAATTGCCATAATGCTGAAAGCGTCGTCCTATGCCTTCAAATTTTTGCAGCGCCTCTAAAATTGCGTGGTTAGAAATGTTTTGATCTTTAGCCACTGCAATTGCCGCCGTGGCATTAAGTGCATTGTGCTTACCTGGCATATTAAGCGTTGCACTTAAGCTTTCACCGCTTTTATGTGTCACAGTAAAAGTACAAGTACTTGCTGATTGGCTAAAATCGCTCATGCGGTAGTCGGCATCTTTTGACTCGCCATACGTGATCACAGGGCGACCAAAACGCGGGATCAGCTCACTTGCTACTTGCGAGTCTATGCACACTACGGCTAAGCCATAAAATGGCAGGTTATGAATAAAGTCCACATAAGTGTCTTTCATTTTCTCAAGACTGCCGCCATAGGTTTCCATGTGATCTTCTTCAATATTCGTGATCACCGATACCATAGGCTGTAAATGTAAAAACGATGCATCGCTTTCATCTGCCTCAGCAATTAAAAAGTCGCTTTTGCCCACTTTTGCGTTACTGCCCGCGCTATTTAATAAGCCGCCAATAATAAAAGTAGGATCAAGCCCTGCCTGAGCATAAATGCTGGCAATTAAACTGGTTGTTGTGGTTTTACCATGTGTGCCCGCAATGGCAATGCCATGGCGAAAACGCATTAATTCGGCAAGCATTTCTGCACGGCGAACTACCGGTATACGCGCTGCTTTTGCAGCAATAATCTCAGGGTTTGTTTCATCAATAGCACTTGAAACAACAACTACATTGGCATCTTTTACGTTGTTTTCGTGATGGCCTATAAATACTTCAGCACCGGCTTTAATTAAGCGTTCGGTCATTGCGCTGTGCGCTATATCTGAGCCTGTAATGCGGTAGCCTTCAAAAGCCAGTACTTCAGCAATACCGCCCATACCCGCACCACCAATACCAATAAAATGGATGGTTTCTATTCGACGCATAGCAGGTCGAGTTTGTTGTTCTTGTATTGACTTATCTTTCACTTATTTTCTCTTATTTGTTACTTGCTCACAGTGCGAGGCAACGCTTGCTGTGGCATCTAAAATGGCTTGCTGCTTAGCATTGCTGGCCATTTGTTTAATTAATATAGGCTTTGCCAAATACGGGGTTAATAGCTCAACTATTGAATCTTTATTAAACTGCGGCTGAGGCATTAAAAGCGCGCCATTTGCGGTTACTAAATATTTTGCGTTGGCGGTTTGATGATCGTCTACCGCATGTGGAAACGGCACAAACACAGCCATTTTACCCGCGGCGGCAATTTCACTAACAGTCAGTGCACCAGCGCGGCAAATAACAATATCGGCCCACGCGTAGGCGGCGTCCATATCATCTATAAATTCAGCAACTTTTAGCTCTTCATCTGCAATGTTGTTTTTCGCATACGCGCTTTTCACGCCCTCAATATGGCCTTTACCTGTTTGGTGCCACACTTTAATTGGCGCTGTTTTAGCAAGTAAATTAAACGCCTCAGGCAGTGTTTGGTTAAGCACTTGTGCGCCTAGCGAGCCACCCACCACTAAAATATTAATAGGGCTTGAAACATCACGTTTAGCTACATTAGCAACGCTTGCACGAACTGGGTTACCGACTAATTCGGCTTGCCCTGGTGCAAAGGCGCTTGGAAACGCAGCAAGTACTCTGTTAGCAAATTTTGCCAACCACTTGTTGCTCATTCCTGCTACTGCATTTTGCTCATGAATCACCAGTGGAATGCCTAAACTTTTAGCGGCAATGCCGGTTGGCCCGGTTACATAGCCGCCCATAGCAAGCACTACATCTGGTTGCTGAGATTTCAATACCTTACGCGCCTGCAATATTGCATTAAGTACCATGAATGGGGCTTTAATAAGACGCTTTAAGCCATTACCGCGTACGCCCTTTACATTAATAAAATCAATTTCAATGTTATGCTTTGGTACAACATCCGCTTCCATTCTGTCTGGCGTGCCTATCCAGCTTACTTGCCAGCCTTGCTCTTTTAAATAATCGGCTACAGCAATACCTGGGAATATATGCCCGCCTGTACCACCGGCCACAACTACTAATTTTTTACTCATCGCTTACCTCCGCGTGAGGTGGCTTGTTTGGTTGCCATTTTGGTTTCAAAATCAACACGCAATAAAATACCGGTGGCAATCGTCATTATTAATAAACTTGAACCACCATACGAAATAAACGGCAAGGTTAACCCTTTAGTCGGTAATAACCCTGCACTGGCGCCTACATTAACCATGGTTTGAAACGCAAACCAAATGCCAATAGCAAACGCAAAATAGCCTTCGTATTCTTTGCCACATTTTAAAGCTTGTTGGCCTATTAAAAGCGCCCTAAATACAAACACAGCCAACACACATAAAATACTTGCTACACCTACAAGGCCTAGCTCTTCACCTATAACGGCAAAAATAAAATCGTTATGCGCCTCGGGTAAATACTGTAACTTTTGCACGCTGTTACCTAACCCTTGGCCAAACCAGCCACCTTGGCTGTAGGCCATAAGCGACTGCACTAACTGATACCCTTTACCAAATGGGTCTTCCCAAGGGTCTAAAAAGCCCACCACTCGCGCCATTCTGTATGGCTCTACAATAATCAGTAATACAACAAGCCCTACGCCCGTTAAAATGAGTACAAAAAACTGCCATAACTTTGCGCCGGCCAAAAATAATAGCCCCACAGTTGTTACAAACATAACCACCACAGTTCCTAAATCGGGCTGCAGTAAAATAAGTAAGGCATATACCGCAAATACAGCGATAGGCTTAGCAAAGCCTTTAATATTTTCTTGTACTTCTTCGCGCTTTCTTACCAAGTAGCCTGCTATATAACTGAAAAAGTATAATTTAGCGGCTTCGGCCACCTGAAAACCAACAGGCCCAATGGGTATCCAACGCTTAGCGCCGTTGACTTCGCGGCCTATTATTAACACAGCAATAAGTAGCACCATACCAAGCAGCAACAAATACGGGTTTGAGCGTTTCCACCAATCCATAGGCACGCTGGCGGCAATCCAAAATAAAATAAATGCCATCGCCAAAAACATGCTGTGGCGAATGGTAATATGGTATGAGTTATCAAACAGTCTTTCGGCTGTGGGCATTGAGGCGCTGGTCACCATTATAAAACCCACCCCTATAAGCATTAACATGCAATAAAGCAGTGGCACATCGTAAAGCTGTGCTGAGGGTTTTGGGGTGAGTGTTTCTTTTAAATCGGCAAAGGCAATCATAGTTGCCCTTCCATTACACATTGCACAAAGTCATCACCGCGTTGCATGTAGTTGTTATACATATCAATGCTGGCACAGGCAGGGGCAAGTAATACAATGTCACCGCGCTTGCTAAGTACTTTAGCGAGCGATACCGCCTCTTGCATTGTGTTTACTAAGTGCGATTTACTCGTTAAAGCAGCAAGCTCTGCTGCATCTTTACCAAAGCATACAAGCGCTTTTACATGACTTTTTATATATGGCTTTAACGCACTTAAATCAGCGCCTTTAGCATCACCACCGGCTATTACAATCAGGTTTTCGTGATCTGAGGCCAAACTATCTATTGCCGCTATAGTGGCGCCAACATTGGTGGCTTTAGAGTCGTTAAAGTATTGAACACCATGTTGCTCATCAACAAACTGGCAACGGTGCGCTAAACCATTAAATTGACAAAGCGCCGCTGCGTACTGTTCTTTGCTAATATCAAACGGGCTTAATAACGCCATAACCGCAAGTGTATTTAAGTAATTGTGCTTACCAACGACCGCAAGCGTGCTAACAGGTAAGTACGCCTCGCCTTTTACTATAAAGTGCAGCTCATTATTGCGCTCAGCTAAGTGGTAATCACCTTGGTCGCTGCCAAAGCTCATTTGCGGCGCTAAAGCGCGACTAATAGGCTTAGTTTGAATATCATCTGCGTTGGTTACTAAAAGCTCAGCATTGTTATAAATACTTAGTTTAGAGTCGATATAGGCTTGGTAGCTGTCGTAACGATCTAAATGATCTTCAGATATATTTAATACCGCTGCGCTTATTGGTTTTAAGCTTGAGCAGGTATCTAGCTGAAAACTCGAAAGCTCCAGCACATACACATCAAAATCATCGCTTAGTAAATCCAATACCGCAGTGCCAATATTGCCACCTAATGCCACCTTATAACCTGCTGCTTTTAATACCTCGTAGGCCAAGGTAACAACGGTTGATTTACCATTAGAGCCTGTAACAGCAACAACCGGTTTTGTATTTATACGAGCAAACAGCTCTACATCACCAATTACTTCAATGCCTGACTCTATTGCTTGAACAATTGCGGGAATTTTTAAGCTAAGCCCGGGGCTTATGATGATCATGTCGGTTTTACAAAGCGCGGCGCTAGCTAAATCACCAAAATACGTATTAAGCTCAGGAGCATGCTCGCTAAGCCAATCCATACCTGGTGGCGCAACCCGGCTATCAACGACCTTTGGTGCAAAACCATGAGATAATAAAAAACGCACAATGCCCAGACCGGTTACACCGAGTCCGAGCACTGTTATATGTTTGTTTTTTATCTCGTTTAAATACTGCATTTATCGAATCTTTAATGTCGCAAGGCCAGCAAGTACTAGCACAATTGAAATTATCCAAAAGCGCACAATAACACGTGGCTCTGGCCAACCTTTTAGCTCGTAATGATGATGAATCGGCGCCATTCTAAAAATGCGCTGTCCGCGTAATTTGTATGAGCCCACTTGTAAAATTACCGATAAAGCTTCCATTACAAACACGCCGCCCATAATAATAAGCAGTAGCTCTTGGCGTACTAAAATAGCAATAATGCCCAGCGCGCCGCCAAGTGCCAGCGACCCTACATCACCCATAAACACTTGTGCTGGGTAAGTGTTAAACCATAAAAAGCCTAACCCAGCGCCAACAATAGCGGTACACACAACCACCAGCTCACTAGCAAGCGGTAAATGCGGGATATGTAAGTAAGCCGAAAAGTTAATATTACCGGTTAAATAAGCAATTATCGCCAGTGCAGCAGCCACTAAAATAGTCGGCACAATCGCCAGGCCATCTAAGCCATCAGTCAGGTTTACCGCGTTTGAAGTGCCCACCAATGCAAAGTAAGTAATTACAATGTAAAACAAGCCTAATTGTGGCAATACATCTTTAAAGAATGGCACAACAAGTGAGGTTTCTGACGCTTGTGTACTCGTAGCATACAGTGCAGTTGCCACCACTAGAGCAATAACCGATTGCCAAAAATACTTCCACTTAGCAATTAACCCTTTAGGGTCTTTGCGTATTACTTTGCGGTAGTCATCTATAAAGCCCACTAAACCTAATGAGCCAATTACAAATAAGGTTGCCCATACGTATTTGTTTGATAAATCAGCCCATAATAAGGTGCTGGTAAATATGGCGCCTAAAATAAGTAAGCCTCCCATAGTAGGAGTGCCTTTTTTAGATAAGTGAGATTCTGGGCCATCATCTCGCACTACTTGGCCAATTTGCATTTTTTGTAACGAACGAATGAGCTTAGGGCCAAAATAAAGCGACATCATTAACGCTGTTAATATGCCTAAAATGGCACGTAGGGTTAAATACGAAAAAACATTAAAGCCACTGTAATATTGGGTTAAATACTCTGCCAGCCAAACTAACATTATGATACTCCATTGATGGCTTGTTGCTGGCCATTTACTAAATCGGTTACTAATAATTCCATGCGAGAACTGCGCGATCCTTTCACCACAAGCGTGGTTTTGTTGTTTGTGTTATTAAGACTGGTTTGAATTTGCTTGAGCATCTCTTCGCGGTTAGAAAAATGACGGTTTGGCTTATCAAATACATCGCTTGCGTATTTACTTAACACACCCAGCGTATACAGCTCATCAATGCCTTGTTGTTTGGCGTATTCGCCTACTTCTTGATGATAAGTTCTGGCTTGCTCACCAAGCTCTCCCATATCGCCCAGAGCTAAAATACGGTGCCCTTGAATATCACTTAATAAATCAATTGCTGCTTTTACCGACTTAACATTTGCATTGTAGGTATCATCAATAACGGTCAGTGAATCAGTTACTTTTATTAAATTTACCCGCCCCTTAACATCGCCCATGGTGGCAAGTGCGGTGGCTATCTCTTCAAGTGATACATCAAACTCGCTGGTTAAAGCCGCGGCAATAAGGGCATTGCTCACGTTGTGCTTACCAGGAAGAGCAAGCGTTACAGGTACTTTTTGCTCTTGTGTACACAATAAAAAGCTCGCGCGAGCGTTTTCATCTAGGCTGATATTTTCAGCCCAAATATCAAGTTTTTCAGTACTTGAAAAACACTTAACAGTGCGCCCTTTTAATTTATCAAGCCAGTATTGGCTAAATTCGCTATCGCAGTTAACAATGGCAACGCCATCGTCTTTTAGGCCATCAAAAATCTCACCTTTTGCCTTAGCAACTCCCATTAGACTACCAAAGCCTTCTAAATGCGCAGCGGCCACATTACACACCACAGCTACATCGGGTTTTGCCATGGAGGTAGTGTAAGCAATTTCGCCTAAATGATTAGCGCCAAGCTCTATAACAGCAAAACGGTGCTGCGGCTCTAAACGTAATAGCGTAAGCGGTACGCCAATATCGTTATTAAAATTACCTTTTGTAGCAAGCACATCTCCGTGCACCGATAAAATAGCGGCGCACATTTCTTTTACCGTTGTTTTACCCACGCTGCCCGTAATAGCAATGGTTTTAGGGTTAACCTGCGCCATAACTGCCGCACCTATATTGCCTAATGCAATACGGGTATCGCTAACAACAAACTGCACAATATCTACATCTACTTTATGCTGAACAATAACGCCAATAGCGCCTTTTTGTTTAGCGTCAGCAATAAATTTATGGCCATCAAAATTAGGCCCTTTTAAAGCTAAAAACACCTCACCGTCGCAAATACTGCGGGTATCGGTATTAATATTTACTACATTGAGATTATCACCTAGATAATCGGTTGCTAGCACATTTGCCAGCCAATCAAAGTCCATTGGGATCATTGAGTTATCCCTCTTACTGCTTTTTTTAGTTGTTCTTTTACATAACTGCGATCGCAAAAGTCGATACGTTGATCGCCAATAATTTGGTAATCCTCGTGGCCTTTGCCGGCAATTAAAATTACGTCATCTGCATTTGCATTTTCTATTGCATAGCGAATGGCTTTTGCTCTATCAGCCTCTAAATGGGCTTTTTCAGGCTGCGATAAACCCGCTGCCACATCTGCCAAAATAGCATCTGGGTTTTCTGAACGCGGATTGTCGCTGGTAACAATAACCTTATCTGCATTTTGCTCTGCCGCTTGCGCCATTAAGGCACGCTTACCTTTATCTCTGTCGCCGCCACAACCAAAAACACAACTAACCCCACCAGGCACATGCTTTTGCAATGCTTGTAAAGCCAGAGCAAGCGCATCAGGCGTATGGGCGTAATCAACAACGCACGTAGGTAAATTAACTTCGCTAAACGCTTGCATACGCCCAGCAACGGGGTGCAAATGCGCGCATCCGGCGGCTAACTGCTCAAGCGGATAACCTAGCCCCAACAATGTTGCCAGTGCCGCAGTTAAATTATATAAGTTAAACTCACCAAATAGAGGCGATGTTACGCTAATATCACCCCAACTTGTGCTCAATTGCGCCGAAATACCATTTTTAGAATACTCAACATCAGAAAAATACACATACTGTGCATTTTTAGGCGCTAAATTTTTACGGCCATAACAAATAAGATTTTTAAAACTGTATTTTTCAAGCCATTGCTCTGCTTGCCCATCGTCTTGATTAAGCACCACTAGCTGTGGGTCAAAATGGCGAAACAGCATAAGCTTAGCGTCGCCATAACTTGCCATATCGCCATGGTAATCAAGGTGATCGCGCGATAAATTAGTAAATACCGCCGCTTTAAATTGGCATTGTGCCACACGCTGTTGCACTAACCCGTGCGATGAAACCTCCATCGCCACAAGCTTTTTATGCTGCTGTTTTAAGTCATGCAATATGTGCTGCAAGTCAACAGCCGAAGGCGTGGTATTAATAAGTGGCGTAAGTGTATCGGGGTGGCCATAACCTAATGTGCCTATAATGGCCGAAGGGGTACTACAAAACTGCGCTAAATGCGCCATCATGGCCGTTGTTGTAGATTTACCATTAGTGCCCGTTACACCAATTAAATCGAGAGATTGGCTTGGGTTTTCATAAAATTGACTCGCTAGCTCTGGGAGTTTTTTATCAAGCTCAGTTACTAAATACAGTGGCTCAAAAGTGACATCAAATTCGCATAGCCTATCGGCAATAATGGCTGTAGCGCCGTTTTCAATTGCTTTGGCAATAAACTGTCCGCCATCAAGCGCATGGCCTTTTATAGCCACAAATACATCGCCAGGGGTTACATCACGGCTATCAAGGCGTAAATCTTTAACTAGCTGCGAAGGTGCATCTATGTCGATGTATTTTAAAATAGCCTTTAAATCACGCATCGTTATCTTTACCTTTTACGTAAGCCACTTCTTCCTTATCAGGGGCTACGTTTAATATTCTTAATGCGTTAGAGACGATTTCTGCAAATGCAGGGCCTGCGGTGGCACCTCCATAGTACACATCGCCACCGGGCTCATTTATCATCACTACCACAGCCAAGCGTGGATTACTTGCCGGTGCTACACCTGCAAAATAACCTACGTATTCATCACCGTAACCACCAGCAACCGCCTTTTTAGAAGTACCGGTTTTGCCTGCCGCGCGGTAGCCATCTACTTTTATGTTTCGGGCTGTACCGTCTTTTTCAAACACGCTTTCCATCATGTGAACAACGGCTTCTACGTCTTTTTGTTTAAAAATACGCTCGCCTTCTGGCACACCGTCTTGCTTTAAAATCGTTAACGGACGATTAATCCCACCGGCGCCTAACATGGTGTAAAAACGGGCCATTTGCGCCGTACTTACCGAAATAGCATAACCAAACGATAACGTAGCAATTTCAAAGTCAGACCAGCGGCGGTTTGGATAAAATAAACCACTACTTTCGCCAACCATGCCTGTGCCGGTATCGCTACCAAAGCCCACTTTTTGATATAAGCCAACTAAGTAATCTTTAGGTACTTGCTGCGTTACCTTCGCCACGCCCATGTTTGATGAATACTTTAAAATTTCGCGAAGCGTCATTTCACCGTGGTTACGGGTATCTTTTACTAAACTGCCGCCTAAACGCATCCAACCTGGGTAGGTATCAATGGTGTCGTCGGCTTTAATTGCGCCGTAGTCTAGCCCAGCTAAAATGGCTAGTGGCTTAACGGTTGAGCCTGGTTCAAACAAATCGGTAATTGCGCGGTTACGGCGTTTATGTGGTTGTGCATCGTTCAAATTATTTGGATTAAATGATGGGCTATTTACCATAGCCAAAACTTCACCGGTTTTAACATCAACCACCATGGCCGACCCCGATGTCGCTTTATATGTGAGTACAGCAGATTTTACTGCTTTATAAGCAATTGCTTGGATACGTTGATCAATACTCAGCTGAATATTTTCAGGCTCTACACGCTCACGCTCATCTAATACTTCAACTTCGCGGCCTTGGGCATCTTTACGAATAGTGCGGCGGCCTTCTTCGCCTGTTAAGGCATTTTCGTAGAGTTTTTCAATGCCTTCTATGCCTTTTCCATCAATGTTAGTAAAACCAATAATGTGGGCCGTTACCTCTCCCGCGGGGTAATAACGTTTAGACTCATCTAACAAATGAATACCAGGTAAGCGTAATTGGCTAATGTAGTTGGCAACAGCCGGTGTAACTTGGCGCTTTAAATACACAAAACGACGGGTGGGATCATTTAATAAACGCGAATTTATTTTTTTAGGATCGATACGTAATACATCTGCCAGCTCACGCCAACGCAGATCATTTTCATAATAAACAGAGGTACGCTTATCAAGCTCAGCGGCATTTTCTGCAAGCGTTTTATGATCTTCACCGTTTTTACGTGCTTGTTTTATAACTTTAGCAACAAGTGACTTATGCAATGCTTTAGGATCGGCATACACACTGACTACCGGCACACTTACAGCAAGCTCTTTGCCTTGACGATCGAAGATCATACCGCGTTGTACATGTAGTTTTTCTACACGAACGGTGCGTTTATCGCTTTCTGAACGGGCTTTATCTGGCTCAATAACTTGTAAATAGGCAGCACGCGACACCAGTGTTACAAACACTAAAAACACCACAGTGCACACCAACATAAAGCGCCATGTGATTAAGTTATTGACCTGTTTTTTGCCGCGATTTCTCATTGTATTATTATTACCTGTTCATCCTGACTGGTAGGGCGCTTCATTTGAAGCTGCGTGGTAGCAACTTCTTCAATGCGCGCATGCTGCGAATAAAACTCTTCTTCTACAAGTAAATAACGCCATTCAAGGTCGAGCTCATCTCGCTCTTGTAGCAGCGTATCTTGCTTAATCAGCTGCGCGCGCGCCGAGTGCGTAACCTGCACTACTGCAAAGCTTGAAGCGAATATCACAACCAACAAGGCCGAGGTTAGCTTGTTAGCTCCTAGGCCTTTTAATATTTCTAAAAATAAATTGGGTTGGCGATGATTCGCTTTAGTGTTCATCCAAGCCTCTGTGCAATCCTAAGTACTGAGCTGCGAGAACGTGGATTACGCTCAATTTCTTCAGCACTTGGTTTAATAGCTTTACCCACTGCTTTTAACGTCAGGTTTTTATTTATTTGTGCGTCGGTTAAAGGCAGACCTCTGGGTATCGCTTCTCCCTTACTCTGTTTTCTAATAAATTGCTTCACTATTCTGTCTTCAAGTGAATGAAACGAAATAACCACTAAACGTCCACCTGGCTTTAATACTTTTACAGCGGCTTGCAGTGCGGTTTGAATTTCTTCCAGCTCACTGTTTATGTAAATTCTGATTGCCTGAAATGTACGTGTGGCTGGGTGTTTAAATTTATCTTTAACGGGCACCGCTTCATCGACTAAATCGGCAAGTTGCTTAGTTGTGGTAATTGGCGTGTGCTCTCTTACCTCAAGTACTTTGTGGGCAATACGCTTACCAAATTTTTCTTCACCGTAGGTTTTAATTACATGGGTAATGTCTTCAAGCTCAGCTTCGGCTAGCCACTGCGCTGCACTGCGCCCACTTGTTGGGTCCATGCGCATATCAAGAGGGCCGTCTTTCATAAAGCTAAAGCCACGCTCTGCGTCATCAAGCTGGGGGGAGGACACGCCAATATCTAATAAAATGCCATCAACTTTACCTAACAGATCGTTTTGCTCTGCAACATCGTATAAGTTAGAAAAGCGGGTGTGAGCTATAGCAAAGCGAGCGTCATCGGCAAATTTTTCAGCCGACTTTATTGCTTGTGGGTCTTGATCAATGGCCTGTAAACGCCCTTGCTCACCAAGTCGAGCAAGTATTTGACCTGAGTGTCCGCCACGTCCAAAAGTACCATCCATGTATATGCCGTCTGGCTTAATTGCAAGAGCATCGATGGTTTCGTCCATTAATACGGATACGTGTTCAAATTGCGCAGTCATTAGCTTGTGTTTGCCTTTTTTAGTGCCGTTAGAGTGTGAAATTATCTAAATCTTGGTTTGCTTCAAAATCGCCTAGCCTTTCCAGCTCAGTGTCTTGGCGCATTTGTTCGTGCCAACGCGCTTCATCCCAAATTTCAAATTTATTCATTAAACCAACTAGCATGATCTTTTTGCCAAGTTCTGCGTGGCTACGCAATGAAGGCGCCAGCAAAATTCGACCATTTTTATCAAGTTGATACTCTGTGGCATTACCTAACAACATACGTTGCATTCGGCGAGCGCGTGGATTCATATTAGAGATTTTAGATAAGCGGCTTTCTATTTCTTGCCACTGTGCAAGAGGATACAACCATAAACACGGTTCGTTTAGCGCAATGGTACATATTACCGTTCCTTGATCTTCAGACAGCAAAGCGTCTCGGTACTTAGTCGGTACCGCAAAACGTCCTTTATCATCCAAGCTCAGTGAACTAGCGCCACGAAACATAAAAAGCCTACTTTTAAATTGTGTAATCGAGTTTCGATTAATTTGATCCAGTTAGATCCACTAAAAACCACTTTTTACCACAGTGCTCCAGTTTAGGGCTTGACAAGCCTTTTTGTCAAGTAAGCTGACCAGCTTTAACGTCTCGCTAAGCTAGAAAAAATAAGGCTTTACGCAAAGCGATTGAATTACGTGGGAAAAAGTGGAGGTAGTAGATAAAATTTTTTTTAAGCGATACTAATAACGTTTGGTTTACATAATTTGCTTACTGAATAATCAATGAATAATTACAAAAAAATGAATCTAGGGCCTGTTGACCTTTAAGGATTATAATTTGTTCAATCTAGGGGGTATTTAATCGCGGCGTGAGGTTTGTAACCTAGTGGGCTAAGTAAAAACCGAGTAACAAAGAGTAAATGCCCCCTAGGCAGAACCCTTCGGGCAGCGCCTGTTTGACATTTATACGTCGTTATCGCCTATTTATGGGGAATAACCACACTACATAGGCTCTACCTTGCCTAAATCCCAAACAGACTGCTGCAAATTAAATCTCGAAAGGTAAACAGGCCCTAGGTTTATAGGCATGTAAAATTTACTTAGCACAGCAGCAATACTTACTTCATGCTGCTTTTTATTTAATCTACCGCACCCTACCTTAAATATATAAAAACAATAAAATCAAGTGGTTAAATTATTTTTAATGGTTGGTTTAATCGTTGCATCTGCTATAGCACCAGTTAAATTTTTTTATTTTATTTATTAAGGATTGATTATGGCTACTGCAACAAATACAAAACCGAATACTGAAACAAACATGAAACCTGATCTTAAACAAAAAGAGAGTGAGGCACCGTTGACTGAAAAAGCAACGTCTGTAGCACACGATGCAGTAGATGCACTTTCAAGCAAGGCATCAGTTGCTGAGTCAAGCGTACGTAAAGGCGCTTCAAGCTCTGCAGAAGCACTAAGCGAAAAACAACTTATTGCTCGTGAAAAACTAACTGAGTGCAGCGCAAAAACGCGTGCTTTTGCCTCAGAAAATCCGCTAGCAACAGCGGGTATTGCTTTTGCGGCGGGTATGCTTGTAACGTCACTATTTCGTCGTAAGTAATAAATAATGAGTAGCTCACAAACAACAGCAACCACGGACGGTAATGCTCAAAATCAAACAACAGATGACCCTAGCCAAAAGGATGATTGGCAGGATCATATAGCAAAGATCATTGAATACTCTAACCAGCTCAAGGAGGATTATAAAACGCAAGGAAAGCTTACCCACCAACTTGCAAAAGCTGAGTGGAAGCTGTCGTTACGATCAATGGCGTTGATCACTATATTTTTAGGATGTTTTGCCAGTGGTTTGATTTTGTTGTGGGCCGGCTTACTAGGTGCAATTGGCTACGGTGTATATGATTTATTTGGCTCGGTTTGGCTTAGCTTTGCTACTGCTGCACTCGCGCAAATAATTTGTTTAATTTGGCTTTGGCGAAATACCGTATACCTAAGCAATAAAATTGGCTTTAGTAAAACGATTAAAAGTGTGAAGCAACTTTTAAATCTATAAGGAAATAACCATGCTCGTTAATTTTCTAATTAAAGAACCCAATGAGAACGTTGACACGTTAAATAAGCAAATGGATTTACAGCATGCATTAAAGCGCCAGCACCATGCAGCAATAAAGTACCGCTTTAAGCGCTTTGCAGCCACCAAGGTAGGATTGGCATCAGCCTTTTTAGCCGGAGCAACGGTTCAAGCTGGCAAAAGCGAAACGAGCTTTGTGCGAAAATACGGCTGGCTGGTAAAGTTATTTGCATAGCAGCAATTGCATTTATAAAAGCTTTTTTAAAAGTGCAATTGCCGCTTACTTTAATGCCTTCTAATACCTCTTAGCCCAACTCGTCTCTATTATGGTTTTGGCTAAAGTTTAACGCCGGCCCTTTTGGTATAATTTGCGTTGGGTTGATCATTGTGTGGCTAAAATAGTAATGCCGCTTAATATGCTCAAGGTTAACCGTACTGGCTACTCCCTCTATTTGGTATAACTCACGTACATAGTTACTCAGCGCTGGGTAGCTTTCAATGGTGCGTAAATTACACTTAAAATGCCCTACATACACGCTATCGAACCGAATGAGTGTGGTAAATAAACGCCAATCCGCTTCAGTTAATGTGCTCCCCATCAGGTAGCGATTTTTACTTAGTATGCCCTCTACTTTATCAAGTGCTTTAAATAACGCAGTAAATGCATCTTCGTATGCTGTTTGTGTGGTTGCAAAACCCGCTTTATATACCCCATTATTAATATTGGTATAAACAAGGTCGTTAATTTCATCAATATCAGCTTGTAGTGATTGTGGGTAATAGTCATCCGTATTATTCGTAATTTCATTAAATGCGGTATTAAACATACGAATAATATCTGCAGATTCATTACTAACAATTTTATTTTGCTGCTTATCCCAAAGCACAGGCACAGTTACTCGCCCACTGTAATTTTCATCGTGCTTAGTATAAATTTGATGTAAGTATTCACTATTAAATAAATCATCGCCGCTACTGAGGTTATCTTTATCAAAGCTCCACCCCTTATCTAACATATCTGGGCTGACTACCGATACGCTAATAATATCACTTAGGCCTTTTAGCTGTCTGAATATAAGTGTGCGGTGCGCCCACGGGCACGCTAAGGCAACATATAAGTGGTAGCGATTTACTTGCGCCTTAAACCCACCACTTCCTGTAGGACCAGGGCTGCCATCTTTTGTGATCCAATTACGAAGCTGCGCTGCTTCGCGTTTAAATTTACCATTATTCGAGTCGGTGTCGTACCATTTGTCTTGCCATTGGCCATCAACTAATAAACCCATAATAACCTCCTCATTTAACTATTAAATGTTGCCAAATTCACCGTTTTGATAATCACGCACCGCTTGTTTAATTTCCTCTTGCGTGGTCATTACAAATGGGCCCATATGTGCAATAGGTTGCTCAAGTGGGTCACCCGCTAAAATAAGTATCCCCGCCCCCTTTTGTGAAGATATATCAATGTCACTGTTTTCACTTAATATAAGCAACTTGCCAGCATTAAATGTTTGCTCGTCACCTATAATAAGCTCACCTGTATGAACATAGATCATCACTTTACGTTGTTTAAGCCCTGCTAACAGCATGCGTGTATTAACGGGGAGAGTAACATTGGCCAGTGCAGCATTGGCCGCTAAGCTTTGCAAACTCGACGTTAACGTACAATCTTCAAACTGCCAATTACCCGCAAGAGCTTTAAAGCTCACGCCGTGCTTGTTAGTGACTTCAGGCGCTGGATTTTGTGTAGTATCTTGATAACGTGGCGCACGCATTTTTTCGCCACTGGGCATATTGATCCAAATTTGAAAGCCATGCAGCCCCTCTTTTGCATCTGTCAGTGGCATTTCACTGTGCATTACGCCTCTACCTGTACTCATCCATTGTACATCACCAGATCGGATCGCTTTTTTGTTACCCATTTGATCTTGGTGTTCAAAGCCACCTTTAATAATGTACGTAAAGGTTTCAATGCCGCGATGAGGGTGCGGTGGAAAGCCACCAATATAGTCACTTTCATTGTTAGACTTTAGCTCATCAATCATTAAAAAAGGGTCGAGATATTTGCCATCAAAACCAGGTATTCGACTTATGTTTACACCATCACCATCTTGGGTGGCGTAAGCAGTTAACACTTTTGCTATGTTCATATTTAAAATACTGTAGTAGATTAATTAATGAGCTTATTAAAGCATTCATAAAACAATACGACTATGTCTTTAAATCGAGCAAAACATTCTATTTTTTAGAAAGTTGAGTGCTTATTTTGATAATTCGTTTATTTGGCATAATAAGCTTCATGATTAAAAACACAGACTTAAGCTGATTTCTAATAACTTTTTAGTGCAACCCTATATTTTGTATGGTTATTTTTGGCTTTTATGTCTACAATCACTTTTTAGGGACGCAGAGCTTAAGGAAAACTTATTTTTACTTCATCGCTTAAAAGTCAGCTGTATAGGCTACTCATCCTACTTAGCATTCCCGGCGCCGCTGTGACGGTATTTACGCTATGGTATGAGCGTGATGCTGCCATAGAAAAAAGTGAAGAAAGAATAGTAAACATCGCTAAGCACTTGACACAACATCAAAAAACAATGGTTGATGATGTTAAACGTATTACTATTTATTTAGCCGATAAAACTGCAAAAAATGAAACACTCCCCACAACTTGCCCTAACTATTTTTATGAAATAAAAGCCCTTTATAAGAATATTGCAAATATAGGTATTGTTGATAAAAACGGCGACCTACAATGCGTGACAAATGGTCGTAGTAAAAATATTAATATTAGCGATCGTACTTATTTTCAAAATGCCATTAGTAATAAAAGTTTTTCGGTGGGGTATTTTCAATACGACCGAAGTATTCAAGCGCAAAGTGTCAATTTTGCCTACCCAATTATAGATAGTAATAACCAATTAAAAGGCACACTAGTTACCGTTATTGCATTGAATTGGTGGAATATCGCCTTAAGCGAAGCAAAATTACCTAACAATGCCAAGGCCGTTATTGCCGACTCTAACGGCTTAATACTGGCCAACTACCCTAATCAACCACGTAATTTAGGCCAAAAAATTACCGACATAGATTTACTTCACGATAAAAGCTCGTTAACCGTGTTTAAAAATGCAGAAGGCGAAAACCAGGTTTTTCATCGCTCAGTTATATACAAAGACGGCCATGATAATAATTTAGATATTTATATAGCCGTTTCGGTTGAAGATTTTATTAATAAAGTGAATGAAAGCTTTGCTAAAACCATTTTTGCGTTTTTATCGGCTATTGCCCTGTTGGTGTTGCTAGCTAGGCGCTTAATTAAACAAAGTATATTTAAGCCTATCGCTAATTTAACCAAAGCCACAGATGAACTGGCAAATGGCACTATGCCCAAACATATTAAAAAGCCCAATAGCCCAGAGCTGCGCGCGCTTTATGACCGTTTTGCTGTGATGGCACAAACCCGGTTATCTGCAGAGGCTAAATTAAAAAATAAGCACAATGAATTAATGAGCTTATTAAATGCTTTACCCGATACCTACATACGTATAAATGCCCAAGGCAAAATCCTTTATATTGGCGGCTATATTAGCCCTGTGCTAAACGTTGAGACAGGCAAAGCTTTAAAATTAGTTGATGTACTCTCTGAGGCCAACGCAGAGTTACTGCTTTCTCAATTAGGTACTTTAGAGGGCTCACAAACCGTTGAATTTACATTGTTTAAAAAATCTAAAGAGCACTTTTTTGAGGCAAGAATCAATGCACTCACTAATAATGAATACATTATTGTTCTTAGAGATATAAGCCAAAAAAAGGTCAACGAAAAAGCACTTCATTTAGCGTCGCTTGTTTACAGTAATAGTAGTGAAGGGATGATGATTACAGACCCCGACGGCATTATTTATGACGTAAACCCTGCGTTTTGCGAAACAACCCAATACAGCAAAGAAGAAGCGATAGGTAAAACCAGTCGGATTTTAGCATCTGGCAAACACTCAAAAGCATTTTATGAAAAAATGTGGGCAGAGCTCAGAGAAACTGGCCGTTGGCAGGGTGAGATAATTAATCGTAAAAAAAATGGCGACACCTATACCGAATTTCTGATCATAGATACCGTTTACGATGATAAAAACATGCCTACTCGCCGGGTGGCCATTTTTACCGACCTAACAGAAAAAAAACAAGCCGATGAAACCATATGGCGAAAAACTCACTTCGACCACTTAACTGATTTACCAAATAGGCTAGAGCTTAAAGAGCGTTTAAATAAGCGTTTTGATGAAGTAACAGGCGACAAATGCGAACTTGTTGTGATGCTGCTCGATATTGATCACTTTAAAGATATTAACGACACGTTAGGCCATCATTATGGTGATAATCTACTTAAGTTAGTTTCTCAACGGATAATTCAAGCTGCAATAAACGCCAGTTTTGTCGCGCGTATTGGCGGTGATGAGTTTGTGATTGTATATGACCATGTTAAAAGCAGTCGCCATATAAACCAAATTGCCAGCAATATATTGCAAAGCCTATCATCAAGTATACAGCTTGAAGACGAGGAGCTATTTATTAGCGCTAGTATGGGCATTGCATGCGCACCTAGCGATGGCCAAAGTACAGAGCTGCTATTAAAAGCTGCCGACCAAGCCATGTATAAAGCTAAAAATAACGGCCGTAATGGGTTTGAGTTTTTTTCAAAAGATATGCGTATTCATGCGCAAGCGCGTATGCAGCTATTAAAAGATTTACGCTCCGCCATAGAGCTTGAACAATTTGAGCTATTTTATCAGCCTATTGTGGCATTAAACGATTTGCACATTCATAAAGCCGAAGGGCTTATTCGCTGGCACCACCCTAAAAAGGGGTTAGTCTCGCCAGCGACGTTTATACCGCTTGCTGAGGAAACTAGGCAAATAAATGCGCTGGGCCAATTTGTATTTACGCAAGCAATACACACCCTAAAAGAAATAAACACCACCATGGGGGAGCAATTTCAAATTAGTATAAATGTCTCTCCTGTGCAGTTATCAACAATCGATAGCGGAATTGACGATTGGTGTGAGATTTTAAAAGCAGCCAAACTACCCGCCTCCTCTATTGTGGCCGAGATCACAGAAGGGCTTATGGTTAACCCAGAGCCACTAACTCAAAGTCGCTTAAAAACATTAGTCCAGTCAGGTGTGCAATTAGCGCTAGATGACTTTGGCACCGGCTATTCATCGCTCGCGTACCTGCAAGAAATGGATACCGATTACCTAAAAATAGATAAACGCTTTATTGATAATATTAAAGCAGGGAGCCAAGAGCTTGCTTTATGTGAAGCCATTATTGTAATGGCCCACCAGCTTGGCCTAAAAGTTATTGCCGAAGGAATTGAAACGCAGCAACAAATGCAGCTACTACTAAAAGCAGGATGCGACTACGGGCAAGGTTATTTGTTTTCAAAGCCAGTGCCTAAAAAAGAGTTTATGACGTTGCTGAGCAGCAAAAAAATGGTTATTGCCAATAATAAATAAGTAGTTACGCAATAAATAGAGTGTCTACACGGTCAGGTAGTTTAATCAATAGTAAGTAGTAACAAGGTTTAAAATGGCAAAGGCAACACTCGAGCAATGGAGAATGTTTAAAGCTGTTGTAGAGCATGGTGGATTTGCCGGTGCTAGCAGCGCGGTATTTAAAAGCCAATCAACCGTGCACCATGCAGTGCAAAAGTTAGAGTCGGCACTGCAAGTAAAATTGCTTGAAGTAAAAGGCCGTAAAGCGTATTTAACCGAAAACGGTAAGCTTATATTGCGCCGCGCCGAATTTTTAATAGATGAAGCCAGCAAAATAGAATCGGTTGCTAATACATTAAGCGAAGGTATTGAAAGCACATTAAAAATAGCGGTAGATGAAGTGTTTCCGCAGCATTTATTGTACCAAGCGCTAAGCCATATTAATGAGCAATACCCACTGGTAAAAATAGAACTGATAGAAAGCGTACTTAACGGCGCAAACGAATTACTTACCAATGCAGTGGTCGACTTAGCAATTACCTCTATTGCGCTTTATGGCATTAATTGCCATAGCTTGTGCGATATAGAATTTATTGCCGTTGCGCACCCTGATCACCCCTTACACCAGCGCACTGAACCACTGACCTACAGAGAGCTTAAATTACACAGGCAAATAGTTGTTCGCGATTCGGCCACCCACACCAGCCACGACGACGGCTGGCTTGGGGCAGATATGCGCTGGACAGTGAGTCACTTACGTAACTCTATTGATATGGTTAGCCAAAACTTTGGTTATGCATGGCTGCCTAGTGCACAAATTAAACCTTATCTTAAAAACAACACACTTAAGCCCCTTAATTTAGAGCAAGGTACAACCCGCTCCTTAAAGCTTTATTTAATGTGCACCGACAATGACCGTTTAGGCCCCGTTGGCCAAGCATTTACTCAGCATCTCATATGCTTGTGCAATAATGAGCCCGGCTAAGAGTTTGTCGGCTCATCTACATCAAGGTGATCAGCAACATAGGCGCCGCGTTTACCGCGTTCTTTAGCGGGGCCTTTGGTACTATCTTTCGCTGTTTGTTGTTCGGTTGCCGCATTTATTACCGCCCCAAGCGTAATAATATAGGCACTTATATAGAGCCACATTAGCATAATCACTACCCCGCCTAACGAACCATACGTTTCGTTGTAGCTTGCAAAGTGAGACACATAAAACGAAAAACCAATTGAGGCTAAAATCCATAATACAGTCGCAATACACGAGCCAAGTGTGATCCAGCGCCATTTAGCGGGTTTTCGGTGTGGTGCATAGCGATACAAAAGCACCAATGCAAAATTAAACATAAAGGCGAGTAATGGCCACGATATTAACTTTATTAGTAAGTCTATACTTTCTTTTAAGCCCACTAAATTAAGTACTATGGGTAAAATACCTATAATTAGCAAAGCAAAAATAGCCACTAAAATAGCCCCTACCGAAAATAAAAAACGTACTAACTGAGCATGAAAAAAAGAGCGTTTTTCGTATTCATGATAACTAATATTACAGGCAGTAATAAGCGCTTGGCTGCCTTTAGAGCTACTCCAAATAGTAAGAATAAGTGTACCAATTGCACTTAAGCTTAAACTGGCGTTAGAGGTTTGAGCCAAGCTCGAGACCTGAGATAAAATTAAATCGCTCGTGCTTTGCGGTAATAAGGTAACTATTTTACTTAAGTGTTCACTAATATCGGTGGGCGATGAAAAGTACGCATACACAGAAACCATTGCAGCAATAGCAGGAAAAATAGCAAGTAAGGCATAAAACGCAACGCCCGCTGCAACCAGCGATAAGTTATCTTGGCTCATTTGCTTAAAAATACGTTTGGCTATGTCCCACCAACCAATAACCGGAATGTGCACTGGCTGCTCGGCATGTTGTCCCCGTTTAGGTTTGCTCATTGTTTGCTCCTTTTTAGCCTATTATCGAGCAAAAAGTTTGCCAAGCTGCGCTTATGGCATTGGTATTAAACTTGCTGCTTGCTAGATTATTTAAAATACCAAGGTAATACACCATGAACAGCCTTATAACTATGCTAATTGCAGTGAACACCACGGCTGTGAATGCCTTAAACACCCCAGAAAGCGTGCTCAGTTGGCAGTATTTATACGCCCAAAGTTTGCAATTACTTCACGCAACAGCGCAAATATTACCCACTCTTTTATTAGGTTTTATACTTTTAACTATTAGCTACTTTGTCGCCAGTCCTTTGTCTAAGCTGTTAGTAAAACCGCTCATTTATATGACCGACAGTAAACTTGTGCACTTAGTGGCTAAACGCGGGATTAGCATTTTAATTTTATTGCTGGGCGTGTATTTATTTTTACGTTTAGCAGGACTTACCGAATTTGCTATTGCTATTATGAGCGGAACCGGATTAATAGGCTTAATATTGGGCTTTGCCTTTAGAGACATAGCAGAGAACTTTATTGCTAGTTTGCTGTTGAGCGTTCAACGGCCATTTAAAATAGACGATGTAATAGAAGTCGATGGCCGCTTAGGTGTGGTTAAAAAGGTCACCGCTCGCGCAACCACCTTAGTTGATTACGATGGCAACCATATACAAATACCTAACGCCACGGTTTATAAAAATACCATTAAAAACCTAACTGCAAATCCAAAAATGCGTGCCAAGGTGGTGATTGGCATAGGTTACGATAACGATATTCGTTACTGCCAAACACTCGCCCTTGAAATTGCAAACAAACAAACGGGTGTGATTACTGAGCCACCAGCACAAGTGCTGATCAATAATTTAGGTAGCTCAACAATTAACTTTAATCTGTTTTTTTGGGTTAACAGCGAACAACATAGTCCGTTAAAAGTGGCCTCGCAGCTAATGCGTGAACTAGTAACCGAATTTACAGCGCAAAACATCAGTATGCCAGATGATGCCCGCGAGCGTATTTTACTCAGTGCACCTGATGAGAGTGATACACAAAAGCCCACCAGCAAAGCTGAGCAACCTTTAACTACTCAGCAAAGCTCTAAGCAGCTGCAGCAGCAAAATGAAACGGTTGATGATGTAAGTAGTGATACCGACGAAATTCGTGATCAAGCTGAAAAATCACGGGATCCTGAACAGGGTAAAAATATTATCTAAGCTAAACGTATAAGAAAAAATAAAACCACATACAGCCAATTTACAGCTTAATAATGTTTTAAACCCTAAAAAATCAAAAAATATGATTAATTAATGCATTAAATATAACTTTTGTTATACCAATAATAAAAGTTATACACCTATCAACTCATTGATTTTAAGTGAGTTATTTATAAACCATCATTTAAGCCGCCTTTAACCCGCCTTTAATTATTAATAATTATTCAAAAAGTTATATTAACAAACCACCAACCAAAAACAATAAAACCAATAACATTCAATACATTATTAACAAAACCGTGCTTGGCATTATTAATGCAATAACAATAATCTAACAACTTTAGAGCTTAATTATGCACGTGTACAAACAACCCCTATCTAAAAAGGCTAACGAAAGCTTGTCCATATCATTGCAAGCCCCTTGTGTGGCCTGTGCACGTGCCGGTGCAATATGCGCGTTAACGCCCTAAGCAAAAGTTAAATAGCTCCCACTAAATATTATAAATAATTGGAATAACACTATGACCAGTACAACAAGTATTAATAACAACGAGCCTAAAAAAATGGCGCTCTGGCTAAAAATACTCATAGGTATGATAGCGGGTATTATTGCCGGCATGCTGTTAGGCAATAATGCTGAATATATAAAACCAATTGGCCAGCTATTTATTAGCGCCATTAAAATGTTAATTGTACCGCTTATATTTTGCTCATTAATTGTTGGTGTTACCTCAATGAAAGACACCACTAAAATGGGGCGTATTGGTGTTAAGTCAATCGTATTTTATTTAGCCACCACCGCAGTAGCTATTTCGATTGGTTTGGGTCTTGGGTTGTTGTTTGAACCTGGCGCAGGCTTAAATATGGTTGCAACCACAGTGGCTGATGCTAAACCAAGCCCTACCTTAGTAGACACAATTGTAGGTTTAGTACCAAAAAACCCAGTGGGCTCATTAGCCTCTGGTAATATTTTACAAATTATAGTGTTTGCGTTGAGCTTAGGCATTGCTTTAAACCTAATTGGTGAAAAAGGCGAACCCGCTAGCAAAATGTTTGAAAGCCTAGCCGATGCAATGTACAAATTAACTGAGCTTGTAATGAAGCTGGCACCATACGGTGTATTTGCATTAATGGCTTGGGTATCTGGCAAGTACGGGCTGGATGTTTTACTGCCACTTATAAAAGTAATTGGCTTAGTGTACCTAGGCTGTATTATTCACGTTTTAGTGTTGGGTGGCGGCTTTGTAGGCTTACTAGGCAAGCTTAATCCACAACGTTTTTATAAAGGTATTATTGAAGCGCAAATTATTGCTTTTACCACCACAAGTAGCTCAGGTACTTTACCTGCCAGCATTAAATGCGCCACCCAAAACTTAGGTGTATCGCGTACTGTATCAAGCTTTGTACTGCCAGTAGGCGCCACTATTAACATGGATGGCACCGCTTTATACCAAGGCGTATTAGCACTGTTTATTGCCCAAGCCTTTGGTATTGACCTCACCACAACAGATTACTTAACCATTATAGCTACAGCTACTTTAGCCTCTGTAGGCACCGCTGGTGTACCCGGAGCAGGCCTTATTATGCTTTCGCTAGTACTGACCACCGTTGGCTTACCACTTGAAGGCATTGCAATAGTTGCCGGTATTGACCGAATTTTAGACATGGCGCGCACTACCATAAATGTAACAGGCGATTTAATGGTTACTTTATTAATTGGTAAAAGCGAAGGCGAGCTTGACGAAACCCTTTACAACCAAGATAACACAGCGGCTCAACCCGCTAAGCAATAACCCTCGATTTAGTAATTTTATAGAGAACAAACCATGACTAGTAAACTTATCTATTTACCCGTTGCATTAGGTGTTATTGCCTTAGCTAAACCTGCCCACGCAGATATTACAATTGAAGGTTTAAATGGCCTTGAAGCCGTTAAGCTATTTGGCGATATGCGTATGCGCTTTGAGCGCACCGAAGGCGATACAATTGACTCAACAAGCCGCGCCCGTTTGCGTGCCCGATTTGGTATTAAATACGCAGCTACCGAGAACTGGTCTGCGCAAATGCGCTTTAGAACAACCTCAAGCCAACACGATTCAACCCATCAAACCTTTGGTATCACCGATACCAGCGATAACGATGACTTTGGTTTAGACCGCGCCTTTATGAAGTACACAGGGCTTAGTAACACCCAAGTATATATTGGTAAAGCGGCCCCCGTTTATATGCATTCATCAGAGCTGCTTTTTCGTGACGATATAGCGCTAGAAGGTGTGCAAGCTAACTGGAGTAACAATACGTTTAGCGTTAATGCGGGGCATATTATTCTTGAAGAAAACGTCGATAATGGCGAAGGCAAGCGCGATGCTAGCTGGCAACAGCTACAAGGTGTATATGCTACAAGTTTTAATAACATTAACGTTAAAGCCGGTATTGGCGGAATTTTTGTTAGCGCCTCAGATACGGCCTATGCCAGTGCTGAGTCGGGCCTTGATGATGACCAAGCAGGCAACGTAATGACCTACAACCTTGATGTACGTTATGGCGCAGTGCGCTTTGCAGCCGATTACTATACAAGTGAAGCCGACAGCGAAAATACAGCGTTTACTGTACATGCTCGTTATCAAATTAATAAACAGTTTGGCCTGCGTTTTTACGTACTACGTACCGAAGCCTATGCATTACCTATGAACGGCGCGTTTACGCAAACTAATACACCGGGTTCTTATACCAATATTAAAGGCACACGCGTACAGCTAGATTACAAAATTGCAGAGAACCTAAATGCCGATTTAAGATGGTTTAGCGTAGATAATATTAATAACGATATACCCACTAACAACAATGGCCGCGATCGCATTCAAGTAAACCTAAACATGAAGTTTTAGTACTAAGGCATGTTGACCAATCGTGATTAAATTTACAGTAGTGAGTTTAGTATTTAGCAAAAGCGATTATTAAGCCTACTCGCTTAAAAGCCAGCGCCTTGCTTAAACTGCCCTAGCTTGAAAAACGTTAATCTACACAGGTCAACATTCTCTAAATAGGCCCAACCAATAAAAGCGATTTAATAGCCGATATTAAATCGCTTTTATTTTATTAAACAGCCTTAAAAAGACATAATTGCCTTACAAAAAACCTTAATTAACAATTAATTTATTCTTATTTAGTTTAAAGTATAAATAGATAAGACTTAAAACCATGATAAATTCGTTAGTACCTAATTTATATAAAATTAAAATACAGACTATAGTCCCCTGCTGCCAACTAAAAACAACCTTTTTGCGGCTGTAAAAGGAACATAAACGCCATTTTATTTGTACTGTTTAGACAATTTACTAACGCACTACCACAACTAAAAAATGCAGAGGTTTACTCACTTGTTTATTAAACAAAACGCTTGGTTTTATGTATTAAAAATAGCGCTACTAAGCCTACTGGGTATTAATAGCCTAAACGGCATTGCACAAGCTAATTTATCGCAGCCTAAACAAATTATAGTGGGCGGAGATTTTAACTACCCCCCTTATGAGTTTATTAACGAAGATGGCGAGCTTACAGGTTACAACGTAGAACTTAGCCAAGAAATAGCCGCTGTAATGGGGCTTAATATAAAAATAAAGCTAATGCCCTGGGCCGAAATAAGAGCCGAGTTTGACCGTGGAAATGTGGATATTTTACAAGGCATGGCCGCCACACCCGAGCGCACCGATCTGTATAACTTTAGCCCACACACGTTTGTTAACCACTCTATATTTGCGCGCGACAATAGCCCTAAAATAGCGCACTACAGCGAGCTTGAAAACTACCGCGTTATTGTACAAAGCAATGGCTCGGCATTTGATATGCTTAACCACTCAGGCTTAAACATTACCCTTATACCGGTTGAAACCCATGCCGATGCCCTGCGCTTGCTTGCCTCAGGCCGCTATGACTTTGCAGTGGTTTCAAACTTACCCGGCTTATATTTAAGTAAAAAATTGGGGCTATCAAACATCACTGCTATTTCTAGCCTAGAAAGAAACCGACTTTATGGCTATGCCACTAAAACCGCAGATGAAGCGCTGTTATCGCAATTTACTCAAGGCTTAGCTATTTTAAAAAACACCGGCCGCCAGCAAGAAATTTACGACAAATGGTTTGGCCCGTTAAACGTATCACCTTGGTCAAAAGCCGCTGTAATAGCGGGTATATGTGTAGTGGTGCTACTACTAATTAGTACCGTGGTGATAATTTGGAACAAAGCCCTGCGCAAAAAAGTAGAAAGCCGCACCAAAGAGCTACAAGCGCAGCAGTTACAGCTACTTCATGCAGATAAAATGGCCTCACTGGGGGTGTTGGTTTCGGGAGTAGCTCACGAAATAAATAACCCATGTAGCATTTTAACGTTAAATTTTCCGTTTATAAAAGAAGCCTTTGAAGATGCAACAGACATACTTGATGAGCATCAAGCACGCCAAGGCGACTTTCTTGTTGCCGGTGTAAGCTATCAGCGCTTTAAACATATGCTGCCAGAAATTTTAGACGATATGCACATCGCCAGTAACAAGGTAAAGGGCATAGTAGAGGATTTAAAAAGCTTTGCCGTAAAAGGTGAAGCATCGCATGAGAAAACTGAGCAGCTAGATTTAAACCTACTAACAAACCGCTCTATTCGCTTAGTCACAAATCAAATTAAAAACTCGACAAACCACTTAGAGGTTAACTTAGCCAACTCACTGCCTGCGTTTAACGGCAGCGGCAGCCGCATTGAGCAGGTAATCGTAAATTTAATTTTAAATGCCTGCCAAGCGCTTGAAGACAAATCGCAAAAAATTATTATCACCAGCTATTTCCATACTAAACACAATCAGGTTGTGCTGAGCATTGAAGATCAAGGCGTCGGCATTGATCAACAGCACTTAATTAAGCTCACCGACCCCTTTTATACCACCAAACGACAATCTGGCGGCACTGGCTTAGGGCTTTCTGTATCAGCGGGGATCGTGGCAGATCACCAAGGCCAACTCACCTTTAAATCAACCCTCGGTAAAGGCACAAAAGTAAAGCTATCACTACCCTTATTACAACACGAGAGAGAACTATGAATACTAATTTATATCCTAGTTTTGAGGTCCTCATTTGTGATGACGACAACAGCTTTTTACGAAGCATATCGTTTGCAATAGAGCGCTACTGCGGCATTAACAACATTGTACAATGTAATGATAGCCGCGATGTAATTGCCAAACTAAACCAAGGGAATGTTCGCGTTGTATTGCTTGATTTAAACATGCCACATATCAGCGGCGATGAGCTTATAGCGCAAATTACAGAGCTTTTTCCGCACATTTCGGTGGTGATCATCAGCGGTATTAACCAAGTAGAAGCCGCTGTAAAATGTATAAAGTTAGGTGCTTATGGTTATCATGTAAAAACAGAAGATCCCGAACGTCTAAGTAATAGCATAATGCAAGTGGTGCGTTTCCAAGAGCTAAACCTAGAAAACCAAGCCATGCGCGGCTACCTACTAGAAAACCAAACAAGCCTGCACCCTGCGTTTTCTAAAATTATTAGTGTGGATCATCAAATGCATTCGGTGTTTAATTACATTGAGTCTATATCAAATAGCCAACAACCTATTCTAATTACCGGAGAAAGCGGCGTAGGAAAGGAGCTTATAGCCAGAGCCATTCACGAAACCAGTAGCTGCAGTGGCGAGCTTGTGTGTGTAAACGTAGCCGGCCTTGACGATAACTTATTTTCGGATACCTTATTTGGCCATAAAAAAGGCGCTTTTACAGGCGCTGAGCAAGCCCGCAAAGGCATGATAGAACGCGCATCAGGCGGGATACTATTTCTTGATGAAATTGGCGATTTAAACCTGGCCTCGCAAGTAAAGTTATTAAGGCTTTTGCAAGAAGGCGAATATTACCCAGTAGGCAGCGATACCCCAAAGCGCATCAACGCGCGCATTATTGCAGCCACCCACCAAAATTTACTCACTAAAAAAGAAAATGGCGAATTTAGAAACGATTTATACTACCGTTTAAAAATTCATCATGTGAATATTCCGCCGCTTAGAGAGCGCAAGCAAGATATAGCCTTATTACTCGAGCACTTTTTAACGCTTGCCGCACAAGAATTTAATAAACCGGTGGCAAGTATTCCAAAAGAATTATTAATTTTACTCGAAAACTACGCTTTCCCAGGCAATATAAGAGAGCTGCGCGCCATGGCCTTTGATGCAATGAGCACCCACCAAAGTGGCGCACTGTCTATGAAAGCGTTTGAAAGCGTACGCAGCGCCGTGCCTAAATTAGATATGCAAGCCCAGCTTGCCAAGTCGTTATTTGAGTCAACATCAACGCTACCCACTTTAAAACAAGCTGCAGAATTACTGGTGGCAGAAGCTATGAAACGTAGCAACTCAAATCAATCAATGGCAGCGCAACTACTCGGTATATCCCAGCCAGCACTCAGTAAGCGACTTAAAAAAGGACAGCCTGAGCCTTAAAAAAAAGTACGTAATAAATTTTAGGCATAAAAAAGCCCGCAGCGTTAACTGCAGGCTTTTTTGTTGAATGAGTGAGTTAGCCATAGGAGTTAACAGGGAGACTTAAATATAATAAATACTTTGGAGTTTTTAGTAAGGGGAAAAGTATACAGGCTTTGGCACAGTATTTGTGCTCGTTTATAGATTAAACTTAAGTGTGTGGTCCCTAGAAAGCTTTGATTTATCATTACCAACTAACGTTAATATGTATTAACGTTAGTTGGGCATACTAATTAATTTTTAGCTGAATTAGATTTAAAGAAAAATACAAAGTTATTAATGACTTTATATTTAGATGAAGTAACTCATATTTTAGCTTTTAGTTTAAGCTAATGGATTCGACTTTACACGAAATAGCATCCCAAACTCTAAATTTTTCATATAGCTAGAAAAATTTATCAAATCAACAAGATAAAATATATTTTTAATAGTAATATACTCGCAATAATTACGTAATGTGATTGAAACCTTACGATTGCTGAAGTAACTCAAAATCAGAAAAACCCTCTTCGCTACTCTAGTAAATTGTTAAAAACTCTCATATATTTATATAAAGGAATAAAATTTGAAAAAATTGTTTCACGTTGTTTTTGTAAACAACAAAGTAGTCAATTTTTTAAGCTCTCCAGTATTAAGCATGGTAATACCCCCTATCGTCATGCTCTATTACGGAACATTAGATATATGGGGGGATGATTGGAAATGGATAAAAGATTATAAAGATTTTCATGAATTTGTTTTTACGCTTCTTGCAGCTTTTACATTTTTAGTTTTATTTATCAAAGGTATTTCTGAAACTTTTAAAGGTGCTGTTACTAAAAAGTATGAAGTACTAACTGAATCGTTAATTGCCTTTTTTAATGGGCTAGTCAAAAAGAAAAGAGATAGATTCTATCATAAAGCTAAATCATTGAAGTTCAGAGAGGATGCTTTTAAACGCATTACTCAGCCGATAGATCAGCTAGAACATGTTCTAGATGGAACTAAAAAGTTTTTAGTTGATGGTTTAGAAATAGATCAAAAAAATATTGGTATCACTATAATCCAAGGAAACCCTAGTGAAAACAAATGGTGGTATGAACTGAAATGCGATTCGCAAAAACAACATACTCGAGCAAGGGATTTGATGACTGGGGAATCTACAGCAAAATACTGCTTCGATCATGGTGATAGTTTATTTATTCCTGACCTACGAAAAGGAATAAAAGAAGGTGTATTCTTTGAATCATCGAGATCTAAAAAAACAGACAAAGGCTCTATCTTTTGTAAGCCAGTACGCGTTACTGTAAGTAATATTGATTATGTTTATATATTTACAATTGCAGTTTATGGACAATACTTATGCACTCCTTACGATGAAATCGAGTGCAGAGCATGCGAAAAGATCTTAGATGAAGTTGCTGATAGAGTGGAGTTGGAGCTTTATTTGCATTCAATGAAGCAATTTAGAGAAAATAGAGGTAACACTACATGAGACAAATTCTTATGAGTAAACCAGGTGAATTTAATTATGAAAATGAAGGTGATCAATCTAGGGGCGTGGCAGTAAAAATGCTAGCCAAAGTTATTCAAAGAACAAAGAAAAATCAAAATACCGAGAGTTGCGTTGTTATAGTTTCCAAAAAGTCTGGCCCAGTGGATTCATAGCGGTACTTTTCACTGAGTTGTTACAGCGCCCCTCCAATGGTGTATACGAATGTCAGATTTGATTAAATGCAACCAATCAAATCTGACAACTATTTTTAAACGTTTATAACTTAGAAATTAAATGGAATAACAATTTCATCACACTCGTTAGCGCTTTTAGCTGTATACCCAACTCCTGAAATATCGGCTAAAAGTTCCGGTGTAACTCCCAACTTTAGCGCTAGCATATCGAACGATATCCCTAACTGCTCTTTTAGTACTTCTAAACTCTCTTCCAAAATATGAGGTGTCTCTAAAGGGATTTTATCATCATACTTTTCTTTGCGAGTTTGCCTCGTTTTACTGAACCAAACATTAGCATTTCGATACTGTTGAGCATTAATAAAACCTAAAAAATGAGCTCTGTAAATAATAGCCCTAGCGCTCATTTTCCATCGTAGTTTTAATTTGTAAATTTCTTTCCAAATTATATTCCCGTTAATATCCAAACAACTTGGGAACTCCCTTGCGAAAGATTTCCTAGGAAATAAAAACGCACTAGCAAAGGCATCCGCCTCTCTCTCTGTTTTTTTACAACCAGTCTCAATACCATCGTGCATAACTAAGTGACCGCATTCATGAGCCAAATCGAAACGCATTCTACAAACACTTTCCTTCGCTGTATTCCTTATTATAATGGGGTACTTCCTATTAACTGACAGTGCATCGACTTTGTCTGATACACCGTCGAAGCACGTAACAATAGCACCTTGATTTTCAACAATGTTAACAACATTATCTATAGGTGAATCAGGCGTCAACCCCCACCTAATACGAGCACCTTCTGCAATTTTTTCAATTACAGTTGCAGTCAATTCTGGAATTTTATCATTGTCTATCAAATTGAAACGGTTCTCGGGCAAATCCAAGTGCTCATGCAGCTCATTCACCAGCTGCTCAAGGATAGTGCTATATGCTTGAACCCTATTTTTAACACCCGCAGGTGTAGTTTGTCTTTTTCGGAAATGACATTGCTCAGGTTTAACATCACCAGATAATGTCAACTCGAAGAACGATGGTGAAACTTGCAAAAACTCTGCTAAAGCGTTTATTACATCCTGTGCAGGAGCCCTCACATCACTTTCATATTGATGAATACTTTGCCTAGTCACAGCAACTGAGTCACCCAATTCTTGTAATGTACAACCTTTAATCAAACGAGCTAACCTGAGCCGTTCACCATAAAATATTACTGACATACACAAATGACCATCAATTACTTGAGCCATTATCATTTATAGCTTTTTTCTCTTTTACCTTAACGGAAACCGAGGCCTTCTGGACTAAAACAGGTTCAGGCAAATCCACATTAACAGAAGTAAATGCAGGCACATGTTCATTAAGAGGAATTTCCCAACATGAAACTTGAACTTCGTCTAAGTAACCAGTAAATGTAACGCGCTCTACATATCTAAATTCATCAACTTCTATAGCAAAAAACCATAAGACATTTGCATCATTACCAACTTCTACAGGTAAGAGGCTCATTTGACGAGTTGCCTCTTCACATGGAATTAATCTTCGCTCTTGGGGATTACTTGGCTGCCCACGATACAAGCGAACAGGGACAGAATCTATAGAAAATGTAAACCTACCATCCCCTTTTAATATATCCAAAAAAGACCATTCGTCTTTATCTCTTGAGGCTCTAATAATCTGATTGCGGCAGCACTCATATGCTCTCAAACCAGTAGAGCGAGCGGAGTCCCCTAATACATCATCATGTCGATCAACAACATCATCTCTAATACTTCGAATTAAAGATGCAAGTTTTTTTAAACGATCACTTGTTAATGCTGGGTTTATTTCCCATGGTTGTTTCATATAAAAGTTAACCTATTTTGTAGTTGGTGTAGCTTAAAATTAATTAAGGGCTCGGTGAAATACCAGAACATAATCCAACACTTTTCTCAATTTGTCAACTAAATGAGCATTTGTCAACTAGTGTAAGGTGTGTAAACTGACTTAAAAGAGTTCACTACTTCTCCTAACCTCTTCAAGCTAGCCCCACCATGTGTATACTTATCAGTTATCCCACCTTTTGAAATTTCATTGATACAACTTGTTGTATCAATGAAAGATAAAACGAGTGATTATTTCTTATGTTGCTTATGAACGTATGCCCAAAGCTGTGATAGCTGCGAAGTTCGTCTAGCTCATTCACACTCGGTATTTCAAGCTCCACAACTAAACGACCGAACCAACTAGTGATACTCTCTGCTGATGTTATTTCATAGAGAATACGCTCTTGCGTTTGCTGCACATACTCTAAAAAGCCAAGCTCGATTAAACGTTTATGGATAGGAATTTTACGTTTTGCGTTTTGCGTTTTGCGTTATTAGTTTTAAGGCGTTGTGATTCGTGTTCATCAGTTACTAATATGTAGTTAATAGCATCTTCAACACGGATATCAGGCTTTCTTAACTGATAAATTTCTGTGCGCCTTGCGCCTGTGTACATGGCTAATAATAGTGACCACTTTTGCCACGCATGTTTTGTTTGCATTGCGAACGCTTCAAACTTATTAAGCTCTTCACTATTAAAAACACCTCGCATACGCTGTTTAAAATCTCGTACAGATAGCCGAAAACTAGTAGCCACTTATCTTAATTTTTAGGCACAAAAAAGCCCGCAGCGTTAACTGCGGGCTTTTTTGCTGAATGAGTGAGTTAGCCATATAAGCCGGGTTCTGTCCTTTCCGAAGAAAGTGATAATCATTCGTCTAGGCCATAAATCGCTCTATGGCTCAAGCAACCTACCCGGTTCTCACGTGGGCCACGCGTTCATTATTTAAAATGATAGAACCCTATTTGGTCTTGCTCCGAGTGGAGTTTACCTTGCAACCAACTGTTACCAGTGGCCCGGTGCGCTCTTACCGCACCCTTTCACCCTTACCAACCCGAGGGTTGGCGGTCTCCTCTCTGCTGCACTTGTCGTGGGCTCACGCCCCCCAGCCGTTAGCTGGCACTCTGCCCTGTGGAGCCCGGACTTTCCTCCCCCTGATCATTTTCGTCACAGGCAGCGATTATCTTGGCTAACTCGGCGCGCAGTATACATGAGCTGTGCCTTGTACGCAGTAAAGATTTACTCTTTTTCGTCAATAATTGTTTTATACAGGGCGTTTTTCTTCATTCCAAAGTATTCAGCAACAATACCACAGGCTTTTTTCATCGGCATTTCGCTTTCAAGTAGCGCCAGCATTTTACGCGCCTCTGGCGGTATATCGTCTACTTGCTTAGGTTTACCTGGCAACATGAGCACTATTTCGCCGCGTTGCTTGGTTGGGTCATCAGTTAAAAACTGCTTTAACTCACTTACGCTACCATTAAAAAAGGTTTCAAAGGTTTTGGTAAGCTCTTTTGCAAAGACCACTTGTTGCTCACTACCTAAGGCTGCTTCTAAATCATCTAGGCTTGCCATAATACGGTGGGTGCTTTCGTACATTATGCTGGTAATGCTTGAGTTTACAGCTTCTATGAAAAAATCTTGGCGGGCTTTACTTTTCGCCGGTGTAAAGCCAATAAACTGAAAGCGATCTGTTGGCAGGCCTGAGCAACACACTGCAGTAATAGCAGCACACGCACCGGGCACGGGTGTTACATGCGCGCCCTGCTCGCGGCACAGGTTTACAACGGCATAACCTGGGTCGCTTATCAGTGGCGTGCCCGCATCTGAGACTAGCGCGATATTGTTGCCTTCGTTTAGCCAATCAATAATCTGCTGCGCTTTTTGTTTTTCGTTATGGTCATGTAATGCAAAGGTTTTAGCCTTTATACCAAAGTGGCTTAGTAGCTTACCGGTGTGGCGCGTGTCTTCAGCAGCGATTAAGTCAACTTGCGATAATGTCGCGATGGCACGCTGGCTTAAGTCGTCAAAATTGCCAATTGGGGTGGCAACAATGTAAAGAGTGCCAATTTTCTGTGAATTCTCCTCATTTAACATTGAGGTCTCCTGCGTCAGTCAGTAATATAAGCAAATCGCGTTAACGTATTGGGAAATCATTGTGCGACTTAAACTTGTTAGTCTATTAATTATATTGTCAGGGTTATCGGCCTGTAGCACAACCGAAAAACCAACTAAAAATAGCGATAGCATTAACACCAGTGCGAATGCGCTGCAAAATCAAGCAACCAGTGCCGATGCTATTTATAAATTAGCGCTTAATCGTACCGGTGCCGACAAAATTCAATTGCTTTATAGCGCGCGTGATGCGGCTATTTCGGAGCAAAGCTGGCCGTTACTTGAAAACATTTGTAATGAGCTTGAGCAAACCCCAAGCGTAGATAAAATTCAAAACCGCTTATACATTGCTTATGCACAAAAGCAGCAAAATAAAAACGACCAAGCGCTCGTTATTTTGCAATCGCTCGATGGTCAACTTAAACAGCCTGAACACTTTGCTTGGCATCAATATTTAACTGCTAGCATATATGCATCGCAAAACTTTCCTAAGCGCGCCGCACCTTATTTTTTTAGAGCCTCAGAAACTGCGAATAAAAACAATATTGAGATCCCTGCTCTGCAAAGTGCGCTGTGGGATAACTTAACAAAGCTGTCTTCTTATGCGCTAGAGCGCTTTAATCGTGGCTCTGTTATTCAGCAAGGTTGGACTAACTTAGCTTTATACCACCAAGTATATGCAAATAGCGGTGTAGAGCTTGACCAAGCCATCAATAATTGGCGCCGTCGCTACCCTGGGCACCCTGCCGTAGCTATTTTACCCGAGCAAGATGAAGCCTTAGCCGACCTAGCACCAGTTAATATAGAGCGTTTAGCTGTACTTTTACCGCAATCAGGCGCAAATGAGCGTTTGGGTGACGCCCTAAAAGCCGGCATTTTGGCAGGGCTTGATAAGCAAACTATTAGCGACACTGTTTTTATAGATGAGAACCTTTCAACCCAAGTGCTAAGCGAGCAGCTGAGCCAATTTAATCCAGACTTTGTGATTGGGCCATTATTAAAAGCGAATATAGATAAACTTGCACAAGCTAAAACACTTATTGATACCCCAACATTACACTTAAATACATTTGATGGTGAGCGACTCTCGCTGCAACATTACTTTTTTGCTTTAAACCCTGAGCATGAAGTGCAGCAAGCGCTGGAGCACTTTTTAGCTAAAGGTTATCAAAAGCCTATGTTATTAGCGCCTAATAATGCCAATGGTCAGCGTTTGGTTGATTACTTTAATGTTCAGTGGCAGCGCTATAGCGAAACAAAACCGCAAATTGGGTTTTATAACGATAACAAAGACATGCCTAACACAATTACAAGCTTGTTAGAGGTTGATAAATCTAAGCAGCGTATTAAAACGGTTAAGTCTTTATTTAAACAAGAAGTAGAAAGTGAAACCCGCTCTCGTAGCGATATTGATGCGATTTACATTTTAGGCGACGCTATAGAAACACGCCTGATAAAACCTTATTTAGATGTAAATGTAAGTACTTTTGCACAGCGGATCCCGCTTTATGCCAGCTCTAAAAGCCATAGTAAGCAAATAGATCGCACCGATAAAGGCGATTTAGAAGGGCTTTACTTTACAGAGCTTCCGTGGATGCTTAATGCGACAGTTAAACAACATAATTTACGCAACCAATACAACACGCTGTGGCCTGAAAATGCCGATATAAGCCAACGCCTATTTGCCATGGCTTACGATGCCGTGTCGGTGCTAAGCGACATTAGGCAATTGAGTGTAATGCCCGGTAATAAGTTTACAGGTTTAAGTGGGAAGCTTTCGGTGAATACAAGCGGACACATAGAGCGTACGCTCGATTGGGCACAATACACAAATAGACGCATAAAAGCCGTACAGCTAGAAACAAAGCAGCCCGTGCCTTTATTTATGCAATCAGCCAACGAAAGCAATACGCTTACGTTTGATTAATCTGGAGCGGCTATGTCGTGGTTTAAAGAGCTGTGGCAAAATAGCCGAGAAAAAGGCCAGTACTATGAACGCCAAGCAGAGAAATACTTAACCCGTGAAGGGCTTACGCCTATTGAGCGTAATTATTATTGCCCCTTTGGTGAGCTTGATGTGATTATGAAACACGGCGATACGCTTGTATTTGTAGAAGTTAAGTTTCGTAAAAACAATGCGAGAGGCGGTGCAAATTATGCCCTTGGCGCACAAAAACAAGCACGATTAAAACGCACTATTTATCACTACTTGGCAGCAAAAAACTTAACTAATCAGCCTATAAGAGTCGACTATGTTGCCATTACAGGTGAAGGCTCTGGCAATATAAATTGGATCAAAAGCGTACTTTAACAACACGCAAACAGATTAGTAAAACGCCCAGCAACAAACAAAAATGACGAATAAATTATTGGTAGTCTATGCAAGATACAATTAAAGAAATTTTTACAGAAAGCATTCAAGTACAAATAGCAGCAGGCGAAGTACTGCCAAGCGCACTAGAGTCTGCGGCATTTACCATTGCACAAAGTTTAATTAATGGTAACAAACTCCTTTGCTGTGGCACGGCAAACTGCCATATGCTAGCGCAGCACATGGCCGGCGTATTAGTTAATCACTACGAAACAGAGCGCCCCTGTTTACCTGCTATTGCGCTATCTCAAGAAAATATCAATTTAGGGCAAAGTAGCCAAGTAGATGAGCATGATACCTTTGCTCGCCAAGTACGTGCCTTTGCACAACAAGGCGACTTACTGCTTGCGTTAGCAATTAATGGCAACGAAAAACATATTATTTCTGCTGTAGAAGCGGCACTTACTAAAGATATGAAGGTCATAGTGATGGTAGGTGACGATGGTGGAGAACTCGTTGGCTTATTAGGCCCTAATGATGTAGAAATTCGTACGCCTTCTAAGCGCCCTAGCCGCATTATTGAATCTCACTTAGTTAACTTACATTGCTTAAGTGAACTGGTTGATTTAACTCTTTTCCCGCAGGATGAAAATTATGTTTAAACGCTCTCTTATTGTTTTAGGTACTGTTGTTTTACTGCAAGGCTGTGCAGCCGCAGTGGTTGCAGGAACAGCTGGTGCAGTAACAGCAGCAAATGATCGCCGCACCATTGGCTCGCAAATAGACGACAATAATATAGAAATTAAAGCCAGTATTGCGCTTAGTGAAGTTGAACGACTAGAAAAATTCGCCAATGTAGACGCTATAAGCGTTAATGGCATTGTTTTATTGGTAGGTCAGGTTGCCAATCAAGAAATGAAAAACCAAGCTCAGCAGAGCATTGAGGGGCTCTCAGGTATACGTAAAATTCATAACCAAATTAGAATTGGCTCAAATATTGGAATTACCACACAAACGCATGACTCGTGGCTGACCTCTAAAGTAAAAGCGCAGCTTTTAACAGCTAAAGACATACCGAGTAATAATATTAAAGTAGTGACCGAAAACGCTGAAGTATTTTTAATGGGATTAGTATCTGAATCTGAGTCTAACCAAGCGGTTAACATTGCACGCAATGTATCGGGTGTAGAGCGCGTTATTAAAGTGTTTGAATATTTATAAAATACATAAAAAGCCTTTTAAAAGGCACATAAAAAAACCGCTTAATTAGCGGTTTTTTTGTATTTAAGCGTTACTTGATAACGCGTAAATGTGAGCCTTTTTTCTTTTCTGGCTTTTCTGGCGGGGTCTCATCAATAATCTCATCTGATGTTTCCACACTTTTAAGGTCAGGTGCAAAATCGTCTTCGTCCTCTAAAAACTCATCTGCAGTAAAGACTGTTCCTTCGCCATTTTCACGCGCATAAATAGCAAGCACCGCACCCAAAGGCACATATACTTGCATTGGCTGTCCGCCAAAGCGCGCATTAAAGCTTAGTTGTTCCATATCTAACGAAAACCCAGTAACGGCAGAAGGACTAATATTAAGCACTATTTGGCCATCTTGTACAAACTGCGTAGGCACTTGTACTGCTGGGTACTGCGCATCAACCACTAAATGTGGTGTGCAGTCGTTATCTACGATCCAATCAAAAAAAGCACGTAGTAAATAAGGACGATTAGGCGTCATTATAAACGGATCTCACGCTCTGCTTCAGTTAAAGAAGCTTGGAATGACTCACGCTCAAATAAGCGGATCATGTACTCTTTTAGCTCTTTAGCGCCAGAGCCATTAAGCTCAATACCAAACTCTGGTAAACGCCATAATAGTGGTGCTAAATAACAATCTACTAAGCTAAACTCTTCACTCATAAAGTATGGAGCTTCGTTAAAGATTGGTGCAATTGCAAGTAACGCTTCAGTTAACTCTTTACGAGCTTGTGCAGCATCTGCTGTATTGTTAATGATTTTTTCAGCAAGGCTGTACCAATCAGTATCAATACGGTGCATCATTAAACGGCTACGACCACGCATTACCGGATACACAGGCATTAGTGGAGGATGAGGGAAACGTTCATCAAGGTATTCCATGATGATGTTTGCCTGATATAAGCCAAGCTCACGGTCAATCAGTGTGGGTACTGTACCGTAAGGGTTAATTTCGTGAAGTGCCTCTGGCAAGTTATCCTTTTCAGCCAAATGAATATCTACACTTACACCTTTTTCTGCAAGTACAATACGTACTTGGTGGCTATACATACAGTTAGCACCAGAAAAAAGGGTCATTACAGGGCGCTTATTGGCAGCTACGGCCATGCCTATACCTCCATTAAATAACTAAAACAGCAATAGGGGCTTAAGCCCCTATTGCAAAATTACCTTGTAAAATGCTCAAATTAATGAACATCTCTCCAGTATTCTTTCTTAAGCATAAATGCCAAGATAAACAGGATAACTAAAAATCCAATTACCTTAATACCTAACGCTTCTGACTCAAGGCGTGTAGGTTCACCTACATACTCTAAGAAATTCGTTAAATCACGAACCGCTTGATCGTACTCATCAACGCTTAATTCGCCCTTACCATCTGTTTCAGTACCAACAACTTTAGTCACTGTTTGACCATGTTGTTCAACTTCTTCAATGATAGGTGTTGGTAAACCTTGTAGTTCTTGAAGAACATGTGGCATACCCACCGATGGGAATAACGTATTATTTACGCCAAACGGACGAGATTCATCTTTATAAAACGATTTTAAGTAAGTGTAAATCCAATCACTGCCACGCACACGTGCCACATTGGTTAGATCCGGCGGAGCCGCACCAAACCATTTAGCAGCATCTTCTTTTGCAATAGCGTTAAGAATATGGCCACCTACTTTTGAACCATCAAAAATCAATTGCTCTTTGCCAAGCTCGGTTGGAATACCAATATCACGGAAAGTACGTTCATAACGTTGATACTGCATTTGGTGACAGCCAAGACAGTAGTTCATGAACAACTTTGCGCCGCGCTGCAAAGAAGGCTGATCAGATATATCGTTACCCGCTTCCATAAGAGGAACCGAAGGACCCGCAGCCATAACCAAGTTAGGCAGCAAGTTTACTGATAAAGCAAATACACCAATAAGTAGCTTTTTCATCATTTCGTTAACCTCTCAGGCAATGGCTTAGTTTTTTCATTCTTACTGTATATAAATAACAGTACGAAGAACATAAAGTAAGTCACAGTACAGATTTGAGAAATTATCGTTTTCATATCAGTTTGTGGAGTTGCACCCACCCAACCTAAAAGAACGAAAGTTACAACGAAACCTGCAATGTTCCATTTGTGGAAACCACAACGGTAACGAACCGATTTAACACGACCACGGTCAATCCACGGTAACAATGCGAGTACCACAATTGACGCACCCATTGCCGCAACACCGATAAGCTTATCAGGGATTGCACGTAAGATTGCATAGAATGGCGTAAAGTACCAAACTGGGAAAATGTGCTCTGGTGTTTTAAGTGGGTTTGCTGCTTCAAAGTTTGGCGCTTCTAGGAAGAAACCATTCATCGCAGGCATAAAGAATACAACCCAACAGAACAAGATTAAGAAACCAACCACGCCCACAATATCTTTTACTGTGTAGTACGGGTGGAACGGTATCGCATCAACAATGTCTTTTTTGTCGGTGTAATACTCATGGAATTTAAATTTAGACTTATCTTCTTCAGCCACAGTGCCTTTTTTGCGTTTTATTTCAACACCGTCAGGGTTGTTAGAGCCCACTTCGTGTAGCGCAACAATGTGTAAGAACACTAAAATTACAATAACCAATGGTAGTGCAATAACGTGTAATGCAAAGAAGCGGTTAAGCGTTGCACCCGATATTACGTAGTCACCACGGATCCAAAGTGTTAAGTCATCACCAATTACCGGAATAGCCCCGAATAACGAAATGATTACCTGCGCACCCCAGAACGACATTTGACCCCATGGTAGTAAGTAACCCATGAAGGCTTCAGCCATTAATGCTAAGAAAATAAACATACCGAACAACCACAGTAATTCACGTGGTTTTTGGTAAGAGCCGTAGATCATGCCACGGAACATATGCATATAAACAACGATGAAAAACGCAGATGCACCCGTTGAGTGTAAATAACGTAATAACCAACCGTATTCAACATCACGCATGATGTACTCTACTGATGCGAAAGCGCCTTCAGAAGAGGGAACAAAGTTCATCGTTAACCAAATACCAGTAAGTATTTGGTTTACTAGTACTAACATGGCTAGCGAGCCAAAAAAGTACCAGAAGTTAAAGTTTTTAGGTGCTGGATACTGTGCAATGTGCATGTTCCAAACACGTGTCATTGGGATACGGTCGTCAATCCAACTAACAATTTTACCAAACATTAGGCTACCCCTTTTTCTTCGCCCACTAAAATAGTGGTTTCATCAAGAAAAGTATAAGGTGGTACTTCTAAGTTCAATGGTGCAGGAACTGATTGAAATACTCGCCCAGCCATATCAAATTTAGAACCGTGACATGGACAGTAAAAACCATCATCTGTCCCTTCAACTTTTTCACTAAAGTTACCTTGGAAAAAGCCTGGAGAACACCCTAAATGCGTACAAATACCAACAGCGACAAAAATCTCTGGGCGTAATGAACGGTAGTCATTTGTTGATGATTCTAGTTGTTGTGGCTCTTGCGATTGCGGATCACGAAGTTGACCTTCATGTTCTTTCATCTGCTCAAGCATTTTAGGGGTACGTGATACAACCCATACAGGTTTACCACGCCACTCGACACGTATTAATTGTCCTGGCTCAAGTTTGCTGATATCTACTTCTACAGGCGCACCCGCAGATTTAGCTCGCTCACTTGGATTCCAAGACGCAATAAAAGGAACAGCAGCCCCAGCCGCACCAACACCACCTACAACAGAGGTAGCTATGGTTAAAAAGCGACGTCGGCCATTGTCTACAGGCGCATTGCTCATCCACTTATCTCCACTATGATTCTCAACACTTGCTATATTGAGAACATCAGTTACAGCAGGTTAATTTTTCGAAATTTTTAAAATAGAAGCGATCATAATTAAAACCCTTGATTAAAACAAGGTTATTCACAGCCTCACGCTCGAATAACCCGACTTGATCAATAGTTTGATAAAGTAAGCTCGAGAATAAAGCCGAATGACTATAATAGCGCTTCTGTAAAAACAATATACTGACCAAGATCAACCCCACTACGAGGAAACAGATAAACTGTACATGGTGATGTTGAACTTGCTCATACTACTTGCCAGTCAATTGTAGCAAAAAATTCCACCAATTAACTGATGGATTTACACTAATTGCGATAATTATTTAACTTTTTTGCAGCGAAATGGGTATTTTAAAGCTTTCGTACATTAAATACGCAGTATTTATAAAATATGATCAGCGCCTAGCCTTAAAAAAGCGGGCTTGAGGCAGGTAAGTACTTAAATTTTAATGCCAAAAACAAAAAACCCAGCATAAGCTGGGTTTTTGAATTCTTGATAACGTAAAAATTAACGTTTTGAGAACTGTGGACGCTTACGCGCTTTCTTAAGACCCACTTTCTTACGTTCAACTTTACGTGCATCACGTGTAACAAAACCTGCTTTACGAAGTTGTGGACGTAATGACTCGTCAAACTCCATAAGTGCACGAGTGATACCGTGACGGATAGCACCAGCTTGACCAGTTGTACCACCACCGGCAACGGTGATGTGAAGGTCAAATTTTTCAGTCATGTCAACAAGCTCAAGAGCTTGACGAACAACCATGCGTGCTGTTTCGCGACCAAAGTACTCTTCTAAAGAGCGCTTGTTGATTACGATGTTACCAGTGCCTGGGCGTAAGAATACGCGAGCACTTGAACTTTTACGACGACCTGTACCGTAGTATTGATTTGCCATGATAGTGCTCCTTAAATGTCTAGAACCTGAGGCTGTTGTGCAGCATGGTTGTGCTCAGTACC